>Ga0247736_10000209_pt1 | contig 21731 bp, 22 predicted proteins | sample UWRJL193509B2_FD_180935 | JGI IMG/M metagenome (GOLD analysis project Ga0247736, IMG submission 180935) | Plant litter microbial communities from Arlington Agricultural Research Station in Wisconsin, United States - UWRJ-L193-509B-2 | ecosystem: Environmental > Terrestrial > Plant litter >...
TGTCGACAGCATGGCCTGTTCTAGGGAGAACAGGTCCGAGAAGATGCCGAGGGATCCCCGACTCCCGGGGATTGCATCGGCCGTACCGGCCACGACGATAGCGATCGGGCGTCCGGTGGCCGGCGTCAGCTGAAGCTCGGCGTCGGTCGTGACACCGAGACGGTCCGCGAGCGTTCTCGTGAACACGACCGGCACCGGGGCGTCGGCGCCGGGGCCCAGGAGCCTGGCCGAGGGGGCGGCAGTGCTGAGGGTTGCCGACAAAGAGCCCGGTGCGATGCCGTCGGCAACTTCGACCCGAGTGAACGGACCGCTCGGCCCAGTCGTGCCTGGGAGACTCGATGTACCGATCGACTCAAGCGCGACCGACGACCTCGAACCGGATGCTCCGCCGGAACGGCTGATGCTGAGCCCGAAGAGCACGGTCTCACCGCTCGACTCGGGCAGGTCTGCTGTCATCGTGAGCTCGGCCGACGCCTCGGCGTCGGGATCGGGCATGAGGGCGACTTCGCTGATCGCGCCATCGGCGGCGAAGAGCCACGCGGTGACGTCGAGCCCGGCTCCCGCATGCGACGGCTCCTCGTCGCTCACGGTCATGGATATCGCGACCGAACGGGCGCCCTCCGGAAGGGTTGCGATTCCCCGCGCCGCAGCAGTGTGGTCACTGTCGGATGGCGCGACTATGGCGAGATCGGTGCCCGGCAGCATGTCGACAAGCCTGTTCGAGGGGAGCGCGACGATCCCGACGTCATCGGCCCCGATTCGGCCCCCGAGGGACAGCGCCACGGATGCGCCGTCGATCGCATCGCCCGAGGCGCGGACGAGATCGGTGCTCACGCGTGGGCCGTCGACGTCGACGTTCTGGGGAACGTCGACGCGCGCGCGCACATCGGCACCTGCTGCGAGGGACGCCGCGGTGTCGTCGGTGTGACGCAGCGTGCCCGAAACGAAGGCCACGAACACGCTGCTACCCGTTGCGAGGCACACAACCAACACTGCCGTGGTGAACAGCGCTGGACGGCGGGTGAGGGTGTGCAGGGCGAGCATCGGCATCAGCCCGCGGGCTCGGCCTGCCGCCCTGTCGGCCGGAAGGATGGCGGGTCTCATCGTCGCTGCGGCCACGAGCGCGAGCGCGAGGAGACCCGCTGCTGGCGCCGATACCGCGAAGGGGTCCATTCCGGTGGCCGTAGGCCCCGCCCCGTCACCGAACGGCGACCCTGTCGAGACGAGCCGCCAGCAGCAGAAGAGCGCCGCGGCCAGGCTGGCGACGGCGGCGACGACCAACGTGGTGGCCGCCGTCGACGGCGATGAGCGCGGCATATCGGCGTTGAATGCGGCGCGTGCTCCGACGAGAACGGCGATCAGCACCGTGACGGCCGCGGCGATGCTCGCGATCAGGGCTCCCCGCCATGCCAGGGAGATGAGGACCTCCGCAGTCAGATTGCCGAAACCGCCGGCCAGCACTGATCCGGAGGCCGCGCCAGCGAGCCCCCCGAGACCAGCCGCCGGCACCGCCAGTACGGCCGTCTCGACCGCCGCCCATCCTGCGAGCGTGCGAATAGAACCGCCTCGCGCTCGAATCAGTCGGGTCGAATCGGACCTCGCCTCGGCAAGGACGACGCAGAGCTGGGCCGCGGTCACCACGGCTAGCAGCGCCGTGAGGAACGCCGGAATGAGAGCGACCGCTCGAGCGGCGGTGGCTGCTTGGGTCACCCGGGCCGCGAGCTCGTCCAGGTCGCCTTCCACGAGCACGGAGCGATCTCCGAACAGGCCGGACCGAGCGATCCGTTCTTCGAGTCCGGAATCCGCGGCTGCCGCTGCGATGGTGTGCAGATCGGCGAGGTCGAGGTGATCAGGTCGCGGTTCCACGATCCAGCGAATCACGGTGGCCACCGGGACCGCCTCCAAATCTGCGGGGGAAACCAGCAGGGGACCCGCGGCCGTTCCATCGAGCCCGGATGCGATGGCGGCGTCGCCAAACCAGCGTGCGTCTTGAGGGTCGTCGGCTCGCCAGACGCCGGCCAGGATCAGCTCGCGCTGGTCTGACGAGCCGGGTGCCACGACGACACGGTCGCCGACGGCCAGCCCGAGCCGTGTGGCGGCCGGCGCGTTGAGAGCTGCCTGGCCAACGCCGGTTGGCCACACCCCCTTGATGAGAGAAACGCCGTCATCGGCATTGGTTCCCGTCTGCAGGACCACATCTACCGGTGTGTCGGGATCCCCGTCGGACCCGTCTGCGGCGATGGTGACCGGCCCGGAGCGCACGGTGCGATTAACCGACACCGTGACGGATCCGAACGAATCGGCGATCAGGCTGCGCACAGTCGCGTCTTCTTGCTCGGTTGACGTGGAGTCGTCGACGACGGAGATGCGCAGGGCTGCGTCGGTCGCTGGTGCGTCTGCCAGCGATGTTCGCGCGGCAGAGACAGTGGCCGCCTCTGCATACGTCGCTGTTCCGGTGAGCAGTAGCGTGGCCACGAGGGGCACCGCCGCTAGCGCTGCTCGCAGGGGCAGCTGCGCGCGCGCCCGCACGCGGGCGTGCCGCAGCTGCGTGCCCTTACGCATTCACGCTCCGGTTAGTTTGACGCGACACGCTTACGTCAGGCGGGTTCGGATGAAGCGAGGCGCGCGGCAGTCTCGGCCAGGCGCATCGAGAAGCCGGCCTCGTTGTCGTACCAGGCAGCCACGGAGATCATGCCATTGAAGGACTGGGTGAGTGGGAGATCGACGAGCGAGGAATGCGGGTCGCCGACGATGCGAGCCGAGGCCCATTCGTCTTCGAGGACATCGAGGATGCCTTCAAGGGGTCCCGTCGTCGCGGCCTCGCGGAACAGGTCGCGCAGGTCCTCGGTCGAGATCTGGCGCTCGGGGATCACGTTGAGCTCGACGATGCTGCCGGTGCGCACAGGCACCCGGTAGGCCTTGCCCGTGATCTTGAGGTCGGGCCAGATGAACCCTAGTGCCTTCGCAGCCCCGGACGATGACGGAATGATGTTCTCGGCGCCGGCCCACGAATCTCTTCGACTCTTCATGGGCTGATCGGTCAGCGACTGAGTGTTCGTGTACGCGTGAACCGTGGAGAAGACGCCGTAGTCGATTCCCGTCGACTCCAGGAGCACTTTGACAACTGCAGCGAGGGCGTTCGTGGTGCAGCTGGCCATGCTGACGATCTTGTGTGCATCAGCGTCGTAGTCGTTGAGGTTGATCCCGGGCAACAGGACCGCGTCGCAGTCCTCGGCGGTCTTGCTCGGTCCGCTAATGAGTACGCGCTTGGCACCGTTGGCGAGATGACGCTCGGCTGCTTCACGGGTGACGCCGCGACCGGTGCAGTCGACGACGAGGTCGATGCCCAGGGCCTTCCAGTCCGGCAACGCATCCCTGGAGTTGACATAGGTAATCTGCCGACCGTTTACGGAGATCGAGGTGTCGTCGGAACTGACGCCCGGCCACCGTCCGTAGTTGGTGTCGACTTCGAGAAGTGCGGCAAGGTCGCTCGCAGGAGCCACGTCGCAGACGACGCTGGGGAAAAACAGATCGTTTTGCAGGGCGCTTCGTAGGAGCTGTCGTCCGATGCGCCCGAGCCCGTAGATCGCGATGTTATTCATGAGGTGAGCCTTTCGTTTGATTGCGGCGTGCTGGAAGGTAGTCCCGGGTGCTGCGGATCAATCAGGTCGGCAAACTGCTGGTTCTGACTGATGAAGGCGGCGACGAGAGGGCAGAAAACGGTGACATGGAGACCGCGACCGCGAATATCATCGAGTGCATCTGCGATGAGTTCGCCGGCGATGCCGCGTCCTCTGAACTCGGGGACCACGCTGGTTTTCAACACGATGACACGGTCGTCGACCTGCTCGAACCGAATGCTCGCCACCGCTCGTTCTTGAATGGTGGCTGCGTAGATTTGTTCGACGTCGTCGCGATGCACGGCGACCTCGGACTCTGAGTCGGCTGATGGCAAATCGAAGTCGCGGTCGGGATCCGGAATGCTGTCCTTTCGAAGAGCCTTCGTGCCTTCGTCGAGGAAACCGGCCCCGTCGGGGTACCCAGCAGAATCGGGGTACTCGTATTGGACGTCATCGTTGTGTGTGTTCATTACAAGATCTTCCTGACTAATGAGACGGCGCCGTGGCGTCGTGGAAGGATTCGAGCTGGCCGTTTTCAATGTTGATTCCTGATCGGATCAGAGCGTCGATTTCGGGGATGCGGTCCCAGCTGTTCACTGCCATCCCCGCACGCACACGCCCGGCGGCTGTCCAAAAGGCGACGAATTCCCTGGATTCCAGGGAGCCGCTGATGACGACATCGTCGTAATCTCTGGGGCCGGCGATGAAACCGGTGTATTCCATGCCGACGTCGTATTGGTCGCTGTAGAAATACGGGAGGTGGTCGTAGGACGCATTGCTGTCGAGCATCGACCTGGCTGCATGCGGGCCAGAGCGTAGTGCCGTGTCCCAATGCTCGACGCGCAGGGGTCGGCCGTATACGGGCGAGGGGATGCTTGCCACGTCGCCGGCCGCGTAGATGTCTGGGGCGCTCGTGGCGAGACGCCCGTCGACCGCGATGCCACCGCCGAGTTCACGAGAGCGCAGCGACAACCCGGCTGACACGGCAAGTCCGATGTTGGGCGCGGCACCGATGGCGACGAGAACGACATCCGCCTCGAGGGTGCTGCCATCCGTCAGGGTCACCCGGGAGACGCGACCCGCACTACCGTCGATGGATGCGACCTCGACCTGCCGACGCAGCAACACCCCGTGGTCCATATGCACGCCGCCATAGAAGGCGCCCATCTGCTCGCCAAGAACTTTGCCGAGCGGTTGTTTGCCGTGCCCAAGAATGGTGACCTGGAGGCCCATCGTGCGTGCGGATGCGGCCACCTCCATTCCGATCCAGCCATCGCCGATCACGACGAGGCTGCTTGATCCCGCCCGGACTGCCTCCTCGAGGGTGGCGTGCAGCAGATCGGAACTCTCCAAGGTGCGCAGCGACAGCACTCCGAGGAGATCCTCGCCGGGAAGACCTGCCGCACGCGGAGACGAGCCGGTAGCCAGGAGGAGGCTCGAGTAGTCCTGTGTCCGGCCGTCGGCGAAGGTCAGGCGGTGAGCTGCAGCATCCAGATCGATCACCGTCGACGCGGTACGAACGTCGACGCCGTGCTTCGAGTACCACTCCGGCGCGAGCGTGAACATGCTGGTGCGGTCGACCTCTCGGCGCAGATAGTCCTTCGACAGAGGGGGGCGTTCGTAGGGGTGGTGCGGTTCGGTGCTGACGACCACGACGTCGCCGTCGTGTCCAGCGTCCCTGATCGCACTGACTGCGCCGGCCGTGGCGAGGCCGCCGCCGACAATGACGAATGGTTCGGTCATGATCTTTCCTTTGCTTTCAGCATCAGGGTGCGACGTCGTAGTGGCTCGTAATTGCGGCTCGGTTGAAGGCATTTATCACGATGGTCAGCCATTGGACGGCCGCACGTTGCTCGGGCGTGAGGACCTCTTGATCGCTGTCACTTTGAACAGTGAGAGCGCGGCGTCCCGCCTGGTGGTCGGCGATGAGCGTCACCTCTTCCGCGATGGCCAACGCTGCCCGTTCGGCAAGGCTAAAGTACTGCGAGTCGCGCCACGCGGGGAGAACGGCGAGACGGTCGGGGGTCTCGCCGTGGGCAATGGCATCCCGGGTATGCATGCGGAGGCAGAACGCACAGCCATTCAACTGCGATGACCGGATGCGCACGAGTTCAACAAGCAGAATATCCAGACCCGCATCGCGGGCAGCCGCACCGGCCGCCTTGCCCGTCGCGAGAAGCGATTGGTAGGCGGCCGGTACAGCGGAGTCAAGGTGCTCGGAGGTAGGCATTTCGTTCGTGCACTACTTGGACGGGGCCGGCGCCGGGTTTGCGGGGAGCCACTCCTCGAAGCGGGTCGTGAATTGAACCGCGCCGGACCCGGGAAGAAGCATGTCGGCGGTGAGCTTCTCGCCGAAGTAGGTTGCCTCAGGATCAGCGACAACGGTGCGGGGGTCGCCGCGGAACGTCAGTCCGGTCCGAATCAATTCATCGAGACCAAACCGCTCGGGGCCAGCGACCTCCATTGTGCGGTTGAGCGGGTCGCCCGCGGTCGCCCGGGCGACAGCGGTCGCGACATCCTCGGCTGCCATCGGCTGGATGAAAGCATGCGAGAGGTGGACTACGCCGTCAATCGTGGCGCTGTCGGCGATGCTTTTCACGAACTCGAAGAACTGTGTCGCGTGGATGAGCGAATAGGGGACTCCTGATTCTTTGATGAGCTTCTCCTGTGCGACCTTTGCGCGCATGTAGCCACTGTCGACCATGCGCTCGGCGCCGACGACTGAAAGGGCGACGTAGTGGCCGACGCCCGCCTCGCGAGCCGCAGCCAATGTGTTTGCAGTGGCAGTGGTGAAGAAGTTCATCACGTCGTCGTCGGCGAACGATGGCGAGTTCGACACGTCCAGTACGGTGTCGGCCCCGGCCAGCACGTCAGCGAGTCCTTCACCCGTGAGAGTGTTTACTCCGGAGTTGGGGGAGGCAGCAATTGCTTCGTGGCCGTGCTCATTAAGCTTGGCGACAACCTTGGATCCGATGAGACCAGTTCCTCCGATAACGACGATCTTGGACATAAGCGCACCTTCCGGCTCGTGCGGCCGCAGCGTTTTCTGCGGCCGTCACGAGCTATGACCGGAGGTGCCGATCCGTTGTGACACGACATGCGAAATCAGACGGATCATGTCCGTGTTCGGAGCATTCCAAACAGGTCATATCTAGCGGTCAACCCCGGCTGCGTGCGCAACGTAGTCTCGCGTGCCGATGATTTCATCGTCTGGAAGAGCCTCGCTGAGGCGCGACAGGTCGTCCTCGTCGAGTTTTACAAGCGCCGAGGCGGTGTTCTCGTCAAGCCGACTTCGTCTGCGCGTCCCCGGGATGGGCACCACTCCCTGGGTCATCAGCCAGGCCAGTGCTATTTGAGCACTAGTAACGCCCTTCTCTAAGGCGATTGCTTTCACGCGGTCGACGAGCGCTAGGTTCGCGGCGATCGCGTCCGGCTGAAATCTAGGCAGGCCTAGTCGCGCATCTGAGGGGTCGAGGTCGTTCACCGATCGGATGTCGCCGGTAAGGAAACCGCGGCCGAGCGGCGAGAAAGCGACGAATCCGATACCGAGCTCGCGCAGCGTGGCGAGCTCGCCGTTGTGCAACACGTCGCGAGCGAAAAGCGAGAACTCCGACTGCACCGCCGCCAAGGGATGCTCGGCGTGTGCTCTCCTGATAGTGGATTCTGATGCTTCTGAGAGGCCAATGTGGCGAACCTTGCCCTCGGTCACGAGTTGTGCCATGGCTCCAACGCTTTCCTCGATAGGCACGTCTGGATCAACGCGGTGCAGATAGTAAAGATCAATGACGTCGGTGCCGAGGTGGCGGAGAGAGCGTTCGGCGGCTTTGCGAATGTATGCGGGCGTGCCGTTGCGCCCATGGATGGTGCCGTCGTCGTCGGTTTCGGCGGAGGCCTTGGTGGCAAGGGTGACCTCGTCTCGACGGTCGCCGAGTGCGCGGGCGATGAGTTTCTCGTTTTCGAACGGGCCGTAGGCCTCGGCGGTGTCGATGAAAGTAATCCCCGTGTCGACAGCGTGGCGGAGGGTCGCGATAGATTCTGTCTCATCGCTGGTGCCGTAGTAGGCGCTCATACCCATGGCGCCAAGGCCGATCGCGGAAACGCGGAGACCGTCGCCGAGCGGAATTATCGGTACTGCTGAGGTTGTCATGGATTTACCTTCCTGGTGGTGGCTTCGGTGTATGCGGCTATTTTGATTTCGAGCGCGGCGAGATGAGCGCGCGTTCGGTCGAGTTCTTCAAGGACTTGGAGCCGATGTTCCTTGAGTACGACGAGCCGGTCGGCTTCTGTGCCGTCGACGCGGCTAAGGTCTGCCATTCGTCGCACGTCGGAAATGCTCATTCCCGTCTCGCGAAGCATGATTAAGCCAGCGATCCAATCGAGATCGTTTTGGCCGTATCGTCGCCGGCCACCCGTATCGCGCGGGGTGGGATCCAGTAACAGTCCCGCACGTTCGTAGTAGCGAAGCGTGTCAATACTGAGACCAGTAGCTTGCGCCACTGCGCCGATCGACAGGCCGCCGTTGGGGATGTCGATCTCGATCGAGGGGGTAGAGACGGCAGTCATGGTCATATCGTGCATCCTCGAGCGCGGTCCAGGTCAAGTTTTTGAAGGAACCTGTCCGGGGTGTCACAGCGCGGCCGTGCGTTTGGTCATAGCTGGTACTGGCGTGCGCCGTACCAGAGTGGTGGTCGGCCCAACTTAAGGAAGACGAAATGAAGATTGTGGTTGTCGGAGGAACGGGCCTTATCGGCTCCAAGCTGGTAACGAAGCTGCAGCAAGCGGGGGAGGCTGTCGTGGCGGCGTCCCCCAGCCACGGTATTGATGCGTACACCGGTGACCGCCTTGTCGAGGCGCTGAGAGGCGCCGACGTCGTAGTGGACGTGAGTAACACCAAACACGTCGAAGGGGAGGCGGCGCGTGAATTCTTCACCCGTTCCACGACCAACCTTCTCGATGCCGGAGCCACTGCGGGCGTTGGCCACCACATCACTTTGTCGATAGTTGGTGCCGACCGGGCTCCTGAGGATGGATACTTTGTGGCGAAGAAGGCTCAGGAGCAGCTTGTGTTGGCTTCTCCGCTACCGCACAGCCTGCTCCGCGCGACCCAGTTCTTCGAATTTGCGGAACAAATTGCGGACTGGAACACCACCGAAGGCACCATTCGCCTCCCTGCCACGTCTATGAAGCCCGTGGCATCAGATGACGTCGTTCAGTCCCTGTTCGATTTGGTGGAGACAGAGCCGACGGGCAACATTCTTGAACTCGGTGGGCCTGAGGAGATCGGGCTCGACGAATTCGTGCGACGAGTTTTGCTCCTGCACCATGATGACCGATACATTTTCACCGACCGTGGGGCGGAACCGAAGGGATTCAACCTTCGCAGTGTCGCGCTCTTGCCTCACGATGGAGCGCTTGTTGCATCGACCACCCTCGACGTATGGATTGAACAGCGGCGTGCCAAGGAGCGCCTTGCGCAGCGTAGTTGACGGTCGGCGCCCGTCTGATTGGCTTCAGCCGCTTCTGGTCCCGGCTATCGTGGCGGGTTGCAGCACGGTCACCTTGCTCATGCTCGTCTGAGGAGTATCGGCCATGTTGGTCGTGTTTTTTTGATTGTGGTTGTGTGCGTATCGCTGACCGCAAAAGGAGCTGTAGTGATCGGTCTCTCCTAAATAAGCTCGGAACTACGAAGGCCTGGCCTATTGGGGCAGGAATAGCTGTCGTCGACCTAGGGGTATATCTTTCGTTGTTGGTCACGGAACAAAACGGGTGCCCATAGCCACGATGGGCCCGGAGGTAAAGGTGTTATCCGGAAGGTCATCGGGTACTCAGGTGCCCCGGCTTGACTGCACTGGCTGCGACACCAATACTCGTGAACCGGTAGACGAGCATGTGCTTTTTATGTCAAAAGGCAGTTGACAACCCATCTGCCACGTCGGATTCCGCCTGCCGTTTGACCTCGGCGAGTACCTCGCGGCGAATCCGACCGCTTGCAGGCTTAATCAGCCACCAATAAGGCGCGAATGCGCGTCTTGTCGCGTTGTCAAGCATCCCGATGCGCAGCTCGGCGCTGAGCGAGAACGCCGATTGATCCTCCACACGCTTTATTTCAAACGTCTCGACGACTTTTATCCAGCCCGGTTCAGCCCAGTCTCGGAGCTGAGCCGCGGTGAGTAACGGCGGCACTTCACCACCAAAAACTTTCCAGGGCTGACTAAGCCCCCCGAGACGACGCGAAGTGGTTCATTCATCTCCAGGATCGGAATGGGCGTGGCGTCGAGGAAGGTTTGATTCCCGCGCAAGGGTTCTTCTCGACCGCCAAGAACTGCTGGTCCGTGCCTGAGCCTCGTCAACGCCGAGGCCACAGGCAAAGCCGACATAGGAAGAGAGATTAAGCGTTGTCTAATAATTGGCGCCGGCGCCCAGATCACACGCAATGCCCGAATTCGATAAGCAGGATCGGGAAGGATCTCGTTTGCGGTGATCTGACATCGGAGGTCAGAGTGAAGGTGACACGGTGGTCTTAAGCCATTGCTCAAACCGGGTATCAAAAATGACGGCATTAGCACCGGGCAACAGGGTCCGCTCGCTGAGCTTGTGACCGAAGTACCTTGATTCTGGATCGGTGACCACTGTGCGCGGATCTTCACGGAAACCGAGGCTGATCCTCGCCAGATCATCGAGCCGGAATTGCTCGGGTCCGGCTACTTCGACGCTCCCATTTATGGGCTTATTTTCGGCCGCTTGGGTAACAGCCGCTGCCACGTCGTCTGCTGCAATCGGCTGAATAAGCACGTGAGGCAGCCGAACCTTATCCTCCACTGTCGCGGCCCCAGCGATGCTGTCCACGAACTCGAAGAACTGCGTCGCATGGACCAAGGAATAGGGGACACCGCTGCCCTGGATGAGTTGTTCTTGAGCAACTTTGGCGCGCTGGTAACCGCTGTCCGTCATGCGTCCGGAGCCCACTACGGTGAGGGCGACGATGTGGTTCACACCAGCTCGCTTCGCCGCTGAGGTGATGTTTGTCGTGGCGGTCGTAAAGAATGCCAGGACATCGTCGTCGGCGAATGACGGCGAATTTGATACGTCAATGACGGTGGCGGCGCCCGACATGATTTCAGTAAGTCCTACACCTGTAAGGGTGTTGACCCCCGTTCGGGGCGAAGCCGACCGGGCGTCATGCCCGGAAGCGGTGAGGCGCTCGATTACCTTGGAGCCGATGAGGCCCGAGCCTCCGATGACGACGATCTTAGACATGTGTAGCCCTCTCTTTGTTGTTGATTCACGGTCTTACAGCTAGGACCGGTCACCGGACGGCTTTGTGACAGGCAGTGATGTCTGTTGATCGCGGCTGTCACAGAACAGGCTGCTCGCGCGTCCTTTGTGTACAAGTCGAAATTCTCGAAGGAGCAACAATGCCTGCATTCTTGAACCTGCCGATACGAAGCGTTGTTGTTGTCGGGGATGGCCATGGAATCGGTTTGTCGGTCGCACGCCGGTTCCACAAAGAGGGCTATGCAGTGGCGGTCATTGCTCGAACCAGCGGCACCGTCACCGGGGTCGTAACCAAACTGAAGGCTATGACGCGCCCCGAGAACGTCATCGGCTTGGTAGCTGATGTGACCGACGAGCAGTCACTGTTTGAAGCACTCGACACGGCAAAGCTCGCAAACGGTGTTCCGGACGTGTTGATCTACGACGCGGGGGTCATTCGAACTGACCGCGTTGGTGACCTGTCCGCGGACGAGCTTCTGAGCACGTACGCGGTTAACGTGGTCGGCGCAGCCGTGACGGCTGGACATGTCGCGCCGCTCATGGCCCGGCGGGGGAGAGGAACGATACTCATCACAGGAGGGATGGCCGAGCCCAAAGCAGACTGGTTCAGTTTGTCCCTTGGGAAATATGGGGTGCGCACCTTGGTTGAGCTCCTAGCTGAAGAGTTCGAGCCGCAGGGGCTGCACGTCGCGACCGTTGCCGTGACCGAGGTGGTCGCTCCGGGTACTTCGTTCGATCCCGACACGATTGCGGAAACCTACATGATGCTTCATCAGCAAGAGAAGGACTGGAAACACGAAGTAGTTTTCACTCCCAAAATCGGGCCAAGAAACAAAGCCCACCCCACGAGTGCAGAGTCGGGCTGCCGGCAAACATTCCCTTCGACTCCCGACGCCCGCAGCTAGGGTATGCGTCATGCAAGTCGATCTCAGCGGCAAGACTGCCCTCGTGACGGGTTCCACCTCGGGCATCGGTTTCGCGATTGCCTCCAAACTCGCGCAAGCTGGCGCGACCGTAGTCGTCAACGGCCGGCGAGCCGATTCGGTTGCCGATGCATCTCATCGTATTCGCCACGCCATTCCAGGCGCGATCGTGATTGGCGTCGATGCCGATGTGACGAGCGAGCCCGGAGTCGATCGGTTGCTTTCCGAGATGCCAGCCGTTGACATCCTCGTCAACAACCTCGGCATCTTCGGTGCCAAGCCCGCGCTCGAGATCACGGACGAAGAGTGGCGCCGCTACTTTGAGACAAATGTGCTCTCGGCGGCTCGCCTCATCCGCAACTACCTGCCCGGCATGATCGAAGCCGGTTGGGGAAGGATCATCGACATTGCCAGTGACTCAGCGGTTGTCATCCCAGCCGAGATGATCCACTACGGCATGTCAAAGACGGCGCTGCTTGCAGTGTCGCGCGGCTTTGCGAAGGCAGCCGCGGGAACCGGAGTGACCGTCAACTCAGTCATTGCCGGGCCGACTCACACTGGCGGCGTCGAGGACCTTGTGTACGAACTAGTCGACAAAAATATGTCCTGGGAGGAGGCCCAGCGCGAATTCATGCGGCTGCACCGTCCACAGTCGCTGCTGCAGCGGTTGATTGAACCGGAAGAGATCGCGAACATGGTCGCGTACCTCGCTTCGCCTCTGGCCTCGGCCACGACGGGGGGAGCTGTGCGTGTGGACGGTGGCTACGTCGACTCAATCCTGCCGTAACTGATCGCTTTGATAGTGGTGCCCTGATGCCCGCCAATACCGAGTTGCATGGTCCATGAAAGACCAGTTCACCTCAGTCCTGGCAGTTGTGTCCGTGACGTCCGTCACACCCGGGTGCCGTATCGCAGAACCGCAGGATGTAACCTAATCCAAACCACTTTGGCAAGGTGTCCTTGGAAGTCCACTGTAATTGCGGCGGCGGTCTCGCCGCCGCGGCGTACAAGCAAACCAGCCTGACCGTTGACGGAGTATTCAACAAAATCGTGCCCTGGCTGCGCGATACCGTGTTTCAACAATGCGACCGCTTCATGAGTTCCTTGAACTAGTCGTGGAGCTTGAGCACCGCTTTCTCCGGAGTCGACAACCACGGAGACTTTCGGGTGCAGTGACGACGCAATACGAACCCCATCTCCGCTCTCGACGGCGAGCCTGAGGTTATGAACCAAACTAAAGTGAGCCGGGCGAGCCAACCGGAGCCACATGGCCGACCATCGTGTTTGTGTAGCCGCCCTCTCTGCCAAGGTTTTTTTCTTCAATGCAATGGACATGAGCGCTTCAGCTTCGCCCGATATAACGCGGCGCGAAGGTTGCGGCCACCGAACCGGTGCGCCCGAAATGCGCGTCATGTTGGTCTGGCGAACTGGTACAGCACCCCAAGTGGCCGAACATGACAAGGTGGCCGTAGTGCGCCAACCTTTCGGCCGTGTTCGCATACTCAATGCGGCCGCTTCCCGGGAGTATGGTCTCAGGCTTGACGGCGGGACCTTTCATTTCGGCCTCGAGCCCGCCTTGTACATCGATATTCACGGCGATCCTTCCGTTGTTGTTGACGCGCGGGGAACCGCCCGATTATCAAATAAGACCAAACAGCGTCGGTGACTGTGACAGGGCGTCTGTTGGGGTCCAACCCGGGAAAGCAACGCACCCTTGACGACATCTCGCGGACGCATTCGACATGACATGGAAGGTCATCTCGCAGGGAGTCGCCGCTCGCCGTGCCCAGATGTGATTGCCGCCACACATTGGCTGTTCCGTTCACAGGGAGCATCAATGGCAACACGAAGATGTCTTAACCCCGAGTGCTGAACCGGTACTTCTTCGGTGCATGCGATCCGACGTTTGGGCTCGTCGATCTCTGTATCAGAGACGAGTCCGTGCGGGTGTCAAAGCGAGGCTGTATCGGAATCCCCTTTGGTTTCACCAGCAACCTTGATATTGATCTCGGTCGGCGCGTCTGAACGAGTGACACTCCTGAAGTCATGGATAGCCGACGGCGTTCGCCACGGTGATGACGACAGGGGTAAAAGTTCCACGCGAGGCCGAATGGGGTTTCCGAGTGAACGGCGTGAATGAGCTGAGTTCGGAGATGCCTCCCGAAGCTCTCCGTTACCCCCGCAAATGACCTGTTTCTTGCGCGTCCGGGATTGCCTGTATTGACGGTGTTTGTCACGAATCCGTTCGACGTCCGGTCTTGTCTAGCGAGTAAAGAAATATGGCATCGCAGCAGCTATCGGCGGGTGGTCCAGGAGGCCTTCATGCATGTGCAAGATACACACGGGATCGTGTTCATTCGGCGACTCAACTTTTGCGGTCTGCAATGAGCACGAACCGGCGTCAACTAGAACCGAGCGTCACGGACCGGTTGGCGCAACGCATCGCGGCGACGAAGCTCGGCAGAAAAACGGCCCAGTATCTCGCCGAACTACGAACCCGCCGCGTACCCCTGCATTGGACGAACATGTTCGGTGTGGTCTCGGCGGCTTGTCTTCTAGTGATTTTCGTCACGGGGTTTTTTCTTATGTTCTTCTATACCCCGTCGACAGCAAGCGTTGTCTACAAGGGAAGCTACTCGCCGCTCCACGGTGCCACCGTGTCGGAGGCTTACAATTCGACACTGGCCATTTCGTTTGAGCTACGGGGAGGACTTCTAATCAGACAGGCCCATCACTGGGCCGCTCTACTGCTTCCCGCCTCGCTCATTCTGCAGATGCTAGTGATGTTTTTCACGGGAGCGTTTCGCAGCCCTCGAAGAAAAAACTGGGTCTTGCTCTTCTCCCTACTTCTCGTTGCGCTCGTGGGTGGCTGGAGTGGGTATGCCCTCCCGGACGACATGCTCTCGGGCACGGGACTGCGCATTGTTGAAGGCATTGTGCTGAGCATTCCATTTGTCGGCACCTGGCTGTCTAGCCTTCTCTTTGGCGGCCAATTTCCCGGCCAGGTAATTGATCATCTGTACCCGATCCACATCGTTGTTGTCCCTCTCCTCGCAATGGTGCTGTTGGCCGTTCGCCTACGCGCTGCGAGCAGAGAGAAACCGCCTCAGTTCCCTGGGGCTGGACGGGCCGAGAATAATGTCGTCGGTATTTCTGTATGGCCCGGTGCAGCCACTCGAGCGGCCGGACTCCTGATGATTGTGATGGGATTGCTATTCTTCGTTTCAGCGTTCTTCACTGTCAGCCCAATCTGGTTGTCCGGGCCCTCGTCTCCAGGGGATGCCGCGAGCGGTAGCCAACCGGATTGGTACACCGGCTTTCTGGACGGGGCACTTCGATTAGTGCCGCCCGGCTGGGAAATCAATTGGCTAGACCACACCTGGACACTCGCGCTACTAATACCGCTCGCCGTAATCGGCGTTTTTCTAGGGGCAGTAGTGCTGTACCCGTTCTTTGAACAATGGATCTCCGGCGACGACGACGACCACAACCTTCTTGACCGTCCTCGCAACACCCCCTCACGCACAGGCCTCGGCGTTGCCGCAATCACTTTTTACGGTTCGCTTTGGGGGGCCGGAAGCGCGGATATCGTGGCAGTACAGTTCCAGCTCAGTCTGGAGAGCGTTATCTTCTTCTTCCGCTGCCTCGTAATTGTCGGACCATTTATCGCGTTCATCGTGACCCAACGAGTGTGCCTAGCGCTACAGAAGAAAGACCTCGAAACCCTGTCCCACGGATACGAAACAGGCCGAATCGTGCGACTTCCCGGCGGTGAATATATTGAGGTACACCAACCTGTTGCCTCCTATGAACGGCCAGGGCTGGTCAATACCAGTCAGCGCATGGCGCTCCGTGCTCATCCCGATGCTCACGGTCACATAGGTCCAGTTACGCGATTTCGTGCAGCTCTCTCGCGGTTCTTCTTTGAAAATAGGAGCGCGCGGACGGACCAACACGACGGCCAGCCCGGGGTCAAGAGCCTCGACTGGATCGATGACCCGACGACTCTAAAGGAGCCAGCCAATCGAGACCATTAGCCCCACGTAGTATGCCAGCGGGCCACAGAGAAATCGGACTGAACTACTCACCTCAGGGTTGGGTTCCAGAGTGAAATTGCGAAGCCCGCGAAGGCGGGAAAGGTCTCCAGGGGCATAGTTGCGCTGGCCATTGCGCACTGATTCCTGCAACGCGAGGTGCGTTGCCGGCTGACGACGGCCGGCTAGAAAAATGAGGGTCGAATTGGTCGCTACTAAAAGGACCACTATGAAAAGTCGCCGAGTCGAACTTTTGGCTGGTCGGATCGCGCTCAGACTGCCGCTTTGTCTGCAAGAGCCGGCAAGGCCGATGGACTCGCGGGGACTTACGGCAAAACTGACGGGGAGGCATCCACGTTAGCCATAATGTCAACTGCATCAACTTGAATTGCCCACGATATGCAGTCGATCCCTTGGGGGATACCGGTTCGTACCCCGATACCCCCCGGGAGGAACTGTCATCTATGAAGGGTTTGAATCAGCCGCATCGTCAAGCGGCGCGGTCCTAGCATCCGTATTCAGGCGTGCCACAACGTGGTCGCGATCCGGTCGGAGAAATACCACGTGCCTTCGCGCTTGACGAACGAGTCCGCGTAGCGCCCGCTGAGAAGAGCCTGTCGAGGCTGGCCGCTTCGGGCCGCGTACAGCGTCCAATAGGCCCGACCCGTCGCTGTGCCCGTGGCCGAAGCGACATCGATCGAGACGTTGGTCAGCTCGTGGGCAGTGGTCGACCGGCCGTCGTCCCCGCGCTCGATGATGCGTGCTGCGAGAGCCTCGATCTGCTCGCGCCCCTGCACAGTTACCTCGTCAAGCGAGAAGGACGCTTCAGCGAACAGGTCGCCGAGCCCTGATATGTCGAGGTCGTCGTTGAGATAGGCGTATTCAACCATCAGGTTCGCGATGGCGCGCTCGTCGGTGGTGGACGTCGGTGGTGTGGTCGAGGACATGGTTGAGCCTTTCATTCGAGGTGAGGTGTGACGCACGGATTGTTAGGCGCTCGGGAGCGTGACGCCCAGGGCGCCGCCACCCGTGGCGTCGATGATCTGACCGTCAATCCAGCGTGCATCATCGGATGCGAGGAAGGCGATGATGTCTCCGATGTCTTTGGGCTTGCCCACCCTGCCGAGAGCGGCCTGGCTTGCGGCCCACTCCTTCGCGGCTGGGTCGGCAAACCACGAGCTCATGTCCGTGTCGGTGAATCCGGGCGCGACCGCGTTGACCGTGATCTGTCGTTTTCCAAGATCCCAGCCGACCGTACGAGTGAGGGTGCTGATCGCTCCCTTCGTTGTCGCGTACATCGTGGCCATGGGGCTCGCCGTGTATGCGGCGGCCGATGACAGGTTGATGATCCGACCACCGTCTCGCATGCGCTTCAGACCGTGCTGGATGAGGAACAACGGAGCCTTCACGTTGACCGCGAACAGCGTGTCGAAGTCCTCCTCCACGACCTCGTCGACGTGCCCGTAGACGACGACGCCAGCGTTGTTGACCAGGATGTCGACACCATTAGCGTGCTGGTCGAACGCGGTCCAAAGTCTTTCGGCTGCGTGGGGAAGCGATAAGTCTCCGTGCAGGGCGAAGGCCGATCCGCCTTCGGCTTCTATCGAGGCGATGGTTTCTTCAGCCGCCTGACGGCTGCTGCTGTAGTGCACCGCTACCCGGGCTCCGTCTCGCGCCAGACGCTGGGCCGTGTACTGGCCGATGCCCCGGCTGGCGCCGGTGACGAGGGCCGTCTTTCCATCAAGATTTGACATTCGTCGCTTCTCCTTTTTGTAAGTACGACAGCGCTCACTGTCGTTTGATACAACAGTGAGCGCTGTCGTATGATTTGTCAAGCGGCCATAGTGGGGTGCGCAGAATGGAGTGGACAAGATGCGTACATGGGAGGCCGACGACCCAAAAGCCGCACTGATGACGAGAAAACGCGACCTAATCCTGCGCTCGGCGCTCAGCGCGTTTCTGGAGGACGGGTTCGAGGGCAGTTCCGTGAACCGCATCGCGGACGATGCGGGGGTGTCGATCAAGACCCTGTATCGCCACTTCGCCGATAAGGACGACCTCTTCGTCGCGGTCATCAGGGCCGCGTGTGCTGCGTCGACAACGCTGACGGAACCGGCTTGGATGGAGCTTGCTCCGGTCGAGGGCCTAGCTACAGCCGCAGCCGAGCATCTCGCTTTCGTCCTGACCGATGAGCAGCTGGCCTTGTATCGTGTCGTGATTCAGGACCCGCACAGATTTCCGCAATTGGGAACGCGCTACCGAGACCAGGTGGTCGGCGAGCGAATCGAGCGGCTGTGCCAATACATCGACAGTTGGCCGGATCAGCTCCGCTCCCGCATCGGCGTTCCCAGGGACGCCGCACGAGTATTCGTCGCTCTCGCTGAGGGGGACCTCGTGCGCAACGCCCTGCTGGGATATCCCGTGCCTGACTCTAATGACCTTGCGGACCATTCCCGTTCAGCGGCTCGACAGCTGCTCGCTGTCATCGAAGCGGGATTGGTCTGATCGAACCCCTTAGAGGTCTATCGGTACTCGGGGTTTGGATCGGGGCTGAGACCGAATCGCTCACCGCTGTTCCATTGCTCGCGGACATTCCCGTAGGCGGGGATGCCTCCGGCTGCACACAGCAAGTGGGCCATATGCATTAAATTCCATGTCATGAACGTCACATTTCGGCGCGTGAAGTCGTTTTCAGGGCCGCCCGAGCCAGGATCTAGATAGCTCGGTCCGGGACCGATTTCTCCGATCCAGCCGGCGTCGGCACCCGGAGGGATCACATAACCGATGTGTTGGAGGCTGTACAGGATAGAAGCCGCAGCGTGTTTCACGCCGTCCTCGTTGCCGGTGATGATCGCACCAGCGGTCCTCCCGTAGAAGACGTACTGCCCCTTGCCGTTGTACTCGCTGCTCATCGCGTAGAGACGCTCGATGAGCTTGCGAGTGACCGAGCCGTTGTCTCCAAGCCACAGGGGCCCGCCAACAACGAGAATGTCCGCGGTCCATATGGCGGGCCAAACTTCAGTCAACCATTCGTCGCTCGGCCAGCCGTGTTGCTGCATATCCGGGTAGACCCCGGGCGGCACGTCATGATCGACGAAACGAAGCGTCTGCACGTCAACGCCATGCGCCTTCATGAGTTCGATACTCAGATCCATGAGGCCTTGGGTGTTGCTCGCCTCAGGACTGCGCTTCAGAGTGCAGTTGACAAAGACCGCGCGGAGCCCGGAAAAGTCGTAAGTGTCGTTCATCCCTGTAGTCCTGCCTGGACTCGCCAGTCAGAAGGTAGGCGATCAGCTGGGCCAGGAGCTTTCTGATCGAGGGGGTGACTCAGCGGTGGGGCCAGGGGTGCCGGCTCTGCATATGTGCCGGTGCGGTAATCCCAGAACCAGTCGTCATCGGGTTCGAAGCTGGCGATAATCGGGTGCCCGGTACCGGCGAAATGGGCTGTTGCATGCCGCCCTGGCGAACTGTCACAACAACCGATGTGGCCGCACGCAGCACAGCGACGGAGGTGTACCCACCATCCACCGGTATTTTCACACTCAACGCAGCCGGTTCCCGAAGGGATAGCGGCGGGGTTGACGTCGAGACTTTTTATGCCCCCGTAGGGTGCGCCTTTGACATATATGTTCATCGCGATCCTTCCGTCGTCGTTGATCCGCAAACTGCCCGGTTACGACATAAGACCGAGCAGCCTCTGAGATTGTGACAAGACATTGATGGAAGCATCGGTCTAGGCCAGATGAATCGCCAAGAAGATACTCAACATGGTGGGGCGGGAGATTTACATAGCCCGGCCTACCGATTGCGGGCCGGTTTGGAGCCACAGCTCCTGCAATTCTTCGCGAATGGGGAGCTTTAAATGGCTTCATGTTGTCACAGCAAGGAAGGCTGCTCTGTCGATATAGATGAGCGGCTGTTGCTTCTTGACGAATGCACCAAACATAGGAGTCATCATGACAAACCCCACTTCTGCCCCCATCGATGACGGTGAGGCATTGCGGCCAATCGTCGATGTCATCTCGACCGTAGACGCTCCGTCCATTCCCGGACCAACGGAAGTGATGACAATCCACGTCACGCTTCCGCCTAATAGCCCTGGAACACCGCCTCACCGTCATTCCGGACCAGCCTTCGGTTACGTAATCCAGGGCAAGCTGCGATTCGAACTTGAGGGAGAACCAGAGCGGGTTGTTTTAGCGGGTGGTACTTTCTGGGAACCCGGTGGTGACGTCATCCATTACCAGGATGGGAATGCCTTGAGCGACGGAGTGACGGCGTTCGTTGTGACAATGTTCGGCGTCCCGGGCGAGCCCATGCTCACTATCGTCAGTGAAGAGGACCTCGAGGCGCGAAAGCCGCGTCGCGCGCCGCGCCCATAGTTGTTATGAAGAGCGAAGATATGGCCCATACCTGGTTCTGGCGCTCGACGCTACTTTTCGTCGCACGAGGACTCGATACAACTACCGCGTCTCCAACGTCAGTTGATAAACGCCGTCATCGCCTTTGAGCACAGTAGTGATCGTTGCCGAGGCTACGACGTATCGTTCCATTAGATTGCGATACCTCGTCCTCGTTGCTAAGTCAGGCCCGTGTCACAGTCCATAATCACGCCGCCCGAGACCGCCTAACCCCCGCAAGGTCGCCGACATCTGTGGCTCCTGCTGTCGGCCATGACAGAAAGAAGCGTCACCTAGGAGAGCGTCAATGGTTTGGAAGACTAAACCGACACGTCGCTCCTCTTGGCGACCTTGCAGGTCGTTGGGGAAGCAACCTCCTGCATAGCGCCCGACCATGCAGTCACGCCGATATCGTGTTCCATTGCGCGTCGTTTCAGACCAGAGCCTGACGGACGGCTTTCCGCTCTGATCGATCCCGCGCTTGCCTCCGCTTTCAACCGCCGGACGCCGCCTAGTCATGCAGAAAGTGGGCAGGATACCGAGCTGCGGATCGAATTGGTTGCTGGTCGGAACTGAAGCCCCGCTACGGAATCGCGAAGGATCACCGGACTGCCGCTCGAAGTGAGTTCTTCCTTGCGCTCGTATGCTGGAACCGCGGATCAACCTGGGTGGTCCGTCAGGACTCTGCCAACGAGGTTGCCCGTCAGTTTGAGATAAGGAGGCTTCGGTGGCTCGAGAAATCGGTGCGCACATGATGCTGGCCGAGTGGCTGTTCGTGGAGACGGTCGCCGATCTGCGCGACCGCAGTCATGACCCAGCGTCTCGGAGCCGGTACGAGCTGCTTGGCATTGCACCATTGCTTCGGAAGCTTCTCACCGATCGCGGTGACCCCTTGCTCGCAACCGTTAAGCGGGCACGACACGGAATCGCGTCAGGATTCCGGATACGGCCGTGGCAGGTTCCAGGCAGCACAGACGAGTCGCTCAACTATCTAATTCGCTTGAGCGGTCCTGAGCTTGTTGGCGACGCGGCGAGTAACGTGCTGACGGCGGATCAGTTTCTTGCGGCGAGAGTCGGGATGATCAAGGGTCAGGACCTGTCCGTCAAGCAGGTCATCCGCTACTACGCCCATGTCGAGGGCGGCGTCCACTTCGGTGACCCGGACGAAGACGGCCAAGAAGCGATGAGCAGTATGGCTCCCGTGCTGCTGGGGCACACTACGGGGCAGATCGAGGTTCTTGGGTATATCGGGCAGGTCGTCGTCGACGCGCTGACGCCGCTGTGCGATTCGATTCTCACTTCGCCTACGATCGTCCCTCAGATGCACCGCCTCAGCAGCTCAGGCTCTTACGTCGATCACTGGACCACGGAGCACCGCGCGAAACTGCGACCAAAGACACTTCGATGACAGGCCTCGCAGAGAGAGCCGAGCGCATTGCTGCACATCTGGTCGGCTACGAAACCGGAGCCAACGTCGTC
>Ga0247736_10000214_pt1 | contig 21501 bp, 22 predicted proteins | sample UWRJL193509B2_FD_180935 | JGI IMG/M metagenome (GOLD analysis project Ga0247736, IMG submission 180935) | Plant litter microbial communities from Arlington Agricultural Research Station in Wisconsin, United States - UWRJ-L193-509B-2 | ecosystem: Environmental > Terrestrial > Plant litter >...
TTTTCAAACGGTAAGCAAAAGCCAATACGCGCAATCCAGAAGAGGCCATTTGTTCTGATTTCGAAAGTATAGATTGTCTTGAATGCGTATCGAGGGCTCTGATTTCGGCTCCTGATTGTATTTGAGCGCATTTCTGTAGTAGGTGTTCTACTGACCCTTTAGCCGCTACGAAATTACCATCTGGCAACTGGTGCAGGGTTGCCATCATCATCAGTTCAGAACTGAATGGAACTTCGCCAATCCTTAGATATTGTTTACTAATCGATTCAGTATCCAGCCCTCCCGCTGTGGCTATTTGAATTAGAGCCACTTCTACGGGATCTCCCGAAAGCTGGTCTTTATTTTTTCTATTGTTCTTAACAACGGTATTGTTGCATAAAACACCGGTTAATAATAGTTTATTAAGATTTTCCGAGCTTTCCTTAACTCTTCCATTTGGGAATGATAACAGTTGATTTTCTATTTTAACACTAACACTCTCCGAAGGAAAAGCAAAGGTGTCTGCGTATATTTTATTTTCAGTTAAGGTGCCAGTTTTGTCGGTCAGGATTACTCCGGTGCTGCCAAGAGTCTCGACGGCCGACAGTTTCTTTACGATTGCATTTCTTTTGGCCATCAGCAACATGCCATATGATAAAGCAACAGTTGCGACTATAGGTAATCCTTCTGGAATAGCTGCTACCGCCAGAGCAATAGACGTCTCAATAATCATTAATAGGCTTTTACCCCGTATAAAACCCGTGGTTGCAAAAATTGCCGTCATACTCATGGTAATCCAGATGAGTTTACGACTCAACTTATTGAGCTTTTTATCCAGCGGAGTAATTGTTTCACCAGAACTTTCTACCAGTGAGGTTATGGTGCCTAATTGCGTTTGCATGGCTGTACCAGTGATCACCATTTTACCAACCCCATTAATCACAGAAGATCCTTTGAAAACCATATTTTTCTGATCTGCAATAAGTGTGTCTACCGGTAAGACCTTTATATTTTTGTCTGAGGGTAATGATTCTCCTGTCAATGACGACTCATCGCACTGCAATCGGTTTAAGGCTAACAAGCGTCCATCAGCCGGGACAACATCGCCAGCTTCCAGAGGAATTAGATCGCCGGGTACAAGCTGGTTACTGGGGATAGAACTGGTTCTACCATTACGGATTACGTTAGATAGTATAACATCCATTTTTTTTAGTGCATTCATTGAATTTCGTGCCTGCACTTCCATAAAAAAACCAATTAATGCATTGATCACTATAACCACCAGGATAGCTATCGTTTCTAAAATATCCTTAAAGTACAGGGATACTGCAGCGCCAAACATCAATAAATAAACGATAGGGCTTTTAAACTGAACCAGCATGATCCACCAAAGGCTTTTTGGCTTTTGAAGATGATATGTATTCAAGCCGTACTGTTCTGATCGCCTTTGTGCTTCGTCTTCCGTAATTCCATTAATAGCATCAGATTGCAATTCAGCAATAACATCCTCGGAAGCTAAGGAGTAGGGATTGTTTATGGGATATTTCGCTAACATACGGAATTTGGTTTTTTGCTGATTATAGTGTACAATCCCGGTTGTTTATTATTAAACATTTTTTCTTTTACTAAATGTCAGCATCGGTATCTTTCCATAATAGGAAAAGTCTGCAGCACTGGATGGGTACAATAGCTTTTCAAAAACTGATTTTGACTGATGGGTAAATAGAACTATCATGGATGGTTTGCTGAAGCAAATTGCCTGGTCTATATCTTCCAGTAAAGTATTTGCAATTAACCTTTCGCGATTTGTCATTGTGACCTTATAATCTGCTACCTTGTTTAAGGTAGCTTCCATTATTTCTTTATCATTGATAAACTCTGAAGGATCAGAGAAGTGTATCATTTCCACAGTTGCCTGTAAAGGGCGTGCAAACTCTACAACTTTTGTTAATTCCCTCCTGTAATCTGTCATATCAGAAGCATACAGGATATGTTTTATTTCTCTAACGTGATATGCACTTGGAATACATAGCACTGGAGTAGTAGAATGAGTAATTAATTTTGCCGTATGCGTCCCAAACATTTTCGTGAATACCCCTGCTCCGCGGGTACTAATGCAAATATATGAAATGTCGTTTTTTGCGGCATACGCAATAATTCCATCTACCACATCGCTGTTTGAAATCTGGACCAGTTCATACTTTATGTCGGTCTCGTCTATAGATTTGCAGATTTGTGTGATAAAGGATGACAAATCTTCTGAATTTTGTTCCAGAAAAGTTGATGTATGCAGGGCAAATGACTCGTCAGTCCATTTAAATGGCTTTATCAAATTGTAAACGTTAACGATTGCCAACATTGCTTTCCGTTCCTTTGCAAGCTTAATCGCAAAACGAATTGCTGCTTTTGAATTATTTGAGAGATCGGTTGTTACTAGTATTTTTTCCATAATGTTTGTAGGATGTTTTTTTGGTTAATCATTATCTACTAGAGAATGCAGCGTTATGTTGAATTGAGATGCAAGGTCTGTGGTTTGACTTTACCGAAGATCTTGATAAACTTCTTTTATGTCAATGATGGGGGGCATGCTGGGTAATGATCGCTATCACTAATTATGTGATAAAAACGCATAGAAAATAGCTCTATTATCGCTGTTTCATATGTGACTGAAAGTTTATGATATCTGTATGAGGCTTTATTTATGACTAATCCATGTAACGGAAAAAGAAACTGGATCCGCAGGTCCAAACCAAGTTATGGTAGATAATCTTTTGAACCAAATGCACAATCTGCACAAGGATGTTCGCATTCTTTATGAGCATGTAGGGAATATTGTTCAACAGCCACACTCTTCCGTTGGTAACTTCTTTATGGGTAGCCACAAACAAAAACTTTCAAGAGTTACTGAAATTCATTTATTGGTGTTCCCTCAACTAGAGACTACAACTTAAAAAGCGCTGATGAAGATTCTAATGACGTTCAAACCGGCCAGTTATTTTGTGTAAACATATTTTGTATAGAATTAATTCGATACTAGTGCCAACATCGCTTTCGTTTTCTGTAATTCCATGAGAGGGGTGCCCGATATCGTTGCCTACCGAGGGCATTAAATGGTGTATTAATTCTTGCATCACGGATTGCATTTCCTCTCTTTCAGTAATTTCCTCAAAGGTGCCCCAGGCAATTACGCTTTTCCAGTTCATAATATTTACAATATCATCTACCTGAAAGCACACTTGAGGATTTTTTCGGAGCATCTCGATCTTCTTGCCAGCTGCCGAATGTCCATAAATAAAACCATTCTTATATACGTAGTTGATAGGCACCACATAAGTTGTGCTATCGGCATGGCAGCCTATTCTGCCAGTTAATTGTTCTTTTAGCAAGACATCCATTTCATGATCAGTAAGTTTTCCTAACATCTTTTATCTATTTTAGTTACACGGATATCTTAAGTATATAGGTATTACCGCAAGTGCTAAAATACGAATCCATACCCTGGTAGTTTATGATATCACTTCTTAAGATTAATGATTCAAATCATTAATTTGTTTTTAAGTATAGCATTCCAATTTATTCAGCTCCAGTTTAATAGTATTACACTACATCTAGTTTTTACCTGATAGATGGTTGGTTTTAAGGAAAGCTTATCAATTTGTAACCAATTGTTGATGTAAGCATCATCTGTTTCAAAATGGTAAGAGATCATGATGAAATTAAACCAAAAGCTGGAGATTTCATTTTCTCAACTTTTACAGATATCCTTCTTTTCTCCAAGATTATGCAAACAGCAAATAAACCAACCCTTGACTGTTCCGCTGTAGATAAGAGTGTGGTTAAGGATAGCTACCCTGAATAATTCATGCAGCAATTTGTAAACCGTCTTTATTATAGTGGTTTATTAATACCTTAAAAAGTTTAATCATAATCAATTAATCCAAAAAAAAGCCTGCGAATCGTATGATTGCAGGCTTCTTGTTCAATTTCAGCGGAGGAAGAGGGATTCTAACCCTCGGTACCGTTGCCAGTATAACAGTTCAGCAAACTGTTCCCTCCGACCACTCAGGAACTATACCTTTTGCATTAGTTATCCATGTTTCTCAAATAGTAAAGCTGCGCAGTAGTACAAGAAGTCCTTTTATTTTAATAAGTATTCATGGGCAGGAATGACATTAATGATCTTTCCTTTTTTTTCAAATTGATCTTTTTGCGACATAGTAACTAAAGTTCCCTGCTCAATATCAAAGAATTCCAAGGCTTCAATCATACCATTGAGTTCTCTTTCTAGATTATCCGGATTTAAATCATAACATACCTGAATGGCTTGATGAAAAGCCCCATTTTTAAATGTAATAAAATCACACTCTCCTTTTTCTGAAAAATAATAAATTTCTCTGTAAGTTCTGCGAAGATGCAAAAAAATCAGATTTTCGAATTTACGGCCATTGTCTTCAGTAAAAGACCCTGAATTGACATTAACAAGGCCTGTATCAATTGCATATACTTTCCTTGGGTTTGCAATCTGTTTTTTTAGAGAATAACTAAACTTAGGAACAAAATGCAATAAATAGGAATATTCCATATGTGATAAATATTCCAACGCCGTGCTGGTGGCACCCATTCCAAACATATTTTTAAGATTATTGCCTGATACAGGCTTTCCTACATTGGAAATTAAATACTGAGCCAAACGCTGTAAGGTCCTCACATCTTTGATACTGTAACGAACTGCAATGTCACGGATGAGTATGTCTTCGAATAGATGGTTTAGAATATCATCATTTTTTTCTTTAATATATTCTGGAAAGCCTCCCATTGTGAGGTAGCTTATCAGTGATTCAGTAGAAGGACTTAATTTTTGATGAGATATGAATTCATAATATGAAAATGGAAATAATTCTTTGGTAATATGTCTTCCGGTTAATTTTGTTCCTAATTCTCTGCTTAACAGAGAAGCATTTGATCCAGTAACAACGATCTTAAAGCCCTCATCTAATTTTTGTCGCACATATCTTTCCCATTCCGGTATAATTTGAATTTCATCAAACATTAACACTGAGAAGTTGTGTTCCTTGATTAACTCATCTAACCTTGAGAAATCATTAATCTCAAATTCATATAATCTTGGGTCTTCAAAGTTGAGATATAGTGCGCCACTATATTTGCTGCTTAATAACTGAAATAATAAAGTGCTTTTTCCACATCTTCTTATACCAGATACAATAAGGGCATGTGAAGCTAGATTTGGTAATAGTTGCAGCGCATCTCTTCTTAGCCCTTTGTCTTTGTTAGCAATATTTTGGCTTTGTGCCTTAATAATCTGACTGAGTACATTTTGAGGTATCATAAAAAGTGTTTGATACAAAACTACAATAGTTTTGGTTAGTAAACAAAGCTATTGTGGTTTTGGATCAAACGATATAGTTTATTATATCATACAGACAAGTAACATATTGCTTATTTTACTAGTTTAAGCGGTGTCGAGAAAAGGCTATAGTTTCATTGTAAGTGTAGCGCTTGAGGATTTGAAGATTCAGTTTTCATTTAATTCTTCATGGAAAAGATAGTGATCCTTAAGAGAAATTTCTAGAAATGTTGATGATTTAATAATATTATTCCATCAAAATTTGCCAGAGAATGTTTAATCCCAGCATTGCCAGTGTTTTTATATCTACTGAATTTACATATTCTTTGTAGTTATGAATTTTCATCTTTTACAGTTCGATTATTAGGGGTCAAAGTCACCTGTTCACCACTTGGTTTATAATTTCCTTTCATTATGGTTAACTGTTCGATAAGCAGATCGTTTTGCTCCTTCATCAGTTTGTACATATGATCCTGCTTAGTCCTGATTTTCTTTATAGTCTCTACGATTACAAAAAAGCCTATTATTAAGAACAGACTAATAACTAATATAATAATTTCCATTTATTGCATTTTTGTGTAAATATTGGATACCTAGTTTAATGGCGCAATCTCAACATAGGATTTTTCTTTCCCCTTGTCAGTAAAATAGCGCTTTTTAAATTTAAATATAGCATCCGATTTTTCATAAGGTTGAGCGATGCCTTTTAAAGAATTCTTAATTATTTTTCTAAACTCGAGCTCACGAGTAAACTTTGTGAGATTAACTAATTTGTCATCTTTAAATAACAGCATAACTACGAATGCATCTTGATGGGCTATTCCAGTATCAAATACCTCTATTTGATAAAGTCTAACCCTGTTATCTAACGACTGTCTGGTACTATAGGGTCGGATGATATACATTTTATTCCAGTCAACCGCATCGTATTTATTAAGATCCAATACACCAGCCGAGTCGGCGTGTACGGTTTTAACAACAAAGTTTTTAAACTCGCCATTATCAGAATGGCATCCTATTAAAAATAATAAAATAATAGCTATGTATTTCATGGCTTTCTATGTGTGGTAACTAATGCTGAATGGATTAGAAACGGCTGCATCTTCTAATTGGTTAAATGAGTCAAACAAAACCTTCGTTGAAACAGTCATATTATATTGCTCAAGCAGAATGCTCGGTATTATTTTTAACTTTACCTCTTTCATGTGTCTTTTGATTCAATAAAGTTAAACATCAAAGATGCCTGATCATAAGATTAAAAAAGACAATATCTTAAGGTTCTCGTTCAAGCAGTTTATCCCAGATTTTCGGATTTCGGCTGGTATGGAAAACAGAAAAAATAACTACGATTTCATCTTCAATTAAGAAATGAACTATAAATGGGAATTTCTTAATCACCATACATCTAACATTATTATATCTGGCAGTATAGACCTCAGCAGTATTGCTTAATTTACTGATCTGTTTTACGACTTGCTTTTGAAAGCGTGTACCCAAACCATAAGATTGTTCATTGTACCAATCTGTTGCTTTTTGAATATCATTTAAAGCTTCGGGAAAAACTTTTAGTTTATCAGAGCGCACTTATGATTTAAGATCTTTTGCTGCAGTCTCCCAATCTAATAAAATATCCGGATTGGCTCTGTATTCAGAAATTCTTTCATTTACAATATTCTGATGTTCTGCGGGAACAGACATGCCTTCTGACCAGAGTACTTCATTAAGTTCTAATTTTTCGGCAGGTGATAATTGTCTCACCGCATCTACTAATTGTCTGAATGATAATTCTACAGCGATCATAGTGTTTTCTTTATGGCTCTAACAAATTTAGCTAATTTTTTCTAAAAACACAGTAAAACAAAAAAGCCTGCAAATCGTATGATTGCAGGCTTCTTGTTCAATTTCAGCGGAGGAAGAGGGATTTGAATCATGTTTGTAAGTTATTGATTGTCAATTTGTTTTATCGTCGTCTTTATAAACACTCCACGAATGACGCTCAACAATTTAAATCTCTCTATTTAAGCTGATATATAGCAACATTGAACTACATGAAGCCTGGTTTACTTTTGTTATCGCTTGTTCTTTAATTTGTTAGTTAAGATAAAGGTCCTCTGTTTTTTTTTAATAAATAATTTGTTTGCTTATTTTAGATCTTACGGCTAGCGTACCTAGCAGCATAGACGGTTCGACTCCGGCGAAGGGTACAACCCCTCTCTAAAGCACTTAGAGTGGGGTTTTTGGTTTTTGCCTATTTTCTAATATGCCTTTATTGCAGTGAAACGCCGATTTTGGTTCGATCTCTGGCGGGGGAGACCCAGACGTATTAAGGTCGAACCCATTAAGTTTTAAAGATATAATATACTATAAGTACAGACAAGGATTAAAACAAGCTATAAGATAACCTGTGAAATTTGTTTTTTGTAACTTTGTAAAATGAATAGGTTACAGACACTAGAGGAGTTTTACAAAGAACGATTTAATAAAATTCCTCTAAGCCTTAGGACTGAGATAGGGCATTTTAACGTGTTCAAGTTTGAAGATTTAGCAGGATGTAGTATACAGCCTATTCCTTATAGTAGGAGAGAATATTTTAAAATTAGCATGATCGAAGGGGAAAATCGAGTTCATTATGCTGATAGGACAATTGATATTAAAAAACAAGGCCTATTATTTGCTAACCCACAAATTCCATATAAGTGGGAGCAAATCAGTCAAGAACAAAGGGGTTGTTCCTGCGTTTTCACTGCCAATTTTTTTCACCACTTTGGTAATCCTTATGAATATTCTGTATTTCAACCTACTGGCATGCCCGTCATAGAGCTTACAGATGAACAGGCGGGTGAAGCGAAAAAGTTATTTGATGAAATGTCTACTGAATGGACATCTGAATACATTCATAAGTATGATAGAATGAGAATTATGGTGTTTGAACTGTTGAACATAGGGGTGAAAGCACAATCTGTACACAGTATCACTAGAAATTACTCCAATGCTGCTCAAAAGATTACGACACATTTTTTAGAACTACTGGAACGCCAATTTCCTGTTGAGGATAAGGGTTATCCCATAAGGTTACGCGCTGCATCCGACTTCGCTATGCATTTATCTTTCCATATCAATCATTTAAATAAGGCATTGAAGGAAACTATGCAAAAGTCAACAACAGTGATCATACATGAACGGATCTTGATGGAAGCAAAAATCCTGTTAAAACATTCAACTAAAGATATTGCTGAAATTGGATTTGATTTGGGTTTCAAAGAAAACACCCACTTCAATAATTTTTTTAAAAAGCATACCTCAATTACACCTACACAATTCCGTATGACTTGATTTTCGTAATCATCAGATTGTTTTTTGCTAGTTTCATCAAGACGCCCCATCTACTTTTGTATCATCATTTTATAAAAGAAGAATAATGGAAACGGAAAAAACAATTTTTATTACTGGTGCCTCATCTGGTATTGGAAAAGCTACAGCAATCTTTTTTGCTGCAAAAGGCTGGAAAGTTATTGCGACTATGCGTAATCCAAAGTCATCCCCTGATTTGGCGGAAAACAAAAATATTACAGTGCTACCTTTAGATGTTACCAAGTCAGATCAAATCGAGGCAGCAGTTAAACAAGCGGTAGACTTAGGGCCAATTGATGTTGTTTTAAACAATGCTGGTTATGGTACCGTAGGTCCTTTAGAAGGAACCTCTGAACATGACCTGCATAGAATTATCAACACGAATCTCACTGGAGTAATCCAATTAACCCAAGCATTCATACCTCATTTTAGAGACAATAAAGGAGGTGTATTTATAACAGTTTCTTCAATTGGAGGCTTAGTGGCTTACCCATTTTTCTCACTATATCATGCCACTAAATGGGCAATTGAAGGATGGACGGAAAGCATGGCATTTGAATTGAATAGATTAGGCATTCAAATCAAAACTGTTCAGCCTGGTCCTACCAAGTCTGATTTTGTAGGCCGTTCATTGGTCATTCCTGAACACCCTGCTTATAGTGATGTGTTTGATGGATTCAAAAAGATGTTTTTTAGTGACGAGGTGATTAATATGATGGAGCCAGCGGAGAACGTCTCATCGGTAGTTTATGAAGCAGCCACAGACGGGAAAAATCAATTACGTTATTTAGTTGGACCTATTGCTAATGGAGATTATGAAAAACGTTTACAATTAGGAGCGGAAGAATTTCATGCACAAACCGACAAGCTTTATTTAGGTTAAGTAAATTGCGGTTGCTAATCTGTTTATTGCATCTAAATCCGCTCTATTATGCGATTCGACTATAGTCTGGTAAAGGGCTATAATAACCCTGTTATCTTTATTTGTTAATTATTACGCTACTAATTATTACATTTTTGGGATATATTAATTGGTATACAAGCTATTAATGTAAGATCTTCTAGAAATTGGTTCGATCTGAGTACGTCCGGGGGTACAACCCCTCTTTAAATTACTTATAGAGGGGTTTTAGGTTTTTGCCGGTTTTGTAATTTGCCTGTATTGCTTGGAAACAAAGATTTTGGTTCGATCTCCGGCGGAGGAAACCTAGACGTACAAAGGTCGATCCATTAGACTTCAAGGATGTTTCTTCCAATATGTTATTGAAGAATACTCATTTGCCGGTATATAACAATATTAAAAACTAAACACTCCTGTTTTTTGCACTAATAATTATTTAAAAATGCGAAAGTTCCTATCGGAAAACCACCGTTTGTTGATAATCAAAACAACATATCCCAAATTTGATCATAGATATTGTCCTAACTATCGTAGATATAACCAAGTTTTTGCAGAAAAGGGATAATAGTTTTGTTGTTATAAAAACAAATAAATGGAACAGATAAAAATTGCATTAGTGACTGGTGGTAGCCGGGGCATAGGAAAAAATGCTGCTTTAAGATTAGCTGATAAAGGCCTGGACATAGTTCTTACTTATCGCACAAGGGAGAAAGAAGCTGAAGAAGTGGTTAAATTAATTGAAAGCAGAGGGCAAAAAGCTAAAGCTTTTCAGATGGATAGTGGCAAATCCGTGGGTACATTAGATGCCTTTGTAGTACAATTTAGCGACTATTTGATGGAAACGTACGGCGTTGCGAAATTTGACTATTTAATTAATAATGCTGGCATTGGCGGACACGGATCCTTGGAAACTACTACAGAAGAATCATTTGACAACATGTTCAATGTGCAGTTCAAAAGTGTTTTTTTTCTTACACAGAAATTATTGCCATTAATCAATGATAATGGTGGTATCGTTAACATCTCGAGTGGATTAACACGCATTATATTCCCGAATACGGATGTATATGCAAGTGCTAAGGGTGCTATTGAAGTACTAAGTAAAGTGTGGGCAGCTGAACTAGCTGCTAAAAAAATCCGGGTTAACATTGTTGCTCCTGGTGCTATTGCAACAGATTTTAATGGCGGGGTAACCAGAGATAATCCAGAAATGAATAAAACTGTATCTTCTATCACTGCACTAGGGCGCCCTGGGATTAAAAAATATTCAGCCAGTCCAAGGTCAATTGCATCCTAGTGGCTGGATGCTTTTTATACATCCCGATTTTCTTTGGAATACTAATCTGGCAAAGATGATAAGGCACTACGACTTCTTTTTTTACGAAACAAAAGAAGCACTGTTCCTATCCGAAGATGAGGAGCAACTCGTTCTGCAGATTTTTGAGAATATCAATAACGAATACCACGCTAATATTGATCCTTACAGTAAACACATCATCATTTCCCAAATCGAGCTGCTGTTAAATTATGCAAAGAGGTTTTATGGCCGCCAGTTTATTACTAGGGAGAAACCCAGCCACACCATACTAGAAAAATTAGAATTTAAATTAGACGGTTATTTCAATCAGCATGATTTGACTAAAGGTCTGCCCACTGTGGTAGATGTTGCAGCATCATTGAACGTGTCGCCGAACTATTTGAGTTCTTTGTTAAAACAGCTAACAGGAAAAAGCACTCAGGCTCATATTCACGATAAACTGATTGAAAAAGCGAAGGAAAAACTCATACTTACAACTCTTTCCATCAGTGAAATCGCTTACGAATTTGGCTTCGAACATCCGGAGTCATTCAGCAAATTATTTAGGGCAAAGACCAAACAGTCGCCTCAAAAATTTAGGGCGTCCTTCAATTAATTTTCTTATTAAAGGAATAAGGATTGGTGAAGAAACAGAAAAATAATGCGGCTAAAGTAAAGCGAAAAGATATGGCAGCAAGTTTTCATTACGAACCAAGTCCCAATACAATACCTTCTCCGTTACAGTTGAAGTGCCAGATCCTATCCTCACCAACGGTTCCTTCAGCTTCGGTTTTAACTGATTGAAAATTGGAATGAATTCCATCATTGTTTTTCACATCAGTTACCTTGTTTACCGTTACGCTTTTAATGGCGCCCGATTTGTCATATTCAGTTGTTTCAATTTTAGCACCGATTCTTGTATAGTAGGAAGATTCACAGTTTTGAGCCACAGCCACAGTAGACAGGCCCAACGCGAACAGCAAGGAAACTTTCTTTTTCAAATTCATATATAAGTTTTTGAATAATAGATTTCATTTAATAATACCCATTTCATCATGTTGATCACTCTTTTGATTTAAATGCCCTTCGAAATTACAGCGATGATGACTATGAGCTGTTTGCAAAGATTCAGCTAAATCATGTGTTGAAATACCCTTACTATACCAACCTGTGTTTTCTCTATACCAGATTTCTTATGATATGTTTAACCTGCTTACAAGTACTGTCATTAGTATTTTTAAGATATGGTAGTTTTAGAAGTGGCAGTACGGCATTTGCCCGACCATCACAGTTGTAACATTGCAGCTATATAAAGTAGCTCAATAGAAACTGAGAAAAAGGATTCTTACCAGGCGTTCAAACTATACCAAAGCTGTAAAAAACTCGACCAAATTTCTTGGTGACCAACACAGTTCTGCTCAAGTCTTCCGATATTTGGAAAAATGCGATTAGAGGGACTTCGAGTTCTTGCGGATCAGTATTGTTCAAAATGTTAATCAATTATGGAAACCCAGCATATTCTTTCTCCAATCCCTACCGGTGACTGGTTCCTGCGGTTTCTTACCGGCAAGAAACATCAACTATTACGCCGGACGTTTGCCTGGCTATTACCGCTTATGCTGATACTTGCTGGAAAGCGTTGGGGAGAATATTCTGGCATTGTTGACCACTTGGATTGGGTCTGTTTTTATCTGGTATGGATTGGTATATTCTATATCAATGTGCACGTGCTCATCCCCAAGTTATTTCATAACGGTAAGTCTGTTCGCTACCTTTTCTTGCTTGCCGGAACTATTGCGGTCGGTTGGTTCATCCTTTTTTTTGTACGCGAACTTGTTTGGAATCAATTCCGGTTGCTTCCCGCGGCAAATGCGAAGGAATCTATTCTTACCGTTGTGGGGGTAACCATCTTTTTGACGCCGGTATTCCTGTTTTCTACCGGCCTTAAGCTTTTGCAGCGTTGGATTGCGGATGCACACAAGATCGATGAACTGGAAAAACAAGCGCTGCAAAGTGAGTTGAAAGCTCTGCGGAATCAAATACAGCCGCATTTTCTCTTCAATATGCTCAATGGCATCCTGGCTATTAACAGAACCGAACCGGAACTGGCATCCCGTATTATCCTCAAATTATCTGACTTCTTACGGTACCTGTTGTATGACAGTAACCACAACAGCGTCTATCTTTCGGCAGAGATACGGTTCATTAGTGACTTTCTGGAGCTTGAAAAAACACGCCGTGACGACTTTACCTACGATATCAAGTATGACCCATCCCAGGTAATGGGCATCAAAATTCCACCACATGTGCTGTTGACACTGGTAGAAAACGCCATTAAGCACAGTGTTAATTCCAATGGCAAATCCTACGTCGCGCTTAGCCTGCACGTGCTGAAAAGCAAGATAACTATTACCTGCGAAAACTCAATGCCGCTGCAACCACCAGATTCTGTACCTGGCGGATTGGGCCTGGTAAATATGAACCGCAGGTTACACCTGCTTTTTGCCGATGAATTTGAATATCTGATTAACAAAGCAACTGACCGTTATACCGTAAATTTAAGCATACCTGTATGAATTGTATCATTGTTGACGATGAGCCGCTCGCGCGGAAAGGACTATCGGACCTGCTGATAGGTTTTGAAAACCTTAAGCTGACCGGAAGCTTTAACAATGCGGCAAGCGCAGGCGAATACCTTACTTCAAACCCGGTTGATCTGGTCTTTCTTGATATACAGATGTCGGGCATCAACGGACTGGAATTTGCTCGGTTACTGCCTGAACATACCCTGATTATCTTCACAACCGCCTACTCACAGTATGCACTGGAAAGCTACGAGGTTGATGCAATCGACTACTTAGTAAAACCGATTTCTCCTGAGCGGTTTGCAAAAGCCGTTGAAAAAGCGACCACACACCTGGCTTTGCTGGAGAAAAGCAAAGATCAGATTGAAACAATAGAGGATAACCACGTGCTGATCCGTGCTGATCGGCGTTTTTACAAAATAGCATTTGAACAGATCACGCATATCGAAGGATTAAAAGACTATGTTATCCTTTATACCCGTGACAGCAAATATATTACCTGGATAAATCTAAAGAATATTCATAGTAAATTGCCGGGAGCTACATTTTTGCGGGTCAGCAAGAGCTTTGTGGTCAATCATCAGGCGATCACCTCATTCGATAATACTACCATTTACATCAATGAATTAGAAATCGCCATTGGTAAAGCCTATCAAGAAGATTTCTTTAGGCAATATATAGGCCGCGAGCAACCCTGAAGCTACGAAGCGCGTTTAGTATAGTAAACCTGCACCATTAAATAGGTGAGTCCTTATTGAATCTATTCAATTAAGTCTTAACAAACCAAACGGGAGAAGAATTTTGTCTTGTTATGGAACTGGATAGATTATTCATTTAGGATTGCTAAGACTCCTTAATTACAAAATGGCTTTGTGTCCTTCGTTTCATATTGATGAATTGGTATAGTATAATATAAGTTTCGTATAGATCGAAATCTTAAAAGTCTCAGGTCCCTTATTTTTGAAAATAAATCTCAGCTGACACATGCTGCTTAAGTCACTATTGCAATAATAATACTTACAACTGGCTGAGATGAATTAATAAATCTTTTATCATATAAAATGAACTATCGCAACAATATTTTCCGCAAATTTTTACTGACGTTGATTAGCATTTTCTTAGTCTCCTTCAGCACACATGCTCAATCGGTTCACATTGGGATAAAGGGAGGTGTTAATTTTGATCGCTTTAACACCGGAGACAGTGGCCGTTTTGGGCGTCCAAGTTTTCATTTGGGTGGGTTTTTGGAATTACCTCTAAATAGCTTTATTGGTATTCAACCTGAAATACTATTTAATAAATCCAATACGCGTATAACACTAGAGAATGAAAATGCCCGATGGAATACTCGTTTTAATTTAAATTATCTAAGTGTTCCCATCTTATTAAAGATTACGCCATCGGAAGTATTCTCCTTAAATGTTGGACCCCAATTTAGTGTACTTACCAATCGAGATGATACTGCTTTTGAAAATCTGGGAAAAGCATTTAGTCGTGGGGATCTGTCAATGGTCTTTGGTGTACAGTTTGGTTCAGGCCCGCTAAAGTTATACGCGAGATACAATATTGGTTTGGCTGATATTGGAAGTCTGCCATATCAAAATGAATGGAAAAGCAGACAAATTCAGGTTGGCTTAAGCCTAAATGTTCTTTAATATACCCTCATTAGGTTTTATATATCTGTAATGAATTCTAGCATATGAGAAGGGGGTATTATTGAAGATTGCCTTTGTATTGGTGGTAAATAACCAGGGGTAAAGAAAGCCGCACTTGATTAAGCAATGAAAAAATTAGAAAACTCTGAAAAACTATTATTAAAAAAAATCTCTGAAATATTAGATCAGCTCGTTACCTACGATGAAGTTCATGCCGCCTTTTCAGGTTATGGACCGGCTTATTTGCACAAGCAGTTTACTGCAATGGGGACTCCCAACTGGTTCTATGATTTTCAGGATGGAGACCATATTATTGCACTCACGCCAATGATTGACAAAAGGGAAGAAATAGATGCTTTCCTAAAAAAGTTCGTTCATGAAAAACAGGACATTTATCTGCATACGATTGAAAAAGATAAGGTTACCAGGACTTATTCAAACCTGATGACGCTATACGGAGACTATTTTGAAAAGGCCGATGCCAGTAACAAGTAACAGCTTGACCAGCATAAAGAATCGTAGTGTATATTTAATAGAGACTGCGCCCAATCCTCTTACATTTAGTTTTGTATAGTAAAATAGGTGTTACGTATAGATTTCAAATCTTCATTTACAAATGGCGTTACTTTTGCCAACCAACAGAATGATACATTTTATGAAAAATTACTTATTAGTTTTAATTGCAATTACGATTGCTTCATGTGCAACGTCCAAACCCCCAATGCCCGATTCAAATTCCAATACGAAAATAGAGGAAGTTTTTTCTAAGGATGGCAGCAATGCAGTAGAAACCAAAGTATTTGACAGCCAAGACCCTAAAACGAAGTACAAGGTATTCTATCCCGCCCAGCTTTCTGAAAAAGCTCCACTGATAACCTGGGGAAACGGAACCGGATTGACACCAGACAGTTATGAAAAAATATTGCGCCATCTGGCTAGCTGGGGCTTTATTGTTATCGATAATTATGACAAAAACACAGCCAATGGTGCTAGTATCTTAGCCTCCGCTAAGTTTATGATACAGGAAAATAACAAACCGGGCAGCATTTTCTACCATAAGGTTGATGTAGATCATATCGCTGCCTCTGGACATTCACAAGGTGCGGGAGCGATTATAAATGCACATACTGAGTATGCTGACGGAAATCTGATCAAAACGCTCCTACCTATTGCTCTTCCAGGCTTAATTAAGTCAAATCCGAATAAAATACGGGTCCCTGTGTTTTTTATCAGCGGTGGTGATGACCGCTTTTTTTCCAATCCCAAGCTTAACGTTGATGCTTATAGCAAAGTACGAAGCGACGTCCCTTCTGCAATTGCCATTCGCAAATCTGTCAGCCATGACGCAATAAGAGATACCAACCTGGAAACGGGCTATGTAACAGCGTGGATGATGTATCAACTGCGTGGAGACGGAACGGCAGCCAGGGTGTTCAGGGGTTCGTCGGCAGAAATATTGTCCAATCCCAATTGGACAAATGCAGCCACAGGTAATTTCCGTTGATCAACATTAACCTTCAAAATCCTTAATTTGAAGCATTTTAAAGCATAGTTTCCGTAATTAAAAAAGCTGGTCAGTCTCACTGGCTTTTTTAATTAAATGACTCCCAAGTATTTCAAAACATTACAAAGATCACTGGTATAAATACGCAATTAGTTAACAATTCACTGCTCTAGATCTTATCCAAAAGGTATTAAATTCGGGCTACTTGGTAATGTCTTAGAATCAGCTTATTCTATACCACGAAGCCCTCCTTTAAAAAGACGGCCTTGGCTGCCCCGCCCTTAATTAAAGCTTTACGGCAAAAAGAGAAATTTCGGTTTGTGCGACAAATCTGAGTTGCTATAAATCTTGTATTCTCCATTATTCACCGTTTGTTGATAGCAATAAGAGATGAGTATTTGAGAAACGATTTCTTATCTGGTGTAAATAAGGTTTAATTTAAGTGTAGGTGAAGCCTACACCGACAAAGATGTTGGTTCCTAATAGTATCATCTTGCTGATAAATATTGCGAAACAACTACCTAATGATGTGTTTGCAATTTTGCCTGTGACTTCATATTGTCGCCTTTACAGACCACTTTTTAGGCTTCATGCCTATACAGGCCTCGAATACCCTACTGAAATGGCTAAGATTGGTAAAGCCAAGATGATATCCTGCTTCAGATACTGACAATTTTTCTTCCCGTATTAATCGGGCTGCCTCTTTTATGCGAATGTGTTGAAAGTAATCGTACATCCCCATTCCAAAAATTTGGATAAACGATTTTCTTAACTTTATTTCATTCATGCAGGCGATACTTTTTAATTCGCTAAGGGAAGGTGCCACGTCAAGTTGAGCGATCAATCTATCCCTAACTTTGTATAAATTGGAAATTTCAAGCTGAGTCAGCCTTTGAAAAGCCGTCTTCTCGCGTTTATTAAGCCTTTTAAAAAGAAAATAAAGCAATTCAAGGGCCTTTAACTTAAAATAAAATTGAGGTAGGCTTACGTTATTTTCAGAATTTACAATTTCATTTATTGTTCGCACAACGTCATCTGACATAAACTCTTCCATAATAAAGCTATCCTGGCAGGCCAATAAATCTTTAAATTTCTCAGCATCGTCTACTAAAAATTCTTTGAGATAATCTGCACTCACCAATATACCAACATGTTTCATGTGGGTGTATTCATAAAATGTCTGTTCTTGACTACTATTCATAGGGATTATTTTCACATGCGGCAATTCTTCGTTAATCCTAGTGAAAGCCTTTTTAATTAAATCATCTTTGAAAAAATTATGGAAAGAAAAAAAAATACTGTTTTCTAACGTTTGAACATTCCCGAAAAGATGCTTGAAGGTCTTCTTAATAGTATATGAACGTATTGTGAGCACGAGGTCCGGGATAAAGTCAAATGCTTTAAATACGTGAACATCAAAATTATCAATATCGTCAGATAATTCTTTGCTGTTATCTAAGCCTAACTTCTGAATCATTTGGCTAATTGAACTATTGATATTCGCGGAGTTACTCATTTTTACGACTATTTTATTATTTTTCCAGGTTATTTTATCTTTAAAGATAGATATACTTTTGTTTAGTTATTTAAAGAACTAAATATTAAGTATGAAATCGAAAATTGAATCTTCAAACACTGACCGTACAACTAACTGGTACTTTGGTAAAACCGGTGGCATGCCTGCCTACTTCCAAAGCATCATGGACATGCAGTTGGCCAAAGCATTTAGTCACATCAACTTCGGAGGCGCAGAATCAGGCGAGATCTTTTCAACAATAAAAAATATCACAGACGGCGACTTCGAAAGCTGGACGCAAGCTTGGGCAGCTACTGCTATCCGAGTGGAGGACGTTGCACGTCATTGCCTTTACAATGGTCATCTTGTGAGTGCTCGTGACGCCTTTAAGCGCGCGTCTACCTACTGGCAGGCTGCCGGTTTCTTCTGCGTTTATACAGATCCCCGACAATATGACTACCGGATGAAGAACCGTATATGCTTTCGGGAGGCTTGTAAGCTGATGAATCCGGAAATCGAAATCCTTGAGATTGAAATAGACAATGGCAAAACTTTACCTGGCTATTTCATCCGTGCTGATCAGACCAATACACCGAAGCCCACATTACTAGTGATGGGTGGCGGCGACACCTTTGCCGAAGAAATTTACTATTGGGGAGACGCCGCTCATGCATCAGACCGAGGATGGAACGCTCTGATGTTTGATGTTTCAGGCGAACCAGGTGCGTTAATACATGACCCGGAATTGAAGTTCCGCCCAGATGTGGAAGTTCCAATCAGTTGCTTTGTTGACTATGCTCTTTCTCGCGCAGATGTGGATCCGGATAAACTTGCCATCAACGGCCATAGTTTCGGCGGTTATATGGTGCCACGTACCGTTGCACACGACCATCGTATCAAGGCTGCCATTGCATATCCAACCATGCCGCTCTGCCGTATTGGATGGATGGGCGCTCTGGGACTAAATCCATTTGAGCCTTACCCTCGAGATCTCGAATCCATAATTGACAGTTCAAATAGTGTCGTAAGGTGGTTAATTGATGAAGTGCGCTATTCACATGGTATGCAAGACAAAACACTCGCTGAATTCCTTGACTTCGCAAGTGAGTTTACGATTGAAGGGATGGAAGATAAAATTACCTGCCATTATTTAAACATGTCCTCTGAGGGTGAAGGCGGAGCAATTGAACTCGCAAGAAAATCCATAGCTAAAATGACGAACTGCGCATCGTTAACGGATAAGATGATTACTGCAGAAGAAGGGGGAGATGCTCACTGCGGCATAAATAATCCATCCTTAAAGGCACAGATTGAATTTGATTGGCTTGAAGACGTTCTTGGTATCTACAAACATTCATAATATGGACGAATGTAACAGTACTTATCAAAGAAGGTACACCCACAGGTTGAGTGCTTTATTAACTAAGGATTGATTTTGAATATATAAAATGGGGCAATTCTTTTATTGAAGATTGAATTGTCCCATTTTAAATCGATTGATGTTGCTAAGAATAAGAAATAATTGCAAATAAGAAAAAACAAATGAAAAAGCTAATTTTATCAGTCATAGCTGGGGCTCTATCAACAATTATTGTTATAGTTATTGTCGCCTCGATCTCCGCATTATTCTATCATGCACCTCAAATCCTACCATCAGAAGATACGGTTAAGAATACACAGATTATTTTCGTGCATTCATCATTAGGCTCATTGTTGGGTAAGCTACTGGCAGGAGTTTCAGGCGCATTGTCGGGGGGTGTCGTAATCGCATTATTGAAGGGGAATAAGAAGACAGTTATGTTCGTTGCAATGTTATTTTCTCTATTAGCGGTATTTTATATGATCATGATAATGCAGCCACTTTGGTTTTGGATATTGCTTTCTTCCAATTTCATTCCCTTTTCACTTATTGGATACTCATTAGCATCTCGCAAGATCTGAACAAAGGATGTTTTAGCTAAAAAAACTGGATGCGTGATATTTCTTATGAAATATGTACCAGCAAATACCTTTAGAAACGGCAAAACACCCTAATGCCTGACACAAAACCCAATTCTCATTTGAACTCTTTAGATAGGTATCAGTGCGATTTTAAGAAGATCATCTTTAAATTGGTTCGATCTTAGTACGTCCGGGGGTACTAACCGGAATCGAACACATCGATTCCGGTTTTTTTACGACTTTTTCCAACTTAAAAGTTCTTTAAGGTGTGTTCAAAGTATTCCTGATAAACATCAATTTACTCAAACAATATAATCGGGCTATCTTTGAACCAAGATGTTGTATAATCAATTGATCCCAATCGGCATAACAAGAAATCACTCTGTAGGGAACGTGATCTATATATATGTCATATCTTTCCACGCCTAACAACTTTGCTTATTTTATCATAAACTCATTATCAAAAACTAAAAATTGTATTTGAATAGTGGAATGAGTTCTTGATAATGGACGCGAAATATTATCCCAGGTGATCATAAGGAGAGGGTTTTTAATTTTGTAATATTTCTTTTTTGTCGTGATCAATTAAGGAGGGAATAATGATAATCATTTCTATTATCTAAATATCAAATAGTTTATAATAAAGTGCTATTTCCAATTTTAGCCTTTCAATTAGCTGCTTCAGAAATGATGAAGAAAGTATTATTTAATCTTAGCTTAGCTTTAATAAGTATACCAATTTTTTTGATTTTATAATATGATAACAAAGATTATTCGAGGCCTCACCCAGGCCGGAATAGAGGTAGATGAGCACACTACCGCTATGCTAGCTTACTGGGACCAAGATTTGATTTGCAAGTATGCCAATAGAGCTTACATCGATTGGTTTGGCATAAAGCCCAGTGATATGATTGACAAAATGCATATCAGTGAATTATTAGGCCCTTTGTATAAACAAAACCAGCCTTATATTGAGGCTGCATTAGAAGGCCATGTACAGGTTTTCAGAAGAGACATTGTTTCTCCATATGGACAAACGCGCCATTCCTTAGCGACTTATTGGCCAGTTATTGAGGACGAAATAAAAAAAGGATTCTATGTTCATGTAGAAGAAGTTCCATTAAAAGACAAGCATCCCAATCAGTTCATACCAGAGAAACCATTAAAGTTTATTGAAATAGCAGACCCCATTGCTGCAGTAGAGAAATCCCTTCATAGCTGCATTTTAAACGGCTTTCCCGGAATTGTCACCCTAGCTCAGCGATACTTAATATCCGAGATGTCTTATACGGATATCACTTGACACATTAGGACTAATAATTTATGTTAATTACTGGTTTTGCTTTACCTCATTATCTGGTTTTCCTAAAATCACTTGACGTTTCAATAAATTTTCCTGGATTGGCT
>Ga0247736_10000215_pt1 | contig 21490 bp, 20 predicted proteins | sample UWRJL193509B2_FD_180935 | JGI IMG/M metagenome (GOLD analysis project Ga0247736, IMG submission 180935) | Plant litter microbial communities from Arlington Agricultural Research Station in Wisconsin, United States - UWRJ-L193-509B-2 | ecosystem: Environmental > Terrestrial > Plant litter >...
TAATTACACTGCCAATGGTTTTCCAGGAACACCAACAGTTAATAACCTTACAAGTATCAGTAAGGGATCTGCATTTACAATGAATACATCCAGCATATCAAATGCGGATTCAGTATGCTTTCAAATTACTGCCGGCAGTAAAAGTATTTATAAAATAAAAGCAGGAAGCCAAACCTCACATACCTTTACTTCTGCTGAAATGGCTACACTGGATGCTACCAGTTATGGCTATTTAACCGTTACGGCTTACAAGTTCAATAACACCACTGTATCCGGCAAAAAATACTACTTCATCAATTTAAATACTAAAAATCAATCGGTGAGCGTTACCAACTAAAACCTGATATAAGAAGCATGAAAAGAGAGAGAGAGAGGGCTGAGCCCTCTCTTTTTATTAGAAAGGATACCCAATACCGAAATTTAATACCGCAGAGTTAAGCGGCATCTTATCAAAGGTCCAGCGATTGTTCTCGGCATACTTCGGATCACGGATTTTAACTGCTGCATCAAGTCTTAAAATAAAAAAGCTAAAGTCGTAGCGCAAGCCGAATCCTGAGCCGATGGCTATTTCTTTATAAAAATTCTGAAGAGTAAATTTCCCGTTTGGCTTGGAAGGATCATCGTAAGTCAACCAGATGTTACCTGCGTCAACAAACCACGCTCCATAAAAAGACTTAAAAATATGAAAGCGGTATTCGAGGTTACTTTCCAATTGCACGTTACCAATTTTATCGTACCTGCTTGTCACCGAATCGGGCTGGCTATATCCTCCCGGCCCCAGTGTCCGTGCCCTCCAAGCCCTTATACCATTGGGTCCTCCGCTAAAAAAACTTTGCTCGTAAGGCAATACAGATAAGTTATCAAGGGGCTTCCCTATTCCGCCAGCGACCCGGTATACCAGCTTACTTTCTTTTCTTACTTTAAAATAAACGCGATAATCCGCATCAAATTTTACAAATTGGGAAAAAGGGGTGTTAAAAATCAGGTACCTTCCTTGTGAATCTTTTGGTTGGCCTGTAGCATTGTATAATCCACGTAATATATTACCCGATGAGCTCAGACTCATTTTTAAATACATCAGGTTTCGCTTTTTAGGGATATTCTGATTGTTGTAGGTTGCCGAAACTTTTGACAGGGTGGTAATGTGATCCTGGAAAGAATTGAGGAGAAAGAAATCATTAAGAGTGGACAAACTCTCCCTGAAATTCCCGAACAGCTTGGCTTTTACGCTATATACTTCAAAAGGAATAACATCGTAAGTAAAAAGGCCTTTGGAGTTTGTAAATTTAAACCCGTAAGAAATATTGGCGATGGTTCTGTAATACTCGGGACGCGACTGGTAATTCAATGATAAATTAAGAATGGTTTTGGGCTGTGTAAAATACCGTTTTTCATTTGCATCTTTTTTATAATAAAACAAGGTAAAGGGAAATAAAGGTCGCGGGAAATACACATTAAGTTCTGGCCCAAACTCAATGGTATTAAAGGTACTCTGAACATTATTAATTGTAGTGGCCTGCCCGGTATTGAATTGCTTTTGCGCTGTAATGGAGCCTTTTAATTTCAGCTCCACCAGTTCGGCGCCCCTGAACGTATTTTTATTTTGAAACACAATGCTACCTGCAATGCCAAGGTTACCCGATGTGTTGGTTCCTTCTGTTTCTATGGTAACAGCCTGCTTTACTAATGGCTGACATACAATATAACAATCGAGCCTGTCGGGATAAGCAGGATTGACAAGGTACTGGATGAACACACTTTTAAATACGCGCAACGAAGACATACCCTTGTAAGTTTCCTCGCCTTTATCCTGCTGATAAAGTTGGCCGGGAGCTATGGTAACATCCCTTAGCAGATCTTTCCTTCTGAATTTTAACCGTTCGTTATGAAGTATTTTAATATCGTTGTATGTCACTGTATCCTTCATATAGACCTCGTTAGACTTCCCTCTGAAATCCTTAATATTTTCAGGAATTACATACACATTTTGAATATAGAAGCGGGGATGGTTTTTGTAAACCAGGGAATCAACCGAGGCGCTGTAAGCTTCAGAAAACATTTTAACGCCAATGGTAATATTGATATTATTCCCCGGCAAATTGGTATCGGCGAGGTAATAAATATATTCGGGCGCAAAATAAAAATACCCGTTGTTGAGCTGATTTTCTGTAATACGATCACGCTCATTTTGCATGATATCTTCATTATAGATACTCTTATGTTTAATTAAACAGGACGAGGTATCATTGTAAATAAAATATTCGATCAGCGGATCTTCAATTTTGTAACTGATGCCCTGGATCGTGTAGGGCGTGGATTTAGACACAAAATAGAAGGTTTTTGCACGCTTGGCTTTTTCATCTATTGCAAGGCTGTCCCTTACCTTTGAATTAAAATATCCTCTTGAAAAGACAAATTTCTGTAGCTGATTAACAGTAACATTGGTTAAAAAGGTATCGAGTATTACCGGCGGCTCTCCTGCTTCCAGAACACTTTCCCTGAAAGTAAGCTTCTCTTTGTTTTTTAATTTAGGTGCTTTTGGAGACTTACCTTTAGCTACTCTTCTTTCATTCCGCTCACTGTTCTTTTCAATTCTCTTGGCGTTGATGCGATCGTATTTTAAATTCCGCTCTTCTTTGTATTTGATCATTTTTTTCTGATCAACCTGGTTATATAACCATAAATTAAAGCGTACCAGTTTTAAAATTTTACGGTTAGGCTTTTGCCTGATAAAAGCCTCAAGTTCCGCGTTATCAATAGATGTTCCGTTTTCCCTGATCACACTTTTCTCAACAAGGTATTCGTCTTCCTTTAAATGCTTGTTCACGTTGCAGGAAGTTACCACAGCAAGTACAATTGACACACTTAAATACGTGAGGTACTTATAACGTGCGGCATGCAAAATACTTTTAATATAAGTCCTAAAGCTCAACTAGTTTGGTTACATTTATAGCCTACTAATTTAGCTTTAAAAAATGATTAGTAAAAACCAGATAAAATATATTCAGTCGCTGCACTTAAAAAAAAACAGGGACAGCCAGGAGCTTTTTATTGTTGAAGGTATAAAGTCCGTATCGGAATTTATACAAGATGATGCTGTGAGGTTAAAAGAAGTATTCGCTACTACGGCTTACTTGCAGCAACAGGCCACTCAGCTGGAAAAGAGAAATATCCCTTTTACGGAAATTACCGCCGAAGAGCTTAAAAAGATAAGCCTGCAAAGCACGCCCAACCAGGTGTTAGCTATTGTGCATCAACACCATTATGTCTTAAATAAAGAACTGTTAACTCACGGGCTCACCTTATTCCTGGATGACATCCGGGACCCCGGAAACCTTGGAACCATTATACGGATTGCCGATTGGTTTGGAATTAAACAAATTATCTGCTCACAAAATACCACCGAGCTTTATAACCCTAAAACCCTTCAGGCTAGTATGGGCGCAGCACTTAGGGTAAATACGGTTTATATGGATTTTAACCAATTACTCCCTTTTATTGGCGGGGTGCCGATTTATGGGGCTGTGTTAACCGGCGAAAACATCTACACAAGTTCTTTAAAAAAAGGGATTATTATTATTGGAAATGAGGCCAACGGCATTTCAGAAGAGATAATGAGGTATATTACCCAGCCTATTACCATTCCGGCAGCTCAACATAACGGGAGCGAGTCCTTAAATGCTGCCAATGCCTGTGCCATTATTTGCGCTGAGTTTCACCGTCAGTTAAATTATAAATAAAGACAAGATGAATACCATACTGTACACTATATTACTTGCGCTAAGCGGATTTATCCTAAACGCCCAGGTGCTCTCCATTAATGTAGATACGGATTCTCGCAAGCCTTCTTTTAAAACAGGTGGCGACGTGCTCGATTTCCTCCATCAAAAATACAAAGCCGGCCCATGCAAGACTTACACTTTTTCTCAAAAAAATAAACATTACAGGAATGATAGTCTTATTGGCACATCAGAATGGTTTGAAGCCATTGAATTTCCTGATAAATTCCGTATTGATTTTGGCGACCGCACTTCAGGTAATTTCATAATCTTCAAAAATGACAGCTCTTACCGTTATAAAAAAACACAGCTTGTGAAAACCTCTTATAATACCAACACCTTACTGTTATTACTGGGAGGAATGTATTATCGTGAAATAGCTGATATTAACAACAGGTTACAACAGGAACACTATAACCTTGCCGTTTTAAGCACTCAGAAATGGCGCAAACAAAAGGTATATGTAATTGGTGCACAGAAGGGAGATAGTACATCTAACCAGATCTGGGTGAGTACCAAAAGCTGGAAAATAATCCGCATTATAGAAAAAATGGAAGATGGGCACACGATGGATATGAGCTTTGATGAACACCAGGCTCATTGCAATGGCTATGTAGAAACCAAGGTGACCTTTAAGCTAGACGGGAAAATTGAGCAGGTAGAAGACTATTATGATATTAAGCCTGTAGATAAATTTCCGGAAACAACCTTTAACCCTGTTCCATAAATAATTTTAGCTTTGTACACTTAAAATAATGTCATCCGAAATACATATGAATACGTCTTCCTTCGGGAAGTTATCTGAAGAGGCCGACAGCCTTGTTATCCAGGTATCCGGGTATTCCATCGATTTTTGCGAACTTTCGCATGAAGAGAATAAGCCTTTGTATACAGTTCATTATGATTCGGGGAAAGCTCCTTCTTTACCGGTGAACGAACACCTGTTAAGCGCAGTGAAACATTTTCAGTTCTCCAAAAAGACGTACCGTTTTGTGTATGTCAATTATTTCACAGATCGGTTTACGTTATGCCCCGCTGCCTTTTATGATGCGGAACACGCAAGGGCTATGCTCGAATTTAATACCGGAACCATTGAAGAGAACCTTGTACTAAATGATGATGTAACACCGGATATTAAATTGATCTATGCCATCGATGAAAAACTTAAGTCAGCCCTGGATCTTATTTTCCCCCATCACCGTATTAAGCACAGCTTATCTGTATTAACCCAGCTGATGCTCCATTCGGAAGATCTTTCCAAAGAGCAGCTTTTGTTGTATGTTCATGCGGAGCACATAGAAATTATTGTAAAAGAAGATACCAGGTTACTACTGGCCAACCAGTTTTCGGTAAAAACACAGGAAGATGTTTTGTACTACGTGCTTTTTATTTTAGAGCAATACCAGCTCAACCCTGTTACCGTTTCCATGTGCGTAGCAGGAAACATCAACAGTAACTCCGACCTCATGCTTACCCTGAAAAAATACATCAGGAACATCCATTTAGGAATTGGTCATAAAAGCATTAACTGGCAAGGAGTTGAAGGCATGCCTCAACATTTTAATTACTCATTACTAAACAGATCATTTTGCGAATAATAGGCGGAACATATAAAGGCAAACAATTAATTACTCCTAAAAATTTGCCGGTAAGGCCAACGACCGATTTTGCGAAGGAAGGCCTTTTTAATATCTTAAATAACAAAGTTGATTTTGAAGAATTACAAGTGCTCGACCTGTTTTCGGGGACAGGTAACATTACCCTGGAATTTGCATCACGTGGCGCGGCAAAGGTATATTCTATTGATAAACACACGCCCTGTGTGAATTTTGTCAGAGATATGTCTAAAACTTTAAAGCTACCCATGATCCATACAGAACGGGCTGACGTATTTAAATACCTTGAGAAACCCTACACCTCATTTGACCTTATTTTTGCGGATCCTCCCTATGAATTAGATAACATTGCCGACATCCACCAGCTTATTTTTAAAAACGGATGGCTTAATGCAGAAGGCTTACTGATCATTGAGCATGGGCCTAAAACAAAACTGGAAGATAAAGAAGGTTACCTGGAAACCCGTAAATACGGCAACGTTAACTTCAGCTTTTTTAAGAAAGAGGTGGAATAACATTTATTTGTTTGCTGACTGTAACAGCCATTCCCTTAACAAATCTTAGTAGCATGCCATAACATTTTACTGTAACTAATGGTATATTTGGTATTATATATTTTCACATGAGGTACCTGCATTACTATACTATACTTTTTATATTTACCACCTGTTTTAGTAATGCCCAAAACATTGCCATTAAAGGAAAAGCAGACCCATCCCATATTGGGAAAGAAGTTGTATTGAGCGATTACTCGGATTATATTACCTATACCAAAACAAAAGAAAGTATTGATACGGTAGATAAAGACGGCTATTTTGAATTGAAACTACAATCTGCTGTGACTAAACCTGTTTTAATTAGTATTGAAAATTTAACCGGGAAGATCTATGTGCAACCTAATTTTGTATACGGTGTTTCCTTTCCCGGACGAGATTCATTAACCAATAACCAGGAAGGCACAGAAACTATTGTCAACATTAGTGTATTTGGAAAAGACAGTACAGAATTAAACGCGCTGATCATTGATTTTAATACACAATACAATAACCTCTTTGCAAAATCCAACAGTACTTATTTATCGCCGGCAAAACTCAATGCTATTCTTGATACGTTTTATGTTACTTCTAAAAAGCGCTATACCGCTATTAAAAATCCGTATTTTAAAAAATATGTGGAGTACAGCTTTGCCAATTTGTTTACCAATATTTCAAAAAGTAAAACTATTTTATTTAAACAGTTCATTGATAAAAAGCCAATTCTTTATCATAACTATGAGTACATGGATTTTTTTAATGCGCATTTTAAAGGGTATTTAAAAGGGTTTGCGTCCACTAAAACAGGAGGCAGCATTTATAATAGTATCAATAGCTTTGGCGATTACCAGGACCTGAAGCACCAGTTTAATACGGATAAATCAATTACCAATGATACACTCAGGGAATTACTGCTGTTAAAGGGTCTGATCGATTTTTACTACAGTCCGGATTTTGATAAAAAGCAAGTACAAAGTGTGATTGAACAATTATACAGAGATAGCCCTTATCCCGAAAATAAAAAAATTGCGTTCAATATGCTCCAAAACACGTATCACCTGCAACCCGGAGCAAAAGCCCCCGATTTTGTTGCCTACGACAGGGCCGGAACAAGCGTAAATTTATCATCTTACAAAGGCAAATACATTTACCTGAATTTCTTCTCCACGCAAAGTGATAACAGCCTGAAAGAAATGCAGAAACTCATTGATATTAAAAAGAAATTCAATGATAAGGTAACTATTGTGAGCGTGTGTATAGACGATAGTGTGAAAACTTATAAAGCCTACCTTAAAGCAAATCCAAAGCAGGATTGGATCATTTTGCACCAGGGACAGGGAGAAGCCAAACAGAATTATGCCATTAAAACTTTATCAGGTTATTTCTTTATCAATACCCAGTTTATGCTGGCGCAATCCCCTGCTTTATCGCCAAGTGAAGGCATTGAATATAAATTCAATGCGCTGTTCAGGCCTAAAAAGAAAAATACCATTACAGGGGTCCGGTAAGTTTCTTAACTAGTTTAATTCATTTAATTCGCTATGCGTTGTTTTCCTGAACACATGGAACAGCAAATAAATGCAGCAGCCAAATAAAAAGAAAGCACCTGTTTGATGCAGCACACCCAACACCACAGGCACATGGTAAAGGAGTGTCAATATCCCTAAAATAAACTGCACTGTAATTCCGTAAATTAAAAAGGTAACCGCTTTATACTGTGGTTTGGTTAAGGTAAGTTTATTGGATTTATACCAGATCACACAAAACACAATTACCAGCAATATAGCCAGCGTGCGGTGTACAAACTGAATGCCACTTGCATTTTCGAAAAAGTTCATGTAAAAACTATCTTTCATGGTTACCTGTTCGGGCATCCACTCATCTCCCATTTTTGGCCAGGTATTAAATATTTGTCCCGGACGGATCTTAGCGGCGTCGCCTTCTACATAGCCAGCTGTAAAAGCTCCGTAAATGATCTGGATAATTAAAAGTATGAAAAAAGAAAGGGACCAGCCTTTTAATGTATTTCCATTATTGGCTTCCACCTGCTCTTTAGGATAAATTAATTTTAAGGCAAACCAAAATGTAAACGCAAACAAGGTAAAGGCACTCATTAAATGAGTTGCCAGCCTGAAATGACTCACCGCAGGCTTATCCTGCAAGCCGCTGTAAACCATCCACCAGCCAATAACCGCCTGCATAGCTCCCATAAAAAACAGTAAGATCAACGAGGGCAGCATGTCCTTTTTGATTTTTTTCCGGATCAGCAACACCACCAAACCAATGGCAAATACATACATCATAGCTCTACCGATTAAACGATGTATGTATTCCCAGAAAAAAATGTGTTTGAATTCTTCCATTGTCATGGAATAGTTGATTTTCACAAACTCAGGACTCTCCTGGTACTTGGCAAAACGCTCCTGCCAGGCATGCTCTGATAAGGGAGGCATGGAACCCATGAAACTCCAGTCGGTAATAGATAAACCCGAATGGGTTAAACGTGTAATACATCCAACTACAACCATTATGTAAACCAGTGCACACCCTGTTAAAAGCCAGTAAATAACTGCTTTATGTGGATTTTTAGAACTCATGACCAAACTATTTGGCTGCGAAATTACTAAGCATTTGGCAATAAATAAGCTAAAAACAATAATAAAAATGATGTACCATAACCCCGGCAGATACCTTTGTAATAAAAACAAAAAAAGTGTATAGCTGGTTAGCTAATACACTTTTTCAAAACCTAAGAACCTGAGGTTGTTTAGTGATTTAAAAATGCCAGAATAAAGAGAAATTTATAGTTGAAAAATCAACCTTCGCGTCAAATTTAGTGTTTACGGTTGATGTCCCTCCGCTTTTATCTGTTTCACTCACATAACTAAGCGCCCCAATGGTTGAAGCCACCGACCAATTTGGATTAAACCAGTATTGGATACCCGGGCGTATACCTCCACCAAAGCTATTGTAGGTAGTTTCGGAACCCGGCGATATATTATTGGTGTATTTAACTTTACCACCACTGAAAGCAACATAAGCATCTCCAAAAAATTTGAAATTTCCAGCGCCTGCAAAATAATATCTAAAAAATGGAGCGGCATTCCAACCACTTGTTTTAGTAACGTCGTCTAAGAGATTTTTGCGTTTCAGAGTTGATCCAAAAACACCTGCGTTTATTCCAACAGCCATTTTATCATTAAGCATAAAGCCAAAAGAAGGGCCAACATTCCAATTACTACCTGTTTCCCCATTCTTTATATTGTTAGAACCATAGCCTAAACTGCCGCCAAGCCACATTTTGTTTCCTGAAGATTTTGTTGCTTCTTGCGCTGTTAACCCTGTAGCAGCAAGTACCGAAATCATTACAATCATTTTTTTCATGGTGTTTATTTTAATTTAGTCTGACAAATAACAAAGTTTATGCCAATCATTTTAGGCTTATGTCGAAAAACTTAAAAAGCATATTCATCCCACATAATAGCCGATTCAGGTAAAAAAACATGAACAGACTTTAAAATACTTTCACAAAACACATCACTTTTCAGACTATTTTTTAAGTATATTTAATGCGTTTATTTAACACATTATTTTAATAACGATATATACTACATGAAAGGAATAATTTTAGCAGGAGGCTCAGGTACACGTTTACATCCGTTAACACTGGCTATGAGTAAACAAATGATGCCCATCTATGATAAACCCATGATTTATTATCCCTTATCGGTATTAATGATGGCTGGCATTAATGAGATTTTAATTATTTCCACACCGCAGGATCTTCCTAATTTTGAAAGACTTTTAGGTACAGGTGAGCAACTGGGATGCAAGTTTTCCTATGTTGTACAGGAAGTTCCCAACGGCCTTGCTCAGGCATTTGTGTTAGGCGAAAAATTTATAGGTAAAGATAAAGTGGCCTTAGTGCTTGGGGACAATATTTTTTATGGTGTGGGCCTTGGCCGCATGCTCCAAAAAATCAATGATCCTGAAGGGGGTGTGGTGTTTGCCTACCACGTGAGTGATCCTGAACGCTATGGTGTGGTTGACTTTGACAAAGATCACAATGTCCTTTCCATTGAAGAAAAACCTGAACATCCTAAATCCAATTACGCTGTACCTGGACTCTATTTTTACGATAACTCCGTTGTGCAGATCTCTAAAGACCTTAAACCTTCTCCCCGTGGAGAATATGAAATTACTGACGTTAACAAAGAATACCTTAAACGCAAGCAGTTAAAAGTATCTATCCTGGATCGTGGCACGGCATGGCTCGACACCGGTACCTTTGCCTCTTTAATGCAGGCGGGACAGTTTGTTCAGGTTATTGAAGAACGCCAGGGATTAAAGATCGGATGCATTGAAGAAATTGCTTTTAAAATGGGCTTCATTTCAAAAGAACAATTAATAGCTATTGCAAAACCGCTTACCAAAAGCGGGTATGGAACGTATTTATTAAAAATGGCAGAAGCCAAATAATTGTTGATGGTGCAGGACTATTCGGACTTATTTCACTTATTGAATACATCGCTGGATGAACAGCAACGTTTATTAAAGAGTGCTTCTCCTACAGAAATGTATGAACCCATGGGCTATATCATCGGCCTGGGCGGCAAAAGAGTGCGTCCTTTATTAACGCTTGTAGGATGCGACCTGTTTGACATAGCACCTGAAAAAGCAATATATGCGGCACTTTCGGTAGAATTATTTCATAATTTTTCATTGATCCATGACGACATCCTGGATAAGGCTCCCCTGAGAAGAGGCAATATTACAGTACATGAAAAATGGAACCACAACATTGCCCTGCTAAGTGGTGATGGTATGATGGTAAAAGCATTTGAACTTCTGAGCCATTGCGAAGCAACTCATATGCAGGCATTGCTCAGGTTATTTTCCAAAACAGGCATTGAAGTATGTGAAGGGCAGCAGCTCGACATGAATTTTGAAACCCTTGAAAAGGTAAGCGTAGATGATTACATTGCCATGATCACTTTCAAAACGGCGGTATTGCTTGGCTGTAGCCTCCAGATGGGCGCTATTTGCGCCAATGCCTCCATGGAGAGTCAGAAACATGTGTATGAATTTGGCAAACATGTAGGCATCGCTTTCCAGATCCTGGATGATGTGCTGGATGTGTATGCAGATAACGAGCAGTTTGGCAAACAGATTGGAGGAGATATTATTTCCAATAAAAAAACATTCCTGTTGTTAAAAGCCTTTGAGCTTGCCAACGAACAGCAAACGCAGCAATTGAATCGCTTCTTAAACGACCCGTCAATTTCCAGGCAGGATAAAGTAGCCGGCGTCACCGCCTTATACAATACATTAAGTATTAAAGACATCGCCACGAAAGAAGCAAACCTGCATACGGATATTGCCTTAAAACATCTGGAAGAATTAGCCGCCAATGCTTCCAAAAAAGAAACATTAAAACAATTTGCGTCTCATCTATTAAACAGGTTAACGTAAATGAGTACTGAAGAATTACTATCGGGTTACAAGTTTAACACACCCATACAGGTACGCTTTAAAGATGTGGATAAACAAGGCCACGTAAACAATGCCAACCACCTTACCTACTTCGAAATTTCGAGAACAAACTATTTCAAAGAGATTTTCCGGAAACATAACGACTGGGATAAAACAGGCATGATCCTGGCACATACGGAGATCTCTTATAAAACACCTATTACCCTTGAAGACACAATCTTCTGTTATACAAGGGTAAGTCGCTTTGGCTCAAAGAGTTTTGACATGGAAAATATACTCGTTGCCAAAACAGAAGAAGGTTTCGAGGTCCGCGCTTATGGGAAGAGTGTTTTAGTATGTATGGATTATAGTACTAAGCAAACGGTTGCGGTGCCCGACAGCTGGAAAGCCGCCTCCATGCAATATGAAGAAATTGCCTTTAGCTAAAATAACTCCTTATTTTTTAGTTTTTTTCCTTACTTTTACTTTACTAAAATTTTATGAAGACATTAATAGAAGGATTTACAAAGCAACTTAAAGAAGCATTGGATATTGCAGGCACTGCTGTACTAACCAAAAAAAATAATGTACAGAACATTGTAATTACCGGCCTTGGTGGTTCCGGCATCAGTGGTACTATTCTTTCGGAATTAATACAAGGCGAATGCCCTGTTCCTGTGATTGTCAATAAAGACTATTTTTTACCTGAATTTGTAAATGCCAATTCACTGGTCATTATTTCTTCTTACAGCGGAAATACTGAAGAAACCCTTTCTGCGATGGAACAGGCTATTTCCAAAAAAGCTCAAATCGTATGCATCACAAGTGGAGGAAAGGTAAAAGAAATTGCGTTACAGCACCATTACGATACTATTATTATTCCCGGTGGACATCCTCCACGCTCCTGCATGGGGTATTCCATTGTTCAGTTATTTAAAATCATGCAGTTCAACGGGTTTGTAAAAACAGATCTGTTAAGTCAGGTGAAAGATAGCATTAGCTTACTGGATGCGGAAGAAGCAAACATTACCACTGCTGCAAAAGATATTTCAAAAAAACTGCTTCACAAACTACCCGTTATTTATTCATTAGGTTCTTGTGAAGGCGTTACTGTGCGTTTCCGTCAGCAAATTAATGAAAATGGTAAAATGCTTTGCTGGCACCATACCTTGCCAGAGATGAACCATAATGAACTAGTGGGCTGGACTGAAAAAAATGACTCTCTTGCAGTCGTAACATTCAGAACTTCTTTTGATTATGCCAGAACTATTAAACGTTATGAGATCTGCAAACCTTTATTTGAAAAATTCAGTTCTTCTGTAACAGATATTACTGCCAAAGGAACCTCAAAGGTACAGGAGTATTTTTATTTGATACACATTGGCGATTGGATCTCTTACTACATGGCAGAATTAAAAAATATTGATGCTGTTGAAGTAGATGTGATCACCAACTTAAAAAATGAATTAGCAAAATTAAAATAATGTGCCGTGAGTAAACAGGTTCTATTTCAAGACCTTGGCCTGATAGACTACAAAGACTGTTGGGATTACCAGGAAAGCCTGTTCAATGAAACCATTGCACAAAAAATTGCTAACCGCGACCTTGATCCTTCCAAACAGGTTGAAACCAAAAATCATTTGCTTTTTGTAGAGCATCCTCATGTATACACATTAGGAAAAAGTGGTGATGTGTCGCACTTACTCATTAACCAGAATCAACTGGAGGAAAAGGAAGCAACCTATTATAAAATAAACCGCGGTGGTGATATTACTTATCATGGTCCCGGGCAATTGGTGGGTTACCCTATTTTAGACCTTGATCATTTTTTTACTGACATTCACAAATACCTGCGCCTGCTGGAAGAAACCATTATTCTGACATTAGAAGAATACGGTATTAAAGGAGAAAGAAGCAAAGGAGAAACGGGCGTATGGCTTGCTGCCGGAAATGCGTTTAAAGCGCGTAAGATCTGCGCTTTTGGCGTAAGATGCAGCCGCTGGGTAACCATGCATGGTTGGGGATTTAATGTGAATTCCAACCTGGATTATTTCAATAATATTGTACCTTGTGGCATACAGGATAAAGCCGTTACAAGCTTAAATAAAGAATTAGGACACGATGTGGATTTGAATGACGTGAAAGAAAAGTTGAAAAAACACTTCTCCGCTCTTTTTGAATGTGAATTGATTGGCGGTAAAACCATGGCCCTTACCACTATTTAAAACGGTTATACTTCATGAGCCACGGCTTATGATGAACCTTAAACCCTGAAGACTTATGAAACGCATTCTGACATTTTTCCTTAAAACACTTTTAGTTCTGTTCATCCTGGTTAACGGTATTGTACTATGCTCCGGGCGCTGGTATTTATATAAGGCCGTGTATAGCACCTACCTCAAAGGCCAAACAGGACCGAGCGCTATCGAATACCAGATTTTTGAAAACAGGAAAATAGAGTCTCTATCTCCGCAAAAATGGCTGGTATCTCCTCAATACAATACACAACAGGTATCATCACAATTTGAACAGCGAATGAAAGAGGTGGAAGCACATGCTTTTGTGATCGTCAGAAATGATAGCCTCCTGCATGAACAATATTGGGATGGCTACAGCGATACCTCACACACCAATTCATTCAGTATGGCTAAAAGCTACACAGGCGCCTTGCTTGGCTGTGCCATTAAAGACGGCTACATCAAATCGATAGACGAGCCTGTGTATACTTATATTCCTGAGTTTAAAGATGGATGGCGTTCGCGCATTACATTAAAACACCTTGTAACCATGACATCCGGCATTGCCTTTGACGAAAGCTACGCCAACCCTTTTTCATTTCCTGCAGAAGGGTATTATGGCACTGATTTACTGGCAGCCTGCACACAATATAAAAAAATGGCGAGCGAGCCGGGAACCATATTCAATTACTTAAGCGGTAATACAGCTTTACTGGGGCATTGTATCACAAAAGCAGTACGCAAACCGTTAGCTGATTATTTAAGTGAAAAACTGTGGGCGCCTATGGGATGCGAGCACAGCGCCTACTGGAGCCTTGACCGAAAAGACGGCCTTGAAAAAGCATTTTGCTGCATCAACAGTAATGCAAGGGACTTTGCCAGGATGGGAAAATTGTACCTGCACCAGGGCAACTGGAATGGAACACAATTAGTAGACAGTAACTATGTGAAACAATCTGTCATACCATTTGATTGCATGGAAACAGACAGCACACAAAACATTACCTATGGCTATTCCTGGTGGCTGACAGAATACAAAGGCCTGCGCATTTTTTACATGCAGGGTATGCTGGGCCAATATGTAATTTGTGTACCTGAAAAAAACCTGGTGATCTGCCGCTTATCAAGAAAACGCAGGCCACACGGTAAAGACCATACGCCATTGGATGTTGGCTATTGTGTGGATGAAGCGTTGAGGATGTATGTTACAAAATAGTAAAACATGATTTTTCTTTCCAAAAACAATAACACCATATCTCTACGGCTTCATGTTGATCTTCTCAACACAAGCTCACGACAGTTTGACCTTGCGGTATTAAAGCGCGCAATCATTTCCCAGCTTGCTGCTGTATACCATGCTTCCATAGGAAAATACAGCCTCGATATTGACACTAACATTCATATCTTACAGAGGGAAGCGCAATGCTCACCAAAGACTATTTTGTTTCAGGTGGTTGATACAATTTCCGGAGACAACCCAGCTGAAGCGGATTTCAAAGGCTTAAGGATTAAGCTGAATAAAAATGCCCTTGAGGAGATCATGGCCAATAGAAATACCCGCACGATACCACATGAGCTCGGCCATTTGCTGGGATGGGATCATCCGCATGCCAGGGGAACCTATGAAAGTGTGAATCCTGAGGCACACCCTTTAGAAAAGCAATTAACGGAAGATCAGCGTAAACACAATTTGATGAGCCAGGGATGGTACGCACAAAAGGCCCTCATTCCTTTAGACAAAGCCATGCAGCTCACAGAAAAACAAATTGAATTATTGTTGCTTAACTATGGTTCGGGGCAATTGAACCGTAATTTCCATCTAAAGTATTTTTTATTCTGGAGCAGGCTGATTCCTTAATGCGGCATATCTGCCAATTGCGGTAATTTTAATTTATCGCCTTTTTTTATTCCCTCAAGTATTTCAATATTGATCCCGTCAGATAAACCTGTTTTAATAAAGCGCTTTTCAAATTTTTGAGGCGCTACTTCCAGCTCTACAAAAGGCTTTTCTTTTTCAAACTGGATCACACTTTCAGGAATAGCCATCACTCGCTCTTTTTTAGCCAGGATAATATCCGCGTTAGCGCTGTAGCCAGCCCTTAAGAAAGAGCTATTATCTTTACTGATCGTAGCCCGGATCATAAACTGGATGGCGCCGTTTTCTGTAATCCCTTTTGGAGAGATATACTCTAGTTTTGCATTAAAACTTTCCTTGTCAATGGCACCAATGGTAAGAACAATATCCATGCCTTCCGTTACTTTTCCTACTTCACTTTCATCCAATTTACCTTCAAAGATCATTTCACCCATGTTGGCAACAGCAGCAATAGTTGTTCCTTCATTAAAGGTATTACTTTCAATAACCTGTCCGCCCTCTTTCACCGGCACATCCAGTACCATGCCCGAAATAGTTGATTTTACAAGGGTATTGGAAGCACTGCCACTCGATTTGGAAACCCCTTCTTTAATAATATCCAATTGATTTTGTGAAGCCGATAATTCTTCCTGAGACGCTTTTATTTTTAATTCATAGATCTGGAATTCTGATCTGGAGATAACGCTTTGGTCGAACAACATTTTATTCCTGTCGTACTCGATCTTTGCATTATCATAATTGATCTTTGCGGTGTTCACACGTGTCTCTGCATTTGCCATATTAAGCATATTGGGGATGATCTTGATCTTTGCGATCACATCCCCCTGCTTTACCTGCTGGCCTGCAACGATGTATAATTTTTCGATGATGCCACTTACCTGTGATTTCATATTCACTTCCTTACGCGGTGTTACAGAGCCGGTTGCTACTGTTTTCTTAATAATAACCGTGTCAAAAGGTGTTATTGTATTAAACGTTACTGCGGGCTTTTGGGATTTGGCATAAAAAAAATAAAATGACCAGATCACTCCGCTAAGCAGTAATACTAGTAGGATTACCCTTGTGATCTTCTTGCCTATGTTGTTTGATTTTTTGTTTCCGTCGTTTGATCTCATTATATCTGCTGGTTAATAAGTTATAGTTATATAGCGTTTATGTTTATTCACTTCGTAAAGCTTCTACCGGTTTGATAGAAACGGATTTTATAGCCGGGATCAATCCCGCCAATGCACCTCCAACAATCAGGATGGTAAGTGCTTTTAATGCAACGCTCAAATCCACTGTAGGATTGGAAAACATTTCTCCTGAATTTCCTATAGCAGAATTTAATAATTCCAACAAGCCTATTCCGGCCACCAGGCCCAGGTATCCTGATATGGCTGTAAGAAAGATGGTTTCGATCAGGATCTGTGAAATGATCTGAACAGGTAAAGCACCCAATGCCCGTTTAACGCCGATCTCTTTGGTACGTTCTTTTACTACAATGAGCATAATGTTACTGATACCGATAACACCGGCCAGTAAGGTTCCTGTGCCTACGATCCAGATCAACAGGCTAATTCCCGTAAATAAGCCATTCAGTTTTTTGTACTCTATGGCCATATTCCAATGACCAATGGCTGCAAGGTCATCCGGTGCAATTTTGTGCCGAACTTTCATCAGGCTTAACACTTTCTCTTCCGAAATCTCAGCCGGGATATTGTCTTTTGATTTAATAGCAAACCAGCCAACTATATCCCCGTAGTTAAACGCATTTTGAAATGTTGTAAACGGAATATTGATCCTTAGAGCCTGCTCCTGCCCATCCTGCCCACTGGCAGTAGGGTTTGTAATGCCAACCACTTTAAAATACACACCGTTCACACGTATGTATTCTCCCAATATGGTTTCGTCTTTTTTGAATAACAACTCAACTACACGTGGACCGATGACACATATTTTCCGTTTTTCTTTGATATCAAATTCATTAATGAAACGACCTTTCACTATGTTTACTTCCTGGATCTTTGTAATATCAGGATAACAGGCTTGTATGCCACAGGCTCCTGTTTTTAAGCCTCTCACAGCATTGTTTGCGCCACCATGTCCTCCCAGTTGATTCAACGGTCCCACAACATCCAGCTCCGGAATTTGCCTCAATGCTTCCGCATCACTCATCGTAAAATTAAAATTACGGCCCGGTTTCATTCCTTTATATGCTTTGGAAGTTTGCTGTGTCCACATAAAAAAGCTATTGGTGGCCGTGCCGGCAAAGCCGTTCATGATACCGTTTCGCAAACCGTTTCCTGAACCAAGCATGATCACGAGCATAAAAATACCCCAGAATACTCCCAGCATCGTAAGGAATGTACGTAGTTTATTTTTGCGAATGGTTGCAAAAATCTCTTGCCAGCTATCTCGTTCAAATATCAACATCAGTTTTCTCTTAATGCAGCTATAGGTTCTACTTTTGCAGCTTTGATAGCAGGGAACAAACCTGCCAACGCGCCGGCAATCACAATCATCACAACGGCAGACAAAGCAATGCTTAAATCCACATCAGGGTTTTTAAAAAAACCACCTTCCAGCTTAAAATATTTAACTACCTCCACCAAAGCCACTCCAAGCATCAGGCCTATATAGCCCGCAACGGATGTTATAAAAACAGATTCCTGTATAATTAATGATACGATGGAGAATGGAGAGGCACCTAAGGCTTTTCTAACGCCAATTTCTTTGGTGCGTTCTTTTACAACAATCATCATGATATTGCTAATGCCTACAACACCTGCCAGCAGGGTTAAAACACCAATCACAAAAATAAAAATGGTAATCCCATCGAGCATACCCATGATCCTCTTATAATCTGCATTGTTATTTCTCACACCAATGGCATTCATATCATTGGGATTGAAGTGGTATTTTTTAGCAAGGTGGTTCCTGATCTCGGTCACCATCTCTTCACTGCGCTCAAGTGTCGAAGTTCCTGTTGTAGCCCATATCACACCAACATGGTCCTTCCCGTTATAAATTCTCTGGGCAGTGAGTAAAGGAATATAGATCCGTTCATTATCACCTTTGCCAGGATCATTGAACACACCTACTACTTTATATTTTGTGCCACTGACATCAATAAATTTTCCAATCGGGTCTTCCCCTTTAAATAGTATTTTTTCAACGGGTTCACCCAACACACATACTTTTCTGAATTCATTAAAATCGAATTCATTGATAAAGCGTCCTTTAATGATGTTTGCTTTTTCGAGCAGGTAATGGTCGGGTGCGCAGGAACGTACTAAAAAACCGGAGTGTTCATTTTTATAAGAAAGTGTTTTATTTTCGCGCCAGCCATAGGTAGCAGATGCATGATCGACTCCACTCGTCCTGTTTTTAATCTCATAAAAATCTTCGTTCCTCAACTGAATATCTCTTCCGGGTTTGTACCCTCCAAAAGCCATACTTGTTTGGCCTCCGTCTATCCATATGCTATTAGCCGCATCATTCCCGAATTCAGATTGTGCTCCGTTTTTTAAACCTTGCCCGGCCGCAAGTAAAATGATCAGGATAAAAATCCCCCATGCTACGCTAAACCCCGTAAGGATCGTACGCAGCTTATTCTTTTTAATGGTTCCTAATATTTCCTGCCACTTATCGAGGTCGAACATCCTGTTTAGCTATAAGATATAAGTTATGAATAATGAGTTTAGTATGTTATGTATTATTTTCTCTGTATTAAATTAAAGCCTGTTTAGTGTATATCTCATAACTTATAATTCTTCACTTACCATTAAATGATCAGTCCGTCTTTTAACCGTATAGTTCTATCAGTTAAATCTGCAATGTCGTTTTCGTGTGTTACAATCACAATGGTTTTTCCCTGTTTATTGATGTCTTTAAAAATATCCATCACTTCAATAGACGTTTGCGAATCGAGCGCTCCTGTTGGCTCATCGGCAAAAATAACTTTAGGGTTTCCTATTAAGGCGCGTGCAATGGCCACTCGTTGTTTTTGCCCTCCGCTCATTTCACTTGGCAGATGATCGGCCCACTCTCTTAAACCCACTTTATCAAGGTATTCAAGCGCCAGTTTATTTCTTTCTTTACGCGATACTTTTTGATAATACAATGGAAGTGCTACATTTTCCATGGCATTTTTAAATGACAATAAGTTAAACGACTGGAATACAAAGCCCAAAAAACGATTACGCAATTGTGCCGCTTTGGTCTGAGAAAGATTTTTGATTAATGTATCATTCAGTGTATAGGTACCTGAATCGTAATTATCCAAAATGCCCAGTATGTTCAAAAGGGTTGATTTTCCTGAACCGGAAGAGCCCATAATAGACACAAACTCTCCTTCTTTGATATGAATATCGATTCCTTTTAATACTTCAAATGACGTATCATTCAGCTTGTAGGCTTTGCGTATTTGCTCCAGTTTTATCACAGCCTAAAAGTAACGTTAATCGCCGGGAAAAAGTATACCGCTTATGTTTGAAAACTTGCGTTTATGGAGTATTTGTACGAAAACAGATAGGGTGAACGAAAGGCCTATCACAGAAATGATGCCTGGTGCCTCTCTAACTGCGCTCTTTTCGCTTAGCGAAATAATTGCTGTTGATGCTCATTAAAACGTACAGCACAATGATCAGTGGAATGCCTGTATACTGAAATAAACTTAACAATACCACACTTAATGCCAGGAATATATAACGAGTTCTGTTACCCGACCAGGAAAAGGTTCTGAACTTCAGCGCAAATAAAGGGATTTCAGATATTAATAAAATACTCAGTACAATGGACATGATAATTAAAAAGTAAATATTAAAGATAATATCAGTAGCCAGTGTTGAATTTGTATTTTCTGTAATTAACGGAAAGGAACAAATTAAAATAGCATTAGCCGGGGTTGGCAGGCCAATAAATGAACTGGTCTGGCGATTATCATTATTAAATTTTGCCAGACGTATTGCCGAAAAAATAGGAATAAGGAAAGCAATGTACGCTACATAATGCATACTGTCGGTCATCCAGCTCCTGTCTGAATAATAGCCTTCACCAATCTCTATGATAAAAAGAAACAACTGAAAGATGACAATGCCAGGCACCACGCCGAACGTTACCATATCCGCCAGACTATCCAGATCTTTTCCTATAGGTGAAGTTACCCTTAACAAACGTGCCGCAAAACCGTCAAAAAAATCAAAAATGGCAGCAAGTCCAACTAAGTAAGCCGCATACACCAGGTTTCCTTCAAAAGCCTGAACAATGGCGATACAGCCGCATAATAGATTACAGCAGGTGAGCGCATTGGGAATATGTTTTTTAAGATTCATTTACACTGTAAATATATATAAATTAAATCGTTTGTATATTTACAAAAGATGTTATTTAATTCGCTGATATTTTTGATATTCCTTCCCTGCGTGTTTACAGGTTATTGGCTATTAAAGGGTGCCTGGCGAAACCTGTTTTTACTGGCAGCATCCTATTACTTTTATTTTTCTTATAATCCCTGGTTTTTAATATTACTAATTGGCACTTCCGCGCTCGATTATTACCTGGCAAGGCTCATCTCCGCATCCGCCAATCAGCGCAGGCGAAAAGCATTGCTTGTATTTAGTATAGTGAGCAACATTGGGGTGTTGTTCATTTTCAAATATTTCGTTTTCTTTTATAACTCCTTCGGATTACTTCTCAATTCTCACTTCTCAATTCTCAATTCTTTAATCATTCCTGCAGGTCTGTCGTTTTACACCTTTCAGTCTATAAGCTACACCATTGATGTTTACAGAAATAAATACAAAGCGGATGATACCTTAACTGATTTTTTACTTTACGTTTCCTTTTTCCCACACATGGTGGCCGGACCTATTGTAAGGTACAACAGCCTTATGCCACAGCTAAAAACAGTACAGCACTTTAAACGCATTAACTGGGAAGCCTTTGCCAAGCTTACCATTTGGGGCTTTTTCAAAAAAATGGTGATTGCCGATAA
>Ga0247736_10000217_pt1 | contig 20923 bp, 25 predicted proteins | sample UWRJL193509B2_FD_180935 | JGI IMG/M metagenome (GOLD analysis project Ga0247736, IMG submission 180935) | Plant litter microbial communities from Arlington Agricultural Research Station in Wisconsin, United States - UWRJ-L193-509B-2 | ecosystem: Environmental > Terrestrial > Plant litter >...
CACGCGTCGCCGCGCTTCTTCAGGCGGCGGACGGCGGCCAGGTAGAAGAACAGCGCAAAGCCGCAGACCAGCAGCCAGATGAGGTCGAAACTCCAGGTGGTGAAGAGGGTCGTCGCCGAGATCGGCGGCGGAAGGGGAGCGCCGGTGAGGAACTCGGCCGGTGAGGGGTTCTGGGTCGTGTTCGCCGGGGTCTCGGCCTGAGGCGTCGCCGTCCGCGCGAGTGCGGCAGCCACGCCGGAGGCGACACCCATGAACGCGAGCTCGGCCGTGATGAGCCACCAGAACCAGCGCTTCTGTGCGGCGCCCGGACGTTGCATCCGCTCGATGACAAAACGACGCTGCGCCAGGCCGAACAGGCCCAGCGCGATGAGCGCCGCCGTCTTGGTCAGCACGAGCAGGCCGTAGGGGGTGAGCAGGTTCTCGAGCGTGCCGACGCGGATCTCCGCACTCACGTAGCCCGAGATCGCCACGACGACGAAGCAGACGATCGCCAGGGACGAGTAACGCTCGAGCACAACGCCCAACCGACCCGACTCGAGGGAGCGCTGTGTGAGCGCGATGGTCAGGAGACCGCCGAGCCAGATCGCCGCGAAGACGAGGTGCAGCCAGATCGCCGACGTGGCCGCGTCGTGGTTCGCGGTGTTGCCGGCGTGGCCCTGCAGTCCCATCGGGATCAGTCCCAGCACCCCGACGATGGTCATCACGAGCACCAGCGAGTGGTTGCGCACCGCGAAGCACAGCACGGTGAGGGCCGCGGCGATGAGCGTCGTCGTGAGCCAGGCCTGGCCCGATTCCTGGGTGGTCAGGTAGGTCGCGAGCAGCTGTCCGAAGCGATCGTCGAGCGTGATCGGCTGCTGGTAGGCGAACAGGAAGGTGAAGAAGCCGGTGGCTCCGGATGCCACTGCCCACACGGCAGCGGAGGCGGCGGCCACATCGAGGGCGGCACCGAACTCGGGCTTGCGGCGATCGAGGGCGAACGCGGCGAGGGCGAGGGCACCGATGGTTCCCGCGGCGCCGATGTTCACGAGCAGCTTGGCGAGCGGAAGCCCGAAGCGCACGACCGGGCCGACATCGGCGATCAGCTCGGGCTTCGCAGCGCCGCCGAAGTTGAGGGCGAGGATCGCGGAAACGAGTGCCACGAAGAGCAGGGCCGCTGGCCCCACTATGCGGACGAGTCGTGGCACCCACCCAGCCTAAGCGCCCGCGGCTGTGAGCTCTCGCGGATGACGAGTTTTTGGACCGATGACGGACCGGCGAGGGGCTCATTCGTCCGAAAAGCCGTCATTCGCGCTGCGTCATCCCGCGCCCGGGCACACAAAAGGGCGCCGACAACATGGTCGGCGCCCTTCTGATGTTGTGGAGCTGTTTAGCCCTTGGCCGCGGCCTTGAGCTTCGAGCCGGCGCTGACCTTCACGCCGTAGCTTGCCTTGATCTGGATAGCCTCACCGGTCTGCGGGTTGCGGCCGGTGCGGGCGTCGCGGTGCGAACGCTCGAACGAGAGCCATCCCGGGATCGCGACCTTCACGCCGTCTGCCACGTTGGTGGAGACGATGTTGAACAGCGCGTCGACGACGGTGTTTACTGCAGCCTGGGTCTGGCCAGACTCTGCGGCGATTGCCGCGACGAGCTCAGTACGGTTTAGTGACTTGTCAGCCATGTGTCCTCCTCGGACCTTGTGCGTTGATGTAGTTACTCGGGCCGAGACCTAAGTAACCGCCTGCAATCTACCAGCTTGACTTGGTAATTCCGGGCAATTCTCCACGGTGAGCCATATCGCGGAAGCGAACACGGGAAACACCGAACTGGCTGAGGAAACCACGGGGGCGTCCGTCGATGGCGTCGCGGCCGCGAACGCGGACCGGCGAAGCGTTACGGGGAAGCTTCTGGAGACCGAGGCGGGCTGCTTCACGCGACTCGTCGGTTCCGGCGGGATCGACGAGTGCCTTCTTCAGCTCGAGGCGCTTCGCGGCGTAACGCGCCACGATGACCTTGCGCTGCTCGTTCTTTGCAATCTTGCTCTTCTTAGCCATGTTTAGCGCTCCTCGCGGAATTCGACGTGCTTGCGCACTACCGGGTCGTACTTCTTGAGCACGAGGCGGTCGGGGTTGTTGCGGCGGTTCTTCTTGGTCACGTAGGTGTAACCGGTACCGGCCGTTGAGCGGAGCTTGATGATCGGACGGATGTCCTGTGCTTTTGCCATTAGATCTTCACCCCACGAGCGAGGATGTCCTTGACGACAGACTCGATGCCACGGGCGTCAATGACCTTGATGCCCTTTGCGGAAAGCTGCAACGTGACGTTGCGGCGCAGAGACGGTACGTAGTACGTCTTCTTCTGGATGTTCGGGTCGAAACGACGCTTGGTGCGTCGGTGCGAGTGCGAGATGTTGTGTCCGAAGCCGGGAATGGCTCCGGTCACCTGGCATGTTGCTGCCATGGGCGTACTCCTAGTCTGGTTACCGTGAAGCGAATGCTTCACCCAAGGTCACTTGTCGGCACGCGACCACCGCTTCGTCAACGGAGCGGCTGCGTACGTGGGACGCCCGATTTCTCAGACACCAAGGGGAAAGCTTATATTCTCGGCGTGTCGCCCGCAAGTTAGCGGCAGACTGACCGTATGCGCATCGGTTACGCCACGGGTTACTGGAAGCAGGGACCGCCGGCCGGAGCCCTGAGGGCCGTGCGCACCGCGGAGCGCCTCGGCTTCGAATCGGTCTGGACCGCGGAGGCCTACGGCTCCGACGCCTTCACGCCGCTAGCGTGGTGGGGATCCCGCACACGCCGGGTGAAACTCGGCACCGGCATCGCGCAGCTCTCCGCCCGCACCCCCGCCGCCACGGCGATGGCCGCCCTGACTCTCGATCACCTCTCCGGCGGCCGAGTCATCCTCGGCCTCGGCGCCTCCGGACCCCAGGTCGTGGAGGGCTGGTACGGCCAGCCCTACCCGAAGCCGCTCGCCCGAACCCGCGAGTACGTGTCGATCGTGCGGGACGTGCTGCAGCGCGAGGGTCCCGTGAGCGCGCCGGGTCCGCACTACCCGCTGCCCTATTCCGGTGAGGATGCCACGGGCCTGGGCAAGGCGCTGCGCTCGACCGTGCACCCGCTCCGGTCCGACCTGCCGATCTACCTCGCGGCGGAGGGCCCCAAGAACGTTGCCCTCGCCGCCGAGATCGCCGATGGCTGGCTCCCCTTCCTGTTCTCGCCGCGAGCGAACGAGGAGTTCGCCGGGTATCTCGCCAATGGCTTCGCCGTGCGCTCGCCCACCCTGTCGCCGGCATCGCAGTTCGAGGTGGCCGTGCAGCTGGCCGTCATCCCGCACCCGTCTGTCGAAGCGGCTGCCGACATGGTGCGGCCGATCATCGCCCTGTATGTGGGCGGCATGGGGGCGAAGGGGGCGAACTTCCACCGCAACGTCATCGACCGGCTCGGCTATTCGGAGGACTGCGACCGCATCCAGGAGCTGTACCTCGCCGGGCGCAAGGCCGAGGCGATCGCCGCGGTCCCCACCCGTCTCGTCGAGGAGATCGCGCTCATCGGTCCTCCCGAGAAGATTCGGGATGAGCTCGCGGCCTGGGAGTCCTCGGTGGTGACGACGCTGCTCGTGCAGGGTCCGGCGTTCGCGCTGCGCACCATCCGCGACGTGGTGCAGGGCGGCTCGCTCACCCGCGCGAAGCTGGGCGCGCTCGCGTTCGCGTACTCGAGTCGCCGCTAGGTGCGGTGCGGGCCCGTGCCCGCATAACGGAGACGGGCCGGATCAACCGGGGAGCTTCGAGCAGTCCGCGCAGAGGCCGAAGACGTCCACGATGTGGTTGGGCTGGGTGAAGCCGTGCTGGGCGGCGACCTGCTGTGCCCAGGTCTCCACGGCATCCGCCTCGATCTCGACGGTGAGCCCGCAGTTGCGGCAGATCAGGTGGTGGTGGTGGCTGCCGGGCGTGCACGCGCGGTACAGGCTCTCGCCGTCCTGCTGCAGCGAGTCGGCCTCTCCCTCGGTCGCGAGGTCGGTCAGAGCGCGGTAGACGGTCGCGAGGCCGATGGGGGAGCCGGACTCCCGCAGGCTCGAGTGCAGGGACTGCGCGCTCACGAAGCTCTCGGAGGTGCCGAGAGCCTCGCGCACCGCCTCCCGCTGCCACGTGTTGCGCTTCATGCCCTCATCGTACCTTTCAGGGTCCGGCTCCTGCCGAGCTCCCTGCGCCAGCCGACGACCCGGCAGACCAGGTAGATGAGGAAGGAGATCGTGGTGATGTACGGGCTGATCGGCAGTGAACCGCCGAGGGCGAGCAGGATGCCGCCGACCGCCGACACCAGCCCGAAGGCCATGCTCAGCACCGGCACCAGCAGGGGCGACGACGACACGCGCAGCGCGGCCGCCGCGGGGGTCACCAGCAGGGCGAGCACGAGCAGGGAGCCGATGATCTGCACGGAGACCGCGACGGTCAGGCCCAGCAGCACCATGAACACCAGCGACAGCGTGCGCGACGGGACTCCGCGGGCGGCGGCGACATCCGGGTCGAGACTGTCGAAGCTGAGCGGGCGCCAGACGGCGAGCAGCACCACGAGCACCAGCACCGAGATCGCGATGAGCAGTCCGAGCTGCGGCACATCCACCGAGATGATCTGCCCGGTCAGCAGGCCGAACTTGTTGGCACTGCGCCCCGGGTAGAGGGCGAGGAACAGGATCCCGAGGCCCAGCCCGAACGGCATGAGCACGCCGATGATCGAGTTGCGGTCGCGCGCCCTCGCCCCGAGCACCCCGATGAGGATCGCCGCGATGAGCGAGCCGACGAGCGAACCCGCGACGACGTTCACCCCGATCAGCAGTGCACCGGCCGCGCCCGCGAACGACAGCTCGCTGATGCCGTGCACCGCGAACGCCATGTCGCGCTGCATCACGAAGACGCCGATCAGTCCGCCGACGATGCCGAGCACGGCAGCGGCGATGATCGAGTTCTGCACGAGCGCGAGCAGCTCGCCGTAGTTCTCGAAGTTGAAGAGGGTCACCCGGCCACCTCGTTGTGGTGGTGGTCGTGCGCGTCCGGTACGCCGACGACGATGACGCGACCGTGGCTCCGGATGACGTCGACCGGCGTGCCGTAGAGCTCGCTGAGCACATCGGACTGCAGCACCTCGTCGGGCGTGCCCTGGCGGAAGCGTCCGTCGGCCAGGTAGAGCACCCGGTCGACGACGTCGAGCACGGGATTCACGTCGTGGGTGACGAACACGACGGCGGTGTTGTGCTCGCGCCGGCGGCGGTCGATGAGCTCGGAGACTCCCCGCTGGTGCTGCAGGTCGAGGCTGAGGAGCGGCTCGTCGCAGAGCAGGAGGATCGGGTCCCCGGCGAGCGCCTGTCCGACCCGCAGCCGTTGCTGCTCACCGCCCGACAGGGTTCCGACGGGACGGGACGCGTAGCCCGTTGCTCCGACGTCGGCGAGCAGGGCATCCACTCGGCGGTGTTCTTCACGACTCGTGATCGGCAGGCCGAAGCGGTGTCCGTTCACGCCCATCGTGACCAGGTCGCGGCCGCGCAGCGGTGTGCCGGGCGCGACCAGCTTCTGCTGCGGGATGTAGCCCACTCGCCGATCGCCGCGCGAGATGTCCCGGCCGCCGAGGGTCACGGTTCCCTCGTCGAGGCGTTGCTGGCCGAGGATCGTCTTCAGCAGGCTGGTCTTGCCGGAGCCGTTCGGCCCCAGCACGGCGAGGAACTCACCCGGGGCGACACTCAGGTCGAGGTCACGCCACAGGGTGCGCCCGCCGAAGCCGAGCGCACCCTGGTGGAATTCGAGAACGGGTGCGGTCACCTGAGAGCGGCTGCTATCGCGTTCAGGTTGTCGGTCATCCACGAGACATAGTCTGTGCCATCGGGGAGCGTCTCGGTGAATTCGACCACCGGGATGCCCGCCTCCTCGGCCGCCGCTCGCAGTTCCTCGGTCTCGGAGCTGGCCGTCTGCGCGTTGTAGGCGAGCAGGGCCACATCACCGGAGTCGATGATCGCGAGGGTGTCGCGCAGGGTCGCGGGCGCGACATCCGTTCCCTCCTCGATCGCCTCGGAGAACGCTTCGGGGGTGCGGTTCTCGAGTCCTGCCGCCTCGAGCAGGTACAGCGGGACCGGCTCCGTGATGGCGACGCCCAGGCCGTCGGTCTCGAGGGCCTCGGCCGCGGTCTCGAGGGCCTCGATCTGCGCGCTGAACGCCTCGAGGTTGGCCGTGTAGTCGGCGGCGTTGTCGGGGTCGAGCTCGCTGAGCTGGCGGGCGAGCTCCTCCGCGACGTGGCTGACGCCGTGCGGGCTGTACCAGACGTGCTCGTTGAAGCCCTCGATGTGGTCGTGGCCGTCCTCGATCTCGTGCGCGGCGTCGTCGGCCTCGCCGCCGTCCGCGTCCTCCTCGCCGTGGGCGTGGTCCTCGTCGAGCAGCCCGGAGGCCTCGCTCGCGGTGAGCACGGGCGCGTCGGAGGACGCCGCCTCGAGCAGAGTGTCGATGAAGGGGTCGTAGCCGCCGCCGTTCTCGATCACGAGGTCGGCCTTGGAGAGGGCGAGCTGGTCCTGCGCGGACGCCTCGTAGCTGTGCGGATCCTGCGCCGCGCTCGAGATGATGCTCGTGACCGTGACGTGCTCGCCGCCGATGGCCTCGGCGATGCTGCCGTAGACGTTGGTGGACGCGACGACCTTCAGGGTGCCGTCGTCGACGGTGGGGGAGGGGGCGGCACAGCCGGCGAGCGCGAGGGTTGCCGCGACGGCGATGAGGGGGAGTTTCTTCATGGGGTGGCTTTCTACGGCGCGTGTTGCGAACGGTAATGAGATTCGTTATCAACAGTATGGCGCGAGACCGCCCCCGGGCCAAATCCCGGGGTGGAGAATCGGCAATTCAGGAGTTTCGTCACGCCCCCGCCCGGGCATGCCGAGATACCGCGGTGGACCACGCGGCCGCGCGACAAGACCCCTGAATTTCCGAAGGTGTCAGTCGAGCAGGAGTGCCGGTTCTTCGAGGATGCTCGCGACGTCGGCCACGAAGCGGCTCACCACGTCCCCGTCGACGACGCGGTGGTCGAAGCTGCCGCCGAGGGTCGTGACGAAGCGCGGGCGCACCTCGCCGTCGACGACCCACGGCTTCTGCTTGATTGTTCCGAGGGCGATGATGCCGACCTCGCCCGGGTTGAGGATCGGGGTGCCGGTGTCCATGCCGAACGATCCGAGGTTGGTGATCGTGATCGTGCCGCCGGACATCTCGGCCGGGCTCGTCTTGCCGTCGCGCGCCGTGATGGTGAGCGCCTCGAGCGCCATGGCCAGTTCGCGCAGCGAGAGCTCCTGCGCGTCCTTCACGTTGGGCACCACGAGTCCACGCGGCGTGGCCGCGGCAATGCCGAGGTTCACGTAGTGGTGGACGGTGATCTCCTTGTCGGTGAACGTGCTGTTCACCATCGGGTTGCGGCGCACGGCCCAGATCAGCGCCTTCGCGGCGATCAGCAGCGGCGAGACGCGGATGCCGGCGAAGTCGGGGGAGTTCTTGAGTCGCTTGACGAACTCCATGGTGCGGGTCGCGTCGATGTCGACGAACACGCTCACGTGCGGCGCGGTGAAGGCGCTGGTCGTCATCGCGGTCGCGATCGCCTTGCGCATTCCCTTGACCGGGATGACCTCTTCCCGCTCATCCGACCACGCGGGGGTCTCGATATTGCGGAAGACGCTCGCCTGCGAAGCCTGGCGGATGACGTCGTCCCGCGTGATCTCGCCCGCGAGCCCGGTCGCCAGCACGGTGGCGAGGTCGACGCCGAGGTCCTTCGCCAGCTTGCGGATCGGCGGCTTGGCGATGATCGCGGATGCGGCGGCCGCGGGAACCGAACTGGGGCGGGCAGCAGCCGTCGCGGTCGGCACGGGCGCCTCTGCGGGGGCCGGCGACTTGCGGCGGCGGGAGGCGCCGTGTCCCTTGATCCCGTAGCCGACGAGAACGGCGCCGGGCTTCTCCTCCGACGTTTCAGTCGAGATGCTGGACGCGGTGTCGGCCACGGTGCCGAGGGCCTCGGGGTTCGCGGGTGCGGGAGCCGGGGCATCCGCTGCCGCACCGGCTTCGGTGACCCGGATGAGGACGGAGCCGACCTCGACGGTCTGGCCCTCGTCGGCGAGCAGTGCCGACACGGTTCCGGCGAACGGGGAGGGCAGCTCGACGAGCGACTTGGCGGTCTCGATCTCGACCAGCACCTGGTTGATCTCGACGGTGTCACCGGGCTTCACGCGCCACTGCACGATCTCGGCCTCGGTCAGGCCCTCGCCGACGTCGGGGAGGGTGAACTCAGAATCACTCATGCGTTCAGTCCTTTTTTAGTAGGCAAGAGCCCGGTCGACCGCTTCGAGCACGCGGTCGGCGTCGGGCAGGTAGACGGTCTCGAGCTTGGCCGGCGGGAACGGTGCGTCGAATCCTGTGACCCGCAGCACGGGCGCCTCGAGGGAGTAGAAGGCGCGCTCGGTGACGGTCGCCGCGATCTCGGAGCTGACCGACACGAAGCCGGGAGCCTCGGAGGCGACGACGAGCCGGCCGGTCTTCTGCACCGAGGCGATGATCGGCGCGTAGTCGATCGGGGACAACGAGCGGATGTCGATGACCTCGATGCTCGTGCCCTCCTCGGCCGCGATCTCCGCCGCCTGCAGCAGCACCGACACCATGGCGCCGTGGCCGAGCAGGGTGATCTCGCTGCCCTCGCGAATGACGCGGGTCGAGTGCAGGGGGGCTCCGGATGACGTGAAGTCGACCTCGCCCTTGGGCCAGTAACGGCTCTTCGGTTCGAAGAACATCACCGGGTCGTTGCTCGCGATGGCCTCCTGGATCATCCAGTAGGCGTCGTGCGGGGTGCTCGGGCTCACGAGGCGCAGGCCGGGAGTGTGCGCGAAGTACGCCTCCGGGCTCTCCTGGTGGTGCTCGACGGCGCCGATGTGCCCGCCGTACGGCACCCGGATGACGACGGGCAGCTGCAGCTGGCCCTCGTGCCGGTTGGTGAGCTTGGCCAGCTGGGTGGTGATCTGGTCGAAGCCGGGGAAGATGAAGCCGTCGAACTGGATCTCGCAGACCGGGCGGTAGCCGCCCATCGCCAGTCCGATCGCGGTGCCGATGATGCCGGACTCGGCGAGCGGGGTGTCCATCACGCGCTGGGCGCCGAACTCGGCCTGCAGGCCCTCGGTCACGCGGAAGACCCCGCCGAGCGGGCCGATGTCCTCGCCCATGAGGAGCACCTTGGCGTCATCCTGCATCGCCTTGCGCAGCCCGGCGTTCAGGGCCTTCGCCATGGGCATGGTCTCGGTACCGGTCGATTCGGTGCTCATGCGTCGCCCCCGAACGAAGCCTCGTAGTCGGCCAGCCACTGTTTCTGCGAATCGATCACGGGATGCGGCTCCGAGTAGACGTGGTCGAAGATCTTGCCGGTGGGCGGTGTCTCCAGGGTGAGGGTGCGCTTGCGGATGTCCTCGGCGAAGTCGGCGGCTTCGACCTCGAGGTCGGCGAAGAAGGCGTCGCCCTCACCGCGCGAACGCAGGTAGGTCTCGAACCGGGAGATCGGGTCGCGCTGGCGCCAGTACTCCACGTCGGAGTCGAGGCGGTACTTGGTCGGATCGTCGGAGGAGGTGTGCGCACCCATGCGATAGGTGAGGGCCTCGATGAGGCGGGGTCCGCCGCCGGCCCGGATCGTCTCGAGGTTCGCAAAGGTGACCGCGTAGCTGGCGAGCACGTCGTTGCCGTCGATCTGGATGCCGGGGATGCCGAAGCCCTCCGACCGCAGGTAGAGCGGGGTGCGCGACTGGGTGGCCACCGGAACCGAGATCGCCCAGTGGTTGTTCTGCAGGAAGAACAGCACCGGTGCCTGGTAGCTCGCCGCGAAGACGAAGGCCTCGCTGACGTCGCCCTGGCTGGTCGCGCCGTCGCCGAAGTAGGTGAGCACGGCTCCGTCGGTCTCGGGATGCCCCGTGCCGGTCGTGCCGTCGAGGGTCATCGCCATAGCGACTCCCGTCGCGTGCAGCGTGTGCGAGCCGATCACGAGCGTGTACAGGTGGAAGTTGTTGTGCTCGGCCGGGTTCCATCCGCCGTGCGTGGTCCCGCGCAGCAGCTTGATGATGTTGAGCGGGTCGACGCCGCGGATGCGGGCGATGGCGTGCTCGCGGTACGCGGGGAAGATGTGGTCCTGCGGCTTCGACGCGTACGCGGATCCGACCTGCGCCGCCTCCTGACCGAGGCTCGGCACCCACAGGCCGAGCTGTCCCTGGCGCTGCAGGTTGGTGGCCTCGTTGTCGAACTTGCGGATGACGACCATCTGGCGATGGAACTCGCGCAACTGCTCGTCGCTGAGCGCTTCGATGAGCGGCAGGTACTCGGCCGAGGCATCGCTTTCGACGATGGTTCCCTCGGGGGAGAGCAGCTGGACCGTCGCGGCGGTGTAAGACATTCGTCTAATCTAACGCGGGATGTGCGCCGCCCGTTCGTAGCTCTCGCACAACGTCCGCCGCGGCTTTGAGGAGTTTGTCTACAGAGCCGGTCTCTCCGACGCTCACCCGAACGCCCTCGGGCAGCAGCGCGCGCACCACGATCCCGGCTTCGGCGAAGATCTCGGCGGCCCGCGTGGACTGCTCGCCGGTGGGCAGCCAGATGAAGTTGCCGTGCGGCTTCGGCGTGTTCCAGCCCTGGTCGACGAGCGCCTGCCAGACCTGGTCGCGCAGCACGGCGATGCGGTGCACGCGCTCGAGCAGTTCGTCCTCGTGCTCGAGCGAGACGATCGCGGCGACCTGCGCGGGCTCGGTGACGGACAGCGGAATGGCGGATGAGCGAGCCGCGTCCATGATGTACTCGGCGCCGAGCGCGTAGCCGACGCGCAGCCCGGCGAGGCCGTAGGCCTTGGAGAAGGTGCGCAGCACCACGAGGTTCGGATACCGGGTGAGCAGCGCGGGGCCGTCCACCCTGGCCGGGTCGGTGACGAACTCGATGTAGGCCTCGTCGAGCAGCACGAGCACTGACTCGGGAACGGCGGCCATGAACGCCTCGAACCCTTCGGCCGTGACGATCGTGCCGGTCGGGTTGTTGGGGGAGCAGACGATCACCACACGCGTACGGTCGGTGATCGCTGCGGCCATGGCGGGCAGGTCGTGCCCGTGGTCGGGGGTGTTCGGGATGGGCACGCTCGTCGCACCCGCGACGGTGACCAGCCCCGGGTAGGCCTCGAAGCTGCGCCAGGAGTAGATGACCTCGTCGCCCGGCCCCGCCGCGGCACTGATCAGCTGCGCGATCACGGAGACCGATCCGGCACCGACGTGCACCTGGTCGGGGGTGAGGTGGAATTTGTCGGCGAGGATTCCGCGCAGGACGGTGGCCATGGCATCCGGATACCGGTTGATGCTGCTGCCCGCCAGCGCCTCGCGCACGGCGGCGATCGGCTCGAAGGGATTCTCGTTCGACGACAGCTTGAAGGCGTCCGCCGCGGCGGGTTTCCCCTGGCGGTATGGAACCATCGACTCGATCTCGGGACGCAGACGCACTCGTGAACTCACCCGCCCAGCCTAATTGCGGGGGGAGAGCCGCCGGTGCATAGTTGTCGCATGCAGAGATTCCTCGTCAAGCTCCTCATCAACGCCGTGGCCCTGTGGCTCACGACGCTCATCGTGACCGGCCTGACCCTCGAGCCCTTTGCTCCCGGCGAGACGCTGCAGGTCGTGCTGACGTTCCTCGTTGTGGCATTCATCTTCGGCGTCGTCAATGGCGTGGTCGGCAACACGATCCGCATCGTCGCCTTCCCGATCTACATCCTCACGCTCGGCCTGATCGCGCTCGTGGTCAACGCCCTGCTGCTGCTCATCGTCAGCTGGATCTCGGGCCTGCTCGGCTTCGGACTCTTCGTCGACGGATTCTGGAGCGGCTTCTGGGGCGCGATCGTGCTCGGCATCATCAGCTGGTTCATCTCGCTGTTCTTCCGCCCGGCCCTGCGCGAGAACCGCCGGAGCTGACCCGCCTCACCCCCGCTCCGCGAGATAGCTCGTGGTCTCCGACCGGCTGATCTCCTCGCGCCAGTCGATCGCGCTCACCGCACGGGCGAGCCGGTCGCTCACCGCCGCGTCGGCGAGTTCGGCCGTGCGCCGGTACACGGCGAGGTCGTGGGCGGGAACCGCGCGATCCGCGGGCAGGGGAACGCCGGCGAAGGCTTCGCGCTCGACCACCACCGACTCGTGATTCACGCGGTGGCCGCCGAAGGCCGGCACGAGATCGTCGGTGTGCTCGATGGCGATCACCGGCAGTCGCTCGGGCAGCAGGATCTGCCCCGCGGGTGCGCCGACCGTAACGAGTCCTTCGGTCGCGTAGTCGCCCGACGAGGCGAGGGCAGTGGCAATGAGACCGCCCTGCGAGTAGCCGGTGAAGACGACCGGGCTCGATGGGGTGACCCCCGCATCGGCGAGCGCCTCCCGGGCGGCGCGGTACGACCCCGCCGGCAGCTCGGCGATGCCCGCCACATTGCTCGTGAGATCCCATACCTCGCCGGAGGCCACCGGAGAGAAGTCCACGGTGCCGCCCAGATACACCTCGAAACGATCCGGCCCGCCCTCGACGGAATACCGCTCGATCACCAGCTGCTCGCCGTAGGCGTTTCCCTTCGGGTCCGGGATGCGCTCCACCCGCTCGGCGATCCCCGTCGGCGGCGACACCCCGAGCGCACGCACGGTCGGCCGCACGGTCACCGGCGTCTCGGCGAACACCCCGAATCGCGACCCGACGAGCGCGAGCAGCGCCGCGGACGTCTCGAGACCCGTCAGTCCGAGCCCCTCGTCACCGAGCAGGCGTGCAAGGCCGGGCGGAACCCGCGCGAGCCCCGCACCCGCGTCGTCGGCGCTCGACACCGCCGACCGCAACAGGGCGACGGTGAACGGGCTGGACAGCACCCCGCGGTGCTGTCGAAGCCAGTCGCCCATCGCCGCTCGCGCCGCCCGCGCTCCACCGGGATGGAGCACGGCGGCGGCGAACAGCGCACCGACCGCGATCACCGAGGCGGGCAGCACGGACAGCGCGAGCCCCGGCAGGAACCAGCCCGCCGCGTAGCCGAGCGTCGCCGACAGCTGCTGCCCGGCGTTCTCGAGCGCTCGCTCGAGCCGCCCGTAGTTCGTCGCCGCCTCGCGCAGCGCGGCCGCCGCAGCCGCGGACGAGGAGCGCACCCCGGCGAGCAACGCCCCTGCCCGTTCGACCTCGCGGCCCGCGGAGAGCGCGTCGGGGGAGGAGAACACTCCGCTGCCCGCACCGAGCGCCGCGATGCCGGCCAGCTGGCCGACGCAGCCCTCGGCCTCGCTGGCCACGTGGTCGAGTGCGAGCGACCGTGCGATCAGCTCGTCGGTGGCCACCGCCACCACCCCGCCCCCGGAGATCGTCAGCCCGTCAGCCATCGCGCACCGCCCGCTCGGTGAGGGCCTGGGCCGCGGCTACGGCATCCGCGGCAGTGAGCACCTGTCCTCGCAACTCCCCGAGCGCGGACTCGAAGGACTCGTGCGCCGCACCCGTCCATGCGCCGACCCGCGCATCGGAGGGTGGCGGCACCGACTCGACCAGCCGCCCCACCCGAGCGCGCAGCGGACCGAGCGCCGCGAGCTGCACGGCGAGGCGGGGGTCAAAGGTGCTGGTCACGGGACCATGCTGCCCGCGGTGGCACAGCCGTGGCGCGGGTGCGGACGGATCGGTGCGCCGGGGCATCCCGAAGCCGACTGTGAAGGAGTCGCAAACTACGGGACAATGGGCCCATGAGCTTCGACCTGGATCGTGACGAATCCGGGATCTTCCGCATCTGCTTCGTGTGCACCGGCAACATCTGCCGCTCGCCCATGGCCGAGACCGTGTTCCGGGATCTGGTGCAGAAGGCGGGGCTCGAGGGCGCGATCGCCGTGACCTCGGCGGGAACCGGCGACTGGCACGTCGGCGAGCGCAGCGACGAGCGCACGCTCACCGCCCTTGCCTCACGCGGCTACGACGGGTCGAGGCACCGCGCCAAGCAGTTCGACCCCGACTGGTTCGAGCGGCTCGACCTCGTCATCGCCTTCGACCGCAGCCACGACCGCATTCTCAAGGCGTGGGCACCGAATGAGCGGGAACGCTCGAAGGTCAACCTGCTGCTCAGCTTCGACAAGGACCAGGCCGAGCAGGACGTGCCCGACCCCTACTACTCCGACGCCGCCCTCTTCGACCGTGTGCTCAGCATGGTCGAGCACGCGAGCGTCGCACTCTTCGAACAGATCAAACCCGGCATCAACCAGGGAGCCTCATGACGCCACTGCCCGAACAGCCCATCAGCCCGCTCGACGGACGCTACCGCGCCGCCGTCACAGGACTCGGCGAGTTCCTCTCCGAAGCCGGCCTCAACCGTGCCCGCGTGCAGGTCGAGGTCGAGTGGCTGCTCTACCTCACCGACCGCGAGCTCTTCGGCTCCACCCGACTCACCCCCGAGGAGGCCCGCTCGCTGCGCGCCCTCGTCACCGATTTCGGCCAGGCGGAGATCGACGAGCTCGCGAGCCTCGAGGCGACCACCCGCCACGACGTCAAGGCCGTCGAGTACCTGGTGCGCAACAAGCTCACCGCGCTCGGCCTGACCCGCGTCGCCGAACTGACCCACTTCGCGTGCACCAGCGAGGACATCAACAACCTCTCCTACGCGCTGACCATCGGTTCCGCCATTCGTGAGGTGTGGATGCCCCGCGCTCGCGCCGTCGTCGCGAGCCTCCGCTCCCTCGCCCTCGAGCACCGCGACGCGCCCATGCTCGCGCACACTCACGGCCAGCCCGCGACGCCCACGACCGTCGGCAAGGAATTCGCCGTGTTCGTGCACCGCCTCGAGCGCATCCTCGCCCAGGTCGAGTCCACCGAGTACCTCGGCAAGTTCTCGGGCGCAACGGGAACGTTCGCGGCGCACGTCGCAGCGGATGCCACGCAGGACTGGCCGGCCGTGTCGCGCGAGTTCGTGACATCCCTCGGCCTGGATTGGAACCCGCTCACCACGCAGATCGAGTCACACGACTGGCAGGCGGAGCTGTACAACCGCGTCGCCCACACCAACCGCGTGCTGCACAACCTGTGCACCGACATCTGGACCTACATCTCGATGGGCTACCTCACCCAGATCCCGCAGGCCGGTGCGACCGGTTCGTCGACGATGCCGCACAAGATCAACCCGATCCGCTTCGAGAACGCCGAGGCGAACCTCGAGCTCTCGAGCGCGCTGCTCGACTCCCTCGCCCAGACGCTCGTGACCTCGCGCCTGCAGCGCGACCTCACCGATTCGACCACGCAGCGCAACGTGGGCGTGGCCCTCGGCCACTCGCTGCTCGCCCTCGACAACATCCACCGCGGGCTCGGCGAGTTCTCGGTGAACACCGCCGCGCTCGACGCCGACCTCGACGGCAACTGGGAGATCCTGGGCGAGGCGATCCAGACCGTCATCCGCGCCGAGATCACCGCAGGGCGCTCCTCGATCGCCGACCCGTACGCGATGCTCAAGGAGCTCACCCGCGGCCACCGCGTCGGGCAGGTCGAACTCGTCGAGTTCATCGACGGCCTCGACATCGGCGCCGAAGCGAAGGCTCGACTGCGCACGCTCACCCCGGCAGGCTATGCGGGGCTGGCGAGCGACCTCGTCGACTTCCTCGACGCCTAGTCGCGCTCTCGCCCACAACGAAGGAGTTCGGGCACCGCCGGCCCGGTGAACAGCCGTTCAACCCGCGGGAGCGGCTGAGCTCCTTCGTTTTCGGGCAGGGCCCACCGCGGGCGAGCGGCGGTCAGTGGCCGGCGCCGCGATCCTGCTCGTCGAGGTCGAGCTTCTCCGCGCCGTCGGGACGGATCGCCAGCACCAGCATCGCGAGGATGACGAGTGCGACGATGAAGGCGATGCCGCCGAAGATGAGGGCCAGGATCCACTGGCGCGTCGACATCAGCACGATGAGTGCGATGAAGACGGCGAGGCCGGCCGATATCAGCAGGAGTTCGGCCGGACGCGTGCGGTCCTTGCGGCTCGGTTCGGTCACGGTCAGCTCCTCGCTTCGGGTGCGGGGGCCGAGGCATCCGCTTTATCGGCCCAGCGCAGCGACATCGCGCCGATCACGAGATAGACGCCCATGATGGCGCAGTACGCCCCCAGCGCGCCGACCACGATCACCGATGCGGTGAGAAAACGCTGCACCTCGTCGGCGCCCATGTACGGCAGGTTGTAGTCGCTCGGGACGAGCAGCACCGCGACGGCGAGCAGCGCGGTGAGCGCCCCGATGAACAGGCGGTCCTTGGCGATGGTGCCGGCGGACCCGTCGGTTCGGGATGCCGCGGCGCGACGCCGTGCGCGCAAACCCAGGTACAGCTCGAGGAAGCCGGTCAGTGCGGCCCACACGCTCACGAGGAAGAGCAGGAACGGCAGGCCGGCGCTCGGCGACAGCACAGCGACGAGCCCGGCGACAATGCCGAGCGCCCCCTGCGCCACGAGGTAGGCGCGAGCATCGGCGGTGCGTAATCCCGACAGCAGCAGCACGATGCCGGTGAGGATCGCGAAGGCGCCGAACATGCGGAAGCCGAAGGATGCCGAGTGGTCAGCCGTGAAGGTGATGATGATCGCGACGCCGATCGCGGTCGCCGCGCGCGCGAGCATGGCGACCCACACGGAGCCGATCCAGTCGAGCAGGCGCACCGACGAAGGCCTGGCGGTAGCGGAGGGGGAAGACACGGCAGTGATACCTCTTTCTGCGCGGGTTCACTCCCGTCAGTTTACGCTCCGGGCGGGAGGTCCACGAATCTGGAGAAGTGGCCATGGAAACCCACAGTGATGGTCTTCGTGGGGCCGTTGCGGTGCTTGGCCACGATGAGGTCGGCCTCACCGGCACGCACGTTGTCGGCCTCGTAGGCGCTCTCGCGGTGCAGGAGGATCACCATGTCGGCATCCTGCTCGATCGAGCCCGATTCACGCAGGTCGGAGAGCGCGGGCTTCTTGTCGGCGCGCTGCTCGGCGCCACGGTTCAGCTGCGAGATGGCGATGACCGGAACACTGAGCTCCTTCGCGAGCAGCTTGAGTGCTCGCGAGAACTCGCTGACCTCCTGCTGGCGGGATTCGACCTTCTTGCCGGAGGTCATCAGCTGCAGGTAGTCGATGATGACCATCTTGAGTCCGACCTTCTGCTTGAGCCGGCGGCACTTGGCGCGGATCTCCACGAGGGTCATATTGGGGCTGTCATCGATGTACAGGGGGGCGTCGTTGATGCGACCGCGGGTCTGGGCGATCGTCGTCCAGTCCTGGGCGTGCACGGTTCCCTTACGCATGCTCTGCAGTCCTACCGCCGCCTCGGCGGAGAGCAGGCGCATGGCGATCTCGCTGCGGCCCATTTCGAGGGAGAACAGGATCGTGGGCATGTCATGGTGGATCGCGGCCGAACGGGCGATGTCGAGGCCGAGCGTCGACTTGCCGATGGCGGGGCGCGCGGCGAGGATGATGAGCTGCCCGGGGTGCAGGCCGTTGGTCAGGTCATCGAGCTCGGCGAAGCCGGTCGGCACACCGATCATCGAGCCGTCGCGACCCTGTGCGGCCTCGATCTCGTCGATGGCGGATGTCACGGCGTCCGTGAGCGGGACGAAGTCCTCGCTCTCGACCCCTCCGGTGACCGCGTACACCTCGGCCTGCGCGTTGTTGACGAGGTCGACGACCTCGCCCTCGCTCGCATAGCCCATCTGGACGATGCGGGTGCCGGCCTCGACCAGGCGGCGCAGCACTGCCTTCTCCGCCACGATCGAGGAGTAGAAGCCGGCGTTCGCGGCGGTGGGCACAAGACCGGTAAGGGTGTGCAGGTAGTCGGCGCCGCCCGCGCGGGCGATGAGGCCCGACTTGGTGAGCTCGTCGGATACGGCGATGACGTCGGTCGGCTCGCCCCGCGAATAGAGGGTGAGGATCGCGTCGAAGATCAGTTCGTGCTTCGGGATGTAGAAGTCGATGCCCCGGATGACCTCGACGACGTCGGCTACGGCATCCTTGCTGAGCAGCATTCCGCCGATCGCGCTCTGCTCGGCCAGGAGGTCATGCGGGGGAACCCGGTCGCCGCGATCGCCGCCGCTGCCCTGCTGGCGTTGTTCGCCGGCGAGTCCGAGATGCGCGATAGACACGTGAGTTCCTTCCGAGCGTTTCCGGCGAGCCGGCTGTGGTGCGATGGGCGGTGTCGATCGAAACTCTCGACCGTGTGCCGCCCGTGCCCCATGTCTAGGGCCAGCCTCCGACACCCCGTGGCCCCTCCTGCGGATTGGGCCGGGTGTGGCGTCGAACGGCGAGCTGTTTCACCGTGCGATGTCGAGCGACCGCCCTACGCTATGGCCACCGCGGGGGGCCGACAAGTACCCCTGTGTATAACGTTGGGGACAACTCGGGCGAAACGCCGGAAGTCGTGTGAACAAGCTGTGGAACCAGCTGTGCATAACTTGATATTCTTCGACGCTTACAGGCTGTTGACCAGCATTTTCTATTCTCACACCGTGTGTGTAGAAACATGTTTGAACTGCACGTTGAGGGTTGTGCACCGGGTTTCAATACCTGTGCACAGAACTGCGGAATCGCGCTTGACACGGGGGTTAAAAAAGCGATAGCGGCGGGCTTTCGCCCGCCGCTATCGCCGCAGTTCCTGCTGGTTACAGCGCCCTACTTGGCCGCAACGACCGTGAGGGTGATCGTTGCCACGATGTCGTCGCGAAGACGAACGGTTGCCTCGTGGGTTCCGGTCGCCTTGATGGCGCCGGTGATCTCGATCTTGCGCTTGTCGATCGTGCCGAGACCCGCAGCGGCCACCGCGTCAGCGATGTCCGAGGTCTTGACCGAACCGAACAGGCGTCCGCCCTCGCCGGCCTTGACCGTGAGCTTCACGGCCGCAGCCTGCAGCTTGGCCTTGAGGTCCTGTGCCTCTTCGAGCGTTGCGTGCTCGCGCGCGGCGCGGGCAGCCTTGATGGACTCGATCTGCTTTTCGCCACCGCGCGTCCACGCCACGGCGAAGCCCTGGGGGATGAGGTAGTTGCGAGCAAAACCGTTCTTGACGTCGACGACGTCGCCGGGGGCACCGAGACCGGTGACCTCGTGCGTGAGGATGAGCTTAGACATATCGGGGCTCCTTAACGGCCTGAGCCGGCGTAGGGGAGGAGTGCCATCTCGCGTGCGTTCTTGACCGCACGGGCGATGAGGCGCTGCTCCTGGACGGAGACACCGGTGATACGACGGGCGCGGATCTTTCCACGCTCCGAGATGAACTTGCGAAGGGTTGCAACATCCTTGTAGTCGATGACGCCTACGCGGATCGACTTGGCGGGGGCGGCGTTCTTGCCGTCCTTGCCCTTGCGGATGGGCTTGCGGCGGTCGCCGCTGCTCTTTCCAGCCATGGGTTTCTTCTTTCAGAGATTGTGCAAACGACCGTGGTCGTTCGGAAGTAAGGGTTAGAAGGGAGTTTCGTCCGAGTAGTTGCCGGGCGTGTTCCAGACGTCGCCGTCGGCGGCTGCGGGAGCGCTGGGCGCCCACGGCTCGTCGGCTACCTGACCCTGGGGAGCGCCCTGCGATCCGCCACGATTTCCGCCACCGTTGCCGCCACCCTCGCGAGAGGACGCGGCGCGGGTTACCTGGGCGGTCGCGTAGCGCAGCGACGGGCCGATCTCGTCGACCTCGAGCTCGATGCTCGTACGCTTCTCGCCCTCTTTGGTCTCGTAGGAACGCTGCTTGAGGCGACCGGTAGCGATGACGCGTGTTCCCTTGGTGAGGGATCCCGCGACGTGCTCGGCGAACTCGCGCCAGACGCTTGCGCGAATGAACAGCGATTCGCCGTCTTTCCAGTCGTTGCTCGCACGGTCGAAGTTACGAGGGGTCGATGCGATCGTGAAGTTCGCAACCGCCAGCCCGTTCTGCGTGTAGCGCAGCTCGGGGTCACTGGTGAGGTTTCCCACCACGGTGATAACGGTTTCGCCGGCCATGATCTACTCGGCAGCCGTCTCGTCAGCGGCCGGAGCGGCAGCTTCCTCGGCGGGTGCTTCAGCCTTGGCTGCTGCTGCGGGCTTCGACTCGGTCGCGGGCTTCTCAGCTGCGGGCGCTGCCTTGGGAGTTGCGGCTGCCTTGCGGGCTGCCTTCTCGTCCGCGGCGACCTTGGCTGCTGCAACCTGGGCGATGCCCTCTTCTGCGCGCAGGACCTTGGTGCGCATGACCGCTTCGCTCAGACCGAGCTGGCGGTCGAGCTCGTTGGTCGAGGCAGAGGTCGCGGTGAAGTTGACGACGGCGTAGATGCCTTCGGTCTTCTTGTTGATCTCGTAAGCGAGTCGACGGCGGCCCCAAATGTCAATGCTGTCGATGGATCCACCATCGTTGCGAATGACGTTGAGGAACTTGTCGAGGCTAGGTGCCACGGTTCGCTCATCGATCTCTGGATCGAGGATGACCATGAGTTCATACTGGTGCGTCACTAACCCACCTCCTTCGGACTAGAACGGCCACAGACGATCTGTGACAGGAGGGTGTTGACGTGCGCCCACGATCCAGACGGACCGGGGCAACCTGCCTAGTGTAGTCGTTCCACCCTTCCGGTCTCAACCACAAGCTTGTTCCCACATGCAGGACCGTTTTCCGCGGGTGGGCATCAATCCGCGGGCGCTCCGGGTGGGGTGAGCCGTTTCATCCTGCATCTGGGAACAAACAGCTGGGCGGGGCGGGGGATGCCAGCGAGCGGACGCCGGCGGGCGCCCGTTGCGGGGTCATCCGCTGTGCCGATGACAGGGGTTCCCCGCGTGGCTACGTTTCAGTCATGGTGTTCGACCACTGCTGCATCACCACCGCGGACGTCACCGCCGTGCTGATGGGCGTCGCGTGGACCGCGATCTGGATCGTCGGCATCTTCTTCGTCGGCTTCATGTTCACGTGGGCGAGCAGGACGTTCCTGCGCTGGGCAGACA
>Ga0247736_10000218_pt1 | contig 20919 bp, 19 predicted proteins | sample UWRJL193509B2_FD_180935 | JGI IMG/M metagenome (GOLD analysis project Ga0247736, IMG submission 180935) | Plant litter microbial communities from Arlington Agricultural Research Station in Wisconsin, United States - UWRJ-L193-509B-2 | ecosystem: Environmental > Terrestrial > Plant litter >...
CCGGTCTTCTCCGGCCCGGCCGAGCTGCTGGCCGACCTCACCGGTTACCTGCTGCACCGCGGACTGATCGCCTCGATGCACCGGCCAGCGCTGCCCACGGTGGCGTCGCTGCTCGACGGTGCGCGCCGGGTCGTCGTGCTCGAGAACGTCGTCGACCCGACCAACGTCGGGGCCATCTTCCGCTCGGTCGCGGCGATCGGGGCGGATGCCGTGCTGGTCACCCCGCGCTGTTCCGACCCGTTCTACCGGCGCGCGATCCGGGTATCGATGGGCACCGTGCTGCAGGTTCCGTGGACCCGCGTCGGCGACTGGACCTCGACCCGGGAACAGCTGGCGGCATCCGGATTCCATATTGCGGCCCTCGCGCTGACCGACGACGCGGTCTCGCTCAAGGAGTTCGCGCGCACCGCGCCCGAGAAGGTCGCGCTGGTTCTCGGCACCGAGGGCGAGGGCCTGACGCCCGAGGCGATCGCCGCCGCCGACAGCATCGTGCAGATCCCGATGGCCCACGGCATCGACAGCCTCAACGTCGCGGCCACCGCCGCGGTGGCGATGTTCGCCTTGGTCTGAGCCACCACCGCCCGCGGCAATTGTGCCCGTTTGGGGCGATTGTGCCCCGGCGCGCGGGAGCAGTCGTCCCAAACGGGCACTGTCGCGGACAAAGGGCTAGACGAGCAGCTGGTGCTTGGCGAGGTCCTTGTAGAGCGGTGTGGTCTTGACCAGCTCGGAGTGGGTGCCGACACCGACGACCCGGCCGTGCTCGAGAACGACGATCTGGTCGGAGTCGACGACTGTCGACAAGCGGTGGGCGATCACGATGAGCGTGCGGTTCTCGGCGACAGCATCGATGGCCTCGCGCAGCATCTGCTCGTTCAGGCCGTCGAGCGAGCTGGTCGACTCGTCGAGCAGCAGGATGGGCGGTGCCGCGAGCAGGGTGCGCGCGATGGCGAGGCGCTGGCGTTCACCACCGGAGAGCATCACGCCGTCTTCGCCGACCGCCGCGTCGAGGCCGAGGTCGTTGCGCTCGAGCACCTCCATCAGGTTGACCGAGCGCAGCACGTCGACGCAGTCGGCATCCGTCGCGTCCGGGGCGCCCAGCAGCAGGTTCTGGCGGATGGTCCCGGCGAGCACCGGGGCGTCCTGCTCGACGTAACCGATCTGTGAGCGCAGGTCGGTGCGATCGAGGGCGCGCACGTCGATACCGCCGAGGCGCACGACGCCGGCCGTCGGGTCGTAGAAGCGCTCGATGAGGGCGAGGATGGTGCTCTTTCCGGCGCCGCTCGGGCCGACCAGCGCGGTGCGCTTGCCGCGTTCGGCGGTGAAGCTCACGCCGCGCAGAACGGTGAGGTCCTGCTCGTGGGGTGCAGCGTCGGCGACGAGCGGGTCTGAACTCTTCTCGATGGCCTCGGCGACGACCTTCGCGATCTCGTCTTTCTTCGCACCCTCGGGGTAGGTGAATTCGACGTTCTCGAACGTGATTGCGGCGTCGGTCGCGACATCGGCGGCAGCGTCATCCGCCAGCGCGCTGTCGTTCTGCGTCTCGCTCGGCAGCTCGATGATCTCCTGGATGCGGCCGAGGGCACCAAGGGCCTGGTTGACCGAGTTGAGAGCACCGAAGGCCTGGCCGAGCGGCATGATCATCATGAACAGGAACAGGATGAACGCGACGAGGCTCGAGATCTCGATCGCACCGCTGGCGACCCGGAATCCGCCGACGCCGAGCACGACGAGCAGGGATACCTGCAGGGCGATGCCGGCGATCGGAACGACGAGGGCCGAGATCTTCGCGACCTGGATGCCCATGGTCCAGGCGCCCCTGGCATCCGCTTCGATAGTCGTGATCTCGCGCTCGGTGGCGTTCGAGGCGCGCACGGTGCGGATGGCGCTGATCGCCCGCTCGACGGATGCCGCGAGGTCGCCGACCTTCTCCTGTTGCTTGCGGCTGGCGACGCGGATGCGGCCGGACAGGCCGACGACGGTGACGATCGAGACCGCGATGACGAGCACGGTGAGTCCGAGCAGCACCGGGTCGATGATGAGCATGGCGATCAAGGCGCCGACGAACAGCACGGCACCGCCGAGGGCATCCACGAGTCCCTGGGTGATCACGGCGTAGAGCAGCGTTGTGTCGGAACCGACGCGCGAGACGAGGTCGCCGGAGCGGCGGGTGTCGAACTCGCTGATCGGAAGGCGCAGGATGCGCTGCACCAACTGGCGACGGGCCGAGAGCACGACGCTCGTGCCGGTGCGCTGCAGCAGGTAGTGCTGGAAGCCGCTGAGCAGCCCCGAGACCACGACGAGGGCGACGAGCAACCAGACCAGGTTGCCGAGAGTGTCACCGGCCTGTACCCGCTTGACGACTTCCTGCACCAGCAGTGGCTGCGAGAGCGAGGCTCCCGCGGCGAAGAGGCTGAGCACGATGACGACGCCGAGCACCTTCCTGTGCTCGAGCAGATAAGGAAGCAGTTGCCGGAAGCTGGCGCGTGGGCCATCGTCGGGCTTGCGTGAGAAGGGGGAACGCCGTGCGGGGGCGGGAGAGCTCATGGAGGGGTTCTTTCGGTCGGCGCGCTACGAGCGCCCGTATTTCTTGTGCACGGCCTGCTTCGTGACTCCGAGGGCCAGGGCGATGAGCTGCCAGGAAGCCCCGTGGTTGCGCGCAGCACGAACCGTTACGGCCTCGACGCGGTCGAGCTCCTTGCGGAGTTCGGCAATCGAGTTGAGGGCCTCGATCGGGTCATCCGAGCCCGCGCCGGCGGCGAGGGTGTGGATGGTGACGTGGTCCATGCCGTCAACCATAGTTGACACCGCACTCACAAACCTGAATGGGGGCTGTCAACTCAGGTTGACGCTCAAGAAAATGTGGCGGGGGTTAGTTGCCGGTGGCAGGAGAAATAACCCCCGCCACGAACAACCAACCCCCGCCACGGGGTGCTGCGACCCCCGCCACGCACGGCGGGACAGCGGTCAGAGCACCTTGGAGAGGAACGCCTTCGTGCGGTCGTGCTGCGGATTGCTGAGCACCTCACGCGGGTCACCGCTCTCGACGACGACCCCGCCGTCCATGAAGATGAGGGAGTCGGCGACTTCGCGCGCGAAACCCATCTCGTGGGTGACGACGATCATCGTCATACCGTCTTTCGCCAGTTGTTTCATGACGTCGAGAACCTCGCCGACGAGCTCGGGGTCGAGCGCGGATGTCGGCTCGTCGAACAGCATGAGCTTCGGGTCCATCGCCAGGGCACGCGCGATGGCGACCCGCTGCTGCTGGCCTCCGGAGAGCGAGGCAGGGTAGGCCTTAGCCTTCTCGGCGAGCCCCACCCTCGCGAGCAGTTCCATTGCCCGCGCGGTCGCGGCATCCTTCGACTGGCGCTTGACCTGGGTCGGCGCCTCGATGATGTTCTCGAGCACGGTCAGGTGCGGGAACAGGTTGAACCGCTGGAACACCATGCCGATGTCCTTGCGCTGCTCGGCCGCCTCTTTCGGCTTGAGTTCGTAGATCTTGTCGCCGCGCTGGCGGTACCCGATGAGCGAGTCGTCGACCACGATGCGGCCGCCGTCGAGCTTCTCGAGGTGGTTGATGCAGCGCAGGAACGTCGATTTTCCCGAGCCGGAGGGGCCGATCACGCAGACGACCTCACCGCGGTTGACGGTGAGTGAGATGTCACGCAGCACAGTGTGCGATCCGAATGATTTCACCACGCGTTCGGCGACCACCATGGGCTTGGTTGCGGATGCTGCGCTGTCGGTCACGAGCCGTCTCCTTTGTTCGGGTGGGCGGCCGGTGTGCTCGACGCCACCGGTGCGGTCGGGACATCGGTGGGGGTGCCCGGACCGACATCGACGAACCGTGTTCCGCGGGCGAACCGACGCTCGAGAAAGAACTGCCCGGTCATCAGGATCGAGGTGAAGAACAAGTACCAGATCGACGCCACGATGAGCAGCGGGATCGGGTTGAACGTCTCGGCCGAGATGTCGCGGGTTCTCGTGTAGAGCTCGGTCGAGAGCGGCACCGCGGTCACGAGCGATGTCGTCTTGAGCATCGAGATGACCTCGTTGCCGGTCGGCGGGATGATGACGCGCATCGACTGCGGGAGGATGATGCGGATCATCGACTGCGCCCAGGACATTCCGAGCGCCGTCGAGGCCTCGGTCTGGCCGGGGTCGACCGAGAGGATCCCGGCACGCACGATCTCGGCCATGTAGGCCGCTTCGTTGAGCGCGAGTCCGATCACCGCGAGCCAGAACACGCTGATGGCGTCCTGGGTGGTCCAGGTCGCCCACGGTTCGGTGAAGGGCACGCCGACAGTGATCGTCTTGTAGATCGTGGCGAGCAGGCCCCAGAAGACGAGCTGCACGTAGACCGGGGTGCCGCGGAAGATCCAGAGGTAGACCCAGGCCACACCCTTGAGCACCGGGTTCGGCGACAGCCGCATGACCGCGATGAGCGTGCCGAGCAGGATCGCCCCGACCATCGCGAGCACGGTCAGTTCGATCGTGACGAGGGCTGCTGCCGAGACGCGCTGGTCGAACAGGTACTTGCCGACGGCCGGCCAGTCATAGGTCGGCCGGTTGGTCGCGGCGTCCCAGATGAACGCGGCGACCACCAGGATGATGATGACCGCGAAGATGTTGCGGATCGGGTGCCGGAGCGGAATCGCCTTGATCGGTTCCGGCTGATCCGCAGCGCCCGGCACCTCGTGCCGGGCGCTGCGAGTGGTGGACATGTCGCGTTATTCCGTCGCGCCGTTGATGGTGATCGAGTCGATCGCGCCCTGCTCGACGCCCCACTTGGTGAGGATCGCGGTGTAGGTCCCGTCGTCCATGAGCGACTGCAGTGCGGCCTGGATGGCCTCGCCCATCGTGCCGTTGTCCTTCGCGATCGGCATTCCGTAGAGGAAGATCGAGTAGACGTCGCCCGAGGTCTCGAGCTTGTCGCCGGACTGCGCTACCGCGTACTGGGTGACCGGCGAGTCAGCCGACATCGCGTCAGCGCGACCGAGCGTCACCGCTGCGGTGGCGTCGTCCTGGGTGTCGTACCCGAGCAGCTTGATCGGCTCCTTGCCGGCGGCGACGCACTCGTCGGACTTGGCCGGGCCGTCATCGAGGGCCTCGGTCGTTCCGTTCTGCACCGCGAGGGTGATGCCGCAGGCGTTCTCGGGGTCGATGTTCGCGCCCTTCAGCGATGCCCACTGGATTCCGGCGGTGTAGTAGTCGATCATGTCGACCTGCTGCTGGCGCTCGACCGTGTCGAAGAACGACGAGAGGCCGAGGTTGTACTTGCCGCCCGTGATCGAGGGGATGATGTTGTCGAACTTGGCGACCTGGTATTCCGGGGTCAGCCCGAGCTTGGCGGCCATGGCATCCGCGAGTTCGATCTCCCAGCCGATCGGGTTTCCGTCGGCGTCTTTGAACTCGTTCGGCGCGTAGGTCGCGTCGGTACCCATGACGAGCTTGCCGGATGCGGCGACGTCGTCGGGCAGCAGAGCGGCTGCAGCGTCGTCCTTGGTGACCGGTGCAGCCGTCTCGCTCGACGAGGGAGTCGTCGCGGTCGGTTCGTTGTTCACGCAGCCGGTGAGCATGAGCGCGACGGATGCCGCGATGGCAACCGGGGCGAGGTGGAGGAGCTTCATGGTTCTTCTTCTTTCGATGCAGTGAGTGATGCGGGGTGGTGCGGGTGGAGCTGTGGGTCAGTAGACGCGGTGTCCTCTGACCCAGGTCTGGGCGGTGCGGGTGTACCCGATCTGGTCGGGCGCCCCAGCGAACGGATCGCGGTCGGTGACGACGAGATCGGCGTCGTAGCCGACCCGGATCCGCCCGGCCGAGTCGCTGTGATTGAGGTACGCCGAGCCGGCGGTGTAGGCCGAGAGTGCGGTGGCCAGGTCGAGTGACTGTGCGGCAAAGAACGCCCGGTCGGTGTAGTCAGGGTCGTCGGCGACGAGGGTGCGGTTGACGGCGACGTGCAGCGCGAGCCACGGGTTGGGGCTCGTCACCGGCCAGTCCGAACCGGCGCCGAGGCGAGCTCCGCTGCGGGCGAGGTCACCAAAGGGGTACTGCCACGAGGCGCGTTCGTCTCCGAGAACGGGAAGGTTGAGTTCGACCATCTGCGGCTCCCAGGTCGCCCAGAGCGCCTGCAGGTTTGCGGTGACGCCGTTCGCCGAAAAACGGGGCACGTCATCCGGGTGCACGATCTGCACGTGGGCGATGTGGTGGCGCCGGTCGGTGTCGCCGTTGCGCGCCCTCGCTGTCTCGAGGGCGTCGAGTGATTCGCGTACCGCGCGGTCGCCGATCGCGTGGAAGTGAACCTGGAATCCCTCCGCGTCGAGCGCCGTGACGTAGTCGCCGAGAACTGAGGGGTCGACGAACGAGATGCCCGATCCGGTATCGCCGCAGCGGCACCCCGCGACGAAATAGGGGTCGATCATCGCGGCTGTCTGGTTCTCGGGAATGCCGTCCTGCATGATCTTGATGCTCGTGGCGGCAAACCGCTCGTGCTGCAGTTCGTCGCGGCGGGCGATGAGCCCGGGCAGCTGCTCGAGCCCGCGCTCACGATCCCACCAGAGCGCAGCGACGACCCTCGCCGTCAGGTCGCCGTTCTTCGCCGCCCGCAGGTAGATGTCGCCGGTGTCGCTGTGGTTGCCGTAGTCGCCGACGATGGCATCCTGCCAGCCGGTCACGCCGAGCGAGTGCAGGTAGGCCTGCGCCGACAGCAGTGCAGCGTAGTTGTCGTCGTCGGTGTCTTCGGGCACGAGATGGGTGACCAGCAGGCGGGCGCCCTCCTGCAGCACTCCGGATGGCGCACCGTTCTCGTCGCGCTCGATGCGGCCGTCGACGGGGTCGGGCGTCGTGGCGTCGATCCCGGCGAGGGCGAGGGTCGCACTGCTCGCCCAGGCGCCGTGGTGATCGCGGTTGGAGAGGAAGACGAGCCGGTCGCCGACTATCTCGTCGAGGTCGCTCGCGAGTGGTACGCCGCCGGGGAAGGCCGCCATCTGCCAGCCGCCGCCGAGGATCCACGGTTCATCGGTGTTGGCCTCGGCGTAGTCGCGGATGATGCGCAGGTAGTCCTCGCGGGTCGCACCGCCCGAGAGGTCGCAGCGCATCCGCTCGAGGCCACCCTCGATCGGGTGCACGTGGGCGTCGATGAAACCGGGCATGAGCAGGCCGCCGGCGAGGTCGACGATGGTGGCGCCGGGGAAGGCACCGGCCAGCCCGTCGCCGACCGCGACGATCGCGCCGTCGGCGACGGCAACATCCGTTCCCGCCGTGAGCAGTGCTTCGCCGTCGAAGATGGTGCCGCCGGTGAAGACGACTGGCTGGTGAGCTGGCATGCGCGTGGATCTCCTGGAACGTCGCGCGCAGCCCGGGTAGGCCCGGGTGCTGACCGATGCGCGATATTCGCAGCCTAGTCGACTGATCGCAACGAATTCCGCGCCGTAATCAAGAATTTACACCGCTATTCCGCAGCAGAGTGGTGCGGAATGGCGACTTATGCTCGCTCCCCGCGAGGGGAAACAGGGGCCTTCAGCCACGTCGGTGCTGCCGGTTAGGCTCTTGTGCTGTGCCCGCTCCCGTAGTCGCAGCCTCAGCGCTGACCAAGAAATACAAGGACTTCACCGCCGTCGACGGCCTCGATTTCGAGGTGCAGCCCGGTGAGGCCTTCGGGCTCCTCGGGCCGAACGGTGCGGGCAAATCGACGACCATGCGCATGGTCGGTGCGGTCTCGACGCGCACCGGTGGTGACCTGAGCATCCTGGGGCTCGACCCCGACCGGCACGGGCCCGAGATCCGCGCGCAACTCGGTGTAGTCCCGCAGAAAGACAATCTCGACGAAGAACTGCGCGTGCGCGACAACCTGATCGTCTACGGCCGGTATTTCGGGATCTCGCGCTCGGTCGTGCAGCGAAAGGCCGACGAACTCCTCGCGTTCGCCCAGCTCGAAGACCGGGCGAAGGCCAAGGTCGACGAGCTCTCCGGCGGCATGAAGCGCCGGCTCACGATAGCCCGCGCCCTGATCAACGACCCCCGCATCCTGCTTCTCGACGAACCGACGACGGGCCTCGACCCGCAGGCCCGCCACATCCTCTGGGATCGCCTGTTCCGGCTCAAAGAGCAGGGCACGACCCTCGTTCTCACCACCCACTACATGGACGAGGCTGAGCAGCTCTGCGATCGCATCGTCGTCGTCGACAACGGAAAGATCATGGCCGAGGGCTCACCGGCCGGGTTGATCCGTGACTATTCGACCCGCGAGGTGCTCGAGGTGCGGTTCGGGTCGAACCGCAATGCGGATGCCGCGCGCGAGCTCGGCGCGGATGTCAGCGGCCTCGGCGAACGCATCGAGGTGCTGCCCGACCGCGTGCTCATCTTCACCGACAGCGGTGAGGCGGCCCTCGAGACCCTCACCCAGCGCGGGTTCGAACCGGTCACCAGCCTCGTGCGCCGCTCGAGCCTCGAAGACGTCTTCCTGCGCCTCACCGGACGGACGCTGGTCGATTGAGCGCGCTGACGACAGAAACCCCGGGGGCCCGCTCGCGCCGGTTCGGCTCCTGGTATGTCGCCGAACACCGGCTGCGCAGCATGAAGTCCTACGGCCAGACGATCATCGCGACGAGCATCGGTTCGCCCGTGCTCTACCTGCTCGCCCTCGGCATGGGGCTTGCCGGGCTGGTGGATAAAGACGTCGATTCCGGCGCGAACGGCCCGGTCTCGTACCTGCTCTTCGTAGCTCCGGCGCTACTCGCGACTGCCGCGGTCAACGTCGCGGGTGAAGAGGCGACCTACCCGGTCATGCAGGCGTTCAAGTGGAATCCGATCCTGTTCGCGATGAACGCGGCACCGATCTCGCCCCGGCAGATCGTCAACGGGTTCCTCATCGCGATCGCGGCCCGCATGCTGCCTACTTGCGTGATCTACTACGGCGCGATGCTGTTGTTCGGGGCGACGAGCGGGGCGGCATCCGCCCTCGGTATTCTCACGGCCACCCTGACCGGCATGGCCGTCGCCGCGCTCATCGCGCGCTATTCGGCGACTGTCGAAGAAGACAAGGGCCAGATGGCCGTCATCATGCGCTTCGGGCTCATGCCGATGTTCCTGTTCTCGGGCACGTTCTTCCCACTGGAGCAGCTGCCGGTCTACCTGCAGTGGATCGGCTGGATCTCACCGCTCTGGCATGGTTCGGAACTCGGCCGCGTGGCCTCGTACGGCGCGACCGAGCCGATCTGGCTGACCGTGGTCCACGTGGTCTTCCTGCTCGCGGTCCTTGTCTACGGCTGGAACGGGTTCGCTCGAGTGACCGCCCGGAGGCTCGGCAAATGACGACGACCGAAGCCATCGAGAAAGCGCAGCGGCAGGGGCGGCGTCCGCTCGGGGCGATCTATGCGGGCAATGCCCGTTCCGTCGTCGACCGCGGGCTACTCGCGACGAAGAGCAACAACTGGATAGTCGTGCTGAGCGGGTTCTTCGAGCCGGTGTTCTACCTGCTCTCGCTCGGCATCGGGCTGGGCGCCCTGGTCGGCACGGTCACCGCCGGTGACGGGCAAGAGGTTCCGTACGCCGCCTACATCGCTCCCGCGCTGCTCGCGACCTCGGCGATGAACGGTGCGATCTACGACTCGACCTGGAACGTGTTCTTCAAGATGAACTACGCGAAGCTCTACCAGGGCATGCTGACCACGTCGCTCGGACCGTTCGATGTCGCCCTCGGCGAGATAGTTCTCGCACTCGCCCGCGGCGGCCTCTACGCCTTCGGTTTCATGATCATCATGCAGGTTCTCGGGCTGAACCTGGCCTGGACCGCCCTGCTCGCCTTCCCGGCGATCCTGGTCATCGCTTTCGGCTTCGCGAGCCTGGGCATGGCGATCACGAGTTACATGAAGACCTTCCAGCAGATGGAGTGGATCAACTTCTTCCTGCTGCCGATGTTCATGCTGTCGGGAACCTTCTACCCGATCACCGTCTACCCGGCGGTCGTGCAGTGGATCATCCAGGTCTTCCCGCTCTGGCACGGAGTAGAGATCGTGCGGGCGCTGACCACCGGGGCTATCGACGTCTCGCTGGCCTGGCACCTGCTCTACTACGCGGTGCTCATCGCGGTCGGACTGGTGTTCACCACCACCCGCCTCAAGTACCTCTTCCTGCGCTGACCCTTGCCGGCGTCCGCCCCATTCCGCCGGCCTTAACCCGTTTCAAGGACTTTCTGTAGTTTCGAACCTGGCCCTGCGGCTAGAGGGGGCTTCGGCGCGCAATCTCCGTGAAACGGGTTAACGCACGCGGCGCCCCCCGTTCGAAAACGAGGGGCGCCGGATGCTGCTGCGGGAGTTACGCGGTGTAATCCATGTTCTTGGTCTCTTTGCTGATGAACAGCGCGACCAGGGTGATGATCGCCGCTGCGCTCAGGTAGAGGCCGACGAAGACCGGGCTGCCATCGGCGACCGCGAGCAGCGCGAGGGCGATCGTCGGGGCGAGGGCGGCACCGAGGATGCTCGCGACGTTGTAGCTGATCGCGCTTCCGGTGTAGCGCACGTTGGTCGGGAAGAGTTCGGGAAGAACCGAACCCATCGGGCCGAAGGTGAGCCCCATCAGAGTGAAGCCGATGATGAGCAGGGCGATCACGCCGACGGTTCCCGCACCGAACAGCGGAACGAAGAGCGCACCGAAGACGATGATGCCGATCGTGGTGAAGATGAGCGTCTTGCGGCGTCCGAAACGCTCCGCGAGCGGACCGGCGACGAGCGTGAAGATCCCGAAGAAGATGCAGCCGACGATGAGCATGATGAGGAACTCGTTGCGGGTGTAGCCGAGCCCGGCGACGAACGTCGACGGGTCGAACGGCTTGCCCGCGGCATCCGCGGCGGCCTGGGCGACGGCGACGTCAGACGGCGTCGTTCCGTAGCTCAGCGTGAACGCGGTCATCAGGTAGAACAGCACGTAGGTCGCGAGCATGATGAACGTTCCGAGGATCAGCGGGCGCCAGCTGGTCTTGAGCACGCGAGCCAGCGGCAGCTTCGCGACCTCGCCGCGTTCGATGACCTTGGTGAAGGCCGGGGTCTCGACGAGCTTGAGGCGCACGTAGAGGCCGATGATGACGAGAACCGCGGAGGCGATGAACGGCACGCGCCAGCCCCAGGCCTGGAAGTGCTCCGGGTCGAGGTTCAGCGACAGCAGCAGGAAGACGCCGTTGGCGATGATGAAGCCGATCGGGGCGCCGAGCTGCGGGAACGTTCCGTAGATCGCTCGCTTGTTCTTCGGGGCGTTCTCGGTGGCCAGCAGTGCTGCACCACTCCACTCGCCACCGAGGCCGACACCCTGCGCGAAACGCATGGCGACGAGAAGCGCGGGAGCCGCGAGCTCCCAGCCCGGGGTCAGCGCGGTCGGCAGGATGCCGATGATGAAGGTTGCGATTCCCATGGTGAGCAGTGAGGCGACCAGGGTTCCCTTGCGTCCGATCCGGTCACCGAAGTGGCCGAACAGGATCGAGCCGATCGGGCGGGCGATGAACGCGACACCGAAGGCGGCGAACGACGCGAGCTGCGAGGCAGCGGCGTTGTCGCTCGGGAAGAAGAGAACCGGGAAGACCAGTACGGCGGCGGTTGCATAGACGTAGAAGTCGTAGAACTCGATCGAGGTACCGATGAGGCTCGCGAGGATAACGCGCGAACGGGGATTGACGGGTGCTGCGGGTGCGACAGTGCTGTCGACTTGAGACATTGTGAACGCTTTCGAAAAACGGCGTGGAAAAAGAAGGAAAGCGTCGCTTAGTGGGACGCGAGAGAAGGTGGCCCGCTTGTGGCAGACAGTCAACCCTACGCTTTTCGGTCGAAATCCGCAGAATCCTGCCGATTGCCGCCGAATTCGCCCTCGTCCGGTGGCGGGGGCACAACCCGGTGTGGCGGGGGAAAGTGAGGTGTGGCGGGGGATATTTCCCCCGCCACACCAGCATTTCCCCCGCCACACGTCGCGGGTGCCGGCGAGCCGCCGGTGACTACGCGCGGATGCCGCGCAGCAGGTTCGCCGTCGCGAGGGCGGCCTCGGCGGCTTCCTGTCCCTTGTCTTCTTTCGACCCGGGCAGGCCGGCCCGGTCGAGGCCCTGCTGTTCGTCGTCGAGAGTCAGCACGCCGAAACCCACGGGCTTGCCGGTGAGCAGGCTCACCTGGGTGAGCCCGCTGGTCGCGGCATCCGACACGTACTCGAAGTGCGGGGTGCCACCACGGATGATCACGCCGAGAGCGACAACAGCATCCGCCCCGGCGTCGAGGGCGGCCTTCGCGACGACGGGCAGCTCGAAGCTGCCGGGAACGCGGATCTCGGTGACCTCGGCACCCGAGTCGTCGAGGGTGCGGTGCGCACCGGCGAGAAGTCCCTCGGCGATCTCGGTGTGCCAGAGCCCGGCGACGATCGTGATCTTGAGGCCCGTGCCGTCAGTGCTGATTTCTGGTGCTCCTGCGCCGCTCATGAGATGAGTCCTTTCTGGTTCGCCAGGGCGGACTGGTTGGTCAGCACCGCCTGGTCGAGGGTTTCGTTATCGGGAAGAATGTGGCCCATCAGGTCGCGCTTGGCCTCGAGGTAGCGCTCGTTGAACGCACCGACACCGACGACGAGCGGCACCTGCTCGAGCACGGTCACGCCGCGGTCACCGAGCTGGCGCAGCTTCTCGGGGTTGTTCGTGATGACGCGCACTTCGCTCACCCCGAGGTCGTCGAGAATCGCCACTGCGGCGCCGTAGTCGCGGCCATCGGCGGGGAAGCCGAGGGCGAGGTTCGCCTCGAGGGTGTCGAGGCCCTCCTCCTGCAGGCGGTAGGCCTTGAGCTTGTTGATGAGGCCGATGCCGCGTCCCTCGTGGCCGCGCATGTAGATGACGATGCCGCCGTCTTTCTGGATCGCGTCGAGGGCCGCATCGAGCTGGGGTCCGCACTCGCACTTGAGCGAGCCGAAGACCTCACCGGTCAGGCACTCCGAGTGCACGCGCACGAGCGTGCCGTTCTCGGGGTTGCCCGAGATGATCGCGAGGTGGTCTGCCCCGGTCATCCGGTCGCGGTAGGCGCGGAAGCGGAATTCGCCGTGGGTGGTCGGGATGTTGGTCTCGACCTCGAAGATCACGCGTGAGGTCTCGGGGATCTCGACCGCGACGGGAACATCGGTGTCGCAGTGGGTCTCCTGCAGGAAGTCGATGAGCGACGCGATGGTGACCACCGGCACACCCTCGCGTTCGCCGAGCTCGATGAGGCCGGGCAGGCGCATCATCTCGCCGTCTTCGGCGACGATCTCAGAGATAGCGCCGACCGGGATCAGGCCGGCGAGCTTGAGCAGGTCGATGGTCGCTTCGGTGTGGCCGTCGCGCTCGCGCACGCCACCCTCGACGGCGCGCAGCGGCAGGATGTGCCCGGGGCGGTTGAGGCTCGACGGCACGGAGTCGACGTTCGCGAGAACACGCAGCGTGTGCGCGCGGTCGGCGGCGCTGATGCCGGTGCTCATGCGGTCGGCGGCATCCACCGACACCGTGTAGTTGGTGCCGCGCGGGTCCTGGTTGTCGGCGACCATCATCGGCAGCTCGAGGCGGTCGGCGATCTCGTTGGTCATGGGGGCGCAGATGAAGCCTGACGAATTGCGCACGAGCCAGGCCAGCCACTCCTGGCTGGCGAACTGGGCGGCGAGTACAACATCGCCCTCGTTCTCGCGGCTCTCATCGTCGACGACGATGACCGGGCGACCGGCGCGCAGCGCGTCCAGTGCGGTGGGGATGTCGGCGAGGCTCATGCGTTGCTCTTCTCTGTCGTGCTGGTTGTGCTGATCGTTCCGGTATCGATATGACCGAAGACGCCTTCCGAGACCGGGCGTACCCGGTCGGGGACGACCTGGAACTCCTGCATCCGGGCGACGTGCCTGGCGAGGATGTCGGTCTCGACGTTGACGCGATCTCCGGGCGACTTCGCTCCGAGGGTCGTTGCCGTGAGGGTCTCCGGAATGAGCGAGACCTCGAGCCAGTCGGTGCCGACAGCACTCACGGTGAGGGACACCCCGTCGATGGCGATCGAGCCCTTGCGGGCGACCAGGGGAGCGAGCTCGGGTGTGAGGGAGAACCGCAGCACGCGCCATGCCGACCCCTCGGTGACCGAGAGTAGTTCGCTCGTGCCGTCGATGTGGCCTTGCACGATGTGGCCGCCGAGCCGGTCGCCGACCTGGGCGGCGCGTTCGATGTTGACGGACTGGCCGACAGCGACCCGGTCGAGCGTGCTCATGGCGATGGTCTCGGCCATGACGTCGGCCGTGAACCAGTCCTCGCCCTGGTCGACCACGGTGAGGCAGACGCCGCTCACGCTGATCGAGTCGCCGTGGGCGGCGTCGCTCACGGCGAGGGGCGCGCGAACGGTGAGGCTCGCGGCATCCGCGGTGCGGGCCCAGGCGGTGACGGTGCCGAGCTCTTCGATGATTCCGGTGAACATGGTTACAGCTCCTTGCTGTTCGGTGCCGTGCTGGTGATGATCGGGCGGGCGACCAAGAGAAGGTCGTCCCCGAGCTCTTCGACGGCGGTGATGCGCAGGCGACGCTGGTCGCCGATGGAGGCGACCCCGATGTCGCCGAGTGCGTTTCGCGGCCCGCCGAGCAGGGTGGGTGCGAGGTAGATGAGGTATTCGTCGACCAGTCCGGCCGCGACGAAGGCGCTGGCAAGCGTCGGCCCGCCCTCGACGAAGACCCGGCGGATGTCGCGGGCGAACAGCCCACTGAGCACAGCGTCGAGGTCGCGGGTCAGGGTCTCGATGAGGCCGGCCGGATGCTGGTGCAGGCGGGCGTCGCCGGGAATCGGTCGTTCGCCGATCACGACCGGGATCGGCTGGTGCAACAACAGTTCACCGCCATCGCCGCGCGCCGTGAGGGAGGGATCGTCGGCGAGCACGGTGCCGGTGCCGACGACTATCGCGTCGGAGGCCGCCCGCTGCTCGTGCACGCGCTGGCGGGCCGCGGTGCCGGTGATCCACTGGCTGGTGCCGTCGGCGGCAGCGGCGCGACCGTCGAGGCTCGAGGCCCACTTGACCGTGACGAACGGGCGACCGAGGCGTGCCGCCGTGAGCCAGGGGCGGATGAACTCGCTCACTTCGTCGCTGAGCACGCCGGAAGTGACTTCGACGCCGGCCGCGCGCAGGCGCTCGGCACCGCCGCCGGCTTCGGCTCCGGGGTCGGAGACGGAGTAGACGACGCGGGTGACTCCGGCTTCGACCAGCGCGACCGAGCACGGCCCGGTGCGCCCGGTGTGGTTGCACGGCTCGAGGGTGACGATCGCGGTGAGGCCCGCGGCATCCGCGATCTTCGACAGCGCGTCGACTTCGGCGTGGGCGGTTCCGGCACCGCGGTGCCAGCCCTCGGCGACGATGGTTCCCGCGTCGTCTACGAGAACACAGCCGACCTGCGGGTTCACTCCGGTGGCAGGCCCGTGCGCGGCGAGCGACAGGGCGTGGCGCATGAGCGACTCGTAGCCTGTGATGGTCATCCGGTTTCCTGATCTTCGTTTCGAAGACGGACCCCGGGAAGGTTCGGCGGTCACCAAACCTGTCGCGAATGCCGTTCGGCATTCGCGCGTGCTACCTCTCATCCGGACTGAGAGATCTTTCGACCTCATTACCGTCGGTCCTGGAATTCCACCAGGTCAGCCACGATCCAGACTTCGGATCGCAGGTCGCGGACTATAACCGCCGGTTCGGATTCTCACCGACCCCGGAGCACGTACTTATCTCAGTGTATCCAACCCGGTTCCGCGCCGGATATTCCCGGGTGCCACAAAACGCAATGCAGGCGACAGTGCTCAGAGCAGAGCGGGCAGGTCGGCGAGACTGCCGATGACGGTGACTCCCGACTCCGCGACGGCCGCGGCGTCGGCATCCGTCATCGTGCCGGCACGATTCAGCCAGATGCCGCGGAGGCCCGCGGATGCCGCCCCGATCGCGTCGGTGTGCAGCCGGTCGCCGACATACACGGCGTCGGCGGCGGTCACTCCGTAGAGCCCGACCGCGTAGTCGAAGATGCGGGGGTCCGGCTTGGTCGCTCCGACCTCTCCCGACGCGACTATGTGCTCCATCCGGTCGAGTAACCCGATCGCGGTGAGCTTGGCGGTCTGGAACGGCAGCTCGGCATTGGTCACGATTCCCCAGCGCACGTCCGGGTGCTGCTCCTCGATCGCGTTGAGGCAGGGGAGCACGTCATCGTGCAGCGTCCAGGCCCGTTCGTACTCGACCAGGTAGGCGCCGAACCAGGCGTCGGCGGCCGAATCGCTGGCCAGGTCGAGTCCGAACGGCTCGACAAAAGCCCGCACCCGGTGCCGGCGCTGGTCGAGAAAGTCGATCTCCCCGGCGAGGTAGCGGTGATAGTGCAGTTCTTCGAGTTCGTTCCAGCGCGCGATCTCGGCCGCGTCGTCGGCGGAGGCGAGCGCACCGCCGGACGCCCGGCGATGGGCGGTGACGCCGGTGGCTACCGCGAGCCGGTGGGCGAACAGGGTGTCGTCGAGATCGAAGAGCACGACAGTCACAGCGGCCAGCTCTCGTCCACGGCGCGATCGTCGGTCGCGAGAAGGCTCGCCTCCCACGAGTCGAGCCTCTCGTTGCGGTGCACTATCGACCGGCGACCGACGCCCTCGAAGCGGAAGCCGCACCGGCGTGCGACCCGGGCCGACGCGATGTTTCCCACGCCACAGTCCCAGTGCAGGCGGGTGAGCCCGAGGCCGGCCGGGTCGAAGGCGTGATCGACGAGGGCGCCGAGGGCTTCGGCCATGATCCGCTGGCCGCGGTGGGCCCGGCCGAGCCAGAATCCGACGGTCGCCGAGGCGAGGGGTTCGAACCGCAGCTCGATCAGCCCGACGAGGCCGGTCGCGTCACGGATGCCCCAGATCGTGAGGGTCTGCCCGGCTTCGGCCGTGCGGGCGTGCGGGCCGACGAAGAAGTGGGCATCGGCCATCGTGTAGGGCTGCGGCACCGGGATCCAGCGCTGCAGCTCGTCGTCCTGGCAGTAGTCGAAAACGGCGTCGGCATCATCCGGCGTCAGCGCGTCGAGTACGAGGCGCTCCGATTCGATGACCGCGGGTTTCATGCGCGCGGCAGGAAGCCGATGTTGGCGTAGGCCCGCGCAAGGGTCGCATCGGCGATCTCCGCTGCTCGGTCGGCGTTGAGCGCGAGGATGCGGTCGAGCTCGGCCGGGTCGGCCAGCAGGTCGGCGGCGCGCTCGCGGATGGGCGAGAAGGTTCCGACGACGACCTCGGCGAGGTCTTTCTTGAAGTCGCCGTAGCCGTGGTTCTGGTAGTCGACCTCGAGTGAGGGGATCGAGCGCCCGGTCAGCACCGAGAAGATGGTGAGCAGGTTCGAGATGCCGGGCTTCTCGGCGACGTCGTAGCGCACCTCGCGCCCGCTGTCGGCGGTCGCACCCTTGATCTTCTTGGCGAGGGCGGCATCCGAATCCAGCATCCAGAGCACGCCGGCCTCATTGCTCGCCGACTTGCTCATCTTGCTCGATGGGTCTTTGAGGTCGTAGATCTTCGCTGTCTCTTTGAGGATCTTGACCTCGGGCACGACGAAGGTGGGCCCGAACCGGGTGTTGTAACGACCGGCGAGGTCGCGCGTGAGCTCGATGTGCTGGCGCTGGTCTTCGCCGACCGGCACGACCGCGGCGTCATAGAGCAGGATGTCGGCGGCCTGCAGGATCGGGTAGGTGAACAGGCCGACGCTGGCCTGTTCCGATCCCTGCTTCGCCGACTTGTCTTTGAACTGGGTCATGCGGCTGGCTTCGCCGAACCCGGTGATGGTGTTGAGGACCCAGGCGAGCTGCGGATGCGCGGCCACGTGGGACTGCACGAACAGGATCGACTGCTCCGGGTCGATTCCCGCGGCGATGTACTGTGCTGCGGTCGCGCGGGTCTGCTCGCGGAGCGCGGCAGGCTCCTGCGCGACGGTGATTGCGTGCAGGTCCACGACGCAGAACACGGCGTCGTGGGTCTGCTGCATCTCGATCCACTGCAGTAGCGCCCCGATGTAGTTGCCGATGTGAAGGGAGTCGGCAGACGGCTGCATTCCGGAGAACAGGCGGGGCTTCGAGGTCATGCACTCATTCTTTCAGGTGTGCAGACCGGTTCTGTGCCGCACCCGGTCCCCGGAGGCAACGGTCAGGCTGTTTGCGTGGACCGCCTAGATCGCGTAGTCGACGACAACCGGGGCGTGGTCGCTCCAGCGGGTGTCCCAGGCACTCGCCCGGTCGATCTCGTAGTTCGTGACGGTTTCGGCGAGGGCCGGGCTGGCGAGCTGGTAGTCGATGCGCCAGCCGGTGTTCGTATCGAAAGCCTGGCCGCGCTGCGACCACCAGGTGTATGGTCCCTCGACCTCGCCGTGGAATGTGCGCCCGACGTCGACCCAGCCGAGGCCGGTGCCGGTCGTGCCGTCGACGGCCTCGACGGTCTCGCCCGCCGGGCCGAGGAAGCGATCGAAGTAGGCGCGCTCGTCGAGCAGGAAGCCGGCGCTCTTGCGGTTGCCCTTCCAGTTCTTGATGTCGAGTTCGCGGTGGCCGACGTTGAGGTCGCCGACGACGACGGCGAGCTCGTTGTGGGCGACGAGTTCGGGAAGGCGTACCTGCATCGCGTCGAGGAACTTGTACTTCTCGACCTGCTTCGGGGTTCCGACCTCGCCGGAGTGCACGTAGGTGCTCACGACAGTGACGATCTTGTCGCCGACCTCGTAGTCGGCCTCGAGCCAGCGCCCGGCGCTGTCGAAGTCGTCGGCGCCGAGGGTGACGCGGTGGATGCTTGCTTTGTTCCGGCTGGCCAGGGCGACTCCCGCGCGTCCCTTGGCCGTGGCGGCATCGTGCAGGATGTCCCACTCCGGGCCGAGCAGGTCTTCGAGGATCTCGGTCGTCGCGCGGACCTCCTGCATCGCGAGGATGTCGACATTGCGGGCGGCGAGCCACTCGCCCATGCCCTTCTTGTACGCGGCGCGAACACCGTTGACGTTGACGGAGGCAATACGAAGGGGAGTCGACATGGCTTCGATCCTAACCAGACCTACCGACGTTGCTTTTCTGCCCTGGCGTCCTCGTCCGTAGCGGAGATGGCGTCGCCATCGATCTCTGACTGCTGGCGACGGCCGAGCAGTTTTCCGAGCCAGCGCGGGCGGAATTCGGTGATCAGCTGCTGGCGCAGCTCCTCTTTCTCGCGACGCTCCTCGGCCAGGCGTTCGGCCTCGAGAACCGGGTCGGCGGCGATCCCGCGGTCGGCCATGCCGACGGCGATCCAGGACGCCGCGATCAGGATCACCTGGCAGATGAAGTTGAACCAGATCAGCAGACCGATGATCACGGCGAACGAGGCGAGAAGCGGGTTGCTGCTCGCGCCGCCGAGCAGCGCGCTTCCCAGGGCCTTCAGCACCCCGAGCGCGGCAGCCCCGAGGATCGAGCCGCCGATGAGTCGAAGGGTGGGAATGGCGATGCCCGACACCAGGCGGTAGAACAGGGCGAGCACCACGGTGTCGAGCAGGAAGACTATGAACAGGCCGAGCAGGCGCACACTCCAGCGGGCGACATCCGCGTTCTCGTCGATTCCGAGCTGCTCGAGTACCCACTCGAGTGCTGCCGTGCTGCCGACCGACAGCGCGGCCGAGAGCAGTAGTGCGATGCCGAAGCCGACGGCGAGGCCGAGGTCCTTCAGTTTGAGCAGCAGGAAGTTCGCGCTGGCCGCGCCGATCCCGAACATGGCGCGAACGGCATCCCGCCCCGACGCCAGCCAGCCGAGTGCTGTCGCGAGCAGGCCGACGAGGGCGATCGCACCGGTCCAGGTGAGCACACCCGTCTCGAGCAGGGCCTTGGTGCTGATCGCGCCGGTTCCGTCACCGGTGTCGATGAGGCCGGGAACGGAGGTGCTGAGCACATCGAAGATCGCCTGTTGCAGGGCGGGATTCGACTGGATGACGAGGCCAGCGACCGAGAACGCAACCCAGATCGCGGCGAAGGTGGCGAAGAGGGCCTGGTAGGACAGGCCGGCGGCGAGCAGCGGTCCGCGCTTCGAACTGTAGGACTGGAACACACGCACCGCACGCAGTTTCATCACCCGTGCGATCACCACCTGCACCCGGTTCGGCTCTTTTTGCGGGGGCGGGGTCTTTTCGGCGCTCGCGTGCATCTCTCAAGGATACGAGCGCGGCTAGGCTGGCCTGCAGGAAACCGCAGGCAGAAGGCAGAATCATGAATACACACGGCATCGCAGAGCTGCATGGCGTCGGGGTCGGGCGCGGAGTAGCTGTCGGACCCATCCTGAGAATGCCCGACCCGCTTCCCGAGCCCAAAGACGAGAAGCACGGCGGCGACGCCGACGCCGAGTTCGCATCGGTGACGACAGCGCTCGCCGAGGTTGCCGCAGACCTGACCGCGAAGGGCGAGAGGGCCGGCGGATCCGCGAAGGAAGTTCTCGAGGCCGCTGCGATGATGGCCCAGGACCCCACCCTCGTCGACGACGTCAAGGCCCGCATCGACGGCGGTACTACCGGTGAGCGTGCCGTGTTCGATGCCTTCGGTGCCTTCCAGGAGATCCTCATCTCGATGGGCGGCTACATGGCCGAACGTGCCACCGACCTCGGTGACGTCGCCCAGCGCATCATCGCCAACCTGCGCGGCGTCGCGGCACCCGGCGTGCCGTCGAGCGACGAGCCCTTCATCCTCGTCGCCCCCGACCTCGCCCCAGCCGACACCGCTCTGCTCGACCTGACCAAGGTGCTCGGCCTCGTCACCCGCGATGGCGGACCGACCAGCCACACCGCGATCCTCGCCCGTTCCAAGTCGATCCCGGCGATCGTCGGCGTCACCGGCGCACTCGACCTCACCGACGGAACCGTGATCATCGCGGATGCCGCCAGCGGCGCGATCACCGTCTCGCCGAGCGACGAGGCCGTCGCCGAGGCGAAGCAGCGC
>Ga0247736_10000219_pt1 | contig 20848 bp, 24 predicted proteins | sample UWRJL193509B2_FD_180935 | JGI IMG/M metagenome (GOLD analysis project Ga0247736, IMG submission 180935) | Plant litter microbial communities from Arlington Agricultural Research Station in Wisconsin, United States - UWRJ-L193-509B-2 | ecosystem: Environmental > Terrestrial > Plant litter >...
GTGGGATGCGAAGGGCGATGCCAAGTCGCAGTTCCTGCAGGCCGCAGCGAACCGGACTCTTGTCGGGCATACCGGAGAGGTAGCGGACGTCGTGGATACCGTGATGTGGCTTCTCAGTGCGCGGTTCGTGACCGGCGAGACGATGCATCTCGAGGGCGGACGGCCATAATGAGGCAGTGCTGCGGCGCGGGACGCCCCGCGCCGCAGCACGAGCACTACTCGCCGCTGTACGCCGAGGCGACGTCGAGGATCCAGGTGACGCCGAAGCTGTCGGTCAGCATGCCGAACCCGGGGCTCCACGCAGATGCCGCAAGCGGCTCGACGATGGAGGCGCCGGCAGACAGCGCCGCCCAGTATCCCTCCACCTCTTTGAGGCTCTCGCCGCGCACCGCGACGAAGAAGGGCTGGTCGGTGACCGTGGTGCCGTTCTCGCGGTGGGTCGATCCGGCGGCCCCTGCCGAGCCGCCGGCCTGGCCGGGGATGTCGTAGGCCATGACGCGGAATCCGCCGGCCGATTCGACCTGGCCGAACACGACGCTGTCAGCGCCAGGGATTTCCTTCGGCATTCCGAAGTCGCCGTAGGTCGCGATGGTGACCTCGCCGCCGAAGACCGACTGGTAGAAGTCGAGCGCTGCGCGAGCGTCGCCGCGGAAGTTGAGGTGGGTTGTGGTCGTGATGCTCATGTCTGCTCCTGAAGAGGTCGTGCCGGGCTCTTTCCCGACTGCATCCACTCTCGTTGCCGTATAGGACAGCTTCGGTCCTAGACGCGAACTAGTCTGGATTCATGACCACGACGACCTCCCGGCTGCTGAATCTGCTGTCATTGCTGCAGACCCGGCGCGACTGGCCGGGCGCCGTGCTCGCCGAGCGCCTGGAGATCAGCCATCGCACGGTGCGCCGCGACGTCGACCGCCTGCGCGAGATGGGTTACAGCATCCAGGCCACCATGGGGCCGGATGGTGGGTACCGGCTCGATGCCGGAAGCGAACTGCCGCCCCTGCTCTTCGACGACGACCAGGTGATCGCCCTGGCCGTGTCATTGCAGACAGCGACCGCTACCGGAGCCGGTATCGAAGAGGCTGCGCTTCGAGCGCTCACCACCGTGCGGCAGGTGATGCCCTCGCGGCTGCGCCATCGCCTCGACGCTCTCGAGTTCACCACTGTGCACCGCGCGGGTGACGGGCCTGGCGTGCGGGTACCGGTCGACATCCTCATCACGATCTCTGCGGCCGTCCGCGCGCGCGAAGTGCTGCGATTCGACTACTCGGTCACCACTCCGGATGAGTCGGGCGAACTGAAGGCCCCGCGCCGGGTCGAGCCGCATGCCCTCGTCACCTCGAACAGCCGGTGGTACCTGGTCGCCTGGGATCTGGGGCGCGATGACTGGCGCATCTTCCGCGCTGACCGCATCACAGCTCGCACCCCGAACGGACCTCGCTTTACTCCGCGCGAGCTTCCCAGTGGCAGCGCGCGGGACTACGTCTCGGCACGCTTCACGGGCTCCGACCGGGCGGACAGCTGGCCCTGCACGGGAACGGTCGTGCTGCACTCCCCCGCAAGTGCCGTACTTCCGTACGCCGGCGATGGAGTCGTCGAACCCCTGGATGCCGACAGCTGCCGGTACACCGTCGGCTCCTGGTCCTGGGTGGCGCTCGCGGCATCCCTCGGCCGGTTCGACACCGACATCGACGTGGTCGGCCCGCCCGAGCTGCTCGACGGATTCGCCCAGCTCGCCGCCCGCACCGCGGCCACCGTGCGCAGCGCAGTCACCTCGTAGAACGACGAAGGACCCATCCGGGTCGCGCCGATACGGCGGCGAACGAGGATGGGTCCTTTCCGAGCGCTGCGTGCGCAGCGGGGTGGCTACTTCTGGACGAAGGGCAGCAGGATCGCGTTGACTTCGGCAGCGTGGGTCCACAGCATTCCGTGGGGAGCGCCGTCGATCTCGACGTACTCGGCCTCGGGGAACGCGGCGTGGAACGCGCGACCGGTCGGGTCGATCGGCAGGATGCGGTCAGCCGTGCCGTGCACGATCAGCGTGGGCACTCCGCTCGCCTGCACCGCTGCGACATCAGCGGTGAAGTCTTCGATCCAGGTCGGAACGACGGCGTACGCGGCGACCGGCGCACTGCCGGCTGCGACCGCCCAGCTCGCATCCACGGCCTGCTGTGAGATCCGGCTACCGAGGTTCTCGTCGAGGTTGTAGAAGTTGTTATAGAAGTCACCGAACCAGGCGAAGCGGTCTTCCTTTGCCGTGGCCTCGATGCCATCGAAGAGCGACTGCGGAACACCCTGTCCGAGCATTCCGGGCTCGAGCGAGGCGAGGAAGGCGAATTTGGCGATACGGTCGGTTCCGAAGAGCTTGGCGTAACGGGCGAGCTCGCCGGTTCCCATCGAGAACCCCACGAGGATCACGTCGTTCAGGTCGAGGGTGGTGAGCACCGCGTTCAGGTCAGCGGCGAAGGTGTCGTAGTCGTAGCCGACCTCTACCTTCGACGAACCACCGAAACCGCGACGGTCATAGGTGATGACGCGGTAGCCGGCGGCGCGGATCTCGCGAGCCTGGCGCTCCCACGAGCTGCCATCGAGCGGGTAACCGTGGACGAGAACGACGGCCTGGCCGGTTCCGTGATCTTCGTAATAGAGGTCGATGTTTGTCGAGTTCTCCTGGCCGACGGTGATGTAACCCATGATGCTCTCCTTTTCGTTGGATTGAGAACGTTCGTTCTCAACTGATATCGCCTACACTAGAGAACGCACGTTCTCAGCGCAAGTCCCCGTAGGAAGAATTTTTGGAATGACCGACATCACGACCGATCGAGTCCGCATCGTCGAGGCCGCCGAGCGCCTCTTCTACAGCCACGGCATCCAGGCTGTCGGCATGGATGCCGTGCGCACCGAAGCCGGCGTTCCCCTCAAGCGCCTCTACGCGGCGTTCCCCTCGAAAGACGCACTGCTCATCGAGGTCATGCACTTCCAGACCGGCATCTGGGACGCCGGCATCGCCGGAGCCGCCGCCGCCGCAAGGACCCCGACCGACAAGCTGCTCGCCATCTTCGACTTTCTCGACGACTGGTTCCGTGCTGACGACTTCCGCGGCTGCGGGTTCATCAACGCCTTCGGCGAGATGGGTGCAACCTCCCCCGAAGTAGCCAGGGTCGCCCGTGAACAGAAGGCCGCCTTCCAGCAGTACGTGTCTGAACTCGTCGAGGAACTCGGCGCACCTCCGGTTCTCGCCTCTCAGCTGGCGCTGCTGGCCGAGGGCGCGCAGACCACTGCCGCGATCGGCCGCAACCCCGAGGTTGCCGCCCACGCGCGGGCGGCGGCGAAGACCCTCATCGACGCCGCCCTCGCGAAGTAGCGGCTCCTGCGTCAGAACCCTTTCTGCGCCAGCCAGGCGAGCACGTCGTCAGCGACGTCTTTCCACCCGGAATCGAGAGTCAGCGAGTGCCCCTTGCTCCCGTACTCGTGGTACTCGGTCACTGAAGACGTGTTGTCGGAGTACAGCTTCGAGACACCAACCGTGACAACCTTCGGAACGGTGTGATCCTCGGTACCCGAGGTCAGCAGCAACGGCCCACGTACGGCCGTATGGGTGTCGACGGCCGCCGGTGAATTGCGCACGAAGTTGGCCGTCGCATGGGGCAGGTCACAGGGTCTTGATGAGCCCGCCATCGATGAGAAAGTCAGCGCCGGTGACGTTGCCGGCCCGGTTGCTGGCGAGAATGAGCGCGAGATCCGCGACTTCAGCGGGCTGAGTGAATCGCCCGGTCGAGAACCCGCCCTGGCTGGCGACTACCTGGTCTCGTGCGGTATCGAAGTCGACGCCGAGGTTGCGGGCCGCCGTGGCCGCAACACCGTTTTCGCCGAGCCAGAGTTGGGTCGCGACCGGCCCCGGGCTGATGGTGTTGAAGCGGAGATTTCGGTCACCGAACTCTTTGGACAGCGATTTCGACAGGTTCCAGACCGCTGCCTTTGCGGCTGAATAGTCGACGACGGGCGGGTCGGGGAGAAACGCGTTGACCGACCCGATGGTGACGACATTGCCCCCGCCGCGCTCGATGAGCAAGGGAATCGCCGCCCGGGTCGTGCGCACAGCGGCGAGGAAGCTGAGGTTGATGGTGTCGAGCCATTGCTCGTCGGTGATGGCGAGGAATCCCTCGAAGCGGAATGCGACGGCACCTACGTTGTTCACCAGGATGTCGAGCCCGCCCAGTTCGGCGGACCGCGCGACCAGCCGGGCCGGGGCATCCGGATCAGAGAGATCGGCACTCTCGAACAACACCGAACCCGATGCGACGAGTTCGTCGAGCTCGGGTGATGATGACCGGGAGCCCGCGATGACCCGCGCACCCTCGGCAACCAGGGCCTGCGTTATCGCGAGTCCGATTCCCTTGCTCGCGCCGGTGACTAGTGCGACTTTGTCCGTGAGTCCGAGGTCCATGGGGCGAGGCTAGGGCTCCGGAGCGGTGCCCTACGTGGCCGGGCTGTGGCTAGTACTGCAACTACCTGCCTGCGACCTCGTCCATGGATGCCGCGAGCTCGGCCAGCGCCCGCTCGGAACGTGTACCCGGCTCGGCGTGGTACAGGAAGATCGAGTGCCCCTCGGTGCCGACCATCGGAAAATGGGCGAAGTGCAGCGAGAGTTCGCCGACCGCCGGATGCACCATCGGGTGGGTGCCCCCGGTCATGCCGACGATGTCGTGGCGCTGCCACAGCTGACGGAAACGGGGGCTCGCCCGGGTCAGTTGTGCGACGAGTTCCTGCGCACGCGGGCGGTCGGGGTCGAGTCCGACCCACGACCGCATCAGCGCTATCGAGCGCGAACTCAGGCCGTCCCACTCGAGGTAGAACTCTCGCATCGCGGGATCGAGCAGCAGCACCTCGAGACTGTTCAGCCCCGGTCGGTAACCGGGGACCAGCGCAGTCATGAGGGAATTCGTCGCCACGATGTCGGTGTGCCGGTCGAGGATCATCGCCGCCGTCATCGGCCACGACTCGATCAACCAGCGGGTGTGATCGACAGCGGGTGGAGCGGTCGACGGGGCTGGGCGGTCAGTCAGGTTAGCGAGTGCGCCCAGGTAGGAGCTGGCTGTCGCATCCAGCTGGAGAGCGCGCGACAGCGCAGCCACGACCTGGCCGGTCGGGTGGATCTCCTGCCCCTGCTCGAGCTTGACGTAGTACTCGCTGCTGATGCCCGCGAGCACCGCCACCTCTGACCTCCGCAAGCCCGGAACCCGGCGCAGGCCCGGTCCTTCGGCGAGTCCGACATCCGCCGGGCTCAACAACTCGCGACGGGCTCTCAGGTAGTCACCGAGCGGATGCGGAGTGGGCATGCCGGAGTTTATCGAGTCGCCGGTCGCCGGGGGAAGAGGACTCGGAGCGGCTAGCGCGCGGTGTAATCCTCGTCAGCCACGTGCTCGAACCAGGTCGTCGTCTCGGCGGGGTCGTCGGCGGATTCGAGCATGGCGAAGTGCTCCATGAAGTCCGTCGGTGTCGAGCCGTGCCAGTGGACCTCGCCGGGAGCGGTGTAAATGGTCTGCCCCGGTGCGACCTCGAAGACCGTGCCGTCGCGGCTGCCCAGCAAGGCGATGCCGTCGGTGACGTGGATCAGCTGGCCTCGCGCGTGGGAGTGCCACGCGGTGCGCGCGCCGGGAGCGAAGCGCACCTTGCCGACGACCATCCGCTGGTCGCCCTCCTGCGGAAGCGCGATGGTGTCGAGCCAGATGTCGCCGGTGTACTGCTCGGGCGGGTTCTTGACGGTTGCGGGCTTGGGGATGATCTTCATGGTTTTCCTTCGTTCTTTTCCGGTTCATCTTCGAAGACCTGCTTCGCTATTCCCATGGCGGTCATGCCGTTCGGCCAGCCCGCGTGGAGGGTGACATGGGTGATCGCCTCGATGAGCTCTTCCCGGGTGACGCCGTTTTCTACGGCACGGCCAAGGTGGAAGCCGAGCTGCCCGGAGTGGCCACCCGCGGCGAGCACGGCGACCGTGATGAGGCTTCGATCGCGAGCCGAGAGCTCGGGGCGGTTCCAGACGTCGGCGAACAGCACGTCGTCGGTGAGTTCGGCGAGTTTGGGGGCGAAGTCGCCGAACATGTTCCGGCCGCCTCCGACCTGGATGGGTTGGTCGTTCATGGAGCTTCCTCTCGTCGCGGGGGTCATAAATCGACCCTACGCCGCGATCCTGCACGCGATACAGGCCCTGTGAGTACCTCGCACGGAGCCTGACCCCGGCGAGCTAATCGCGGGTGACCGAGTCGATCAGCCCGGGGAATTTCGCGTCGAGCTCTGCCCGGCGCAGCTGGATGTCGTGAGTGCGGCCATGCACGATCGTGAGCGTGAGCCCCGATTCACGCAGCGTCTTCCAGTGGTGCGCCATCGTCGCCTTGGTGCAGTCGAATTCCCAGCCCGGCTCGCTCTTGGGGTGGGGTTCGCCGTCTTTGAGACGCTTCACGATCTCGAGCCGGGTGGGGTCGGAGAGGGCGCGCAGCAGGTCTACGAGCTCGACATCGGTCATGTCGGGGGCTGGGTAGTCGTTCATTGTTAGGCACTCATCAAACTATCTGCTACCGTCGACAGTATGACGACGATCGAACAATCATACGCTTCCGCGAGGCTCTATCCCAAGCTCGGCGTGCTCGCCGCTGGCCTGTTCCTCGTCGGCACCAACGCGTTTGTGATTGCCGGATTGCTACCGGCTATCGCTTCGAGCCTCGGAGTACACGAGAACGAAGTGAGCCTGTCGATCACGTACTACTCGCTCCTGGTAGCGGTCGCAGCACCGGCGATCTCGATCCTGGCCCCGCGCCTCTCGCGCACGACCCTGATCGTCGCCGGTCTGGTCATCTTCATCGTCGGCGGGCTTGTCGCAGTCACGGCCGACACTCTGCACTGGTTCACGATCGGGCGCATCATCGCCGGTCTCGGCGGCGCCGCGATCGTTCCGACTGCCACAGCGGCAGCCGCGTCTCTCGCACCCGCCGAGCGCCGCGGTCGCGCACTGGCGTTCGTGAGCATCGGCTTCACGCTCGCCACCGCGGTGGGAGCACCGCTCGGCACCGCACTCGGCTCCGTCGGCGGATGGCGCCTGCCCCTCGGCATCCTGATCGGGCTCGCCGCCGTCGTCGCAATCGTCATCGCGCTCTCCGTGCGGGGCATTCCGCTCGCGCCACCGACCTCCGTGGCTGAACGCTTCTCGATCCTGGGCGACCGCCGCATCGTCGCCCCGCTGGTGACCACTCTGCTCATGATCGCCGGCTTCAACATCTATTACATCTTCAGCTCGACGATCGCCGCGACGGCCACCGGCGGGAACGGCGGGTTGCTGGCCGCCCTGCTCTTCTCCGTCGGTATCGCCGGTGTTATCGGCAACGCGGTCTCCGGGCCCCTCACCGACCGGTTCGGCAGCCGCCGCACGCTGGGCCTCTCGCTCGGCCTGATGGCCCTCGCCCTGCTCGCCGTGCCACTGGCCGAAGAGTCGTTCATTGCCCTGGCGACGTTGTTCTTCGTTCTCGGAATCGTAGGGTTCGGTGCTTCCGTGCCCATCCAGCACCGGCTCGTGAGCGTCGACCCGGCACGCTCGGCCCTCGCGATGTCCTGGTACACAACGGCCATGTACCTCGGAATCGCGATCGCCCCGATCCTCGGCGCTGCGGCATCCGGAATCGGTGGCGCGCACCTCATCCCGATCGTGGCCGCCGTCGTGATCGCACTGGCCCTACTGGCCTTCCAGCTGGGCTACCTGAAGCGCCGGTCCGTCTAGGTCACCGCACTGGTCGACCGCGCACGTCACAGCGTCGAGATCATTGCGTGCAGCCAGGCCCGGGCACGACGCAACATGGCCCGGGCGGGCTCAGTGTCTTTTGCCCAGTTCTCGAAGCCGTGCGGTGCGCCCGGCACGATGTCGAGGGTGACGTCGACCCCGGCACCCGACAGCCGGGCCGCGTAGATTCGGTCCTCCTCGAGGAACAGCTCGATGTCGCCGACTGAGATGTAGGCAGGTGGCAATCCTGAGAGGTCAGGGCGCCGGGCGGCCGCCGCATACGGAGGCACGTCGGTTGTCCCGAGAGCGTCGCCGAGGTATCCACCCCAGCCGGCCCGGTTCGCCCGGTTATCCCAGACCCAGTGGGCCGCGGCATCCAGGCTCTCGTCGGCCGCGGTGCGGTCGTCGATCATCGGCGCAAACAGCCACTGGGCGAGCGGCTGGACGCCGCCCTCGTCGTGGATCCGCTGCACCAGGCCCGCGGCCAGGCCGCCCCCGGCGCTCTCGCCGCCGACGACAAATCGCTTCGGGTCGACGCCGTATTCGCCAGCGTGATCGAGCGCCCAGCGCCAGGCCTCATAGACATCGTCGTGCGCCGCCGGGAACGGGTGGTCGGGCGCGAATCGGTAGTTCGCAGAGAAGACCGGGATGCCCAGTTCGAGCGCGGTCTGCGCGCAGAGCGCTTCGTCCTGGCGCGCATCGCCGAAGAGCAGGCCGCCGCCATGGATCCAGAACAGTGCAGCTGTTCCCTTCCGTGCCTCCGGACGATAGACACGCAATCGACGCCCGCTGAACTTGACTGTGTCGACCGTCACGCCGTCGATTTTCGGCACCGGCATGACCCGGGTTGCGGCGCGAAGTGCGGTGCGTACCCATGCCTTCGAGGGATCGGTTTTCGGAAGCTTGAGCGTCGCCTCGCGCAGGTCAGGATCTACCGCTTCTATGTCCATGAGTCTGCGCCTTCTGTTCGACTGCGGCTGTCTGCGATGACGCGCCTGGTCTGAATATTAGATGTTTCAGGTCGAGCGGCCCTCGTCGAACGCGCGCTTCAGGTAGCGGGGCGCCTGGCTGTACCAGGCATCCGTGACGAGTTCCACGAGCAGGTCCTGTTCGATTGCCTCCAGCCGGAATGCGATCTTCGGCTCGCTCCAGCCGGTGGTCTGGCTCAGAAACACGTCGGGCCAGCCGTCCAGGTAGGCGCGTTTGTAGTCCTCCGACGGCACCTTCACCACGAAGCACGGCTCGCTCAGAATGATCTCCCGCACGTCAGCGGCGACGCTCGGCCACGGGTACGCCTCCCACGCGAAGAGTTTGTTGCGCACGAACCAGGCAGCGCCACCCGTTGTCGCACGTTCTTCGCTCGCAGGCAGCGTCGCAACTATGGCGCGGACATCGTCGAGCGAAGGCATGATCTCTAGCCTTCCCGGCTGCGGCGGTAGAACTCCCGTGCCCGGTTGCGGTTGCCACAGTCGGCCGCCACACACCAGCGTCGATTATGTCGCGGCGAGTTGTCCAGGAACACCCACCCGCATTCCGCGTCCTGGCACTGCGCCAGAACGGACAGGTCGGCGCGCGTGAGCAGGTCATACGCGTCCAACGCGACAAGGTGGCGTGGCAGCGCGAGCTCGATCGGCAGCTGCCAGTCCCATCCCGTGTCTACGCGGGTGAGTGCGCCCTTGTCGACCGCATTCGAATACTCGCGGGCGAGGATGCCGGGGTCGCCTTCTGCGAAGAGGGTTTCGTAGATCGCCTCTCTCAGCACGCGAACCCGACCCGCTTCCTTATCCGCGTCGGCGGGGAAGCGCGCGGCGAGCACCCTGAGCGCGTCACGGTCGTCGGTGGACAGCAGCCCGAGCTGCTCTGCCCAGCGAAGCATGTCGTCGTAGTCGTGCAGGTCTTCAATCAATCGTTTAGGCGCGAGGCGCCACTCGACCGTATTCACCAGGTCGAGAGCGCGATGGCCGCCGATCCGAGAGAAGACGGTGCGGCGCGTGTCTGCGGACATGACCCGATTCTAACGCTCAAAAGCATTGCATGAGGGTTAGAGGGCTGGTAAACCTATAACGCATGATGGGGTTAGAGACCGTTAGAGACAGGCGAACGTCTTGGCGTCGGGACTTCGGTCTTTTCTGGGCCGCGCAGGGCGCATCGGTCACCGGTGACCAGATCCGCGAGTTCGCTGTGCCGCTCATCGCAATTACTGCGCTGCAGGCATCCGCAACCGAGCTCGGCATCCTCGGCGCTGCGCAGTGGCTCCCCTTCCTGCTCTTCGCTCTTCCCTTCGGCGTGATCATCGACCGACGCCGGCGGCGCCGGATGCTGCTGTTGTCCGAGGTCGGCCGCGGCGCTCTCACCGCCGCGCTGGCGGTCGTCGCACTGGTCGGTGCACTCCACTTCCCGGTTCTACTCGTGGCCGCGGTGCTCCTCGGCACGCTCACCGTCGTCTACGAGGTCGGCTACCAATCGGCGATGCCCGCCCTCGTTCCGCGCGAACATCTCGGCCTTGCCAACTCGCGCATCCAGGCGACCGGGGCTGCTGGCGAGATCGGTGGGCCCGGGCTCGGTGGGGTGCTGATCCACCTGCTCGGAATACCCGTGACCCTGTGGGCGAATGCCGCCGCCCACTTTCTCTCCGCAGCCGCACTCCTGGCGATCCGCACGCCTGAACCGCGACCGGTGCCGGAGGGCGAAAACCGTTTCCTCCGCGAACTCCGCGACGGCGCCCGGCACGTGCTGTGTGATCGCTACCTGCTCGCGAACATCGGCTTCTCGGCGCTCTACAATCCCTTCGCGCAATGGGTGACGATCCTGCTTGCCCTGTATGCCGTGAGGGAGCTCGGGCTCGACGCCGCCCAGGTCGGCATCGTCTTCTCAGCCGGCGCGGTGGGCGCACTCCTCGGCGCGGCAGCCGGAGCTCGAGTGTCGAGAGGCTCCCGGGTCGGGCTCGCCCTTCTCGCCTGCGCGGCTGTCGAGTGCGCTGCGCTGCTCGCAATTCCCGTTGTCGACCCGACCTGGTCGCATGCTGCCGCAATCGGCGCCCTCGCCAGCTTGATGGCGATCAACGGCGCCGGCACCGCGTTGTCCAGCGTGCTCCTGATCACCGTGCGGCAGCTCCGCACGCCGGATGCGATCCTCGGCCGGGTCAACGCGACCATGCGCACTGTGACCTACGGAACGATCCCCCTGGGCGCACTCGCCGGTGGCCTGGTGGGCGACTGGGTCGGCGCACGAACGGGCCTGCTCATCGGCGCGGCGCTTTGCCTCGGCACTGTCATCTGGGTCGCGCTCTCGCCCCTGCGCACCATCACCCGGATCGAAGAACTGGAACAACCGCCACACCGAGAAGACCCGGCACTAACCGGAAAAAAATGATCTGCGTGGCACGCCGACCAGCGATAGCACTACGCAACCGCTGGGGCACCGAGAAACTGTCGAGTTGAGTGCGCGGCCGGTCTGCCGGGCGGAAGTCATTGGCCGTCCAGAGGCGGGGCCACTCGAGATCAGCTACTCCATGGGGCGCGGATAGGCCGCCCGAGGGGCTAGCGCGGCCACGGCGGCTAGCACTCAGGGGTAGAGGCCCGCACTGAACGTGAAGGCCACCAGTTGCGCGCGATCGCGTGCACCGACCTTGGTCATAGCCCGCACCGCGTGGGCATGGTGCGCAGCCAGATCGTCCGCAGCCTTGGTGAGGCCGATCTCGCTTGCCGCCGATCGAATCATCGGGCGCGCGGATCGGCCTCCATCCGCTTCAGGACTCCGTCCAGATCGGCACGCGACCAGTGCGCTCCCTCGCGCACAACCCCGGTGATGTCGTGGAGTGCGCGATGGTCGGCAATCGGGTCGGAGCCGAGAAGAACCAGGTCGGCGTGGCATCCGGGCGATACTGAGCCCGCGACATCCGCCACACCGAAGAAACGGGCAGGCGACGACGTCGCCGACTTCAGGATGGCAAGAGGTGAAAGCCCGGCTCGGGCGAGCAGGTCGAACTCATCGTGCAGAGCAAAGCCAGGGATCACCCACCCGGCGCCGCACGCGTCCGTACCTGCAAGTAGCGGCACGTTCTCCTCGTCGAAGACGCGCAACAGCCGGAGTTGCGTATCCCAGTGAGACGCGAGTACCTCGCGCGAGTGCCCAGGGAGACCGAGATACTTCTTCGTGCTCTTCCTCCATCGCTTCACCTCGCGAGGGTCCATCCAGCGCACGCGTTTATCATCGAGGTGCTCATTGGGCAGCTGCTGCGTGTGCACACGGATGAGCGTGGGGCACTGCCATGTGTCGTGCTGTACGAACACCCGGGCAAGGGCGCGAGCGCGGGCTTCGTCGAAATGGGTATCCGCAAGCTCGAGCGCATGGGCACCTTCGGGTGACGTCATCGTCGCCGGGTTGACCACGAGCGAAGCCAGAAGCCGCCCGATGAGAAAGCTCATGCCGGGAATGGTCAGTTTCGGCAGCGCGGGGGCGGGTGACGCCGCTACCATCGCACGCACCTCCGCCTCGTCCGTTGCGGTGGCGGCGAACACGGTCGGCCCCGGCCCGAGGTGCTCGATTGAGAGCATGCCAGCCTCGGCCGCGAGCCGAGGATCCAGGTCGGCCGGGAGATGACCGGCGATTCGGATGCCCACGCGCCTGCCCTCGTCGAGGGCGGCGAGCTGGATCCGGGCCGTTGTGAGTCCGGACTTCACGAAATCGGCCCCGACCTCCTTCTGGTGTCGGACAGTGGCTCGCACCTGCTCCTCGGTCGAGGCGTTGAGCGGAGTGAGCAGGTCTCCCGGAGTAGCGAGCAACGCGGGGGCACCGCTCCACACCGGGAGCCTGCCGGCCGCGCGGTCCGCGATCAGCCGGTCGCTGCCCGCCATCTGTCGAAATCCCGTCACACCAGCGGCGAGCATGAGAGCATAAGCGCCCTCGACTACCTGCGGATTGTTGAGGGGGTGGGCGTGAGAATCCACCAACCCCGGAATCACAAAGAAGCCGTTGCCCTCGACCACCGCAGCGTCACCGGCAGGCGCTCCCGTCGCCGCGATGCTGGCGATCAGGCCGTCATTCATCACGATGTCCTGGTGGGCGGTCCTGGAACCGTCGGCGGTGTCGACGACCGTCACGTCGCGCACCAGCAGATGGCCCTTCTTGGCTGCAGGTTTTACGTAGACCGTCATACCCCGACCCTCTCCTCGTGAAGCCAGACCCGCGCGGCGTCGTAGAGCGCCGCGACTGCCTCCGGCTCGTCCTCGCCGGGCATTCCCTGGTCGACGAAATGCTTGGCTGAATCAAGCACGTAAGCAAGCCATCGGTAAGCCGGCCGGAGACGAGCGAGAGCGGCAGCGTCAACATCCGGGATCTCACCGGGAACGACGGGGCTGACGGAATCGCTCTCGTAGATGCAGTCGAGCGACTCGAGAAGCCACGCTCCATCAGGCCAGCCCGAGCGTTTCCTCTCAGCGCGATAGACCAGACGCACGCGGGAGGAGAGGTCGACCTCCACGCCTCCGAGAAGCGTGCGCAGTTCAATGACGGCCGGCGCCTCGATGAGGGCGCGTTGACCGACCAGGTCGACGATGACCGCACCCATGCGATGCGCTGCAGTAGTGCCGCTAGCTGCCATCAGACGCGAGCCCGCGACGAATTGCTCGGCGGTGCCGTCGAGCCAGCTGATCCGGACGCGCGCGCCGGGCGCGAAGGCCGCTGCCATTTGATCCCACCTGCCCCGATCGCGCCCCTGCCGTTCGTGCAGCACGAGCTGCTGCAATTCCTCCACGTCACTCGTCATGATCGGAACGCTAGAAGGGATGGCTCGGACATTCAACATGTTTTCCACTGGGCGGTAAAGTTGCCGCATGACAAATCGGCGCGACGGAGTGCTCGCCCGCGCCTTTCTCGTGCTTTCCACTTTTGGTGACGGCCGTCGCAATCAGACGTTGTCGGAACTATCACGTCTCACTGGCCTGCCCGTCAACACGACCCTGCGCATCGCCAGGTCGCTCATGGACGAGGGAGCTTTGGAACGGGATTCCGCTGGCCGGTTCTCTATCGGTCTACGCATGTTCGAATTGTCATCGCTTACTCCTCGCATAATGGACGTGCGACAGGTCGCGCTGCCCTTCCTCGCGGACCTTCGCGACCTGACCGGCCAGCACGCGCTTCTCACAGTTCGGGAGGACGACGAGGCTGTGCTGGTGGAGCGGTTATCGAAACGCGGGGCTACGGCGGTGCGATACAGGATAGGTGGCCGGCTTCCGCTGGACGCCACGGGCGGGGGACTCGCTCTGCTCGCTTTCGCACCGCACGAAGTTCGTGAGCGGGCGATCGACAGGTTTCAGCCTCGCGTTATCGACCGTCTCGGCAGCGCTGCCGACCTGCGGCGCATGCTCGCCGAGATCCGTGCGGCACAGTCGGTCGTCGCCACTCAGGCCGCCGGCGAAGGGCTCGAGTCGGTCGCGGTGCCGATAATCGTTTCGGGGGACCAGCCCACAGCGGCGATCTCCGTCATTTTGCCGCGCGACGACGACCCCGCGCGCTTCATCCCTGCTCTTTCGGCGTGCGCCAGGGCCATCGCCCGCCAGCTGGTGCAAGGGTTCAGACCTATGGAATTCGCTCAATCGATCGAGTAGCTGCGAGAGGTCTGCTTCATTGAGGGATGGCATCTGCCTAAGGCCATCACTTAACGGCGAAAGCCCCGCACGAATGCGGGGCTTTCTGTGGTGCGCCCGGAGGGATTTGAACCCCCGGCCTATTGATCCGTAGTCAATTGCTCTATCCGCTGAGCTACGGGCGCATGCCAGTCGATTTCGCACCGAGGTGCAGAAGCCAACTGGAAAACTATACCAGCCGTTAAGGGGTGCTTTTGTCCAACTGGGCCAATTGGCGCTTCAGGGCCACCTGCCGGTACGACGTATCGATGAGTTCCTGCAGCTCTTTCCAGTCGGTTTTCAGCGTATCGACAAGGATCGCCAGCCATCCCGACGCGCCCCAATAGGGCGGTGACCAGAAGCGATTGTCGCCGGCAAGCGCGCGTGCTTCATCGGGGTCCGGCTTGAAGACGATCGAAAACGGCTGGTCCATCGAGCCCACCAAAAGAAAGATCTTCTTGCCGGCACGAAAAGTCGGTCGACCCCAGGTCTCGGCTTCGACGGCTTCGGGATACGCCATCGCGATGCTGCGGATTCGCTCGACCAGCGGGTGCTGCGGATCAACGACCCGCGGATGCTCCTGTGCCATGCCCGCTCCTTTGCTCTGCCTCAGACGATAGCCACAGCATCCGTCACTGTCACGGGGATGCGGCGCCGGTGACGACGGGCCAGAATGTGCGCATGGCGACGCTGAATTTCACCACAGAGCACAAGGAGCTGTACCAACCCGGACGCGAGTTCGAGGTCGTCAACGTGCCCGAGCTGGTGTTCCTCGCGATCGATGGCGCGGGCGACCCGAACACCGTGCCCGCCTATACCGCTGCTGTCGAGGCGCTCTATGCCGCGTCGTACGCGATCAAGTTCCACAGCAAGCGCGAGCTCGACCGCGACTACGTGGTCGCACCGCTCGAGGGGCTCTGGTGGTCAGCGGCCGGCCACGATTTCACCGGGCTCGAGAGATCCGAGTGGCTCTGGACCATGCTCATCCGTCAGCCAGACTGGATCTCGATCGGCGAACTGCAGGGACTCGTCGAGGCGACGTCACTCAAGAAGAAGTCAGACACCATCGCCGACCTTCGGTTGGAGGTCATCACCGAAGGACTGAGCGTGCAGGTCATGCACATCGGCCCCTACTCCGACGAGGCACCGACGATCGCCCGGCTGCACCAGGAGTTCATCCCGGCGAACGGTCTCGTCGAGACGGGCAAGCACCACGAGATCTACCTCGGTGACCCCCGCCGGTCGGCGCCAGAGAAACTCCGCACCGTTCTGCGCCAACCCGTGCGACGACAGGACTAGCTGATCTGCCCGTCCGCCAGGTGCAGGGTGCGGTCGGCGACGGTCTGGATGCTCGGGTCGTGGGTCGAGATGAGCGCTGTCATTCCCTCCGCCCGCACGACGGACTGCAGCAGCGCCATGATCGACGCACCGGTTTCGGCATCCAGCTGTCCGGTGGGCTCGTCGGCTATCAGCAGGCGCGGCGAGTTGGCGAGTGCACGCGCGATCGCGACCCGCTGCTGTTGCCCTCCCGAGAGTTCGCCCGGGCGCTGGGCGGCCTGCGCCGACAGCCCGACGAGGTCGAGCAGGTGCGCGACGCGATCCTGGCGCTCGGCCTTCGCCGCACCGCGCAGGCGCAGCGGCAGGCTCACGTTCTCGGCCGCCGACAGCATCGGCAACAGCCCGAAACTCTGGAACACGAAAGCGAGCTCGTCGCGCCGCAGGTCGGTGCGTGCCCGTTCGTCGAGGGCGGTGATCTCGATGCCGTTCACGACGACCGTTCCCGACGTCGGCGAATCCAGGCCGCCGAGGCAGTTGAGCAGCGTGGTCTTTCCCGAACCCGAGCGACCGACGAGCGCCACGATCGTTCCGCGCGCCACCGAGAAACTGACGTCCCTCAGGGCTTGCACGTCACCGGCCGCCGACGAATAGGTGCGGGTGAGGTGCTCGACCACGACCATGGGCGAGGTGACGGATGCCGCAGCCCCAGCAACCGGAACCTGCACGGTCATCGCACTCCCCCATCCTGCCGGCCATCGGGCCAGAGCCCGACGTGGTCCGGTTCGAGCTCGAGTCGCACGCGGTTCTTCAGGCCGAGCGACTTACGGAAGTCGGCCGGCAGCTGCAGGCGTCCCGACCGGTCGAGCACCGCGTACTCCTCAGCGATCACCGAGGAGGCACCGAACTCGTCGACTTCGGTTCGACGCAGCACCTCGGATGCCGTGCGGCCATCCCTGATCGCCACCGTGCGTTGCACCTGGCTCGACACTTCGGCGTCGTGGGTCACGATCACGACGGTCGTGCCGAGGTTCTCGTTGGCCGAGCGCAGGGCGGCGAAGACGTCCTCTCCGGTCGCCTTGTCGAGCTCGCCGGTCGGTTCGTCAGCGAACAGCACGAGCGGACGGTTCGCGAGCGAGACCGCGATCGCGACCCGCTGCTGCTCGCCACCCGACAGCTCGGCCGGGCGCCGCCGGGCTTTCTCGCCCATTCCCATGGCATCGAGCAGTTCCGCCGTGCGCCGCTTGCGCGCCGACGAGCGCACCCCCGCGAACGACATCGGCAGCTCGACGTTCTCGGCCGCGGTCAGGTACGGCAACAGGTTGCGCGCCGTCTGCTGCCAGATGAACCCGACGACGCTGCGGCGGTAGGCGAGCCGGTCGGCCGGCGAGAGCCGGAGCAGATCCCAGCCACCCACGCGCGCCTGGCCCGCGGTCGGCGCATCGAGACCGGAGAGGATGTTCAGCAGCGTCGATTTGCCCGAACCGGATGCCCCGACGATCGCGATCATCTCACCCTGGTTCACGAGAAGGTCGAGCCCCTGCAGTGCCTGCACCTCGATCTGCTCGACCTGGTAGATGCGCACGACGCTGTCGCAGACGATGAGGGCGCCGGAGCCGTATTCCGCTGCGACCGGGCGCGGTGCTGTCTGGGTACTCATGCGGTTTCTCCTACTCGTAGAACTTCGCTGACACGATTGCGGCGCTGCACGGCTACGTCGACCAGAAGCGCGACGGCGAGAACGCCGACGGCCGCGCCGGCCACTCCGCCGACGACGAGGCCCGAGATGCGCAGGGTGGGCTCGCCGATACCGCCGGCGAGGATCGACAGCCCGAGGGCCGGGCCGATCACCAGCACACTGGTGATACCCGCCACGATGCCGCCGACCAGGGACGCGATGACGACCGGCGCGAGCTCCGACAGCGCGAGCCACCAGCCGACCCCGCTGCGAACGCCGAGAGTTCTCAACAGCGCAAACGACCTCGCCCGCACCCGCGCCGTCGCCACGACCGTGGCGATGAGCGCGAACAGCGCGAGCAGCGCCACAGCCCCGCTCGCCAGGACCATGGTGTTCACCACCCCGCCGACGAGTGCAAGACCCTGCCGATCAGTGACAAAGCCCGAGCGCGTGAGCACCTCGTTGTCGTCGCTTGCCAGCGGCGTCGCCGCCGACTCAGCGCCCGGTCCGACCACCAGGATCGTCGTCGGCAGCAAGTCCAGGCCGAGGCGATCGGCGAGCGTCGCGCGGTCGATGTAGAGGAAGTCGCCACCGAGGTACCCACTGGGCCCGCGGTCTTCGGTGCCGACCACGGTGATCGGCACGCGCTCTTGGTCGAACCGCACCACGAAGTCCGCTCCGACCATGCGCCGGGCGAGGTCGGCGGTCACCACGACCGGCACGGGATCACCCTCGACGGATGCCGTCGCCAACTCCCGCATTTTGCTCGCCGGGCGAGGGTCGGCGTCCGGGCCGAGGGCCGAAACCTGCTCCACGACCCCCGCATACCCGTCGTCGATTGCGAGCATTGTCGTCGAGAGGAAGGCGGGCCCGCCGCTCACTTCGGTCGAGGCGAGCACGTCGAACGACCCGACTGCTGTCACGCCGTCGGACTCCGCGAGTCGCGTGACCTCGGCATCGGCGTCGGGTGCGGTCGTGGTGATACGCGCGTCCGCTCCGATCCGTTGCCACGAGGCGTCGAGCTGGCCTGACCGCACCGAGTCCACGAGTAGCCCGCCAGTCACAGCGAGGGAGACCGCGAGGGTAAGGGCGAAGACCGGCACCGCGGCGAGCGCCCGTTCTGCCTGCATTGCGCCGAGGGTACCCAGCGCACCGCGGGTTCGGCGCGAGAGCGTCGCGATCGCGCGCAGCACCAACGGGTACACCCGCAGCACGACGATCGTGATCGCCACGGCGACGAGCAGCGGCGCCGAGGCCAGCAGCGGGTCGACTGACGACGAGCCGGAGGTGACCAGGCCGCGCAACCGGATCGAATAGAGCGCGCCCGCGGCGATGGCGACCAGGGCGGCCTCGATGACGAACCTGCGCACCCGGCGTCGAACCGCAATCTCGTGCCGGTCGCCGCGGTTGGCGGGCTGGCGCTTCGACCCGGAGACCGAGCGGGCGAGGGCGACCGATTGCACCACCGCTGAAGCGACGGCGAGCCCGGCGACGATCCAGGAGAGAGTGCTGGGCAGAAGCGGTGTCGCCGGGTCGAGCAGGCGAGCGACGCCGACCGAGAGTGCCAGCGCCACGAGCGCAACGGGCACCGTTTCGACAAGCGAGCGCACGGCGATCGAGGCGAGGGAGGCACCCCGCGCACGCTCCAGAAGGAGTTCGCCCCGGCGACGGATGACGATCAGGCGCGACAGCAGCACGACGACGGTGAGGGCGACGCCGAGCAGGGCTGACGTGAGCAGGGAGACCTGTGCCAGGGCGGCCGACACCCGGGTCGGGAACTCGGCGAGAGAATCCGCGAACGTGGACGATACCCGCAATGCCGTCGTGGACCCTGCGGTGAGCTCCGCGCTGTTAGCCGAAAGTGCCCGGATCTCGCGGTCCACTCGCGCCACCAGGTCGGCGGTGAAGACATCGGGAACGAGACCGAAACGGATCGTCGCCGGGATCGGCTCGAGCAGCGTCGGCACGATCCGTTCGATGCCGCCGGTGGTCGTGAGAACGGTGATCGTCGTTCGGACCACTCCGAGCTGGGCCGGGCGTTCCATGGGCTCCCGGAACCCGGGGATGCTGGCGAAGCTATCGACGCCGCTCACGGGGTCGGGAACGTCGACCACACCGACGACCTCGAACCGCAGGGAGCGGGAGGAGGCATTCGGCTCGACCAGGGTGTCACCGACCCCGATCGACTCGTTTTCTGCCGTGTCTGACGAGACGATGATCTCGACGGATGCCTTGCCAGAGGTATCTTCGGGAAGCCGGCCGTCGACGAGCTGCAGCGAGTCCATCAGTGCCAAATCGGCGAGAGCGACGCGGGCTTCGAGCGGGGCGGCCGGTTGCGGGGACGAACCAGTGCCTGCGGGGCGTCGCACCGGGAACGCGTCGGTCTGCGCGGTGGTCGTCACGGTCTTCCCGGCGACCCGCGCGAGCGCAGGGGGCAGGCGATCGACCAGGTCGCCCGCGATCTCGAGGGCATCCGGCGCAGACACGAGCGTGCTCTCTGATTTCGGATCTCCGATCGCGGCGAGCAATGTGACGTCCGCAGACGGCCCGGCCTCGGCGACTGCCTGGCGGGCACCTTCGTCCACCGTGCCCGTGACGATGCGTGGCACGGCGATGGCGAGAAGGCCGGTGAGTGCGACCAGCAGCACCCAGGCCACAAGCAGCACTCCGTCACGGCGGGCGCGGCGGATCGTGAGCGGAGTGACTGCGCCGAAGGTCGCCCGGGCACTGCGGGTCAAGCGACGCATCGGAGTCGCGCTGCGTACCCTGCGCTCGGCGGCGGTCATGCGCCCCCTCCCTCGCGCAGCAGCTCGGCCGGGTCGACGAATCTCTGCACCCGCGCCACCGCCGCGACGGTGAGCGCAAGCACGGCAGCCACGAGCAGTACCAGGGCGGCGATGCCCAGCCACGGCACCTGCACGATCACGCTGGGCACCGGCGGACTGCCGTCCGGAGACACCACGACAAGCGGTCCGACCAGCACCACCAGCAGCAGCCCGATGGCGACACCGAAGACGGTGCCCAGCGCACTCATCAGGGCCGACTCCCCGGCGATCAATCGCACGAGCCCCGCCCGCGGGAACCCGATAGCCCGCAGCTGGGCGAGTTCGAGCCGACGGGCGCGCAGGGTCGACGCGGTGTGCACCACGAACCCGACGGCTGCCAGCAGCGCGCCCGCGATGATCGTGAGCCAGAGCGCTGCTTGCGTCGCTACCCGCAGCGGCCCCTGCTGCAGCTGCTCGCCGATGAGCTCGGCGCTGCGGATGCCGGTCTCGACCGGGTGCGCATCGACATAGGCCTGCGCCGAAGCGGGCGCCACGTCGACCCACCACTCGTCGGCGAAGGTGCCGGTCGCCCCGGTCTGAATGAGGTAACGGGCGAGCAGCGACTGGTCGACGATGACGATCTTGTCGCCCGTTGTCGTCGGCGCGAGTCCCGATCCCACCGCATCCAAGGCGGAGCTTGCCGCAGCTCCAGGCACCAACGGGATCTGACGGATGACGC
>Ga0247736_10000221_pt1 | contig 20792 bp, 21 predicted proteins | sample UWRJL193509B2_FD_180935 | JGI IMG/M metagenome (GOLD analysis project Ga0247736, IMG submission 180935) | Plant litter microbial communities from Arlington Agricultural Research Station in Wisconsin, United States - UWRJ-L193-509B-2 | ecosystem: Environmental > Terrestrial > Plant litter >...
GCCACGATCGCCCGGCGTTGTTTCTCGGTGAACGCCCGTTGTCGATCCCCGTACGCCTTGATCGCCCCGTTCTTACCGAAGAACACCGGGTGACCACCGTCGGAATCCATGATCCGGAGCACTTCAGCGACCGAGACCCCGCCGCCGAGGCCTTCGACCCAGGCGACTCCGATGCTGTTCTCGAGATCTTTGGCGCTAATCGTGACGTTGACGGTCGCAAGGCTGCGGGCACCGTTCTCTCCGAGGTCTTTGGCGCGAAGACCAACGTTGAAGTACCCGAACATGAGGTCGTACCACCGCTGTGAGCGGCTCCTGGGGTCGCGGAACTTCGCGTACTGCTCGCCGTGCGGGCCCGTCACCATCTCTGGTGCCGCATCCTGCTCGGCCTGCTCTTCTTTCGAGAGGAACCGCGGCTTCGTGGTCAGTTGGTCGGCTTCCGCGAACGCTGCCTTGATGCGAGCGGCGTCGATCGTGGGCGCCATGATGATGATCTCGGTCAGCCCATTCACCTCATGACCGAAGCGGAGTGAACGCTTCCGGAAGGCGCGGTCTTCTCGGGGCTCCAAGCCGTCGGGGTCGAGGTAGGAATGCCAGACATTGATCTGGTCCTTCAGAGCGTCGAAGCAGGCGTTAGTGGCGTCCTCGACGAGTGCTTCTTCGGCAATCGCGATCTTCTCCGGCATCACCTTGTTCTTAGCGGACGCCTCCAGCATCCGGATGATCGCCAGCGCCGACTCGGCAGGCACCTCGGCGTCGTTCAGTGCGGTGGCAACCTTCGGGTATTCGGGCTCGAGCACCTGCCCCATGAACTGGCGAGACTGCGTCTTGTTGCCGAGTGCGATCCGCCGGCGCGCTTCGGCGGAAGAGATGTGGGTCACGTCTTCGAGGAACTCGACCGCATTGCGGTGCCCGGTAATGAGAGCGAGGTTCTCATCCTTCGGCAGGTCTCTACGAGACCGCACGGCGAGCTCGTGGGCGAGCTCGATCCCGCGGGAATCGACCACTCGCCGGGAGACCTCGTTGTCCCGGATAGCCTGCTCGAGTTCGGCATTCGACAGGGCAGCACCCGGCACGCATGGTGCCTCAGATGGGGTGATGTTGTCGTTTGCCATGGGTCTAGTTTGGCAAGAACCACCGAAATTCGTGCGGCACTTTGAGTATGTATGAACAACTTCGCGAAACGGTGCCTGTGGACGACTGTCTGCCCGAGTTTCGCGTCGTAGAGGGGTCTCGATACGCGCGGCGCTCCTTCGTCGCGTCGTGCTACTCGACCAGCGTGCGGGGGAGATGGGGAGCGGATTTGTGCCTCGGGTCACGTCAGTCGAGAACAGACTTTCGGGGCAAACATCGCTGACTTTTTGCCCCGAAAGGCCGCAGTCGCGGCTCGAGACAACCAAATCACGTGCACCCGCGCGCTACGGCGCCCCAAACCACCTCCGTCGCTGCCGCTTGTAACCCCTGGCACGGAGCCTTCACCCACCCAGACGCCACCTTTGGGCCGAGCCTGCACCATCCGGAGGCCACTCGGCCGTTGCCCATTTGGCGGCGCTGGGTCAGGGCGTGCACGCAGCGCTTAACGGCAAATGCCCACCCCCTGCGGGGTGGGCATTTAGACCGTTGCTGTCAGTACTTAGCCGGCGAGGTGCGCGAAGAGGAACCAGCGGTCCTTCTCAAGGCCGCGCGCGATCTCGATGACGACATCCTGGCTGACTGCGTCGAGCTCGGCGAGCTCGTCGACGGCGGTGCGCACGGTGACGAGCGTCGCGTCGATCGAGGCGATGATCTGGGCGATCGTGGCATCCGACTGCTGGAATCCGGCCTCAAGGGCGGGGTTGGTTGCCTTGGCGCCGACGGTCTGGATGCGAGCGTCGAGCGGGAGGCCGAGGGCGACAACACGCTCTGCGGCGGTGTCGGCGTAGTCGTGGGCGTGGTCGACGATCGTGTCGAGCAGCTCGTGCACGGCCTGGAAGTTGGCTCCGCGAACATGCCAGTGGGCCTGCTTGCCGTCGACGGCGAGAGCGGTGAGGTCGACAACCACGGGCGCGAGGAACTGGGCGACGCCCGAAACGACGTCGGCGCTGATGGAACTCTGGGGAACGGTCTGTACTTCAGTCATTGTGTGACTCCTCTTTTATTGCCCAACACAGGCGAACTGTGGTGCTGACAGATGCAACGCTACGCCCCTGTACATATTCCGCAAGCAAGCTGAGGCAACGCTTACCCAGTGTTTCACTGGCGTCGGGCCCGACCCGGGGGATAACCCCACCCCTGTTTCGTGAGCCTGCCGGATGGGTCGCAGCGGCCGTTCCCGGTTGTCTGGATACAGCGAAACAGCACTGTCCCGTGAACAACGGGCACACTTAGGGAGAGCATCATGACCTCAGGAACCATCGAGCAGGGGGAGACGACGATGACCGGCACTGCTGCATCCGTCGACTCCAACGAGACCCGTCCGCTGTACTGGCGGCTGTGGAGGCGTGTGCCGCGCGACCTCGCCGTGACGCTGGCCGGCTGGCCCGTCGCGCTGGCCGGATTCGTCGTGACCATCAGTTTGTTCGCGACGGGTGTCGGTTCCCTCGTGACCATCGTCGGCTTCTTCATCGTGATCGGTGCCCTCTACGTCGCCCGCGGCTTCGGCATCGCCGAGATCGCCCAGCTCGAGTGGGCCGGGCAGCCGAAGATCGCCCGTCCGGAATGGCAGGATGCCCGCGCCCGCCTCGGGTTCTGGGGTTGGCTTCGTTCCGTGCTCGGCAACGGGCACTACTGGCTCTACCTGCTACACACGATGGTCGTCAGCTTCGTGGTCAACCTGGTCACCTGGACCCTCGCGCTCGTCTGGCTCTCGTTCATCTTCTCGCCGGTCGCGTACCTGCTGTGGAACGGTGAGGTGCGCTTCGGCAACCTGACCACTTCGGAGTGGATCGCCGACAGGATCGGCCTGGCCCCGGACTACGGCGTGCTCTTCGCGATCTCGGTCGTCATCGCGCTCATCCCGCTGGCTACCCTGCCGTTCCTCACCCGCGGTCTGGTGATCGTGCGTTACTGGATCGCCCGCGGCATGCTCAGCTCGTTCAAGTCGGATGCGCTGCAGCGCCAGGTGATCGACCTCACACTCTCGCGTGGTGCGGCGCAGTCCGCCGAGGGACATTCGCTTCGGCGCCTGGAGCGCGACATCCACGACGGACCCCAGCAGCGTCTCGTACGCCAGCAGATGGACCTCGCCGCCGCCGAACGCCAGCTCGACGTCGACCCCGCCGCCGCCCGTGCCCTGATCGCATCGGCGATGGAGCAGTCCCGCGAAGCCCTCGAAGAACTGCGGGCCCTGTCGCGCGGGTTCGCACCGCCCATCCTTCTCGACCGCGGCCTGGTTGCTGCCCTGGAGTCGGCGGCCGTGCGCAGCACCGTGCCGACCCGGATCACCAGCCAGCTGCTGCCGGGAACCGAGCTTCCGCAGGAACTCGAGCGCAACGCCTACTTCGCCGCGAGTGAAGCCCTGGCGAACGCTGCCAAGCACTCCGGGGCGACGGACATCGCGATCGACGTCGCGATCCGCCGCAACCTCGAGACCGACGACACTTGGCTCACCGTGTCGGTGACCGATAACGGTCGCGGTGGTGCGGTGCCGGTACCTGGTCACGGACTCGCCGGACTCGACGAGCGCCTGCGCGGACTCGGCGGGATCCTCGAGGTCGCGAGCCCGGCTGGCGGCCCGACTATTGTGACCGCGCACCTGCCGCTCGGAAGCGCGTTGCCCAGCAGCATCTGAGCTCACCCTCGTCACCAGCCACCAGCCACCAGCCACCAGCCACCAGCCACCAGCAGGCCGCCCGCACAGCTCGGGCGGCCTGCCGGGGTACTAGCGCAGCACCGTGAATTTGTATTGCACTCTGAACTGCTGGATTGTCACCGCGGTGTTCTTGCGCAGCGAGAGCGAGACATCCGTGCTCTTGGGGTTTCCGTTGAGCGGGAGCCAGGCAAGTGCGTGCTGCCCCTTCGCGAGGGAACCGGTGCGCTTCTCGTAGGTCCAGCTGCCAGAGCCGGTGAGCGCGCGGACGTCGGCCGTGATCCGGATCGACGGCACCTGGTACCGCGTACTCGTGCGCACCTTGTCGGGAACGGCGATCGTGCCCCAGGTGAAGAGTGACAGCGAGTTGTCGCGGGAGGCGTCGTAGCCGGTGCAGTCGAGAGCGCCGTTCACCGGCACGCACCCGCCGCGGTCGGCCGTGTCATAGGCGGTGCTGCTGGTCAGGATCGACTTCGCGCTATGCCAGACCGAGACCTGGTCGCGATGCAGCTTCTGTTTCGAGACGACGATGGTCGAGGTGCGGGTGACCGCCGGGCCTTCTTTTGCCTTGACGATCGCGGCGACCGTGTAGGTGCCGGCGACCACCTTCTTGCCCACTCGGCCGTTCCAGATGACAGTCTTCGGTGAGGTGGAGGTGAGCTTCCACGATGCAGCGCGAACGCCCTTTCGGCTGATGGTGAGCGAGCCGGTCACGCCGATGTTGCGGGGCACCGACGCTTTCGACGAGACGGTGATCGATACCGAGTCGCGGTAGCCGTCGGCCGCGGGGTAGACCACCGAATGGCTGCGTGCGATGAGCATCGACTTCACCCGGGTGCCCGACAGTGTGAGCGTGGTGGCCGCGCTCTGCTTCGCCTTGCCCGCCGGTCCGGTCACCGAGGCGCGCACCCTGGCCTTTCCGGATTTCAGGCCGGTAATGCCGACGTGTCCACGCGTCACGAGGTCGCTCGAGCTTTTCACCGAGCCGCTGTGCTGCTTGCCTGCCGAAGTCACCGTGATCTTCCCGGAGACCGGCACTGTCGTGCCCGTCTCGTCTTTCGCGATCACGCTGGCGTGCAGTGTGTCGAGGTAGCCGTCCGCGAGCGGATAGAGAGTCTTCTCGGCTGTGGTCAGTGCCACCGTCGAGACCTTGCCCGATCCGATCGTCAGCGCTGCATCATCCGTCAGCGCGCTGTTCGCGCGATCGGTGACCCGAACCGCGTACTTGCCGGCGGCGAGGTCGGCGGCAGTCACCTCGAGGTCGCTCCGGTAGAGCGATCCGCGCTTGACCAGCCGTAGCGACGGCACGATCGTCGAGATGACGGCCTTGGTCTTGCGGTCGATGATCTGGGCTTTCACGATGATCTTCGAGTTCGAGCGGATGTCGAGGGTCGCCTCATCGTTGAAGCCGTCGTCGGCGGGCAGGGTGAGGGTCGTGTCCGACAGCACCGTGAGCGTGGGCTTGGCTGCCGCGGCGGCTGGAGTGATCGCAGACAGCGAGACGAGCGCGGCGACGAGTAGCGCCAGCGCCGGGACTGTTCGTGGACGCGTGCTTCCGCTGGTCTTTCTCGGCGGCGCTGACGGCGTCGGGGCGCGATGAATCATGGGTTCTCCTAGCGTGATCGCGATTGCGGGAGCGGCACGGTTGGTGTCGCTTCCGGAACGCTAGGCGCGCGGGAGTCAGGGGATTCGTGGGCGGCTGCCGTCGGTGGATAACGTGGGCTCGGCGCAGCCTGTGGAGAAACTGTGCGGGCTCAGTCGCACTTCTGCAGTACGCGCTTGATCGCGTTGTGCTCAGGCTTTGTCACCCAGAGTTTGTACTTGCGCTTTACCTCGACCTGGTGCGCGACGTAAGTGCAGCGGAACGCCTTCGACGCAGGGAGCCAGGTTGCGGCATCCGCGGCACCCTTCTGCTGGTTCGAGGCACCGTCGACGGCGAAGAGGTTGAGCGGGTCGTTGGCGAGCTTCACGCGCTTGCCCTGGCTGATCTGCTGTGCGCCGGTCTGCCAGGCGTTGGCGAGCGCGACAACGTGGTCGATCTGCACCTCGGCCGACGTATCGATGCCGCGCTGGAAGTCGATCGTCTGGTTCGTGTAGGGCGAGACGAGGGTGCCGGTGTAGACCTTGCAGGAACCCTCGGCGCTGGTCACGGTGAGGTCGCGCTGGAGGATGTCATTGCGGGTGTCGCAGCCGTTCTTGTCAACGTCGCGCCAGGCCTCGCCGAAATCGCCCTCTCGGTCGTAGCCGGTGAGCGGTGACTTGCCCTTGATCGTGAGGTCGGCGAGGTCGCGGAGTGCAGCCCGGGCATCCGCCTTGCTGATCGTGGCCGGCACAGCGTTGCTTCCCGAATCGCCGCCAGCATCCGCAACGGGAGGCGCGACCTGGGTGAGGTAGTAGCCGCCGGCGATCGCGAGCACGACGAGGGCGATGACTAGCCCTGGACCGTTGTTCCGGCGTCTCCGGCGGGGATGACGGGTCACGATCGGCACTCTTTCGCAGGCTGGATGGGGCAGACCTCACTGTAGAGGCGACCGGCGACGCGGCCCCGGCAGCGCGCCGGGCATGCCGTAGCATGGCGGCATGCGGCAGAGCCTCGGCGGATTCGTGCGGGTTCTCGTGCAGTGCTGGCCCGCCCTGCTCGCCTGGTACCTCGGCGGAAGCCTGGTGCGTGCCGGCGTGATCGCCCTTGCCGCTCCCATCGGCCCGCAGAGTGCGCTCGCCGCCCTGCTGCTGGTTCCGATTGCCGTACTCGCAAAACTCGTGTCGTACATCGGCATGTTCCTCGTCGTGCGACGTGCCCTGCGCAGCTACTCGCAGATCTCGCTCGGCGACGTCTCGTTCACTTCGTGGCGAGACGCGGCATCCGAGTTCCTCACCGTGCTGGTCGCGAGCATCCTGCCGTTCTTCGCCCTGTACACGCTGATCGGCGGGCTGTCGGATGACCTCTCGGACTACGCCCGCAGCGCGTTCCTCTACTCGCTCGGCAGCGGCAACAACGTTGTCGACGTCGGTGACGGACCGATGGTCGTGATCGTCGTCGTGGTCGCTTACGCCGCTCGCATGGCCCTGAAGTTCTTCGGGCCGAAGCTGCCGCGCTGGGTCGCGATCATCGAGATCTACCTCGAGGCGACCTGGGTGTTCGTGGCACTCAGCGGCATCTCGGCCGTCTTCGGCACCATTGTCGCCTGGATCGCGAACCGCCAGGTCGTCTTCTGGTACACCGAGGCCCGTGAGCAGCTGCGCGAACTGTGGGTGCCGATCCGCCTGGCCATCGACGGCATCGACTGGCTGGTGCCGGCAACCGTGCAACTCGTGCTGCTTCCACTCGCGTGGTTGCTCATCGCCGGGGTCATCTACACCCGTGCACTGTCTACCGCTGTCGAAGAGCGGATCGTGTCGGTGCGGCTCGAGGCCCGCCTGCGCGGGGGAGTCGCGCGGCTTCCCCGCGCCGTTCAACGTCGCCTGCACCTGTTCTCGAATGAGTGGGAAGACATCGGCGGCCCGCTCGCGATGGCCGGACGCATGATCGTGCGCGCCGGCCCGCTCGGACTCGCGGTCTTCGTCTTCGCCTACGGAGTCGTCTACGCGCTCAGCCAGTGGCTTCAGCGCGCCGCGTTCGTCGTCATCGGCCCCCACGACGCCGCGTTCGCCTCGGTTTTTGTGCCGGTCGTATCACTCGCGACCTCGGCGATCACCGAGCCGTTGCGCATCGCCCTGCTCGCGATCGCTTTCGACTGGTGCCTGCGCAAGTGGAACGCCCGGCGTGCGCCGATCATCGACCTCGTGCTCGATCCGGATGTCGCCGCCGCTATCCCTGCTCGCTCGGCAGGCTGAAGCGCAGCACCGTCGCGTCGTCCCCGGTCAGCGCGAGGTCGACGGTCGCTCCCGGGTACGACTTCGGAGGCACGAGAAAGACGACCTCGAGGTTGAATGGGTCGCGGTTCGTCAGCTGGCAGTAGCTCTGCGAGTCGTCGGCAATGCGGTAGTTGACCTCGGCGAGATTGCTGATTCGCGGCCAGCTACGTTCCATGCCGGTCGCACGCGAGGTCAGCGTGATGTCGCACGATGCTGCTTCGCCCGGGGCGCTGCCGACCGGTTTGGCCTCGATGATCGCGGCGATGAGGGAGGTGCCGGTGGGAACCTGGTTCTCGCTGAGACCCTGACCCGGAAACTCCTTGCTGGCGGTGAGGGTCCACTCGTAGCCTTCGAACTCGACGGGGTCCCCGGCGGCAACCGAGCGCACGGCCTGGACGGCGGGCGCGACCTCGCCGAGCGGAAAAATCACGAGCACGCCGATCAGCCCCGGCACGATGGCCACGAGCAGTGCGAGAGCCAGCGCGTTGTGGCGGATCCAGCTGCGTCGCGGGAGAGTCTCGACAGTGGCCGGCTCGCTCATTCGGCACCCCCGGCATCCGGAGTGCTCGCTGAGTCGATGGTCACGGTCTCGGCTGCGCCGTCCACGAGGCTCGCGAGATCGAGCTCGATCGTCGGTACCGTGTCGAGAACCGGGCTCTGGCGGGCGGGGAGCACGAGCGTGGCATCAGCGGCGTCGGGTGACTCGAATGCACTCGCGGGCAGCTCGAAGACGAGCGGCCCACGCACGGGCACGTCGGAACCGAACGAATACCCGACCAGGCTCGGCGCCGGGGCGAAGTCGCTGACCGAGTAGGAGTAGTCGCCGACGCGGAGCTGGGCGAAAGACAACGTCGCGGCCTCCGCGTGCGCGGTCATGGTGAGGTCGACGACGACCCAGTAACCCGGGCTCGTCACGGTGCTCGAGGTGAGCGAGTACTCCGCGTTGACAGTCTTCGTCAGGCTCACGCCGTGAACAACGGCATCGAACTCGCGGGCCGAGACGGGCTCGCCGATCACCGCGGTGGCTGCGAAGGGCGCGAGTACGCCGTCGTTGGCTGGTGCGGTGCCGACGATCGCGGCACCGCCGACGAGCAGTGCGGCGATGATCGCGCCAGAGGCCGTCAGGCGGCCAGCCCGGTTCACGGCGCTTCCCCGATCGTCGAGAGGATGCGGGCGACCGGGCTGGGGCGCGTGAAGGCCGAATCTCCGAACACCGGGTCATTGGCGACGGGAACCCGGTCGAGAATGCCGATGATGAGGTCGTCACCCGGTGCGGCGGCGGCCTGGTCGATCTCCCAGAGGAAGTCGACGGTGAGGGTGAGGCCCGGCTGGAGGAGTCCGAGCTGGCTGCCCGTTCGCGCGTCGAGGTTCGCGTCGGGATCGACCGACGGATCGAGCACGTTGTCGATGAGCACGCGCACGATGTCGCCATAGATATAGCTCGGCGTGGTGGTGGTGTTCTCGATCCGGGTCTCGACGATGAGGAACTGTTTGCCCTCACCCGCGGGCAGCGGGTCGAGGTTGCCCGGTGCGGATGGGCGGGTCGGCGACAGGTAGCTGTGGGTCACGGTGACCGTGGCCTCATTGCCGGCGTAGGGCCTGCCGATCTCGACGACCGGCAGCTTCTCCTGCGGCACATCCGAAAAGCCACCGAGCAGGGTGATCGTGGCGATGACCGCGAGCACCACGGCGATCGCAATGGTGACCTTGGGCGCGCGCAACAGCAGCGGCCGGTGCGCTCGAGCTGCGGATGTCACCCGGCCAGTCAAGCAGACCGGGCGCGGCACCCGTGGTTCCGGCGCAAAATCGGGGGCTGGCTAGCGCTGCGCGAGGGATCCGTCGTGCGAGAGCATGCGCCAGACGGTCGGGGTGAGCGCGGGGTGCTCGAGGGCGATCTGCCGCATCACGCGGTACTCGCGGGTCGGCGAGGGGCGCTGCCCGTCGTTGGCGTTGATCGCGTCGGCGCGCAGCAGGAACACGACGAGTTCGTCGATCGTCGGCAGCTCTTCCATGAAGGCCCACGGGTCTTCGCCGGCGAGCAGGCGCTCGTGGATGACGGTGTCGAGCTCTTGGTGCGCCTCGGCCCGCAGCACTTCGAGACTCGCCCGACCGCGGGGGATGTGGTGGTTCACGGTCATCGATTCAGCCTAGACGTTCATTTCCGGCGGCGTGCTGGTTGTCACCAGCCGCCGATAGCCTTGAGGGTATGAGCCCCACCGAACACCGCACTTCTGACAACTACCTGACGACCCCGGTCGACCCGACCTCCGCCGAGCGCCTCGCGGCATCCGGGCTCGAGCTCGCGACTGTCGACACGTCAGACACTGCGGCGTTCAGCCGGTGGTTCCAGGCCGAGGCCCGCGGGTTCCACGACACGACCCTGCCCGACAAGAGCGTCGAAGAGAAGCTGCCCGGGCTCGCCCACCGCCGCACAACCGGGGTCTGGGATTCCACCGCGGCAGATGCCGCCTCCCCGGTCGCGACCGTCAGCTCCTGGCCGGTCGAGCTGACTGTTCCGGGCGAGAAGAGTGTCGAAGCCTGGGCGATCAGCGCCGTAACAGTCTCACCGACCCACCGCCGTCGCGGCGTCGCCCGTGCGCTTCTGGAGTCGGAACTGCGCACCGCGGATGCCCTCGGCGTGCCGCTCGCGATCCTCACGGTCTCTGAGGCCACGATCTACAGCCGTTACGGCTTCGCCCCGACCAGCCGCACCGCCGACCTCAAGATCGACACCGCCCGCGCCAGGTGGACCGGCCCGATCGCGGCCGGCCGGGTGCACTTCGTGCCGTCCGAGTCGCTCATCGAGGATGGCCTCGCCCTCGTCGAGCGCGTGCGCCTCACGACTCCCGGCCAGATCCAGTTCGACCAGAATCTCTGGCTGCGCCTCATCGGCCAGCTCGGCGAGCCCACCGACGAGAGCCGCAAGCTGCGCACCATCCGCTACGACGACGAGAACGGCGTTGCCCAGGGCTTCGCAGTCTTCACCGTCGTCGAGACCGGCGCGAGCTTCTCGGCGCACACCCTCGACGTCAAGTACCTCGTCAGCGCAACCGACGACGCCTACGCCGGTCTCTGGCGCTTCCTGCTCGAGATGGACCTCGTCAGTGAGGTCACCGCGCACCTGCGTGCAGCCGACGAGCCGCTGCCCTGGCAGGTCGAAGACAACCGCGCCGTCGCGTTCGGTCGTGCCCATGACCACCTCTGGGCGAGGATCCTCGACGTTCCGGCCTCGCTCACCGCCCGCAGCTTCTCGGCCGCCGCTGACATCGTTCTCGAGATCAGCGACCCGCTCGGGTTCGCCGCGGGTTCGTTCCTGCTGTCGGTCGACGCCGCCGGCGACGCGACGGTGACAAAGCTCGACGGCGCCGCCGCCGCTGATGCTGCGGTCATCGCCCTCAGCGTGAACGAACTCGGTGCTCTCTACCTGGGCGCGACTTCGGCCGCGACACTGGTTCGCGCGGGTCGTATCGTCGAGAAGACGCCGGGTGCAGCATCCGTCGTCGACGCAGCATTCCGGTCCGAGCGCTCGGCCTGGCTGAGCATCTGGTTCTAGGGACAGGTCTTATCTGCTGAGCAGGGGAGTGCGGTCGGGGTTCTTCTCGAACCACTCGCTGACGTACCAGCACATCGGCACGATGCTGCGCGCGGAGGTCGCCTCGACGTCGTCGACGGCGAATTTGACGATCTCGGCGGCGTACCCCTTGCCGCGGAACTGCGGGTTGGTGAACGTGCGCGTGAACGAGATCGACGAGGGGCTCAGGCTGTAGTCGACGACAGCGACGAGGGTGCCGTCGACGCGGAGCACGTAACGTCGCGCATCTGGCTCGTGTTCGAACTGTTTACTCATCGGTATCCCCAGTGTTTCTCTCGCGGCTTTCTCTGCCTGCAACGCTAACCCCGCGGCGCAGCGTGGTTGCGTGCGAGCGCGGATTCGCAGCGAATTCGCCCGCATTCTCGCGTGTAATCGCGAAAATTGAAACTACTGAGACTAGCGGCCAACCCCAGAACTGAAATCAACGTAACGTTGAGGGGTGGGCAGTCCCACACCAATGAAAGGTTGTCGCTTGGGCGAGGAATGCATTCACGGACTCGATAACGGTCTGTGTGACGCGTGTTACCCCAAGGCGAGGCCAGAGGTTACTGCAACAGCAACACTGACCAAGCCGCGAGTGAGCCGTCCGCGGGTTGCGTCGTTGACGGCCCCGCGCCGTCCCGTCTCGTCTGCCGCAGCGGCATCCGCCGAGGATGTCAGCCAGCAGCGCGTCTACCACGTGACCCACGTCGACAACCTTGCCAACATCCTGGTCGAGGGCCTTCGCGCCGATGCGACCGAGGTCGTGCCGAGCGTCGACATCTCGTCCGAAGACAACCGCAACTCGCGCCGCACGATTGTGGTCTCGGATGACGGCGCAACAGTCGCGAGCTACGTTCCGTTCTTCCTGTCCCCGACGTCGAGTGTCTGGGAGAGCCTGCGCAGCCGGGCCGACGACCCGCGTCTCGCGACGCCGGGCGAGTGGATCCCGTCGGACTTCGTGCTTCTCGTCTCGTCGGTCGGAACGGTCTTCGACGCCAAGTCGTCAGACGAAGACGCGCCGATCGTCATCACCGACGGCGACGCGGCGCACGCCCTGACCCGTTTCTCGACGACGCGGGATGCCGGCGATCGTGTGGTGCGCAAGCTGCGCGCCGACGACGAGTCCGGTCGCATCCTGGCCGCCGAACTGCTCGTGAAAGACACCCTCGACTTCGAGCACATCTCGCTCATCGCCGTCGCCAACGACCGCGCGCGCAATGTCGTGAAGGCCATCTTGAAGGGTTCCGGACACTCCACCCGCGTCGCGATCCACCCGCCCTGGTTCGCCCTCGGAGAGTAGTCGCCCACAGTCTTCGAAACCCCCGTCCCGCATCGCGTGGCGGGGGTTAGTTATTGGTGGCGGGCACCGCGCCTAGGTGTCGAGCAGCCCGCGGATGTCGTCGGCCGTCAGCGCGGTGCTGAAGATCGCGTCGTCGTCCATGACCGCACTGAAGAGTTTCGCCTTCTTCTCTTTGAGCGCCATGACCTTCTCTTCGATCGTGCCGCGCGCGACCATTCGGTAGACCATGACGTTCTTCGACTGGCCGATGCGGTGCGTGCGGTCGATGGCCTGTGACTCTGACGCGGGATTCCACCACGGGTCGAGCATGAACACGTAGTCGGCTTCGGTCAGGTTGAGGCCGAATCCGCCCGCCTTGAGGCTGATCAGGAACACCGGCGCGGTGCCCTCTTTGAAGCTCGCGATGACCTTCGCGCGCTGCCGGGTCGAGCCGTCGAGGTAGGCGTAGGGGATGCCGACTGCGTCGAGGCGCTCGGCCGCTTTCTTCAGGAACGACGTGAACTGGCTGAAGATGAGCGCGCGGTGCCCCTCGGCGACCACGTCGTCGAGTTGTTCGAACAGCGCGTCGAGTTTGCTCGATGGAATGTCGGCGTACTTGTCGTCGACGAGCGACGCGTCGAGGCTCAGCATCCGCAGCAGGGTCAGCGACCTGAACACGATGAACCGGTTCTTGTTCATGTCGTCGAGCAGGCCGAGCAGTTTCTGGCGTTCCTTTTGCAGGAAGGTGTCATAGAGCGTGCGGTGCCGGGGCGACAGGTCGATCTGCAGCACCTGCTCCTGCTTGGCTGGCAGTTCGGTGGCGACGAGCTCTTTGGTGCGACGCATCATGAGCGGGCGGATGCGGCGGCGCAGCTTGGCGACCAGCTCGGCACTCGTCAGTGTCGTCGGGGTGATCGCGGCAGTGACCTGGGTGCTCGTGCCCGGGCGGGGTACCGGAGTCTCGTCTTCGTCGACGAACCGGACCACGCGGGGTTCGGCGACCTCTTCGGTCTCCAGCTGTGCCTTCGGGCTGCCGCCGTTGGTGATCGGCTTGATGTATTCCTCAGAGAAACGACGGGCCGAGGGGAAGAGCCCCGGCGCCGTGATCGAGAACAGCGCCCAGAGGTCTTCGAGGCTGTTCTCCATCGGGGTTCCGGTGATGGCGAGTTTGAACGGCGCGGCGAGCTCGACGGCGCACTGGTGCGCCTTCGATGCCGCGTTTTTCACGAACTGGGCTTCGTCGAGCACGAGGCCAGCCCACTTCTCGGCCTGGTACGACTCGAAATCGAGCCGGAACAGGGCGTAGGAGGTGACGACGATGTCGGCACCGCGGGCGGTGTCGGCCACGCGGGTACCGCTCTTCGACTCCGTCGCCGAGATGCCGCGCACCGCGAGCGACGGAACAAAACGCGCGGCCTCGGCGAGCCAGTTCGAGACCACCGAGGTCGGGGCGACGACCAGGAAGGGGGCAGCGGGGGCGGCATCCGGAGCCTGGTCAGCGAGACGGGCCTCGACCGCGTGCCCGACGAGGGCGAGGGTCTGCAGGGTCTTGCCGAGCCCCATGTCGTCGGCGAGGATGCCGCCGAGGCCGTGGCGCCAGAGGAAGGCGAGCCAGTGGAAACCGTCGAGTTGGTACGGGCGCAGGTCGGCGTCGAGCGACGAGGGCAGGGGCGTCACCTCGACGGCCTCGAGGCTGGCGAGGGCGGAGACCGCGTCGCGCCAGGACTGGGCCTGCTCGGTCTCGTCGGCGAGGTCTTCGAAGTCAGCCCAGAGGCTGGCCTGGTAGCGGCTGATGCGCGGGCCGGTCTCCCATTCCGAGAGCGCCGAGGCCTCGTCGATGAGACGCTTGAGCTCGTCGAAGACAGGCTGGTCGAGCGAGAGATAGGAGTTGTCGACGAGCAGCAGCTTCTTGGCGCCTTTGCTCAAGGCCTTGAACAGTGGGCCGAACGGCACCTTGCGGCCGTCGACCGAGACGAGCACTCCGAGGTCGAACCAGTCGCGGTGCGTCGTCTCGACTGTCGTGACCACGAGGTGGGGGATGTCGGTGAGCTCCTGGTAGTCCGGGCGCTCGCCGACCAGGTCGACCCGCACGCCGGGCAGTTCCTGCACGAGCGCGATGACCACCGAGCTGAATTCGGCGGCGGGCAGCCCCTGCAGGGTCGTCGAGGTGAGCACCGGGATGCCGGCCGCCTCGGGCGTCGACGACAGCAGGCTCATCGCCGCGCCGAGCACGACCTGCTCGGTGGCCACGTCGCGCAGGTCGTCGGTCGTGGCGGCAAGCGCGCCGAGCGGATGCACCGGTTTTCGCACAACCCCGGCCCCGGACTGGTACTCCCAGGCCCACTCGAGTTTGAGAGTCTGCTTCGCCGTGAAGGTGGCAGTGAGCACGAGCGTGGGCGGCACGATCTCGGGAAGCTGCACCGTGGCATCCGCGCTGGTGACCTCGATCGTGCGGTTGAGGCGCGGGTAGTACTCGGTGAGGAATTCCTCGGCGTCGGATGCCGGGATCTCGAGCACCGGGCCGCGTCCGAGAAGGCGTCGGTGCTCTTCGGTGAGCGGCACGGCCGAGGGCGCGAGGGTATAGACGGCGGCGGGCGTGAACTCGGCCGTGTAGACGCCGTGGTTGCCGATGCTGCCGGCGTGGTCGGGTGCGAAATTGTCGCCGTCGATCTCGAGGGTCGTGCGCAGTTTCAGGTCACCGGGGTGCTCGCCGGGCGTGGACTCGGAATCGAGGGACCCGGCCGACACGTCGAGCCCGATCCGGGCCTCGCGTCCGATGCGCACGACGCCGCCCTTCTTGCTGCCGAGCAACTCGATGCCGAGCATCGCTGCTTCGTCGAGCAACCGCCAGAGCAGGGTGCTGTGGAAGTCGTCGAGGTAGAGCCAGTCGGTGTCCTGCCCGGTATAGACGTCGCGGGTGGTTGCCTTGTGCAGTGCGGCGAGCTGGGCGAACCAGCGCTGGTGGGTCTCTTCGAGGGCGAGCCGGTGCGACTGGTAGCCGATCGAGTTCCAGGTGATGGTGCCGCGCACCCAGTTGCCCGCGCCGCTGCGGATGACGGGGCGCACACCGAGGCGGTTCTCGCCGTTGCTCCAGCCGATCGAGGTCTGTGCCGTGGGTCCGCGCCACCGGTCGCGGGTGCGCGGTGTCTGCTCGCGCAGCTCGAACTGGAGGCCGATGGGCGAGACGGCGGGCGGCATCCGGGAACCGAACGGTGCCGCTGGCGCCGGCGCCGAGCGGGTGATGGAGCCGAGGGTCTTCTTCCAGTCCGGTTCGGCGATCGTGACCGAGGTGGTGGAGAGGTCGCTGCCGCGCTGCAGGGCGCCCTCGCCGTTCTGCTGCAGGTGGATGCGGTTGCACTCGAGCAGCGTCGCGGCGACGTGCTTGCAGTCGAACACCATCGGGCAGGAGCAGTTGCCGCTCACCGGCTTGTGGTAGCCGTCGCGGGCCGGGGCGAGCTCGAGATGGCAGCGGTAGACGTTCAAGCCGGAGCCGCGCACGGTGCTGCTGAGCAGGCCGGAATCCGGGTCCCAGTCGACTTCGCTGACCATGCCGGAGCGGGAATACTCGCGGCCGCGGTCATAGGCGGCCTGCCCGGATAGCCGGATGATGTCGCGCATGTCCACCAGGGGAGGAGTCTCGACGGGCATCCCCCAATAGTGTCACGCACCACCGACCCGCCGCCGCGCGTGCTCTTGCAAATGGGGGCGCTTATGGTGGTGGGGTGCCGTCTTTTCGTGTGGTGATGACCATCGGTGCACTGCGCCCGGGGGTCGCGCCGCAGCGGATCCTGCCGATAGCCGCGGATGCCGCCCGAGAACTCACTATCGTCGAGGCCAGTGACCTCGCCGTGGTGGCGGGTGAGGCGCGGATCACCGTGCGTTTCGAAGCTGAGGATGCCGAACTCGCGGTGCAGATCGGTGAGCACGTCGCCTACGCCACCTCCCGGTCAGCGCAGGTGCTCGCCGCGCGGATCACCGAGCGCGTGCGCGGCACCTGGGTGCCGCGCTGAGCCGGCTTTAGGCGAGTTCGAAGACGAAATACGGGCCGTCGGCGTCGTGCACGATCGTCGCCGGGCCGGCGAAGTCCGCAAAGTCTCCCGTGCCGGTTCCCGCGATGATCGACCCGAAGATCGTCAGCTCATCACCGACTTGCGACCCGCCGTGGTGCACGGTGAAGGAGCCGGTGCGTCCGTCGTCCGTGGTCCCCGTGATGCGTTCGGCGGCGAGATAACCGCGGCTCGCCTCGGTGCCCGACGAGATGAAGTGCGCGATGCTCTCGCCCACCAGGCCGCCCGTGTACGTTTTTTTCATGGTTACCGCGCCGAGCCAGTCGTCGTCGGTGCCGGTCAGGCCGAGCCCGTCGAGCGGTGCTGGATCCCAGCCGGTTACGTCGAAGCGTGCGGTGAGTGTCGTCATGAGGTCAGGCTAGTTGCGACCGCCGACGGTCAGCGGGCGCGCAAGCGCGCGATGCGGGCCGACAGGAAGTCGACCAGGATGCCCAGGCCGATTGCAACGGCGATCGACAGCACGATCGCGAGCAGCGGATTCTGGTGGAACCAGGTGCCGAACGCCGCCCCGATGAGCACGTTGTACCCGGCCCACGCGCCGCCGGCGAGCATCGTCAACGGCAGGAACCGGCGGTAGGAGAACCCGGTCGCCCCGGCTGTCAGGTTGACCGCGACCCGGCCGAACGGCACAAAGCGCGCGGTGAGAAGCACGGCGGCCGCGCGGCGCTCGAGAGCCGTGCGCGCCCATCCGATGGCCGCCGCGATTTTCGGGCGCCGCGCGAACGAGAACCGGTCGAGGCCCACCCGGCGGCCGACGTAGTAGGTGAGCGAGTCGCCGATCATCGCGGCGACCGCGGCGACCGGGATCAGGATGCCGAGCGCGGGAGTGCCGGTCGAGGCCGAGAGCGCAGCGAGGCCGACGACGACGGTCTCGCTCGGGACGATGACGAGGAACGCGTCGGCGACCGTCAGCGCGAAGACTCCGAGATACACCCACTCGGAGGCCGCGAGACCGAGGATCCACTCTTCAAGTTGCTCCACACCCACGGTTGTAGTTCGCGAAGGTGAACGTTCGGGGCGGACGCAGAAGAGCCCGGGACATCGCTGTTCCGGGCCCGTCCTACAGCCGGCTCAGGTGAGGTCGCTGTCCGTGTACTCGCCTTCGGCGTCGGAGTCGGGGGCGGCAACGTCGTCCTCGAGTTCGCTGTCGATGTAGCTGCCGTCTTCGACGATGCCGGCGTCGCCGGCGACAGTATCGCGCCCGGCTGTTCCGTCGTTCGCGGTCGGTGACCCGTTGCTGCTCAGGTCGCTTCCGCCGGCTGGCACGCCTGTGGGATCGGTGTTGCTCATGGTCTGCTCCTTTACGTCGTTGTCGTTCTACTCTCGTTGCGGGCGGGACGGCGATCAAGGTGTGGGCGGCATCCGGCTGCCCGAGTCAGGGTTCTCCCAGCGTGCGCGCCCTCTCGTGCAGTGCGCGTCGGTTCGCGCGGCCGGCGGCGTGACCGATGGGCGCTGGGGTCGCGGTACTCCTAGGCTGGGGCCGTGACATCCGACACCGCACCCTCAACCACTCCACTCCGCGTAGTCGTCGCCGACGATTCGGTGCTGCTGCGAGAAGGGCTCGTCCGGGTGCTCGTCGAGGCCGGGTTCGAGGTCGTGGCGTCGTATCCGGAGGCCGGGCCGATGCTCGCCGAGCTCGAGGGGCTGGCCCCCGACCTGATAGTTCTCGACGTGCGGATGCCGCCCACCTTTCGCGACGAGGGCGTGCGCGCCGCGATCGAGGCCCGCGCGGTGCTGCCCCGGGTCGGCATCCTGCTGCTCTCGCAGTACGTCGAGGTCGCCTACGCGCAAGAGCTGCTGTCGTCGGGCACCGGGGGCGTCGGTTACCTGTTGAAAGACCGCGTCGCGTCGCTGGCCGAGCTCGAGGATGCCGTCTCGCGCATCGCCGCGGGCGGCACGGTTCTCGATCCCGAGGTCGTCGCCCAGCTACTCGGGCGCCGCCAGAACCCGCTGTCGTCGCTCACGCCGCGCGAACTCGAGGTCATGGCGCTCATGGCCGAGGGGCGCACCAACGCGGCGATCGCCGCCGCCCTCGTCATCGGCACGGGCGCCGTGGAGAAGAATGTGACGTCGATCTTCCAGAAACTGGGGCTCGACGACTCGGGCACCGATCACCGCCGCGTGCTCGCGGTGCTGGCCTGGCTGCAGCGCTAGCCTTCGCTCAGTGCGTGCCCGTTCGGGGCGTCCGTTCCCGGGCGCGCGGGCACTGTCGTCCCGAACGGGCACTTCAGCCGAGCGGCTCGATGATCCGCGGCAGCACGTGCTCGTAGACGACGCTCGTGCGCACGTCGGCGACCTCGGGGCGCTCGGTCAGGCGGTCGATGACAAACGCGTACAGCGCGTCGTTGTCGGCGACCGCGACATGCACGAGGAAGTCCTCGGTTCCGGTCGTGACGAAGACGCCGATGGTCTCGTCGAGCTCGATCGCCCACGACCGGAAGCCGTCGATGTTCTCGCGCGACGGCGGACGGATGCGCACGGCGATGAGTGCCTGCACCGAGCGCCCGAGAGCCGGCAGGTCCACGTCGATCCGTGACCCGCGGATGACGCCCCGCCGGTAGAGGGCACGCGTGCGGTCGAGCGCGGTGGTCGGCGAGATGCCCACGGCCGCGGCGATGTCGCGGTTCGTGCGCCGTGCATCGGCTTGTAATTCGCGCAGGATCGCCGCATCAATCGCGTCGAGACCGGTCATTTTCGCCACCTCTCCGTACTTAATCCGGGTGCGGATCAGCGCATCCGTTCAAATGCCTAGAGTAGCTGCGATCTACCGTTCGAAAGGAAGAACATGCTCGCAGAAGTCGGCTTCACTCCCGATGAGATCCGCCTCGACGAATCCACGCGCTCCGCCCGGCTCAAGTGGGTGATCCTGGTCGACGAGGCGCTTCCCGCCGGTCGCCAGGTCAACGCTGCAGCCTGCATCGCAGCTGCCACGAGCGCGAAGGTGTCGGGATTGCTCGGCCCGGATGCCACCGACGCGGACGGCGAACTGCACCCCGGACTGCCCTGGGGCGGGTGCACGGTTCTGGGTGCGGCATCCGAAGCACTGTCGGCGGTTCTCGTGAAGGCCTCGGCCCTCGACGACGTGCTGGTCGTCGACATGCCCGCGGTCGCGCAGCAGGTACGGGTCTACAGCGAGTACGTCGAGACGATGGCTGCGACGCCGCTCGCCGACCTGGCGCCGCTCGCGGTCGGCCTGGTCGGGGAGCGGAAGAGCATCGACAAGCTGGTGAAGCGCCTGTCTCTGCTCGCCTGACCCGGCGCTAGGGCAGCGGCGTCTCGGTGTCGAGCCCGCTCGTCCGCTTGTCGTGGGCGCGGGTCGAGCGCACGGCACCCGCGCTGGCGACTATGACGAGGCCGATCGCCACGACCTGCCACACGCTGAGGTTCTGGTGCAGGATGAAGAACCCGGCCGCGGTGGCGAGGGCGGGGGAGACGCTCATGAGGATCGAGAAGGTTCCCGCGGCCAGGCGCCGCAGGGCGATGAGTTCGAGGCCGTAGGGAATAGCCGACGACGCGAGGGCGACGGCGGCGCCGAGCAGCAGCACGTGCGGATGCACCAGTGCCGGCCCCGCGCTCGCGATGCCGAACGGGATGGTGACGATCGCGCCGATCGACATCGCGAGGGCCAGCCCACCGAACCCCGGGAAGCGCTTACCGGTGCGCTCGGACATGAGGATGTACGCGACCCACATCACCGCGGCGCCGGCCGCGAGAGCGACACCGACCGGGTCGAGTTTCTCGAACCCGCCCTGGCTGAGCAGCACGACACCCGCGAACGCGAGGGCCGCCCAGAGCCAGGCGGATGCGCGCCGGCTGACGATCACCGAGAGCAGCAGCGGGCCGACGACTTCGATCGTCACGGTCGGGCCGAGCGGGATGCGCTCGAGCGCGAGGTAGAAGAGTGCGTTCATCAGTGCGAGCGAGAGGCCGAAGGCGGTGACGGTCGCCCAGTCGCGGCGCGAGTGCCCGCGCAGGCTCGGGCGGGCTATCGCGAGAAGGATGAGTGCGGAGAAGGCGAGGCGCAGGGTGACCATGCCGATCGGGCCCACCGACGGGAACAACAGCACCGCGATCGAGGCGCCGACCTCCTGGCAGAGCAGGCCGACCACGACCAGCCCGACGGCTCCGAGCGGGGCGGAGTTCTTCGGGGGTGCGATCGTCACTCCTCGACCGTAGGGGGCGCGGGCGACAAACCGTTAATTAGGCGCCGGAATCGGCGGACAGCCCGCAAAT
>Ga0247736_10000223_pt1 | contig 20686 bp, 27 predicted proteins | sample UWRJL193509B2_FD_180935 | JGI IMG/M metagenome (GOLD analysis project Ga0247736, IMG submission 180935) | Plant litter microbial communities from Arlington Agricultural Research Station in Wisconsin, United States - UWRJ-L193-509B-2 | ecosystem: Environmental > Terrestrial > Plant litter >...
GCACGCGACGCCACAACAACCTCGTGGTTATGGTCGCGCAGAACGTCGACAAGTTTGGTGCCGATGAGGCCCGTGCCTCCGACAACAACGATCCTCATCGGGGCGCTCAGCTCGCCGGGGTGGGCTGTGCGGCGACCGGCTGCGTGGCCAGCCACTGCTCGAAGGTGGTCTCGAAGAGGGTGGCGCCGGCGCCGGGAACCAGCGTGCGCTCCTCGAGGATCGCTCCGAAGTAGGGGGCATTCGCGTCGGCCAGAACTTCGCGGGTATCTCCGCGGAGTGCGAGTGCACCGCGCACGAGCTCGTCGAGGCCGAGCTGGATCGGTCCTGCGATCTCGACGGTGCCGTTGAGAGGTGTGCCCACGGCAGTGCGGCCGACCGTGGTGGCGACGTCTTCTGCGGCGATCGGTTGGATGAGGGCGTGAGAGAGACGAACGGTGTTTCCCTCGGTCGCGGCCTGCGCGATGCTCTTCACAAATTCGTAGAACTGCGTGGCGTGCACAATCGAGTAGGGCAGTCCGGATTCCTTGATGAGGTTCTCTTGGGCAACCTTGGCGCGGAAGTAGCCGCTCGACGGCAGACGGTCCGTGCCCACAACGGAGAGTGCGACGTGGTGCGTGACACCCGCCACCTTCTCGGCGGCGAGAAGATTGGTGGTCGACGTGGTGAAGAAGTCCATCACGGCGGTCTCCTCGAACGACGGTGAGTTCGACACGTCGATAACAACCTGGGCGCCGACCAGCACCTCGGCAAGTCCTTCACCCGTGAGGGTGTTGACCCCGGAGTTGGGGGAGGCCGAAATTGCCTCGTGGCCGTGCTCGGAGAGCTTGGCAACAACCTTGGAGCCGATGAGTCCGGTTCCGCCGATAACTACGATCTTCATAAGATGCCCTTCGCTGGTGACCGGGGCTGTCTGCGCCGGTTCAGTAGCTAAGACCGAGGATGCTCATCGCCTGTGACGCGATTGGCAAAGTTCGCTGCGGCAGCGTGCGTGGCGCTGTGTCGATTAGTTCCAGTGCCGCAATTTGGTGGGGTTCAGCACCATCCAGAGGTCGCTCACCTGATCGCCCGCTACGTCGATGCAGATAACACCCACCACAAACCCGTGGCGGCGCAGCACCAGGCCGGCGCGACCGTTCACCTCGTGTTCCGCGATCTCGGTCGGCTCCCCGGGCGGGAGGTCACACAACCGAAGCGCCACGTCCGTTGCACCCCGCAGCGTTCGCGCGACGACGCCCCCGTTGTCGGTGATCATCTCCGCGGTCGGGCTGAGCACCGCGATGACCTCGGTGACGCGCCCGCTTGTGAGCGCGATCCACAGGCTGTGCACAACAGCGCGCTGGTGTTCCGGCGTCGAGCCGGTGATGCGTCGCTGGTGGATGCTTCGACGCGCGGCCTCCGCGAGCAGACAGTGGGCCCGGTCATCACTTTTGCCTCTCACGGGGAGGGAGTGCCTGCCATGGGGCGAAGCTTCGCGGGATTCATCAGCCACAACAGGCTGTCGATCCCCGCGTCGGACGTGATCGCGGTGAGGATGGTGAATGCCACTCCGTCGCGCGAGAGCTCCACCGACGGACGACCATTCGCCTCGACCCAGGTCAGCTCGACATCCGTCCAGAAGTGCGACGAGAACGCCGACACAAATTTCGCGACGCGCGAACGTCCAACGATGGGGATCCGGGCAGCGAGTTTGACGCCGCCACCGTCGGAGTAGCTGACGACGTCGGCGGCGAACAGCTTCTCGAGGCTGGCCACGTCGCCCGCCTTCGCCGCGGTCAAAAAGGCGCTGAGCAGTCGGCGATGTTCCGGCGCCGGTGCTGGGCGTCGGCGTTCTGCCGACAAGTGTTGGCGGGCCCGGCTGACGAGTTTGCGGGTGGCGGGTTCGGTGGACTGCACAATGTCGGCGATGAGTGAGTAGGGGTAGTCGAAGGCCTCCCGCAGCACGTACGCCGCACGCTCGGCGGGGGTCAGTTTTTCGAGGAGAAGGAGAACGGCATACTCGAGGGCTTCACCACGTTCGGCCCCCAGGGCAGGATCCGCGCTGGTATCAATGGGATCGGGCAGCCACGGGCCGACGTATGTCTCGTGCCGGGAGCGTGCGGACTGCGCGAGGTTCATCGACAGTCGGGTGGTAATGGTGGCGAGGAAGGCCGGAGGCGTTTCTATCCGGTTGTGGTCGGTCGACTGCCAGCGCAGCCAGGTCTCCTGCACGATGTCTTCGGCTTCGGACACACTGCCAAGCATCCGGTAGGCGATGCCAAACAGCCGAGGGCGAACCAGGGTAAACGTCTCCATGGCCCACTCGATGCCACGGTGACCGTTGTGTTCGTCCACGTATCCGCCCATTCATTTCAGGGCCGCCGCGGCGACCACCTACCTGGATTCCGCCCGACAAAAAAGAGCGTTCGCGAGCTAAGACAGTGCAGTCTCCCGGTCTGTGACCACTTTCGCAAAATTAGTTTTTTGCCTGTGTGGGGAGGCCGAACAGGTCCTGCCACCGGCGGAAACCGGAGCGCATACTGGCAATCATGGACGATGCCAGCACCACATTGCGAGATTTTCTCCAGTCGCGGCGGGCGAGACTGCGCCCATCCGACGTGGGACTCATCGGTGGAGGATTCCGTCGGGTCGAGGGACTGCGCCGCGAGGAGGTGGCCTCGCTCGCCGGAGTCAACGTCGACTACTACGCGCGTCTCGAACAGGGACGACTGCCCCGAGTGTCGATCTCGGTGCTCGACGCGGTCGCGCGTGCCCTCCGGTTGGACGCCGTTGAACGCCGGCACCTGATCGCACTCGCGCATCCATCCGCCCCCGCTCGATCCCCGCGACCACAGCGCGTGCGACCAGCCGTCGACACCCTGCTCGCCTCCCTCGACGCGCAGCCCGCGTTTGTAATGGGCGACCGGATGGACATCCTGGCCGCGAATTGGATGGCCCGGCAGGTGATGGGGAACTGGCTCGACCGACCCGCCAACCAGCGCAACCTGGCACGATTTATTTTTCTTGATCCGGAGGCTCGCCAGGTGCACCGGGACTGGTCCGTTGTGGCACAGGAAGCCGTGGCGACTCTGCGGAGCTATGGCGGCGAGCATCCGGATGATCCGACCTTCGCCGCCCTCGTAACCGAACTGCGGGAGAGCAGCCCCGAGTTTGTGGAGTGGTGGTCGGCCCACGATGTGCGTGCGCGCTCTCACGGGGTGAAGGTTTACGAGCACCCACAGATGGGAACCATCACCGTGCACTGCGAAGCCCTCGAATTTCCCGGCGACGACCACCAGCGACTCTGCATCTACACCGCCGAGCCGGGCACAGCGTCACACCAGGCGCTGGTACTTCTCGCCTCGATGCGCGCTCACAGCGACATCGCCCACACCACCTAGCCCCCATACCTCGTAGCCCCCAGTCGCCCGTCACCACCCAGACGCCACTCACCTCACCTCATCTCACCACCCACTGTTCGGAGATACCCCCATGCCCAAAACCATCGTTATCACCGGCGCGAGCGACGGAATCGGCGCCGCCGCCGCCCGCCAGCTCACGCAGAAGGGCCACACCGTCGTCATCGTCGGTCGCACACTCGCCAAAACCCAGACCATCGCCGCAGAACTCGGCGCCGACTACTTCATCGCCGACTTCGCGCGACTGGACGACGTGCGGAGGCTCGCCACCGACCTCGCAGAGCGCTACCCCACCATCGACGTGCTGGCGAACAATGCGGGCGGGGTCTTCGGCGACCCGGCACCCACGGTCGACGGCTTCGAGAAAACGTTCCAGGTGAACCACCTCGCGCCGTTCCTTCTCACCACCCTGCTGATGCCGACGCTGGAACACAGCCACGCGACGGTCATTCAGACCGCGAGCGACGCGGCGCGGATCAGCGGCAAGCTTGTGATGGGCGACCTGAACAACACCGCAGGGCGATCACCCACGCGTGCGTACGGGGATGCGAAGCTCGCCAACATCCTGTTTACGTCGGAGCTGCAGCGCCGATACGGACGCCGGGGTGTCGCCGCCGCAGCATTCCACCCCGGAACGGTGGCGACGAATTTCGCCTCAGACACCTCAAGCCGGGCAATGCGGTTTGTGTACAGCAACCCGCTGATCCGCCGACTCATCACCACGGCCGACGGGGGAGCCGCACAACTCGTCTGGCTCGCCAGCACCACACCCATACTCGACTGGAACCCGGGGACGTACTACGAAAAGGGCCGGACGGCGCAGAAGGTCAACCCGCAGGTGACCTCGCTCGCCCTCGCGGCAGAACTGTGGGAGGCCAGCGCCCGGATGGTGTCTCTCGACACCGCACCCGAGCGCTGACCTGGTCCGATCTGCGACGTTGCGTATTTAGCGGCGAGCAGCGGCGCGGCTGCCGAAACGGAGGTAGAGCACCAGCACGATGATCGCGCCAATGATCGATCCGATGATTCCGGCGGGCTGGAAGAAGCCGTCCGTGGCGTCCGCGTTGAAGATGAGGAAGCCCAGGAATCCACCGACAAACGACCCCACAATGCCGAGCAGGATGGTCATTCCGACGGAGATGTTCTGTCGTCCGGGCACAACGAGCCGGGCGACGGCTCCGGCGATGAGGCCGACAACGATGATGCTGATGATAAGACCGATCATGGTCCGCTCCTTTGCTGAGGTATGTCTGGGACACACGCGGTGCGGCCCGGAGTTGGGCCGTGATTCGAGCCAACCACCCGTAGGGGTGTGGCACTACACCCCTACGGGTGAAAGAGTGGGCTTATGAGTGTTCCCGTATCTCGTCGCCCGTTGACCGTGTCGCTGGTCGACGACTACGACGTGGTGCTCATCGGCTTGGCTCACATGTTCGACCAGTACCGCGACCGGGTTGTTGTCGCGGAGATCGATGCGAACGCCGACCTGAGCGACTCGATCGACATTGTGATGTACGACTCGTTCGCGCAGCCCGAGTCGGACCACCACGAAATTGCCGAGCTGGTCGCCTCCCCGCAGGCGGCCAAAGTGGTGGTCTACACCTGGAACTTCCAGCCCGAACTCATCGCAAATGCGCTCGAGCAGGGGGTGCGGGGCTACCTCTCCAAAACCCTTCCCGCGCGGGATCTCGTCGCGGCGCTGGAAGCGGTGCACGCAGGAGAGGTTGTGGTGAGCGAGCCGCCCCGTCGCACCAGTAGCGCCATGGCGCTCGACTGGCCCGGCCGCAAAGAGGGCATCACCGACCGCGAAGCCGAGATCCTCGCGCTGATCACGCAGGGAAAAAATAACGCCGAGGTCGCGACCCTGACCTACCTGAGCCCCAACACCGTGAAGTCCTACATCCGCAGCATCTATCGCAAGATCGATGCGTCCAGCCGAACGCAGGCAGTTCTGTGGGGCGTCGACCATGGGTTCACCCCCAATCACCACCGCATCGATCACTGGCTCGGAGGCCCGTAAGGCATGACAATTCCCCGTGTTATCGGCACCGGCGATATGCCCGTGACCAACACCGCAGTCATCGACCTGGGTGGGCAGTGGCAATTCCGCTCCGACCCGCGCGATCTCGGTGAGCACTACCCGCAGCAGCTCGCGTATACCCATGCCAACGATGCGAGGTGGATGGCCCCCGAGCATCCCGACACCGATTGGCAGCAGATCGCCGTGCCCGGCAGCTGGACCGCGCAGGGACACCGCGACGTGCAGCGCGCCTGGTATCGCACCGGTTTCGCCGCCCCGATGCCCGGGGGAGTAGCGCACGGCGGGCGCGTAGTGCTCAGGTTCGACGGGGTCGACTACCTCTCTGACGTCTGGCTCAACGGACACTACCTCGGCAGTCATGAAGGCTACCTCGGCCGGTTCGCGTATGAAGTGAGCGGCCTGCTCCGCGACGAGAACACGCTGGTCGTCAAGGTGATGCAGGCCCACGACGTCGACGGCCGCGAAGACCAGATGCGGCAGTACAAGTCGCATTTTGTGGGGTCCCTCGGCCGATTCGACATGAACGATCCCGAATCGAAGCCCGCCGGTATTTGGGGTGCGGTCACCCTGAGTATGCAGGGCGAGGTCGGAGTGGATGCCCTGAAGCTCGACTACTCCCTCCCCAAGCTGACCGCCGACCACAATCCTCTCGACGCTGTGCCCGTGACGGCAGTGCTGACCTGCACTCTCGCTGGGCGCACCGCCACCGCGCCGAGTCCCGCGCCGCACCTCGTCGACCTGCACTGGACCATCGCGGACGAGACCGGAACACCCGTCGCCGAAGGCCGCGAATCACACCTGCCCGTGAGTGGACAGCGTGTGGTCACCGTGGACCTCCAGTTCGACGCACTCCTCTGGTACACGTGGGACCTCGGACCGCAACAGCTCTACACGGTGACCGTCGAGGTTCTCGATGCCGCCACCGACGACGATGCTGGCGACCGCCTCCTCGACCGCCGCAGCTGGAGCACGGGCTTCCGCCGCATCGACCAGGGCGCCGGGTGGGACCTCCGCCTCAACGGCCTTCCCTTCTACCAGCGCGGGGCGAACTACCTGTCTGAACTCGACCTCTCGTCGATGACCCCCGAGCGCTACCATCACGACGCCGAACTGTTCCGCGCGGCGAACCTCAACACCGTGCACCCGTTCTGCCTTGTGGAGGGCGACGCGCTCTACACCGCCTGCAACGAGCTCGGCCTGCTGGTCTACCAGGACTTCCCGCTGTGGCTCATGGCTGACACCTCCAGCGATATGGTGCGTCGGGCGCTGGTGCAATTCGACGACATGCTCGTTCGGCTGCACGAGCATCCGGCCATCGCCATCTGGAATTTCGGGTCGCAGGCCAGCATCAACAACATGGACAAGCTGTGCACCGCACTCGTGGCCCGCGCCCGCACGGTCGACCCCAGCCGGATCGCGCACCTCGGCAACGCGGCCGTGGCCTACGAGGCGCACGACGACACCCACCCGACCGGGTCATTTTTCTGGACCGAGGATGACGCGCGCCGCTTCGAGGTCGACTACGACTGGCGCCGGGATTCCCACATGTATCCCGGGTGGTACTTCGATGACATCCGTGCGATCCGGATGCTCCCGCGCCACCACTTCGAGCTGATCACCGAGTTCGGCGCACAGGCCCTGCCCGACCGTGCTGCCCTCGCCTCCTTTATCACTGACGACGGGGCCATCGACTGGACCGGTATCGCACGCCACTGCGGCCAGCCTGCTCTGCTCCAGCGCCACAATCCCGCAGCGACCACCCTCGACGAGCTGATCGAGAGCAGCCAGCGGTACCAGGCGTTGCTGCTCCGGCACCACATCGAGTTCATTCGCGGCACCAAGGGCGAGCCCGGCCATGGGCTGCACGTCTTCGCGTTTGTTGATTCCTGGCCCTCGGTGACCTGGTCGATCCTCGACCACGATCGCCATCCGAAGCAGGGGTATCACGCGGTGGCGGCGGCCATGCGTCCGGTGCTGGCGATGTTGGATGATCCGTTGCGCGAGACCGGTCGCGCCGACACGGGCGCTTCTGTCGACACGGGGGCGTCCGCCGGCACGGACGCTGCCACCGAGGCCCGCCGTGTGCTGGTGGTCAACGACTCCGCCGCGAGTATCGACGCCACCCTGATGGTTGAGGCCGATGGTGTTGTGGTGTTCGAGTCGGCCATAGCGGTCGGCACAACGTCCGCCGTGCCCGTAGAGGTTCTGCTGCCCGTCGGTTTCGCCGCTGTCGACCTGCATCTGCAGTGGGCGACCGGGCAGGCCACCAACTCGTACGTGTTGCCGGTTTAGAGCGCGGGGTTTGCGCCCCGGCGTCGCTCCACCGCGATACCCGCAGGACGCCCCGCAACGATGGTGCGCAGCGCGGCGTTGGTGGCCGCCAGCGCATCCATACCGAGGGAATTGCCGATCACCCCGTAGATCGTCGCTTCGACTTCGCGCACTGCGGCCTCGGACCCGCGGCCTGCGTCGGTCAGGCTGAGCTCCACCCGGCGTCGGTCGCCCGGCGCGGGCACTCGGTCAGCGAGCCCGGAGGTGACCAGGCCGTCGATCAGGCGACTCGGGCTGCTCGTTTCGCAGACGAGTAAAACGCCCAGATCGACCAGTGAAAGGGGGCCGTGATCGTGCAGAACCCGGATGGCTTCGGCTTGCGACGGGGTGAGACCCAGGGGGCGAAGTGCGTCGAGCAGCATACGGTTGCCCTCCCGCTGGGCCGCCAGAACGAGATACCGGAACTCTTCCGCCGGGGTCATCCCCGTCATCCGGTCACTCCCGCTGCGGGCACCGGACGTTCATTGAGCGCGTCGACAAAGGTGCGGATGGTGGACGAGTACAGCGCGGGATGGGTGAAGCGGAACATGTGGCCCGTGCGGGGCAGCACCACCTCGGTCGAGCCGCGGATGCCGCGGAGCATCTCCTTGGCGGCCGCGTCCCCCACCAGACGGTCGTCGGCGGGAGTGATGAGCAGGGTCGGCACCTCGATGCGGCCCAGGCAGTCGAGCATGTTGAACGACGTGACCGAAGTCACGCGGGCGGTGTAGCTCGCGCGCGGGGTGTGGGTGCGAAACAGCGCGCGGACGTCGTCCTGCGTCTGCGGCACCTCCGCTGTGGCGTCGAAGCGTGAGGCGAGCTGGAACGCATGGAACCGGAGGATGCCCTGGCGGTACAGCGCACCGCCGGCGAATTTCGACAGTGCGGCGGCGACACCCTTCCACTGGGGGAGCGGGTTGGCGGCGAATCCTCCGGAGAGCACGAGCCCCACGAGGCCTTCGGGCTGCCGCGAGGCGAGGGCGAGGCTGATGACAGCGCCGAACGAGTCGCCGGCGAGCACAAATGAGTCGAGGTCGGCGACCTCGTCGGCCAGGATGTCGGCGTACGCCTCGACGGAGTCGATGTCTTCGGGCAGGCGCATGGTGCGAGTGGGGAGGCCCGCGAGCCCGGGGAGGGAGTCGATGTCCCATGGGGCGCCAGAAAAACACGGAACGCACACAACGGTGGGCACACTCGGCTCAGCCACGTTCCATGTTTCATCATTAGATGTCATGTCACGAATATAGTGGCCCCGGGTTGGGGCGCCAAGCTATTTCGAAAGTCTGTGTTATTTACCCATGAGCGGGGTTATGTTCATACCGACCGGGCACTGTAGAGGGAAGAATTGTCTACGCACGACTCGCGCACGCACCGAGGGGATTGCTGATGTCGATGAGTGAAACCACACATGATGGTGCGCCTGCGGAGCGCCCCTCCGCTTTCACGGTGTTCGGTGTGATCTTTATGGTGTTGGCCGCGACCATTTTTGTGGCCGGCCTGGTGATCTTCCTGACCGGCATCGACGTGGCGATCCTCCTGATGATTATCGCCTTCGGTTTTATGACCTTCGCGACAGGCCTACTGGCCGTACCGCGCTAGCGCAGCTCCCGCTCTCCCGCCCGACAGCCCACACCACCGTGCGGCGGCTCTCCCGCTGAGGTGAACGCCCTCTGGCTTAGAAGAAGTCGGGGGAGGGTGTGGTCGCCTGGCGGATCGAGACGTCGGCGTGACGGTCGAAGCGGTAGCCAACACCACGAACGGTGCGCACGATGTCTTCGTAGGCACCGAGCTTGGAGCGGAGGCGACGCACGTGCACGTCGATGGTGCGCTCGTTGGGGATCTCGTCGTCGCCGGCCGACCACAGTGACGCAATCAGTTCTGCGCGGTCGATGGTGCGGCCTTCACGCAGCACGAGGTACTGCAGCAGTTCGAATTCCTTGTAGGTGAGGGGCGCGGCTTCACCGTCGAGCACCACACGCTTGCGGGAGATGTCGACGATCACGCCGGGCTTCTCCGTCTGCGGGGTCTCTTCGGTGTGGCGGTGCTTGGCCAGTGCGGCCGGGTCCTGCAGGGCGAGACGGACTACGTCTACGTCGCGTCCGCCTGCACCACGGGGAGCAAGAGCGACAGCGGCGTAGGTTTCGGACGACGGGACGAGCGACGCGGCGAGCTGCTTGAGCTGCTCAACGATCGCGCCGAGGTCGGTGCCGGCGTTGGCGGCCTTGAGCTCGTCGATGCCGACGTAGAGAACAAACCCGCGGGCCTCTGTTCCGGTGGGAACGGCGCGGAGCCGCGGTGCTTCCGGTGTCTGCGGAGCGGCGACGGGGGCCGAGGTGCGGACGGTCGGAGCGGCGCTGACCGGGCTGATCGAACGCTGTTCGGTCGGGCGGGGAGCGAAGGCGCGGGTGGAGGTGGTCGGGCGGTCGAGGGTTGCAATAGACATTTGTGGGTTCCTTGAAGGGAAGCGAAGGGCCTCGGAGTCGAGGGGAAGATCCTTCGGAAGTTTGTGGTGCGACGTGTGGGAGAAGAACCCGGCGATGCGGGATGCTTCGGGAGTCAGACACCTCCGCGATACGCGAAATCCTCGAGCCGGTGAGAAGCGATGGCTTCTCGTGAGGCAAATGCCTCAGAAGTGGCGGAGGGGGAAGGTGTCAGACTCGGCAGGTGACTGGATCAGTCACAAGGGGCCAGTTAGGCACACATTCGGCAACACATGACCATACGCGTCGGCATCATCATGCCGGCAGTCCCAGGGGCCTCGAGGGAGGTCAGGGCGTGCGCGCGATTGGTCATAAAGGCAACTATTGGGTAATGAACCGCAATGTGTCAAGTCTGACGTGACAATCGATAGGCGAGAGTTTTTCGCGCTGACGGCGCAGGGTGGCCGGTTAACGACCGCGGGCCCGCGCCGCTCCGCCGAAACGGCAGTGCGGAACGGGCCCAAAAAAATCGGGGTTAGACGAGGCCGTACAGGCGATCGCCGGCGTCACCGAGTCCGGGCACAATAAAGCCCTGCTCGTTGAGCTTCTCGTCGAGTGCGCCGAGCACGATGGTGACATCGCGGCCCTCCATGGCCTTCTCGACGGCGGCAAGACCCTCGGGCGAGGCGATGAGGCAGACCGCCGTGACATCCACCGCTCCACGAGCAAGCAGGAAGTCGATCGCGGCAATCAGCGATCCACCCGTGGCGAGCATCGGGTCGAGAACGAAGCACTGGCGGTTCGACAGGTCATCGGGAAGACGCTCGGCATACGTGGTCGGTTCGAGGGTCTCCTCGTCGCGCACCATTCCGAGAAAACCGACCTCGGCGGTGGGGATGAGCTTGACCATGCCCTCGAGCATCCCGAGTCCGGCACGAAGAATCGGAACGACGAGCGGGCGCGGGGAGCTGATGGCGAGGCCCTCTGCGGGGCCCACGGGGGTCTCGACGTGGACGGTCTCGACGCGGACGTTACGGGTCGCTTCGTAGGCGAGAAGCGTCATGAGCTCCTCGGCGAGGGCGCGGAACGTCGGGGACGGTGTCTTTTTGTCGCGGAGCACCGTGAGCTTGTGAGTGATGAGAGGGTGGTCGGCTACGTGGACTCGCATAGGCTCAATCTATCGGAGGGTGCAGGTGAGTCGATACGACGAATGGATGCTGGAGGCAATTGCCGACGCGCATCGTGCTCTCGAGACGGATGATGTTCCGGTTGCGGCGCTGATCATTGCCGCCGACGGAACGGTGATAGGCCGCGGTCGTAACGAGCGGGAGCTGCACCAGGACCCCACCGCACATGCCGAAGTCGTCGCGATTCGTGACGCCGCGGCGACAACCGGCGACTGGCACCTGACCGGCGCGACCCTTGTGGTCACCCTCGAACCCTGCGTGATGTGTGCGGGAGCAATTCTCGCCGCCCGGATTCCGCGGGTGGTGTTCGGCGCCTGGGACGACAAAGCCGGGGCCGTTGGCAGCGTCTACGACGTGCTCCGTGACCGCCGGCTCAACCACCAGGTCGAGGTTGTCGCGGGAATCCAGGCCGAAGCCTGCTCCACACTGCTGCTCGATTTCTTCGAGGCGCGGCGCTAGATCACGCGGCCGCAGTTCTGCGCGGCCGTAGTTCGATGCGGCGCTAGTCCGCCGAGCGGATCACAATCGCGTCGGTCGAGGGGAACCCCTCGCCCGGGTTCACATACACGTCGGGCTCGATGTAAATCACGCGGGCGACGGGCACTGCCTCACGAATGGCGACCTCGAGCGAGTTGATGGACGAGGCGACATCCGACAGTCGATTTGTCGCCGCGAACGCGACCTTGGCGCCCACCAGCAGCTCTTCCGGGCCGAGGTAGAGGGTTCGGATGTGGATGAGTGCCTCGACGTCGGGGTGGTCGGTGATGGCCTTGCGGATGGCGGCGGTGTCGGCGGTGCTCGCGCCCTCGCCCACGAGCAGGCTTTTGGTCTCGATGCCGAGCACAATCGCGACGAGGATCAGCAGGGTTCCGATACCGAGGGTGCCGATGGCGTCCCAGATGCCGTTGCCCGTGATGACGGTGAGGCCAACACCAAAGAGGGCGAGCACCAGTCCGATGAGCGCGGCGAAGTCTTCGAGCAGCACCACGGGCAGCTCGGGAGCCTTCGCGCGGCGGATGAACTCGACCCATGACTGCGTGCCGCGCACGTGGTTCGACTCTTTGATCGCGGTGCGGAGCGAGAAGCCCTCGGCGACCATGGCGACGAGCAGTACTCCGACCGGCAGCCACCAGTTCTCGAGAGGGTGCGGTTCGGCGATCTTCTCGATGCCCTCGTAGATAGAGAACACGCCACCGACCGAAAACAGAATGATCGACACCACAAAGGCGTACACGTAGCGCTCGCGGCCGTATCCGAATGGATGCTGCGCGTCGGCGTGTTTTTTGGCCTTGCGACCACCGAGCAGCAACAGTCCCTGGTTGCCGGTGTCGGCGAGGGAGTGCACACTCTCGGCGAGCATCGAGCTCGATCCGGAGAAGAGCCAGGCGAGGAATTTGGTCACCGCGATTGCCAGGTTTGCCAAAAGTGCCGCGATGATGGCCCGGTTACCGCCTGCTGTGCTCATGACCCAATCCTAGGATGTGGTTATGGTCAACCTTCCTTCAATTGCAATCCTCGGGTCCGGATCGATGGGAGGGGCAATTCTCAGCGGACTGCTCGCCCCCACAGTCACTGTGGTCGGAGGCATCCGGGTCACCAATCGCACCCCCGAAAAAGCGCGTGCCCTCGCCTCGGACGCCGTCACCTCCTACGCCCTGGAGGAGACCCCCGATGCCAACCAGCGTGCCGTTGCCGGTGCTCGCCTGGTGCTCATCGGGGTCAAACCGCACATGGTTCCCGACCTGCTCGCGTCGATCGCGGATGATCTCGAGCCGGATGCCGTGGTGATCAGTGTCGCGGCCGGCGTCACGATCGCGACGATGGAGGCCCTGGTGCCCGGCGCCGTCGCCCGCGCCATGCCGAACACCCCCGCCGTGGTGGGACTCGCCGTGACGGGGCTCTCCGCGGGGTCCCGCATCTCGGACGAGCAGATGGCCCTCGCGCGCTCCCTCTTCGAGACCGTCGGCGAGGTGCTCGAGGTGCCCGAGTCGAAGATCGACGCGCTGAGCACCATCAGTGGGTCCGGCCCGGCCTACGTGTTTTACCTCATCGAGGAGCTCACGCGCACCGCCATCGACCTTGGATTCACCGCCGAGGAAGCCGCCGTGATGGTCAACGGAACCTTCCGCGGCGCCAGCGAACTGCTTGCCTCGAGTGGCGGGGTCGACCCCAGCGAGCTGCGGCGACGAGTCACGAGCCCGAAGGGCACCACGGAGCGCGCGGTGGCGGTGCTCGAGTCCGGAGACCTCAAGGGCCTCTTCGACCGTGCAACCGCGGCGGCACTGGCTCGCGCCACGGAGCTTGCCGCCGGGTAGGTGCTGCCGACGGCTCAGGGCGCATCCAGTAGTTCTGCCGTCAGTTCATAGAGTGCGCATAGGTGCAGGTCGGATTCTGGGGTCAGGGGCGGAGAACACCGTCCGCCACGAGAGGACTTCCACCCATGCCTGACAACGACGGCACCACTAACACGACTCCTGCTGCGAACAACGACGGCACAAACAACGACGGCACAACCAACAACGCCGCCGACAACGCGGAGACCGAGGTGCTCGGTTCAGTGGCACCCGAATCGACTGTCTCCGGATCTGCCGTGGTGGCCGTGCCCGCTGTTCCCATGCCGGCGTATGCCGTGTCGACACCGGTCACCGACGAGCCCCCGCGGATCGCAGACGCACACGGGGGAAATGCGGGGGTGGGCGACGCGGGAGTGGAGGCTCCGCAGGCGGCGCCCGCCGGAGCATCCGCCCCGCCTGCGTATGCGGTTCCGGTGGCAAAAACTGCCTCGGGAAAAACGCAACGACGAATTACCGTCGCGACGCTGTCGCTGGCCGGGCTGATTGTTCTCGCCGGGATTTTTGGGTCGGGTGTGCTGCTCGGCACACACCTCACCACCGGCGGAGAGGCGTCACAGGGCCAGATGCAGGGCGGCCCCGGCGGCGGATTCGCGCCCGGGGGACAGGCTCCGACGCAGGGTGGATCCGGCGGCTCCGGCACGGATTCGGGAACGGGTCCGGGCTCGGGAACACGACCCGGCACCGACTCGGGAACGGACTCCGGCACGGGTTCTGGAACCGACTCGGGCTCGAGCGAGGGCAGCTAGCCCTCGGGCTTAGGCCTGCAGCGTCGCGAACTTCTCGATGTCGGCGGAGTTGCCGCTGACGATGATGAGGTCGTGGTTGGAGATCACGGTGTCGGACTCCGCATAGGTGAAGTCCTTGCCGGGAGCCTTCACCCCAACAACGGTCACACCATATTTGCGGCGCACCACCGACTCCGAGAGCGGGATGCCACGGATCGGCTTCGGCGGATACATCTTGACGATGGCGAAGTCGTCATCGAACTCGATGAAGTCCAGCATGCGGCCCGACACCAGGTGGGCGACGCGTTCGCCCGCCTCGGCCTCGGGGTAGATCACGTGGTTGGCGCCAATGCGCGCGAGGATCTTGCCGTGCGACTGGCTGATTGCCTTCGCCCAGATCTGCGGAACCTTGAGGTCAACGAGGTTTGCCGTGATGAGCACACTCGCCTCGATGGACGAACCGACGGCGACTACCGCGATGGCGAAGTCCTGCGCGCCGATCTGCCGCAGGGCGTCGATGCTGCGCGCATCGGCCTGCACAGCGTGAGTGACCCGCTCTGACCACTTCTGCACGAGGTTGGGATCGGCGTCGACAGCCAGCACCTCGCGATCGAGACGATCGAGTTGCCCGGCCGTTGCCGCGCCGAATCGTCCAAGCCCAATCACGAGCACGGGTGCATCGTGAGGAATTCTGTCAACCAACGATCGGCCTTTCTTCGGCTCTGCGGAATAGCTGGCGTCGGGTACTCGCTGCGAGTGCCGCAGCCAGGGTCACTGTACCAACGCGTCCCATAAACATGGTGGCCGCCAAAACATACACGGCGGGGTCGGATGCATTTGCGGTCAGTCCTGTGGTCAGGCCGGAGGTCGCGAATGCCGAGATGACATCAAACAATACGTAATCGAGGGGTTCGTCGGTGAGCTGCAGGATGATGATGCACGAGGTCGCCACGATGGTCGCGCCCCACAGCACCACGCTGACGCTGAGGCGGAGAACATCGGACGGGATGCGCCGGTCGAACGCCTCCATCTCCTGACTTCCGCGGGCCTCAGCAAAGGCCGCCAGGAACAGAATCGCCAGGGTGGTCACTTTGATACCACCGGCCGTGGATGCTGAGCCACCACCGATAAACATCAGCATGTCGGCGACGAGCAGGCTGGAGCCATTGAGCTCGGCCATGTCGATGGTGGAGAAGCCGCCCGATCTTGTCATCATCGAGAAGAACACGGCCTGCAGGGTGCGTTGCCCGCCGTCCATCCCGCCGAAGGTTTTGGGGTTGTTGAACTCGAGCGCAAAAAATGCGATCGAGCCCAGCACCAGCAAAATCAGGGTGGTGACGAGCGTGAGCTTAACGTGAAGCGACCAGCGCTTGGGCTTCTTCGGGTTACGGATGATCGCGTAGATGACCGGAAAACCGATGCTTCCGAGAAACACACCAATCATCAGGAGGCCGAGAAACCACACGTCCTCGGCGTAGGGCGTGATGCCCTCGGAGGTTGGCAAAAATCCGGTGTTGGTGAAGGCCATCACCGAGTAATAGAACGATTCCCAGAGGGCGTCGAAGAAGGGCTCGCCCTGCAGGAGCATCCGGGGAAACAACAGAAGCGCGATCGCGATTTCAATCACCAGGGCGCTGACGGCGACGGTCACCAGCAGGCTGCCGATTTCGCCGAGGCGCACGGCTTGGCCTTCGGCGACCGGACCCTTCTGGATGCGCAGCGGGTTACCGTCGCTGGCGGCCATGAGTTTCGCCTTGAGCCCGAGCTTGCGGGAGATCGCCAAACCGAGGATCGACGCGATGGTCAGAACACCGATACCGCCGATCTGCACACCGAGAACGATGAGGCCGTGGCCGAACGGCGACCAGTAGGTGGCCATGTCGACGGTGGCGAGGCCGGTGACACAAATAACCGAGACCGCGGTGAACAGCGCGTCGGCCAGGGGAGTGATGGTGGAGACGTTGGTCGAGATCGGCAGCGAAAACAGCAGGGTGAACAACAGCACCAGGCCGGCGAAGATGAGAATCGCAAAGCGCGCGGGGGTGGCCGCCGCGAAGTTGTCGACCAGGTCGCGGATGCGGGCCGCAATTGAATCACGTGACACGGGTTTTCCGCGCATACTGATCCCTTCGTGATCTCGCCGGTTCGTCCGGCTGAGATGCCGATCAGGATGACATGGTACTCCCCGAGCTACATCGCTACCCTGAGGGCATGGCTGACATCTTTGACGTTGTTGCGGACGCAACGCGCCGCGACCTTCTCTCCCTCCTTCTCGAACGCTACGTGGCGAATGAGTCCGCCCACGGGGAGCTGAGTGTCGGCGAGATCGTCGAGAAGCTCGGCCTCAGCCAGCCGACCGTCTCCAAGCACCTCAAGGTGTTGCGCGACCACGGGCTGGTCGCCGTGCGCGAAGAAGGCCAGCACCGCTACTACAGCCTCGAATCCGCGCCTCTCGAAGAGCTCGAAGACTGGCTCATCCCCTTCCTGAGCGCCGACTTCGACCCGTCGGACATCGACCTCGACGACACCTCCGTCGCCCCCGCCGCCGACTGGCCGGGCAGCGATGTGGGAGAGCGTGTGGGGCGTGCCGTCGCTGAAAGATCATTCCGAGCAATTTCGGTGATTCAGAACGTGCAGGCACGGGTGACTACCGGGATCCGCCGGGTCTCTCAGCCCAAAAGGTAGACGCCAGTCACACCAGCCTCTATATTTACGATTCAGCACACCAGCCACTCTGGCCGTGTGTTTTGGGGGCTAAAGGGGCGCACGCATGTCGCAGGATCTCACCGCTGTGCGCTTCCTCACGGTGGCAGAAGTTGCCGAAATGATGCGGGTGTCCAACATGACCGTGTATCGTCTGGTGCACTCGGGAGAGCTGCCGGCCGTTCGCTTTGGACGGTCGTTTCGCATCCCGGAATCGGCCGTGGCGGCCGCGATTGACACTTCGGTCCCGAACGTGGGGTAGCCTTAGACGTTATGTTTTCCGCGGTTCTGATCGGACCGGTGGTCCAATCAGCATTCAGCGAGGTGATTTATGGGTTCCGTCATCAAGAAGCGCCGCAAGCGCATGGCGAAGAAGAAGCATCGCAAGCTGCTTCGCAAGACGCGTCACCAGCGTCGTAACAAGAAGTAGCCTTCGGGTTCGAAAAAGCGCTAAGTCGAAAGACTTGGCGCTTTTTTAGTTAACCGGCCGTTGTGTGGGCAGTGCCGGGGAATTCATCGAATGGATGCCCCGGGCGGCACGTTTTAGGAGCGTTTACGCGATCCGAGCCCACCACGCGTGGCGACACGGGCCTCGCGGCGCACCTGTCGCTGGGCGTCGCGGATGCTCGAGCGTTTGAGCTGGAGCATGGTCCAGTTGTGCTTTTTGGCATGTTTGGCCAGCGCGGCATCCGGGTTCACCACCACTCGGTGGCCGACGAGCGACAGCAGGGGAATGTCGTTCCGTGAGTCGGAGTAGGCCCAGCAGTCGGCGAGATTAACGCCGGAGCCCTCAAGCAGCGCCTGCGCGGCGATCGCCTTGCGTTCACCGTGGAGCACCGGACCGTCGAGTTTGCCCGTGAACGTGCCGTCTACGGACTCAATGCGGGTGCCGAGCGCACCGGTGAGGCCCAGGCGGTCGGCGATAACTTGCGCGACGATCTGCGGCGATGCTGTGATGAGCCACACATCGTGGCCCTTGCGCAGGTGTTCACGGGTGAGTTCGACTGTTTCGGGCCACAGCCGCGGCTCGATGTCGCGCTCGAACACCTCATTCGCGATAACCACAAGTTCGGATTCTTGAAAACCGTCGAGCAGCTCGAGCGCACGGTCTTTGACCGAGGCGAGGTGGCGTTTGTTCTCTCCGATAAACAGGAACGTGGCCTGGTGCCAGGCGAAGCGGAGGATGTCGCGGACGTTGATCAGCCCTCGTCGGCGGGCGGCCTTCGCCACGTGGAAGATGCTCGCACCCCGCAGCAGGGTGTTGTCGACGTCAAAAAAAGCGACAATCGGATTGTCGCTCGGGGTCAGTGGCGCAGCGTCGGGCATCGTCCACAGTCTAGAGAGGAACGCTGAACCCATGTTGGGTGCGACTCAGGTTGATGCGACTTAGGCTGGATGGGTGCCAGCTACCGTCACCCTCCTCAGTCGTCCGGATTGCCATCTCTGCGAAACCGCACGCGACGTGGTGACGGGTGTTCTCACCGATTTCCCCGACGTCGCGCTTGTGGAGAAGTCGATTCTCGATGATCCCGCGCTGCTCGAGCGGTACGTGGAGGAGATCCCGGTGGTACTCATCAATGACCGTGTGCACAACATCTGGCGCGTCGACGCCGAGCGTTTTCGCGCCGCTCTCAAGGAGGCCTGACCGATGATTCGTCACATCGTGACCTGGAAATTGTCCGCTTCGGATGACGCGAGCAAAGCTGCCGCGTTTACCGAGATCGCCGAGGCGCTGGGCGCACTGCCGGCGCTGATTCCGGAAATCCAGACGCTCCGGGTCAACCACAACCAGGCGTTTTTCGACTCCAACTGGGATGTGGTGCTCGTCGCCGATTACAACACGTTCGACGATCTCGCTGCGTACCAGGTGCACCCGGAGCACGTAAAGGCTGCCGCCGTGGTGCGCAGTCACGTCGCCGAGCGCTCGTCGATCGACTTCGAACTGTAGCTAGCGCCGCACTGTAGTTAGCGCCGCTCTGTAACTAGCGCCGTGCCCGGAACGCGAGCACCATTGTGCTCGCGGCGCGGTCGTGGAGCGCGCGACGTCCGGTGGCGAGCTGCGCCGCCAGCAGGATCCACCACAACGGAATCACCCAGGTCAGAGCGGCGATCACGCCGCCGCCCCAGGCGTTCGGCCCGAGGACGCCACCGGTCAGGGGCGCTAGGAGGGCAGCGGCTAGGCGAAGTGCCAGCACCAGCAGTGCGGGCGCGAACAACACTGTGGTGCGGAGCATCCCGCCGCCCATACCGACCGGGCGATGACTATCGAGGCTGACGACCTGGAGGTTCAGGATGCGCTGCCCCACACTCGCGCCCCGGCGGCCGGTCAGCACGGCGTACAGGACGAGGGCGACGAGCGGCACAATGCCGGCGGCGAGCGCACCCGCGTGGATCAGGGCGCGTCCGTGGCCGTCGCCGTCGAGGGTGCCGGGTGTTGCGAGCCCGGAGAAGATGAGGCCCACGGCGATCACGATGGTGCAGAGGGCGATTCCCGCGACATCGATCGCGAAGGCGCCAAGGCGAACTCCCACACCGGCGATCACCGGGGTCGCGGCGGCGGGAGTCGACATGCGGTCAGCCTAGGGGGCTGCACACGTCGTTAGGACGCGGAGGGCGCCGGTTCTGTCGACACGGTGGGTGTGCGGGTGCTGACCACAAGGGTGCGTCCGGCCCGGTCTTGCAGGGCGATCACGCCGGGTCGTCCGAGCATCAGGGCCAGCAGCACAATCCAGTAGGCCGCAACCAGCGCAACAACAACGCCCTGGATGCCCAACGTTAAGCCGGAGCTCAGCATCACGAGATAACTGATGGGGATGGCGACCAGAATGGGCGCGACGAGAACGAGTGTGCGGAGCAGAATCTGGCTGGGAGCCGGTGTGCTGAGGGTGTGCCTATCGACCACGCGCAGGTTCAGCAGGTATTTGCCGATGGTGCGACCCCACACGATGGTGGTCACCGTGTTGAGGACGATCGCTGCGGCGGGCACCACAACAATGCCCAGTGCGCCCGCCAGCACAAGATCGTCGTTCATACCGCTGACACCGTTGTACCCGGAGAAACCGAGCGAGATCAGGGTATAAACGATGGCGAGAGTGACCAGGAATGTGCCGACCAGGTCGATGGCCACGGCACCCACTCGAGCCCAAGGCGACGCTGGGGGACGGGCGGATCCGAACGGGGGTGGTACGGGCGTTCCACTCTCAGTCATACCCCACAGCATAGGTGAGGAAAAGTTGCAGGCCGCGACCGGGGTCGCAACCGGGACTGCGACCGGGGTCGTGACCGACTAGTGGTTTTTGTTCGGCTGTGTTTTGAGCGCGTCGCGCTCGGCCGTGAGGGAGGCCACGGTGGAGGGCTCGAGCCCGTCGTGCCAGAGGTTGGGGAACGGGCTCTCGATGCCCGTCTTGGCCTCAACGAGTGAGGAGTAGTCCAGGGCGGCCTGGTGGACCACCGCCGCTGCGCGCTGTGCCTTTTTGAGAGGTACTGCCGTACCGCCGACGATCACCGCATGCTTCTTGATTGCCTTGGTGAGTTTCTTGCGGGCAGCGTCA
>Ga0247736_10000224_pt1 | contig 20672 bp, 15 predicted proteins | sample UWRJL193509B2_FD_180935 | JGI IMG/M metagenome (GOLD analysis project Ga0247736, IMG submission 180935) | Plant litter microbial communities from Arlington Agricultural Research Station in Wisconsin, United States - UWRJ-L193-509B-2 | ecosystem: Environmental > Terrestrial > Plant litter >...
CGACCGGTGACAGGTCAGCCGTCCAGTCGTCACCGATCTCCGGGCCGTCGCCGGTGACATCCTCGAGGGTGAGGTTGGTCAGCGAGGTGGTTCCGGTGTTGGTGACGACCCAGCGCACCGTGCGGGCGGTGTCGACCGGGTAGTCGACTGCGGCTGACGTCGTGTCGGCATCCTGTGCGGCATCCATGGCGGGCTTCGACGGGATGATCCAGTTGCCCGAAGCATCCTTCACCGCCGGGTCTGCCTTCTGGCCGTCGTACTTGATGACCTGGATGTCGCCGGTGTAGGCGTTGTAGTTGTCGGAGTCGGTCACGGTCTTGCCCGAGTCGACACCTTCAGCGGTGACCGTTGCGCGGTCGACGTGCGACTTCGCCGCTGCGGTGACCGTGAGCTTCGCCTTACCGGTGATGACCTCGCCCGGTTCGAATGTCTCGGTTCCGGCGTCGAACGTGCCGGTCCACTTGGTCGGCGTACCGGATGCCGCGGTCAGCACGGTGCCATCCGGAAGCGTCCACTCCAGGTCGGTGACGGTGCCGCCCGACACGGTGACGTCGTTGAGAGCGACCTTGCGGAGCGCCTCATCGCCGGTGTTCGTGATGCGGAAGACGATCGTGCGCTGCTCACCGGCGGTGTAGACCTGGCCGTCGATCATGGAGTCGGAGTCGTGTGCGATAGCCGTACCGGTTCCGTCACCCTTCTCGATGTCGACGAACGGGCCGGTGCCGGACTTCGCGTGGAAGTCGTCTTCGTCGGTGACCGAGATCGGGTCTCCGCTGCCGTCGGTCGCGACGACCGGGTCGCCGGCGGCGTCGAGCTTCGGTGCACCGGTGGGCGCTCCGTTGCCGTCTACCGCGGGGGTGACGACCTCGCCGACGACCGTGACGGTGTCGGAGTGGCTCGCGCTGGCAGCGAGCTGAAGCGTTCCCTCGGCGAAGAACGAGGCACCGGGGGCGAAGACGCCCTCGTACGGTCCGTCGTTGACGAAGCTGTAGTCGGCCGGGCCACCGATCGGGGTCAGGTCAGCAGTCCAGTCGTCACCGATCGAAGCGCCACTGTTCGTGATGTCGACCAGGGTGAGGTTGGTTAGCGAGGTGGTACCGGTGTTGGTGACAACCCAGCGCACCTTCTTCGCCGTGTCGACGGGCAGCTTCACCGCGTTCGCCGACGTGTCGGCATTCTGCGCTGCAGCCATGCCCGACTTCGACGGGGTGATCCACTTGCCCGACGCATCCTTCACTGCCGGGTCGGCCTTCTCGCCGTCGTACTTGATGACCTGCACACCGCCGCTGAGAGCGTTGTAGTTGTCGGAGTCACTGACCGCGGTGCCGGAGTTGACACCGGTGGCGTTGACGGAGGCGCGGTCGACGTGCGGCTGCTGCGAAGCGCCGACGACCAGGGTCGCCGTTCCGGTGATGACCTCACCGGGTTTGAACGTCTCGGTGCCGGTTCCGAAGGTGCCTGCCCACTGTGTCGCGACACCGGGAGCTGCGGTGAGCACGGTTCCGTTCGGCAGCGTCCAGGTGAGCCCGGTGATGGTGCCACCCGAGATCGCGGCGTCGCTCAGTGCCACCTGGCGCAGTGCGTCGGTGCCGTTGTTCGTGACGCGGAAGACGATGGTCTTCGACGATCCGGGCGTGTAGTACTGCGCCTCGGCCATTGTGTCGGCGTCGTGGCTGATGGCCGTTCCCGTGCCATCACCCTTCTCGATATCGACGCTGGCGGTCACCGTGGTGGGGTTCTCGAGGGTGACGGCAAGAGTGCCTTCGCCGATCGTGACGATCGATCCATTGCTCAGGGTCGTCGAACCGACCTTCAGCACCGGGGTGCCCCAGCTGGAACCGGTCGGCAGGCCGCCGGTCGGGGTCACCTCGGTGATGGTGACGACGGTGCCGCGCGGGATGTCCTCGGACGAGAAGACCTCGCCGTCGGCTACCTGGAAGCTACCGGTCGTCGACTGGCCGCTGTAGGTGTAGTTGACGGTGAACTTCTTGCCCGCGGTGACCTGGCTCTTGGCGCCGCCGGTGACGTTCTTGGTAACCGAGAACTTGCCGTAGAGGCGCGTGGTCGGGTTGGTCAGGGTGACTGCACGGGTGCTGTCGGCGGGGATCGTGAAGCTGCTGCTCGGGGTTGCGTTGGTCACGCCCGTGCCGCTGAAGACCGGGGTACCGAACTGCACGTCGGCGCCGGCGTTGCCGGGGGCGACCTCACGGATGAGCACCTGGGTGCCGGCGGGTACGCCGGTGACCGTAACGGTCGGGTTGTTCTTGGTGACGACGAGGTCGGTCCAGGTCGTTCCACCGTTGATGCTGTACTGCACCGTGAACTCGAAATTACCCGATACCGAGGAGGCAGCATCCGAACCGATGACCTTGGTCACCGAGAAGTTGCCCAGCACGAGCGAGGTCGGGTTGGTCAGTGTCGCAGCGATGGTCGTGTCATCGCCGATGGTCAGCGAGGCGGTGCCGTTGCCGTTGTCGGTGATGCCGGTACCCGACCAGGTCGGGGTGTTCCACTTGACGCGCGCCGGGGCACCGGTCGGTGCGTCTTCGGACAGGGTGACGACAGTGCCGAACGGGATCACGGTCGACGTGACGACGACGCCGTCGTTCTTCACGGTCAGGGTTCCCGGAGTCGCGAGACCCGGGTAGGTGTACTTGACCGTGAACTCCTGGGTGGCCGCGACGGCGGATGCTGCAGCGCCGGTCACGGCTTTCTTGATCGAGAACTGGCCGGGCTTGTGCAGCTCGTTGGTGACGGTGAAGGCGAACGGTGTTCCGACCGTGGCCGGAGTCGCGGTTGACGGGCTGACTGTCGCACTGCGGTACGCCGACGTTCCACTCTCTGAGACCTGCACCTTCGTGCCGGCCGGAACCGACACGGCAGAGCTGGTCTGGTTGGCGGTGAGCGTGGTCGTCGCGTTGGTGCCGAGGTCGTAGCTGAGACCACGGAAGTCGGTCGCAGCCGAGCTCAGGCTGAACTGCTGGCCGGACGTCGGGGTTCCACCGCTCGTCGAGATGAGCTTCTGGATCGTGTAGCTGGCGGAGGCCTTGTAGCCCGCGTCGATGGTGTGGTCATCGACGCCAGGGGCACCCGCGGTGTAGACGTACTCGCCGGTCGCGGTGTTCGGGTTGGAGTCGACCGAGGTGTCGCTGCCCGCGGCCCGTGCCGTCAGCGAGACCGAGCTCCACGGCACGGTGCCGTACAGCGCGGCATCCGCTGACGAGAAGGTCACGTTGCCGGTTGTGGGGGTGATGAACTTGACGGTGTAGTTGCCACCGTTGGGCACGAAAGCGGCACCCGCGTAGTTCGCCGAGGCGGAGTCGGACGAGAAGTAGTAGTTGCCGTTGGCGTCGGTGGTGCGCGTGGCGACGACCGTCGTGCCTTGCAGAAGCTGCACGGTCACACCCGCGAGAGCGGGTTCGTCGGCATCCTGGATGCCGTCCTGGTCGGCGTCGAACCAGGTGCGGTTACCGATCTCGATCGGTGCCTGCTGCGCGAGCAACTGCACGGAACCGAGGCCACCACCCTTCTGGAAGGTACCGGCGGCGCTGGGCGCGGTCGATCCGCCGGGGTCGGTCGTGTGTTCGTAACCGGCCAACGCCGCACCGTTCGACGTGGAAAGCCACCCGATGCCGCTGAGGCGGATGCCGGAAAGCGGGTCGTATTCGGTGGAGACGACTTCGCCAGTCCCCTTGATTCCGGCGAGCGCGCCAAGCGCGACCTCGCGGTGAGTTGTACCCGTACCCACGTTGAGCCGGTCGTTGTAGAACTCGCTCGTTCCGGGGCCTTCGGCGTTGGCCGGGGTGACTACAGAGGTGCGCGTGCCGGCTTTGCCGTCGCGTTCGAGAGCGAAGGTTCCGCCGGCCGCGGGAGCCGCGATGAGGATGTCGCCGCTCGCGCCTGTCTCGAACGTGTTCGTTCCGGCCTTGGCCGCGTAGTTGCGGTTACCACCCTGGATCGCGTTGCGGTCTGCAAAGCCGAGCGAGAGGTACCCGCCTTCGTCGAAGTACAAGCTCGTCAGCACGGGCTCCGGGTAGATCTGCCATCCCCCGGTGGGCTGGCCGACGGAACCGGCAACGCCGCTGGACGATGCCGCCGCAGTCCAGTCCCAGGTATCGGTCCAGGTGTTCCACTGGTGAGATTGAGGGACGAGAACGTTCCCGTAGACATCACCCTTGGCATAGTCGAGAGCGTTGCCCGTGAGGACCTGCGTCCAGGTCGAGGTATTCGACACGGGCGCCGTGATCACGTTCGCGGTCAGGCCCGCGGTGGCCGCGGCCACACCGGGGTTGGCTGTTTCGACGCCGCCGACGAGCCTCTCGCCAGACGTCACATAACCGACGTAAAGAGAACCGCGGTTGATGGTGAGAGCCCACGGGCGCTGGCCGGTGGTGAGGCCGAGGTCGATTGTCGACTTCAACGTCGGCGCGTCGACATTGGTGATGTCGAGGGCGTAGATCTTCTTGTCATACAGGTTGACGAAGTAGAGGGTGTTGCCGTCAGCACTAAGCGTGATCGCCCCGATGCCGACCTTTCCGGCCTTCGCGAAGGCGTCGACATCCTGTGCAGGGGTCTGGGCGGTGGTCAGCCCACGCACCTGGTTCGTCTGCCAGGGTCCGACGTTGATTCCGAGGGAAGCGACGTCCAGCCACGGGGTCACAGTCGCCGCGGTGTTGCCCGCGCCCGCCGCGGTCGTGACGTTGTTGACCCGGTAGATTCCGCCGAGGCCGAGCGTGCCGAGGCCCGCGTGGCGCTTATACGTAGCTGCTGCAAAAAGAGCGTTGCTCTTTGCCCGGTAGGCGGTACCCCAGACAGCACCGACCTGGCCGAAGGTGGCGAGAGTGACGCGGTCAGGGTAGGCCGTGGCAGGAACGGCGGTGAAGTTGGTCGAGTAGGGCGTGGCTACCAAAGCGGGCTGGTCGCGGGTGAGTGTGCTCCCCACCCCAGCAATCGGGGATCCGGCGTACTGGATCGCCGTGACGACGGGTGCGGCGGACTTGGAGTAGTCCTCCGGTGCGTTGACGCCCAGGTTCACGCCGGTTGCCCCGACCGTCGTGAACTGAATGGTCGTGCCGTTGCTCGTGCCCGCGGCAGACGGCTGGTACCCGGTGGGAAGACCACTGAACTCGACGCGCAGGGCGTTCGAGGCGGTGTTGGTCGCGGTCAGCGAGTAGGTGCCGTTCGCGGTCGACGTCGCGGTGCCCCGAAGCACGTTGTCCCGGTCGTAGGCGCGCACCGTGACACCGGCGAGGCCGATGTCGTTGGCGATACCGGTGCGCGCGGCAGCCCCGGTGTTCAGCACACCGTTGGAGTTGAAGTCACGGAAGACGGTTCCGGTGACGGTACCGGTCGCGGCGTCTGCCGTGGGTGCGACGCCGCCCACGGTCAGGCCGGTGACGACTACGGCGAAGGCAGCGACTGCTGCGAGCGCGCGGGTAAAGCGCGAAGAAGAAAGAGGCGTGATTGCATTCGGCATGGCCGAGTGTCTCCATTGTGTCGGGCGCGCAACAGAAGACACCGGTTGTTCGGGTCGCCGGTCGGCAATACATATCGGGGTAGAAGCGTTCCAAAGGTGGGTAAACCTCGGGCAGGAGCGTGTCTTAGTTCACGATAATGCATCCGTACGCATAGTCCACAACCCAGAACGGGGGGACAAAACGATCTGTACACCCCCCCCCTCAATGCCGGGCGAAAAGACAGTCCAATCCACCTGCGGGCACGGCTACGAATCCGGGGGTGTTGATCACTACCGTTGTTTATAATCGAGCCATGTCCGCTCCGGTATTCCGAGCGCCGTCGAAGCGCTCGAGAGCCACGGCAGCCGTTCTCGTCGCCTCTGTCCTCGCCCTGCTCGCGGCAGGTTGCGCCGGCGGCACGCCGCAGGCAACGCCCACCGGTTCCGCCGATGTTGTCGAAGTGCCGAAGGATGCCGCCACGATCACCGAGGCCATCTCGCTCGTGCGCGAGGGAGGGCTCGTTCTCGTCGACCCCGGCACCTACGACGAGTCAGTGACCGTCGATAAAGCCGATGTCACGGTGCGGGGAACCGACCGCAACGCGGTCGTCATCGATGGCGAGGGGCTCCGCTCCAACGGCATCCAGGTCATCGCGAGCGGCGTGCGCATCCAGAACCTCACCGTGAAGAACCACACCTTCAACGGCGTGCTGGTCACCGGGCTCCACGACAAGAACGGCGCCCAGGCGCACAACCTCGACGGCTACCAGAAACTCGACCCCGAGAAGTTCCCGCCGCTCGAGCGGTTCGAGGTGAGCAACGTGACGGCGAGCAACAACGGTCTCTACGGCATCTACGCCTTCAATTCGAGCCACGGCGTCATCCGCGACAACTACACCTCTGGTTCGGCCGACTCGGGGTTCTACGTCGGCCAGTGTGCGGACTGCGACATCCTGGTCACCGGCAATGTCGCCGAGAACAATGCGATCGGCTACGAGAACGCCAACGCCTCGGACTCCGTCGTCATCACCGGCAACCGGTTCACGAACAACCGGGTCGGCCTCACCCTGCTCTCCTGGTACCAGGAGGCCTACCTGCCGCAGAAGTCGGCGACTGTTGTCGGCAACCTCATCGCCGACAACAACTCGGCCGACTCCCCGGCCCAGGCTCTCGGCGCGTTCGGCCTCGGGGTCGGGCTCTCCGGCGCCAACAGCAACCAGCTCGAGCGCAACCTCATCGCCGGCAACCGGTCGACGGGCGTGCAGGTCACGAACACCGAAGACCTGTCGTCGACCGGCAACCGTCTCGAGGGCAACTCGTTCGATGACAACGGGGTGGATGTCGCTGACCTGTCGGCGACACGCGCACCGTCATCCGACACCTGCATCACCGGTTCCGGATCCGACCTGACGGTCGTCCCGTCGTCGTTCGCCGACTCGTGCGGTGCAGACACGACAGGCGGCGCGACAGCGGCCGACCTGCCCTCGCTCGAGGTACCCGCCGGCATCTCGTTCCTCAAGGTCGTCGCCGGCCCGGACCAGCCGAACCTCGGAGGCGACCTGGCCGAGATCCCCGCGGCGCTTCCGGCGAAAGTCGCCATGCCCGATCTCGCCGGCGTCGCGATTCCCGACCGGTCTTTGCTGCAGGACCTGGTCGTGCAGCAGTGACCGGGCGCCCGCTCGCCGTCGTCGCGGCCGTCATTGTCGGCCTCACTGTCGGCATCACTCTCGGCGGGTGCGCCCCGGGAACAACCGGAACCGCGGAGCCGCAGGTGACCGGCCTCACGACCGAGCAGGCCGAACGCCTCGCCGTGACGAGGTTCCGCAACTTCGACGCCGGCGTGCGCGAGGTCACCGTGACCGTCGCCGGTGACGACTCGGGGGACATCGTCGTCGATGGCTGGTACGACTATGCGACGCACACCGGCTACGGCAGCGCGACCGCGGCCGGAGCCGACGCTGGCCTCATCTGGTGGAGCGCCGACACGATCGCCACCCGCGACGGTGCGACCGGCGAGACAACCGCCCCGCTGCCGCTGCCCGACGACGGTTGGCAGAGCGGTGCGCTCGACCCCACTAGCACCAACCTCGCCAATGCCCTCGCCCTGGTCACCAACCTGGGATCGGATCGGCCCGAGAACCCGCAGCTGCTCGCGCAGTCGGATGCCGCATTCCTGAAGAAAGACACGATCGACGGCACCGCCGTCGAGGTGTTCATCGGTCCCTCGGCCGATGGTGCAGCCGAGTCGACAGCGGCGGCCGACCTCACGACCCGCGCCCGGTACTGGGTCGATTCCACCGGGACCCTGCTGAAATTCGAGTCACCGCTCGGTGACGGTTCGACCGGTGCAACAGCGACGATCGAGCTCGGAACTACGAGCGGCGTCGAAGTGCCGACCGCGGTCCCGGGAACATGACCGGGGCGGAAGAACAGCGCACGGACAAGGCTCCCGGCACCAGCCGCCGCGGATTGCTCACCGGTGCGCTGGGCGGTGCTCTCGGACTCGCGGCCGGCATCGGCGGTACCCTAGCTGTCGGCTCGACCAGCTCGCCCACCCCCGCTGCCACCGGCGAGACCGCGGCGTCGGGCATCGGCCAGCCGGTCCCCGCTGCCGGCCGCTACCAGGCCGGCATCCACACGCCCGCAACTCCGCAGAAGTTCGGCCGCCTGCTCATCCTCGACACCACGACATCTCCCTCGGCCGCGACCAGCTGGCTGGCCGTTCTCGGCGAGCGCATCCTCGAGCTGGCCAGCAGCACCGGGGTCGCCGGGTCGGCTGCGGCAGCCCTGCTGCCGGATGGCGCGGGTGACCTGACGATCACCGTCGGGCTCGGTCCCCGGATCATCGCCGGGATCGACCCCGGTCTCCCGGGAGCCGAAGACCTTCCCGCCTTCGTCGACGACGAGGGGATCGACGACCTCGCCCGCGGTGGCGATGTGCTGCTCGCCGCTTACTCGAACGACCCGACGGTTCTCGGCGCGGTCCTCGCGGAGCTCGCCACGGTCATTCCGGCCTCGAGTCGCCGCTGGGAGCAGTTGGTTTTCCGCGGCACCGGCGAGGGGATGAAAGCCCGCAACCCGCTCGGCTTCTTCGACGGTGTGGTCGTGCCGCACGGTACCGACGAGCTGCGCGAGAACGTCTGGATCGCCGAGGGGCCACTGACCGGTGCCACGGTTCTCGTGATTCGCCGCCTGCTTCTCGACACGTCGGCGTTCCGCGGTCTCGCTGTCGCCGACCGCGAGGCCGTGTTCGGACGCCGGCTGTCCGACGGCGCCCCGCTCTCGGGAGGCGGTGCCGACGACCAGGTCGACCTCAACGCGAAGACCCCCGAGGGCAACTTCCTCGTACCGGCCGACGCGCACGCGCGGGCCGCGCATCCGTCGTTCACGGGCTCGAGCCTCATGCTGCGCCGCAGCTACTCGTTCGAGAACGACCGGCCCGGCGAGGCGAGTGAATCAGGCCTCGCATTCATGTCGTTCCAGAACGACCTGCGTACCTTTGTCGCCACCCAGCACCGGCTCGACGAGGTCGACGCGCTGCGGGCGTTCAGCACCCCCACCGCGAGCGCGACGTTCCTGGTGCTGCCCGGCTTCGACCGCGACAAGCCACTCGGAGCAGAGCTCGCCTGACCCGGCGCCGGCCACCTCACTGTTAAGGTCGTGAGCGTGGGCGAAGTCAACTGGTCGAACGACGGACCGAACCTGGTGGTCGAGGGCAACAACCTCGACGTGATCGCCGCGGTGCCGGATGCCTCGTTCCAGCTGATCTACATCGACCCGCCTTTCAACACCGGCCGCACCCAGAGCCGGCAGGCGATCACCACTACCCGGTCGGAGACCGGGACTCGGCTCGGCTTCAAGGGTCGCAACTACGACACGGTCAAGGGCCTGCTCTACTCCTACGACGACGCCTTCGCCGACTACTGGGACTTTCTCGAACCGCGGCTCGAAGAGGCCTGGCGGCTGCTCCGCGACACCGGCACGCTCTACCTGCACCTCGACTTCCGCGAGGTGCACTACGCCAAGGTTGTACTCGACGCGCTATTCGGCCGCGAGAACTTTCTCAACGAGATCATCTGGGCCTACGACTACGGTGCCCGTGCCCGCAACAAGTGGCCGGCCAAACACGACACGATCCTCGTCTACGTGAAGAACCCCAAGACCTACTACTTCAACAACACCGAGGTCGACCGCGAGCCCTATATGGCTCCCGGCCTCGTCACGCCCGAGAAAGTCGCGCTCGGCAAGCTGCCGACTGATGTCTGGTGGCACACGATCGTCTCGCCGACCGGCAAAGAGAAAACCGGTTACGCCACACAGAAGCCCGAGGGCATCCTCCGCCGCATCGTGCAGGCGTCGAGTGCCGAAGGCGACTGGGTTCTCGACTTCTTCGGAGGAAGCGGAACCACGGGGGCCGTGGCATCCGCTCTCGGCCGCCGGTACCTGCTCGTCGACCAGAATCCGGCAGCTATCGGAGTCATGCGCAACAGATTGCCCGGGGCGTCTTTCGTAACGCTCGATAGTATGGGCGCATGACCGACCGCCGTGAAATTGAGTGCTGGCTAACTGACATGGACGGCGTTCTCGTCCACGAGAATCACCCTGTTCCGGGAGCCGCCGCGCTCCTGCAGCAATGGCGCGACGAGGGAAAGCCCTACCTCGTGCTCACCAACAACTCGATCTTCACCCCGCGTGACCTGAGTGCACGCCTCAAGGCGTCAGGCCTCGATGTGCCCGAGGAATCCATCTGGACCTCAGCCCTCGCCACGGCCGACTTTCTCAAGTCGCAGATTCCCGGCGGTTCCGCCTTCGTCATCGGCGAGGCCGGGATCACCACCGCGCTGCACGAAGCCGGTTTCATCATGACCGAGACCGCACCGGACTACGTCGTGATCGGCGAGACCCGCAACTACTCGTTCGAGGCGATCACCAAGGCCATCCGCCTGATCGGCGCCGGCTCGCGCTTCATCGTCACGAACCCGGATGCCACCGGGCCGAGCGCCGACGGACCGCTGCCGGCAACCGGCGCCGTCGCCGCGCTCATCTCCAAGGCCACGGGCAAAGAACCCTACGTGGTCGGCAAGCCGAACCCGATGATGTTCCGCTCGGCCATGAACAAGATCGGCGCGCACTCCGAGAACACCGGAATGATCGGTGACCGCATGGATACCGACATCATCGCGGGAATCGAAGCGGGCCTGCACACGATCCTCGTGCTCACCGGCATCAGCGACCAGGCCGAGATCGACCGCTACCCGTTCCGCCCGGACGAGGTGCTCGCGAGTGTCGCCGACCTGGTGAACCCCGAGCCGGTCGAGTCGGACATCGTCGAGTCAGAGGTCGACGCCGCACTGTAGGGCTTCAGGGCTGTTACGCCTTCGGCGTCTTGGCAATGGTGCCGTTGAAGGCGTCACCCGACTCGCGCGTGGCGAAGCAGTAGTAGTCGCGATCCCCGGCGGCCCACTCGTCGGCCGTGGCGGGAACGCTCGCGGTCACCTGCAGGTCTTTGTAATAGACGGCCTTGCCGTAGTTGATGACGTTGCGGCTCTCACAGGAGTCGGTCGCCCGGGTCACGAGGGCGTCGACACCCGGATACTCCGTGCCCTCGGCATCCTTCTCACCGTCGAACGTGCCGGTCGACAGCATCTGGGCGGCGTGCGGAGTGCCACAGTCGACGACGGTGAACTGCTCTTCCCACGGTGAGGTGTAGGGCTCGAGGCACTCGGTTCCGAGGAGTTCGTCCCAGGCGTGGACGCCGGGAGCGACCGGTCCGAGAACGACCTCGGGAACCTGGCTCGACCCGTCGGTCGGGGTCTCGGCTGCCGTCGGGGGCAGGATCTCGGCCGGCCCGGAGAGGGTTGTGCCGAAGAGGAACAGGCCGACAAGGGCGAGCACGGCAACGAGCCCACCCGCGACCACGAGCAGGGTGCGCTGGGCCCGGGTCATCGGGGCGCGCGGCAGCACCGGTGGCGGCGTGGTCGTCTCGGAGCGGGCGACCAACGGCGTCAACAGCGACTCGTCGTCGTACTCCTTGAACTGGTCGTCGCCGAACAGCGAATCGAAGTCGGCGGCGGGCTGCGCCGCGGTCGGCGCGGGTCCGGGATGCGGCGCGGGAACCTGGGGCGCCTCATCGGCGGGGGCAGGCAGGCCGACGGGCTGGGCCGGGTAGAAGTCGCTGATCCCGGCGAGCGCCGGGTCGGGCGCGGGAATGGCCCCGGATGACGGATCCCATGGGTAGGTCTGCGGCTCGGGCGTCGGCGGCCGGCTCACCGACTGGTCGGTGAAGTGGTATTCCTCGGTGGGGATGTCGACGTAGGGGGTCGCCTGCGTGGGCTGGTCCCACGAGTTCTCGCCGGCGGTACCGGTGCCCTGCGCCGGAAGCGGCCACTTCGGTTCCGGCGGGAGCACGAGCTCCGGCGGGTCGACGAGTTCCGGAGGCGTCGGCCGTGCGGAGGGGAATGGGTCGGCGGGCGGGACAGGGTTCGTGGGCTGTGCGGGGGGCTGCGGCTGTACAGGCTGTTGCGCGGTGAATGCACCGGGCACCCAGGGCGCGGCAGGCGGCTCGCTTGCCGCGGGGGTCTCGGCCGGGGGAACGACGGCCGTCGCCTCGGTCGGCGGCGGTGTGAAGATGGCGAACGGGTCGTCGTCTTCGTCGTTGTCTTCGACGTCAGCGAGGAATGACTCCCCGGGAGCCGGCTGGGGAGCAGCTGGCCGGCGGGCCTGCTGGGCAGCGAGGGCAGCGGCTTGCGCTGCCGCGGCCTGCTCGTTGGCGAGGCGGTTCGCCGCGGCCTGTTCGGCGGCACGGCGCTCGGCAGCCTGCTGTTCGGCACTGGCTGTCGCGGGATCCCTGGGCGGAAGTCCCCAGTTGAATCCTTGCGGGTTGTCAGCGCCGTTGTCGGTCATTTCTGCAGCCCAAGATCACTCAACCCGATCGCGTAGTAGTACGGGTATCCGGCTGCCTCGATGATCTCTTTCGCACCGGTGTCGCGGTCGACGACAACGGCGACAGCGGCGATCTCAGCGCCGACCTTGAGCAGGGCTTCGATGGCCTTGAGCGGCGACCCGCCGGTGGTCGAGGTGTCTTCGAGAACAACGACGCGCTTGCCGGCGAGGTCGGGGCCCTCCACCTGGCGGCCGCGACCGTGGTCCTTGGGCTCCTTGCGCACGACGAACGAGTCATAGGACTTGCCGAGGGCGACACCCTGGTGCATCACGGCGGCCGCAATGGGGTCTGCACCCATGGTGAGACCGCCGACGGCGACTACGCCATCGATGTCGCCGATGAGGTCGACCATGACCTTGCCGATGAGCGGAGCGACCCGGTGATCGAGGCTCACCCGGCGCAGGTCGATGTAGTACGTCGCCTTCTTGCCGCTGGTCAGGGTGAAGTCCCCATGGAACACGGCATCCGCGAGGATGAAGTCGATCAGTTCTTTTCGCTCGTCAGTCACAGGCACAAGCCTACCGATCGGCATCCGATCTGCTCATTCCTGCGCGCAACGAGCGTCGTACCGGTGAATCCCGCGAGGGGAGCCGGCTGCGAATCCGCGCGGCGGCACGGCATTCGGCCCGGCTGTCACCGGTGGTTTCCTAGACTGGACCCATGCGCGTAGCCACCTGGAATGTGAACTCGATCCGCACTCGATACGGCCGCGTCGTCGACTGGCTGGTGCGCGAAGACATCGACGTGCTGGCGATGCAGGAGATCAAGTGCAAGCCCGAGCAATTTCCGCTCGAGGCATTCGAAGAAGCCGGATACGAGGTCATCGCGCACGGCCTCAACCAGTGGAACGGGGTGGCCATCGCGAGCCGCCTGCCGCTGACCGACATCGAGACGAACTTCTCCAACCAGCCCGGGTTCCTCAAGGGTGCCGAGGGGCCGGACCAGCCGCTCGAGGCCCGTGCCCTCGGCGTGACAGTCGACGGGGTGCGCCTGTGGTCGCTCTATGTACCCAACGGCCGCGGGCTCGACGACCCGCACCTCGTCTACAAGCTCGACTGGCTGGCCAAGCTGCGCGAGTCGACGAAGGACTGGATGGAACTCAACCCCGGTTCGCCGATCGCGCTCATGGGCGACTTCAACGTCATCCCCACCGATGAAGACAACGGTGACCCGAGCATCGTCGTCGGGGTATCCACCCACGTCTCACCCGAGGAGCGCGCCGCGTTCGCGAGCTTCGCCGACATCGGGCTGTCGGATGTCGTCAGGCCGATCGTGCCGACGGGCTACACCTACTGGGACTACAAACAACTGCGGTTCCCCCGCAACGAGGGCATTCGCATCGACTTCATCCTCGGCTCGGAGTCGTTCGCCGACCTGGTGACCGACGCGAGCATCCACCGCGACGAGCGCAAGGGCGATGGCCCGAGCGACCACGTTCCGGTTGTCGTCGACCTGGCCCTCGAGGGCGAAGACGACGACCGCCCGATGATCTTCTAGGAGAGGCCGTGACCTCCGCACCGTTCTCTCCCCCGGTCGAACTGGCCGACGGCAACTCGATCCCGCAGTTCGGCCTCGGCGTTTACAAGGTCGACGACTCGCTCGCGGCCGGGCTCGTCGAGGGTGCGATCGACGCCGGCTACCGCCACGTCGACACCGCCAAGCTCTACTTCAACGAGAAGGGCGTCGGCGCGGGAGCGCGCGCGTCGGGCGTTCCCCGCGACGAACTGTTCGTCACCACGAAGGTCTGGAACGACGACCAGGGCTACGACGAGACCCTGCGCGCTTTCGACACCAGCCTCGACCTGCTCGGCATGGACTACGTCGATCTCTACCTCATCCACTGGCCCGCACCGGCGCGCGACCGCTACATCGACACCTGGCGCGCCCTCGAGAAGCTCAGGGCCGACGGTCGGGCGCGGTCGATCGGCGTGAGCAATTTCACCGAGGCGCACCTCACCCGCCTGCTCGATTCGGCATCCGAGATACCTGTAATCAACCAGGTCGAGATCCACCCGTTCCTTCCGCAGAACGAGCTGCGCGCCTTCAACGCCCGGCACGGCATCGTCACCGAGGCCTGGTCGCCGCTCGCGCGCGGCCTCGCGGTCGCGAACCCGGTGCTTGCGGCGATCGGCGAGAAGTACGGAAAGTCGGCTGCCCAGGTCACCCTGCGCTGGCACCTGCAGAACGGCCTGGTCGTGATCCCCAAGTCGAACTCGGTCGAGCGGATCCGCGAGAACTCCCTGGTCTTCGACTTCGAGCTCGACGCCGAGGACCTCGCCCAGATCGCCACCCTCGAAACCGGAACCCGAACCGGCTCCAACCCCGACACGGTCGCCTGACCCCCACCCCCGACCCCGGGTTTGTGCATTTTTGCGGGTGCACGCCTCCGGATCTCTGCATTTTTGCGGGTTGCAGCGCCCACAACCCACAAGAATCGACAGACCCGCGGATGGGGTCGGGCGTGTCGGCCGGGTCAGGCCGGAGCGAGCAGCGCAGCGACGACGACCAGGATCGGCACCGAGCCGATAGTCGTGAGCAGAACGGTGTCCCGCGCGAGGACGACACCACGCTGGTACCGCTGCGCATAGACGAAGATGTTCTGCGCCGTAGGCAGTCCCGCGAGCACCACGACCGCGAACAACTGCTCCCCGGCGAGCCCGAAGACAAAGCGTCCGAGCAGCCAGGCGATCGCCGGCATGACCGCGAGCTTGATCGTCGTTGCCAGCAGCACCGCGCGGCGGTCGGTGCCCGGGGCGAGCGGTCGTGACCCGTGCAGCGATATGCCGAAGGCGATGAGCACGAGCGGAACCGCGGCGGCGCCGACTATGCGGAACGGCTCCATCACGGCATCCGGAAGCTGGATCCCGGTGACCGCGAGGATCGTTCCGAGCAGAGACCCGATGAGGATCGGATTGGTGAACGGCCGCGAGAACGTTCTCCAGAGCGAGGCGTGGCCGCTGGTGGTGATGTCGAGGATGGTGAGCGAGACCGGCGCGAGGATGAGCAACTGGATGAGGATGACCGGCGCGGAGTAGGCCGGGTTTCCCAACACGTAGACCGCGACCGGGATGCCGATGTTGTTTGCGTTGACGTAGCCGGACGCGAGCGAGCCGATGATCGACTCCGGCAGTTTCCGGCGCAACACCAGCAGGGCGATGCCGGCGAAGAGCAGGCAGCAGATGATCGCGGTGATGAGCGAGACCGCGAGCAGCGATGAGAACAGCACGTGCACATCCGCGTCGGCGAGAACCGTGAACAGCAGCGCGGGCGAGAGCACGAAGTAGACAAGGCGGCTCATCACGTGCGGCGCGTGCTCGCCGAGTACTCCGAGGCGTCCGACGATGTAGCCGATCAGGATGACGACGCCGATGATCGCGAATCCGACCAGTACGCCACCCATGCCTCCAGTCTTCCCTACCCCGGCGGGCTGCTCGCGCGCTTCCTCCCCGTCTGCCGTGAACCCCCGCCGTCGCCCCCTCGGGCCATCGTCCGGCAACGAACATGGAGTCATGACGCGCGACCAGTACACCTTCGACAACCCCGCTGAGCGGTACCCCAACATCCATCCGCCGGTGCAGCAGCAGGACGAACCGGGCCTGCAGTCGCTGATGCACCCGGTGCCTGACCTGGGCGAGGAGACCTACCGAGGCAGTGGCCGGCTCGAGGGGCGCAAGGCTCTCATCACCGGTGCGGACTCGGGTATCGGCGCGGCGGTAGCGATCGCATTCGCCCGCGAGGGTGCTGACGTGACCCTGTCGTACCTGCCCGAAGAAGAGTCCGATGCCCAGCACGTCGTGCAGGTCATCGAAGCAGCCGGGCGCAAGGCCGTCACGGTTCCGGGCGACATCACGGATGCCGCCCACTGTCGTGCGCTCGTCGCCGCAGCAGTCGACGGCATGGGCGGGCTCGACATCGTCGTGAACGTCGCCGGAAAGCAGGTCTGGCAACCCCGCCTCGCAGACATCAGCGACAAGCAGTTCGAGCAGACCTTCCGCACCAACGTCTTCGCGATGTTCTGGATCGTCAAGGCAGCCTTACCGCACCTCGGCCCCGGTTCGAGCATCATCAACACGGCGTCGCTCGAGGCGTACAAGCCAGCCCCCGACCGGCTCGACTATGCGAGCAGCAAGGCCGCGATCAACAACTTCTCGAAGGGGCTCGCGCAGCAGCTGGTCGCCGACGGCATCCGCGTCAACGTCGTCGCACCGGGCCCGACCTGGACCGCCCTGCAGGTGACGGCAGGGGTCGACCCGAAGACCCTGCCCGAGTTCGGATCGAGTGAGACGCCGATCGGCCGCTCCGGCCAGCCCGCCGAACTCGCCCCCGCCTACGTCTTTCTCGCGTCGGCCGAATCGAGTTTCGTCTCGGGCGAGACCCTCAACGTCAATGGCGGAATGCCGACTCCCTGACCTCGCTCCGCCCCCGCACCCCCCAAAGAAAGGCACCACCCATGCTCGGAACCAACCCCATCGGCGTTGTATTGCTCTCGACCGACCTCGTCGCGTCGAAGGCGTTCTACGCCGACAAGCTGCAGCTCGAGATCATCGAAGAGAGCGAGTCGGCGATCGCCTATAACAGTGGCTCGACCCGCCTCACCGTGACGTCGAGCACCACCGGCAGCAAAGACGAACAGACCAAGGCCGCCTGGCGAGTCGGTGATCTGCGCGCGACCCTCGACTGGCTCGCAACTCGCGGGGTGCAGCCCGAGGACTACGACACCGACGAGCTCACGACCGAGAATGGCATCGCCGACCGCGGCAGTGTCTGGGCCGCGTGGATCCTCGACCCCGACGGCAACGCCCTCGGCGTCGAACAGCCGAAATAAGCTGTCGATTACGCTGGTCGGATGCCGCACCTCGACACCTTCGGAGCCTCGCTGTACTACGAGACCGACGGCACCCCTGGCTCTCCGCCCCTGCTGCTCATCCACGCCGGGGTCGCCCAGCTGCGCATGTGGGACGAACAGGTGACGGCGCTCGCGCGGGAGCACTATGTCATCAGGTACGACACCCGGGGGTTCGGCCAGACCGAGGCGCAGTCCCTGCCCTACAGCGACGTCGACGACGCGATCGCGATCCTCGACCAGCTCGGCATCGACTCGGCGACGGTGATCGGGGCATCCCGCGGCGGGCGTATCGCGATCGACCTCGCGCTCGCGCATCCGGACCGCGTTCGCGGACTGGTCACCCTCTGCTCGGACCCCGGCGGTTTCGAGAGCGACGCCGAGACCGCGCGCGAGAAGGAGCTCTTCGCCGCGCTCGATGAACTCGAGGCGGCTGGGGAATGGGAGAAGCTGCTGCGCGCGGAGGTCGAGCTGTGGGACTTCGGGCCGCTGCGCTCGGCCGACGACCTCGACCCGGCGTTTGTCGCCCGCGCCTATGAGCTCGCCCTCGCGAACATCGAACACGGGTCGAACCAGCCGCCCGCGCTTCCCCTCGACCCGCCGGCGTTCGGCCGCGTTGAGGCGATCACCGTTCCCTCGCTTGTGACTGTCGGCGCTTTCGACATCGCCGAGATGATCGCCGCCTACGAGTACCTTCTCGCGACCCTTCCACTCGTCACCGGCCACGTCTTCGCCAGTGCCGCGCACCTGCCGAACGTCGAATTCCCGCACGAGACCGAGGCAGTGCTGCTCGGCTGGCTGCACGCAAACGCGCTCTGACCCTTCGGCGCGCGCGGAGTACGTGCCCGCTCGGGACGACATGGCCCGCGCGCCCGAGCGCATTTGCCCCGAACAGGCACAGTCGTCGGTCAGGTAGGACGCGCTGGGCGGCCGGTGTGACTTAGGGTGCAATCAACCCGAAAAACGTACCTGAGGAGATCACCCATGGCTGTAGTCGATGAGAAGGCGGCGAAGACCTTCGCCGTGGTGATCAACCCGAGCAAGTTCGACGATGTCGACCAGACCAAGGCGACCGTGGCTGCCGTTGGCGCACGACTCGGCTGGAACGAACCTCTCTGGTTCGAGACGAGCATCGACGACGCCGGCACCGCCGCCGCGAAAGAAGCCCTCGCGTCCGGTGCCGATCTGGTCTGCTCGATGGGCGGTGACGGAACCGTGCGCGCGGTCGCCGCTGTCCTGCGCGGTACGTCAGTGCCCTACGGCCTCATCCCGGCCGGCACGGGCAACCTGCTCGCTCGCAACCTCGGCATCCCCCTCGGAGCGCTGACGGATGCCGTGGAGATCGCGCTTCTCGGCCAGGATCACGCGATCGACGTCGGTCTCGCGGAGTTCGACGATGGGGAAGAGCGCGTGTTCATGGTCATGGGCGGAGTCGGACTCGACGCCGAGATCATGAACAACACCGACGACGACCTCAAGAAGAAGGTCGGCTGGGGTGCCTACGTCGCCGCCGGCGCACCCGCCATGTTCAAGTCACCGTTTGATGTCACCCTGAGCATCGACGGGGCCGAGGCGGAACCGACGCGCGGACTCATGGTCCTGGCCTGCAACTGCAGCTCGGTCGTCGCCAACATCGAACTCGCCGCCGGTGCCGTGCTCGACGATGGGGATCTCGAACTCGTGCTGCTGCGTCGCACGCTCGGTGTCGCCCTCGACGTAGCCACCGGCAACCGCAATAAGCTCTCGTCGCTGCAGCAGTGGTCAGGACGCGAGTTCAGCTTCGAACTCGGCGAGCCGGTGCTCGCAGAACTCGATGGCGACCCGGTCGGCGAGACCACTCGCGGTCGTTTCGGTGTCGACGCCGGGGCACTCCTCGTGCGCCTGCCCGTGCCGGCCCCGAAAGCTCCCGGCCTGACGCCTCTCGACACGGTCATCGTAGACACGACCGACATCGACGCCATCGTCCAGGACGACTAGCGCGCGGCGTCGCCGTTCTGCGACTTGCCCTCGGCGATATAGGCCAGGCGGCGCAGGGTCTCGACGTTGCGGAAGAAGAGCGGCAGGTCGAGCAGCGGCTTGGGAACGAGAGCTCCCGGGCCCTTGACCGCTTCTTCTTCGATCCGCACGACGCACCCATAGGGCCGCGGCTTCACGTCGATGGTCACCCGGGCTTCGCCAAGGGGCCAGCCCTGCGGCTGGATCATCGCGTGCCGCGGCGGGTCCCACTCGAGCATCGTGGTCTCGTCATTGATGAGCGCCGGCCAGATGCCGAACGAGTGCTGCAACTTCGACCCTTCATTCGGCCAGTTCGCGTCGACATCCCGCATCCGCGACGCCCCGACCACCCACGTCGGGAACACCCAGCCGTCGGCGATGACCTCGAAGACGGCCTCGGGCGGGCAGGCGAAGGCACGGTAATTGGTCGACATGGTCCCAGCGTGCCGTCGCGCGCGCCCCGACGCCACCGCCGTGACCGCATTCACTGGCGAGTGCCAGCCGTGCAGCACTTTTGCGCGGGATGAGCGGTTCATTGCAGCTTTCCCGCGTCCGGGACAACCAAAGAGCGTCATCCCGCGCCTACCCTCGAAGAAAGTCGAATTTCTCGAAGGATCGGAGGTAGAACCATGTCCAACACGCTTTCTGTAAGCCCGTCTTCCGTAAGCAACGCGACCATCGTCGGTGAGCCCGAGGTTGTCGAGGACATCGCCTCCCACCCGGCCTGGCTCCGCCTCAAGGCCGCCGTCGCGATCCTTCAGCCCTTGCAGGTCAAGAACGGTTCCGTTCCGGATGCCGTCAAGTCGGCCGAGACCGCGATCAACGAGATCACTGGCGCCATCGCCGAGCTCGCCCCCTACTTTCCTCACGACGCGTCATACCTCGACGCCCTCGTCGTCGACTTCGACCGCTGGGTCGGCGAAGGACTCGGCGAACCGGACTTCCTCGACTCGCTGCAGCAGTTCCAGCCACAGCAGCACCGGATCGACGGGCTCCGTCACCTCGTGGTGTTCCCCATGAACACCCAGAACGGCAGCCTCTCGAAGCTCGTCGAGGCGGTCATCGTCGAGGTCATCTGGCCCGAATTCGTTGCCGAACTCGAAGCGGGCGACTACTCGAACGCCCTCTTCGTGCCGATTCGGTTCATCGACTTCACCGCCGGCTACGACACCAACTCCGCCGTGCTGTTCCCCGAGACGGTCGCGATGCGCACCATCCCCACTTTCACCTGGGGCGCGATCTTCGCCGACCGCGAAGCCGCGCGGTTCCGCCGGGTGCTGGGGGCGGCATCCGAGATCACCAAACTCGAACTGCCAGCCGACGCACTCACGCTGCTCGAAGACCAGAACCTCGCCGAAGAGACCTTCGTCATGTGGGACCTCATCCACGACCGCACCCACATGCGCGGCGACCTGCCCTTCGACCCGTTCATGATC
>Ga0247736_10000225_pt1 | contig 20591 bp, 19 predicted proteins | sample UWRJL193509B2_FD_180935 | JGI IMG/M metagenome (GOLD analysis project Ga0247736, IMG submission 180935) | Plant litter microbial communities from Arlington Agricultural Research Station in Wisconsin, United States - UWRJ-L193-509B-2 | ecosystem: Environmental > Terrestrial > Plant litter >...
AAATCAACAAAAACAGGATAATGCTCCATAAAATGATGTTAGGAATATGTCCAAGCTGTTTCATTCCTCTGAATACCCATTGAGAAAAATCACCAATAGCATAAAAAACATCTGTCATTGTAATCATTAAAGAAGTCATATTAATCTAATTTTGTAAGTTTACAGCACAAAAATATAAATTTTATCATACAAAACGCTTTTTTTATAAAAAATGATTGCAGGGCCCTTAAAAAATAACATACAGTTATCGGTTATTTTACTGTTTATAATTTGTTTTGGGCTATGGATAAATACCATTGTTTTTTCTTCTTCCTATTTGCCTGATGCTTCTTATGATGAGCATATCCTGTACTATTTTATTTTTAGCTCCAAACTATCATTTATGGTTACACAGATCATTGCCTGTGTGGTTATTTTAATCGGCGCTTTCTTTTTAAACTTCATCAGCATTCAACAGGAAATAACTTCAAAAACCAATTTCCTGCCTTCTTTTTTCTATATATTATTTGCTTTTTCGGCTACAGCAAAAAATTCGCTGGAACCCATTTTAGTTGCCAACCTGTTTGTATTGGGCGCTTTCTATTTTCTCATTAACAGCTATAGACGCGAAGAAGCACTGCCTGAATTTTTCAATGCAGGTTTTTGTATGGCCCTGGCCTCTTTTTTTTATATTGATTACATTACTATTTTTCCGGTGCTGTTTATTTCGCTATTGATTCTGAGGGCGTTTAACTGGCGCGAGTGGCTGGTGGCATTTATAGGATTGTTATTGCCGCTGTTTTTGTATATGTGCATTTGTTATTTAACAAATACCGATATTCTGAAGTTTTATGCCATGATGAAGGAAGCCATTCACCAGATCCAGCTCCCGGTTATTTCTGAATTTTACATTGCCTTTTTACTGGTAAGTATCCTCTTATTAATATTTGCCTTGTTTCATTATTTCGGCAAAGGCTTTGGTGCAAAAGTAAAAACTCAAAAAACCAAGTTCATCATGTTTTGGCTATTGGGGTTTTGTGTGTTGATGGTGTTTTTTGAGCAATTGCCTGATATGGTGTTGCTTTCTAACATCATTCCACTCAGTATTTTACTGGGTGATTATATATCTGAAATCAGGCAGTTAAAAATCGCCAATACCTTATTGGTATTGTTTATGGGGGCATTTGTGATCGTTTACTTCCATTCGCTGGGGATTATATAAGGCTGTTTAAAAAAAATGGGTGTTATTTAAACAGATTTTCTCTACTTTTGCAGAAATAGTTTTACATTAAAATAAATCGGTATATGAAATTTGGAGTGGTTGTTTTCCCTGGTTCTAATTGTGATGAAGACATGGTGTACGTTCTGCGCGACATCATGAAACAGGAAACAGTAAAATTATGGCACAAAAACACAGATCTTGAAGGCTGTACACACATTATACTACCGGGTGGTTTTTCTTATGGTGATTATTTAAGAAGCGGTGCCATCGCCCGTTTTTCTCCCATTATGGATAGCGTGATAGCTCATGCAGAAAAAGGCGGATTTGTATTTGGCGTATGCAACGGGTTTCAGATCTTATGCGAAAGTGGCTTATTGCCGGGTGCTTTATTACACAACAACAGCCGTAAATTTATTTGTAAAAATGTATTTGTAAAAGTAGATAATACCAACACAACCCTAACTAATTCTGTTCCCGTAAAAGCATTAACCATTCCTATTGCGCATGGTGAAGGAAAATACTTTGCTGATGCTGAAACCCTGGCCGGCTTAAATAAAAACGGGCAGATCATTTTCAGGTATTGCAATGAGAACGGTGAAATTACTGCGGAATCAAACCCTAATGGCGCCACAGAAAACATAGCAGGAATCTGCAATGCCACTAAAAATGTATTTGGCATGATGCCTCACCCTGAACGTGCTGCCGATGATATTTTATCCAACACCGATGGTAAATTTTTATTTGAAAGCATTTTAAAAGCAGCACTGGTAAACGCTTAATTTATTTCATTATTCCTCAAAAAACAGTGACCACCGGTTACTGTTTTTTTATGCCTTAACAATACGCATTTAACTGTATCTACCTAAAAACTTCCTACCCTTTTTTAGGTATATCTTAAACCGCTAGAATACCCTACTTTTATTAGCCTGATATGTCAACACTCGATACATTAAAAGAAGGCCAGACAGCCACCATTAATTCCTTTAAGGATACTTTTTTATCTTTAAAATTAATTGAAATGGGCTGTTTACCAGGAGAACAGGTAAAATTATCCTACATTGCTCCTTTTGGCGATCCTATTGCTATTGAGGTATCAGGCTACACACTAAGCCTGAGAAAGCAAGAAGCTTCTACAGTGGTTGTTACTGTAAATGCAGAAAACTAAACTTTAATTTTTTTGTCCACTACCTCAGCTCATATTTCCATTGCATTAGTTGGTAATCCTAACAGCGGGAAATCAACGCTGTTTAATTCGCTCACAGGTCTTAATCAAAAAACAGGTAATTATGCCGGCGTTACGGTAGATAAGCATTATGGCTCCTATACTTACAGGAACACCGGTATTAAAGTAACCGACCTGCCGGGAACATATAGTTTATACCCCAAATCCATTGATGAAGAAGTTGCCTGTAAAGCCTTACTGAGCGACAGCGAAAAAATAGATGTGGTAGTAATGGTAGTAGATGCTTCTAATTTAAAGCGCCATTTACTGCTGGTAACACAAGTGATTGATCTTAAAAAACCATGCGTGATGGTTTTAAATATGATTGATGAAGCGGATAAAAACAAGATCAAAATCTATATTCCCGAATTAGAGAAACTGCTTGGAATAGCTATTATACCTGTAGATTCCAGGAACAAGAAAGGAATAGAAGAATTAAAAGAAGCTATTTTAAATGCCAGAGTTTCCGATACGGTGTTTTACAATTTCGAAAAACAAAAAGAACTCTTACCGCAATGTGATTCCTACGAAAGCATTATCAGATTACAGCTGGAAAAAAACACATCAACCGCCAAAGCTATAGGTGATTTTGAATTAGCAGATAACATTCATCGTTTTTCCACACTTAATTATATTGTCAGCAAATGTGTAAAACAACCGCAGCAACTGGATAAAAGCATTACACAAAAACTTGATCATTTCTTTACGCATAAAATTTACGGGTTTGCCTTTTTCCTGCTCATCCTGTTTATTGTTTTCCAGTTTATCTTTTTTATTGCGGAATACCCGATGACCTGGATTGAGGACGGATTTTTATATTTGATGAACGCAACGGCAGAAGCCTTACCCAAAGGGCAGTTGAATGACCTCATTGTAAACGGGATCCTGGCCGGTATTAGTGGTATTGCTGTGTTTATTCCTCAGATTGCCCTGCTGTTTTTCTTCATTGCCATTTTAGAAGATACCGGTTACATGGCACGCGCCAGCTTTATTTTAGATAAGCTCATGCGCCGCTTTGGCCTGAACGGCAAATCCGTTATTCCCATGATCAGTAGTGTAGCCTGTGCCGTTCCATCCATTATGAGTGCCCGCACCATTATGAACTGGAAAGACCGGATGATTACCATCCTGGTAACACCACTAATAAGCTGTTCAGCCCGGTTGCCCGTTTATACCTTGTTGATAGGAATTATGTTTGCCGGTAATAAAACACTGGGCATATTCAGTTACCAGGGCCTCGTGCTGATGGGCATGTACCTTTTAGGATTTGCAGCCGCCTTACTCGCCGCTGTCATTTTAAAATATGTATTAAAAACAAAAGAGAAAAGTTATTTCATTATGGAATTACCTGTTTACAGGAAACCACAATTCCAGACCGTTATTATGCTGGTGTATGATAAAGTAAAGGTGTTTCTATTTGATGCCGGTAAGATCATACTTGCCATATCCATTGTTCTCTGGTTTTTAACCAGCCATGCGCCGGGAAAAACGTTTGACAGGATAGAACAGCAGGCTACTGTGCAATCCCTGAGCGAAGATGACATCAATGCACAAAAACTGGAAGCATCTTACGCAGGAATGTTAGGTAAAAAAATTGAACCGGTTATTAAGCCTTTAGGGTTTGATTGGAAAATAGGAATAGCCTTAATCACCTCTTTTGCCGCTCGTGAAGTATTCGTAGGAACCATGGCAACCATCTATAGTACAGGCGATTCGGAAAACACAGAAACACTTCGCGAAAAACTGATGGCTGAAAAAAATTATGAAACAAAAGAGCCCGTTTACACAACAGCAGTTTGCTGGTCGTTATTAGTCTTTTATGCCTTTGCCATGCAGTGCATGAGTACACTGGCCACCACCTACCGCGAAACCAGGCACTGGAAGTGGCCTGCCATACAATTGGTATTTATGAGCGGCCTGGCGTATTTGTCTTCACTACTTGTATACAATGTGCTGAGCTAAAATTTGTTTTTAGAAAAAATAACTAAAGACTTCTGCATACTTTTTATACCTTCATTGCTTACATAAAACTCTGTAAAGTGTATCAACTGCTACTTCATAAAACCATTATTGCCGCTGTACTGGCCGGAAACGAAATTTTAGACGTTTACGACACTGATTTTGACGTAGAGTTCAAAGAAGATAAATCGCCGGTAACCCTTGCCGATAAAAAAGCCAGTGAAAAAATCATTCAGGAATTAGAACCATTTGGGATCCCTGTGCTCAGTGAAGAAGGAGATGAAATTGATTATCATACCAGGAAGCACTGGAATAAACTATGGATCGTGGATCCCCTGGATGGCACAAAAGAATTTGTAAAACGCAATGGCGAATTTACAGTAAACATTGCCTTAACAGAACAACACCTTCCTACCTTAGGAGTTATTTACTCACCAGTATTTAAGGATATTTATTTTGCCGCAAAAGGCATTGGTGCATTTAAAATTAACCGTCATCAGTTTATACCACTGATAGATTCCATTGAAACCGTTTCGCTTGAGGAACTGTTAAGCCTGGCGGAAAAACTACCGATTATTACCTCAAGGGAAACGTATGTAGTGGTTGCAAGCCGTTCCCACATGAGCTCCGAAACATTTGCCTACATTGAAAATTTAAAGCTGACCCATAAACAAGTAGAGATTGTAAGCACAGGCAGCAGCATTAAAATGTGTTGGGTGGCAGAAGGAATTGCTGATGAGTATCCTCGCTTTGGCCCCACCATGGAATGGGATACTGCTGCAGGGCAGGCTATTCTGCAGGAAGCAAACGCTGCCCTGGTAGATTATAAAACAGGAAAAGCGATGGTATATAACCGCGAAAAATTATTGAATAACTGGTTCATTGCCAAACGGTACTAACTTATATTTTTTAATTCTTCTTCAATGATCCGGTTCACTTCTTCTGCCCTGAATACCACCATGGCATGCGATCCGCCTTTAATTTCATAATTGGCTTTTACACAACTGTATAATAAGAGTCTGTCATTACTACCATGGATGTGAATCGCATTCCCCGGCAATTCTGTGCCATTCCAATTTACAATAATGTTCATACAGTATTTAAAATAGTTCTCCGTCATGCTATTCACCATTCCTAAAAATTCAGGAATGTAAGCCTTTCCAAAACCCACGATCCAGCGGCCCTGATAGGCCATTTTGCGATGCTGGGTTTCACTGATGTACTTATATACGGGAACATATTTAAACATCCTGATAAACCATGGTAGTTCTGCTCTTGATTTGGAAGTAGAAATCAGGAATGTTTTTTTGGGAGAAATAATTTTTGAAAGCTCCGTACAAAGCATTCCTCCAAACGAAACACCCAATAAACAAAACGGCCGGGAGGTATCAATCTGTGGAAGAAATTTTTTGGCGTAACTGATCATTGTATCATTTTTATCAGGCAAAGGCCAGTCTAAAATTACCAGTTTTACTCCGCCTATCACAGTGTTAACATATAGCTTTTCTGTAGTGCCAAGGCCGGGTATAGCATAAATAATCATGTATACAAAGATAAGAATCTTCCATTCGTCTAAAGGCTGTAAATGCTAAAACACGTTAATAACTTTTTGGCTCAGTAATTGTTATCACGTTATATTTGTTACTCCTAAAAATAATAAGTTAACAGTAACTTTATTAACCGTTAAACCTCTAACTATGACTACAGAAATGGCCCTTGAAAATATCATTACTGAAATTAAACATAACGTATTAGTAATTACAATCAACAGACCTGATAAATTAAATGCCCTTAACAGACAAACAATAGAAGAGCTTCATGACCTGCTCGTTGATGCAGAAAATGATAAGTCTATTCGTGCATTAATTATTACAGGAGCCGGCCAGAAAGCCTTTGTGGCAGGAGCGGATATTGCTGAGTTTGCTAACTACTCTGTAGAAGAAGGCAGACAGCTTAGCTCAATCGGTCATTTCAAAATATTTAATTTTATTGAAAACTACTCTAAACCGGTAATTGCCGCAGTAAACGGCTTTGCATTGGGAGGCGGCCTGGAATTGGCCATGGCCTGTCACATTCGTGTGGCAAGTGCCAATGCTAAAATGGGTTTACCGGAAGTTAGCCTGGGTGTAATCCCCGGATATGGCGGAACACAACGACTGGCACAATTGGTTGGTAAGGGTAAAGCCTTTGAAATGATTGTTACTGCAGATATGATCAACGCTGAAGATGCCTATAAATGGGGCCTTGCAAACTATGTGACCACACAGGAAGAACTGTTAAACAAATGTTTCGAGATCACCTCCAAAATAATTTCCAAATCGCCAGTGGCAGTTAAAACTGCTATTAAGGTCATTAATGCAGGCTATAATAACAAACTGAACGGGTATGAAGTGGAAATTGAAGAGTTTGGGAAAAGTTTCACAACCGGTGATTTCAAAGAAGGCGTTTCTGCGTTTTTAGAAAAAAGGAAAGCTGAGTTTCCTGGAAACTAATTTTAAACCTTGAAGTAAAACAGTTTAGTTTTAATTTAAACCACCTATTACCATGAGTGTTGCACGACCCTTTAATTTTAAAAAATGGATTGACGAGAACCGCGAATCTTTAAAGCCGCCTATTAACAATAAAGTGGTTTATAAAGACACAGAGTTCATTGTGATGGTGGTTGGTGGCCCTAATTCCCGTAAAGACTACCACTTTAATGAAAGTGAAGAATTCTTCTACCAACTGGAAGGAGATATTAAAGTACAGATCCAGGAAAACGGCAAGGCTGTAGAAGTAGATATAAGAGAAGGAGATATCTTTTTATTGCCGCCAAAAGTCCCTCATAACCCTATCCGCTTCCAAAACACCATTGGCTTGGTAATGGAACGACGACGACGTCAGGGTGAAAAAGACGGTTTGTTATGGTTTTGTGAAAAATGTAATACTAAACTGTACGAAGAGTATTTTGAACTGAATGATATTACAACACAGTTTCAAAGCATTTTTCAGAAGTTTTATTCATCAGAGGAACTGCGTACCTGCAAGGCTTGTGGACATCAACTGACCCCACCTCCTGTGGTATCTTAGCATTTTTTAGCTTATTATTTAGTAGAAGTCCAGTTTTAGCGAGTAAATAGCTTAACGTTTACCTGATTTTCACTTAACTTTGGGTATAAAATTTTTAAGCATGAAAAAGATCCTTTCTGTACTGTTTATTCTCTCCTCCCTATATACCTTTGCCTCACATATTGCCGGTGGCCAGATAACCTATAAATGCCTGGGTAATAACCAATATGAGGTAAAGCTGACCTATTTCTGGGATTGTGCAGGTGGATTTAACCCGGGAGCTTCGCAGATCATTAATATTGCAGGATGTTCCCAATCCATGAACCTGACAGTTAATCAGAGCACTACGACCCCTGGAGACGGAATCCTTGCCGGCGGTTTATGCCCAACAGCCTCCACAGTAACTACATGTAAAAAAAGAATAGAATACACAGGGATCGTTACCCTTCCCTCAGCCTGTAACAGCTGGACCCTTTCTATCGGAAGCTGTTGCCGGAGTGCCAATATCATTAACCAGTCACCAACACAACAGGATTATTTTCACCAGGCTACCTTAAACAACCTTGCAGCGCCCTGTAATAACTCACCTGATATTTCTATAGGCGACTTACCTAATTTCTGTGTCAATCAACCGGCCTGTTTTAACTTAGGGGCTACGGAAATTGATGGTCATACGCTCAGTTATTCTCTTGTAAGCGCTTATGCCTCTGCCGGCCTGGTTAACACCTATATAGCTCCTTATTCAGGCGCTGTGCCTATTGTTGGTATTACTATCAATGCTTCCACAGGGCAAGTTAATTTTACGCCTACTACTATCGGGGATTTTGTTATTAATGTATTAATCACAGAAACAGACGGGTCAGGAAATATTGTGGGAACCATCATGAGGGATTTCCAGGCAATTGTTACCAACTGTAATAACCAAACCGTTAGTTGCGGACAGGGAAATATTACCAATGTAACTTCTGGTACAGTACCCGGCGGATCAGGCAATACCCTGCAAATCTGTGAAAATATTCCATTTTGCTTTGATGTTAACTTTACAGATCCTAACGGAACTGACTCTATCAAGATCAGCTCTCCTAACATGAGTACCAGCTTACCTGGTTCTTCCATGGTGTTAACGTATACGCCAGGTATTACCAACCAGGTAAAAGCAACTATTTGCTGGACTCCGCCACAAGGAAGTTCAGGCTTAAATACAAATTTCGTATTGATTGTAAAAGATAATGCCTGTCCTGTTCCCGGCACACAGATCCTGAACTATTTTATTGATGTATTACCTGCTACTTCAGCAGGCCCTGACAGAACGATTTGCGGATCGCAATCTGCCTCCATTACTGCTACAGGTTCCTCTACGGTATTTGCCTGGAGTGATCTTGCTGGTAACCCTATTACAGTTGGCCCTGCCTTTAGCTGTAACCCCTGCAGTAACCCTGTTATAAAACCTTCGGTTACTACTACTTATGTTGTCACTAATATTGGTGGCGGACTTAACTGTAAAAACAAAGATACACTGACCATTAATGTGGCACCTGATTTTACTTTAACGGCAGGATCTGCTGTTGGTAATTCCTGCTTAAACAGTGCTGTTCAATTTACCAGTACGGTATCTCCTGCGGCTGGCGTTTATTCTTACACCTGGAGCCCTTCTGCTCCTTTAACCACCACTAACACAGCTAATACAAGCGCCACCTATACTGCTCCAGGAGCTTACAATTATACGCTTACTGCGATTAGCTCTGCAGGATGTTTGAAGCAATCGAGCAATATTCCCTTTAATGCGCAACCCGTGGTAATGCCTATATTTACAGTAACACCGACCAATACGGTTGTGTGCGGAGGTAATAACTTTCCACTGGATGTAAATTTTAACGCTGCCCCTCCAACAAGTTGCGGTTTAGCCACTACAGGTTGTGTGGCTCCAAGCATTATTACTGTTGGTAACGGAACTGCTGTAAACGGCACAACAGGCTACCCTGCTCCTTACGCAAACTTTTACGACAGCCAGCATTTTCAAATGTTATATACAGCCGCTGAATTATTGGCGGCCGGAGTTGTCCCGGGAAAAATAAGCAGTTTAGCGTTTAACGTAACGGCCTTAAATACGTTATCCAATCAATTAAAAGATTATACCATAAAAATCAAATGTACCTCTGCAACTTCTGCCACTACGTTTGATATGGCCGGTTTAACGCAGGTATACAGTACCCCGTTTTTAGCTGTAGCAAACGGATGGAACACGCATAGCTTTGCCTCTGCTTATGAATGGAACGGCACCACCAATTTATTAATTGATGTGTGCTATAATGATAATGGTTTTTCCTACACGCAGAATGCAGCATCTCCTTATACTACTACAGGCTTTACCTCTGTTGTTTATTACAGGGTGGATGGCTCCAATGCCTGTCCTATTACTACTATATCAGGAACTTCTTCCAACAGGCCAAATGTGCGTATCGGCAATTGTTCTTCTGTGCCTGATCCGAACTCCTTCTCTTATTCATGGTTACCTGCTACAGGATTAAGCAGTACATCCGTTAAAAGTCCAACCGCTAATATTTCTGCCTCCCAGATCTATACAGTTGTGGTAACGCCAACTGCTGCTCCAACGTGTTCCAATGTAGGAACTACAAACATTTCCATTACCATACCGGCAATGCCAACCATTACTGCTGTAGGGCCTGTGTGTTCAAATTCTTCGAGCTTTAGCTTAACGGCAACGCCTGCAGGTGGTACCTGGAGCGTAACAGCGGCAACTAATGCCTCAGGCGTTTTTACGCCTTCTTTAGCAACTATTGGAAATAACATCGTGTATTATACTTACGGCGCTATTGGCTGTGTGAATACTACTACAATGAATGTTTCGGTAGAACAATTTAATGCCTCCACCATTACCACAAGCTTAAGTCCGCAGTGTTCTACCAATCCTGCATTATTGCTTCCGCTTACGGCAAGTTCAACGGGTACTTGGACAGGAACAGGAGTATCAGGGGTTAACTTTGATCCCGCTCTTGCCGGTGTAGGAACGCATGTATTAACGTATAGTACTAGTTCATCGCCTACAGCAAGCCTTTGTCCTTCATCAAGTACTATCAGTGTGAGTGTAAGTTCAATTACCCAGCCAACCATTTCGGCCGCGGGACCTTATTGTGATAATTTTGCCACTCAAACTATGACCGTTATTCCTACAGGTGGCGGAACAGGCGTATGGAGTTCCCCTTCATTAGCTTCATCTATAAATACTACAGGCGATTTTGCACCTGCAGCTGCCATTATTGGTAATAATACCGTGTTGTATACCGTTACCAATGGTCCTTGTGTAGCAACAGCTTCCATTACTGTTCAGGTGGTTCATTACCTGGATGCTGCCTTTACAGGAACGATGGGCCCGTATTGTATTTATGACCCTGCAGCCGATCTGCAAACGATAGCCCAAAATACAGGCGGTATATGGTCCGGAACAGGAGTAAGCGGAACCTATTTTGATCCTGCTGTTGCCGGTGCAGGAGTCCACAGTATTACATATAACACAGATCCCGCTCCTGCAGGCTTATGTCCTGACCAGGAAAGTATTTCTATCCTTGTAAACCCTACACCTACTGTAGTGCCATTAGCGCAGGTTTATGCGGGTTGTAATTATCCGTTTATGACCAGTTTCTACACGCCAAGTGTTAACACCGGTATATTAACGTGGAACTTTGGTGATAACAGCTCAACCGAATCAGGCTTTAGCCCAAGCCATGTTTATACAAGCCCGGGAACATATACGGTTACTACAAGCTACGTGGATAATGTAGGGTGTACGGCTTCTTCAACTGTAGCAACTGTAATTGAAGTGTATGAAGTACCTGATTCAGGCTTTGAACCAAGCCCTGATGTAACGACAGTTGTGGATGCGGAAGTTGTATTTACCAATCAAACCACTAACCTGAACAACAATACCTACATCTGGAATTTTGCCAATTTAGGTGGAAGTACAGACGTAAGCCCTACTTACCTCTTTACCAATTCAGGTGAATTCTTTGTAACCTTAATTGCTACCAGCCCTAATAATTGCAAAGACACTACGATTAAGAAAGTAACTGTTAACCCGGACGTAGTACTCTACATTCCTAATTCTTTTACGCCTAATGGTGACGGGTTAAATGATGAACTTCAGATCTTCCTGCCTCCTACAGGCGTGGATTATTCTACCTTCAGCTTAACCATTTACGACAGATGGGGTTCTGTGATCTATAAAACCAATGATGTTACCAAATCATGGAATGGTGCCAGAAATAATTCGGGTGAGGTGATGAAACAGGATGTGTATGTGTTCAAAATCAACTTCCAGGATGAGAAGAAAAAACTGTATGAAAAAATGGGACATATTACATTGATGGGTACAAGTAAATAAGTACTGACAAAATGTTTAAAAGCTCTGCAGATTTATTTGCAGAGCTTTTTTATTTTTAAAGAAAAAAGAGATGGCAGATCAGGCAAAATTTATACAGGCAATGAATGAGGGTTACAAAACAAGCGGAGAGTATATCCTGTTGGGTTCTGCCTTGTTAGACGGCATACCGCAGAAAGATGCCCAGGTAAAGCTTCCTCTTAAAACCCTCAACAGGCATGGCTTAATAGCGGGCGCCACTGGCACAGGAAAAACAGTTACTCTGCAGGTGATAGCCGAAAATATGTGCGCCAAAAAAATTCCTGTATTATTAATGGATCTGAAAGGAGACCTGAGTGGCCTGGCCAAAGCCGGAACGAGTAATCCTAAGATTGAAGAACGGCACAGTGCCATTGGAATTCCCTTTACTGAAAATGCTACTACGGTAGAGTTCTTAACCTTATCCAAAGAAAACGGAGTACGCTTAAGAGCAACCGTAAGCGAATTTGGTCCGGTATTATTTTCTAAAATATTAAACCTTAATGACACGCAGAGTGGTATTGTTGCCATCCTGTTTAAATATTCTGATGACAGGCAGTTGCCGTTACTTGACCTGAAGGATTTCAAAAGCCTGCTGCAATATGTTACCAATGAAGGCAAAGAAGAGATCAAAAAAAATTACGGAAACATCTCATCAGCTTCTGCCGGTACAATTTTGAGATCGGTTATTGAATTAGAATCACAAGGCGCCGACGTGTTTTTTGGAGAAAGGTCTTTTGATGTGAATGACCTGATGCGCTTTGACAGTTATGGAAGAGGTATTGCTTCCATTATGAGGCTTACGGATATACAGGATAAGCCAAAGTTATTCTCCACGTTTATGCTCTGCCTGTTGGCCGAAATTTACGCCACTCTGCCTGAGGCCGGCGACCTGGAAAAACCAAAGCTTTGTATTTTTATTGATGAGGCGCATCTTATTTTTAAGGAAGCTTCGGATGCATTGTTGGACCAGATTGAATCCATTATTAAACTCATCAGGAGCAAAGGTGTGGGTGTTTATTTCTGTACCCAGAACCCTTATGATATTCCTGAAGCGGTATTAGCCCAATTGGGTTTAAAAGTTCAGCATGCCTTAAGGGCATTTACGGAAAAGGACCGGAAAGCCATCAAAAAAACAGCAGAGAATTATCCAATCTCTGAATTTTATAAAACAGACGAATTACTGACTACCATTGGTATTGGGCAGGCCCTTGTAACGGCATTGAACGAAAAAGGAATTCCTACACCACTGGCAGCAACACACTTAAGGGCTCCGATGAGCCGCTTAGGTATTTTAACGCCGGAAGAAGTGCAGCAAACGATTTCTGCAAGTACTATTGCCGCGAAATACAATGAAGTGATTGACAGGGAAAGCGCCTTTGAGATCCTCAACAAAAAACTTTCTGCCACCGAAGAGGCTACTGAAGAAGCCGAAAAACCAAAGCCGAAAAAAGAATCAAAGCCTGAAAAAACCACTATTGAAAAGATCAGTGAAAATACGATGGTGAGGCAGGTTGGCCGCACAGTAATGAAAGAAGTGGCACGCGGCCTTTTAGGTGTTTTAGGATTGGGAGGCAAGAAAAAAGGCGGTTGGTTTTAAACAACCGTTTGAGGAATTATCACCTCAGACTTTATTCTACACTGGAATTTGTAGCATTCTTACACTGGAATTAATTTTGCATATAAACGGTAATAGCATCATTTAAATCATGAAACTACTTACCTGTTTAATTCTATTATTAACTATTGCCATGAGTAAGCTTCCAGCACAATCACCGCCCAAAGAAATTGACCTGTTTAAGTACAGTGGTAAATGGTATGTTATAGGCGTTATTCCAACTCATTTTGATAAAGACTGGGACTATGTTACGGAAAATTATACAGTGATGAAAAATGGTAAAATTGACATTTATACCACCTATATTAAACATGGAGAGGCCAAAACCAAATCGGTAACTTCCAAAGGTTTTCCAAAAAAAACTAAAAACAACGTGGCTTGGAAAGTGCAGTTTGTTTGGCCTTTCAGGGCAGATTACCTGATAGAGGAAATTGCAGAAGATTATTCTTATACGGTGGTAGGACACCCTAAAAAGAAATTTCTTTATATTATGAATCGCAGCGGAAAAATGGAGGCAGCTTTATATAAGAGTATTGTTGATCGTTTTACGGAAAGGGGTTATGACATGAGTCAATTAAGAAAAGTATTGCAATAAAATTCCTCCATGATTTCTATCATGCTTTTTTCTTGAATATTAGTTACCTTAGTGTAAGTTAAAAAATCAAGCACTTATATGGAATTTGTAGATTATTATAAAATACTTGAGCTTAACAAAACGGCCAGTTCAGAAGATATTAAGAAAGCTTACCGGAAGCTTGCAGGAAATACCATCCGGATCTGAACCCCAATGATGAAACTGCCAAGAAAAAATTTCAGCAGATCAATGAAGCCAACGAAGTGCTGAGTGATCCTGAAAAAAGAAAGAAATTTGATCAGTACGGCGAAAACTGGAAGAACAGTGAGGCCTATGAAAAAGCCAGTCAACAGCAGCGTTCACAGGGTTCACAAACCGGCTACCAGAATTTTTCACAGGATGACTTTTCGGATTATTTTGAATCTATGTTTGGCGGATCCGGAAAACGTTCCCAGACAAAATACCGCGGGCAGGATTATACTTATGAGTTACACCTGAACTTGACAGATATTTACGAGAGCCATCCTCAAACCTTAACGGTTAATGGTAAAAACATCCGCTTAACTATTCCTGCTGGCGTGGAGAATGGACAAACCATTAAGATTGCAGGCTATGGCGGTGAAGGTAGTAATGGTGGCCCTAAAGGAGACCTTTACATTACCTTTGCCATTACTAATAATACGGCCTTTAAACGCAGCGGAAATGATCTTTCAAAAACAATTGATATTGACCTGTATACAGCGGTATTAGGTGGCGAGATCACCATAGATACTCTAAGTGGAAAAGTAAAACTGAAAGTAGGCCCCGAAACACAAAACAACACGAAGGTAAAACTGAAGGGCAAAGGCTTTCCTGTTTACAAAAAGGAAAAAGAATTTGGAGACCTGTATATCACTTATAACGTGGTGATCCCAAAAAACCTCAGCGAAAAACAAAAAGAATTATTTACTGAACTGTCTAAACTATAGGAAACATGGAACATAACCTCATAGCCGTTGAAGAATTCTGCACCTATTATAAGGTGGATCTTGCGTTTATAGAAGCTTTACATGAAGTTGGATTAGTGGAGATCGTTCCTGTAAACGAAAGCCGTTTTTTACCGGAACAGCATTTAAAAGAGATTGAAAAAATGATCCGCCTGTATTATGAGCTCGACATTAATATTGCCGGCATTGATGCCATTGCTCATTTATTAAAGCGCGTGCATAACCTGCAACAGGAAATTACCCTGCTCAAAAACCAACTGCATTCTTAAATAAACTATGCTACTTTTAACTGTGTTAAGCGTGCGTTTTTAAGTTTGTCCAAAGCATAATCCAATGTAATGGTAAGTGTTTTAGGTGCTTTTTCGTCGCTTGGCATGTCGTACATGAAATCCACCATAATGGCTTCACAAATCCCTCTTAAGCCACGTGCACCCAATTTAAACTCCAACGCTTTATCCACAATCAGTTCCAACACTTCTTCTGTAATTTCGAGCTTTACACCTTCCATTTTAAATAAGTGTTTATACTGTTTGATCAAGGCATTTTTAGGTTCTGTTAATATAGAACGCAACGCATCTTTATCTAAAGGTCTCAGGTAAGTTAATACCGGCAACCTGCCTATTAATTCAGGAATTAAACCAAATGATTTAAGATCCTGCGGCGAGATGTATTGTAACAGATTTGCTTTATCAATATCCTCATTAGCAATAGAGGCAGAATACCCAACAGCCTGTGTATTTAATCGCTGTGATATTTTTTTGTCGATCCCATCAAAGGCGCCACCACAAATAAATAAAATGTTTTTAGTATTTACCTGGAGCATTTTAGCATCAGGATGTTTACGCCCACCCTGTGGGGGAACGTTTACTACTGAGCCTTCCAGCAATTTAAGCATTGCCTGTTGCACACCTTCGCCACTCACGTCTCTGGTAATAGAAGGGTTATCACTTTTACGGGCAATTTTATCGATCTCATCAATAAAAACAATTCCACGTTCAGCAGCAGCAACATCGTAATCTGCAGCCTGTAATAAACGGGTGAGTACATTCTCCACGTCCTCACCTACATATCCTGCTTCCGTTAAAACCGTAGCATCTGCAATACAAAAAGGTACATGAAGTAATTTAGCGATCGTACGGGCCAGTAATGTTTTACCTGTGCCGGTTTCTCCCACTAAAATAACGTTTGATTTATCTATTTCAATTTCTTCTTTGGTATTTGCCACATGCGCAATACGCTTAAAATGATTGTATACAGCTACGCTTAATATTTTTTTTGCATCATCCTGCCCTATAATGTATTCATCCAGGTGTTTTTTTATGGCCTGGGGTTTTAAGACGCTTAAGGCTTGTTGTACCTGTTGGTTATTTTGCGCACCTGCTTCTTCATTTACTATTTTAAACGCCTGAGAAATACACACGTCACAAATGTGACCCGTAATTCCTGCAATGAGCACTTTTACTTCTTTTTTGTCTCGTCCGCAAAACGAACATACTATTGGACCTGATTTAGCCATTATTAAAAATTGGATTGTAAAGATACATAAATTATACTGCTCTTAACAGATATAACACAAAATGGCAGACTTGGTTCACTATTCCGCGCTATTACCTGATGTATCAAAGGCTGTACCAGTAAATTTTAACAGTTAATCACTGCCATTTCAGGTAATTTGGGTACTGTTATTTTAAGAGGAATTTGATGATATCATAGGTAAGCCCTACAATAACTATCGCAATTTCAAAAGTCAGAAATCCTAAACCATAAGCCAAAACTGCTTTTATGTAGTTAACGATTTTTTTCTGATCAAAAAACTGTCCTATACCCCAACATACATAAATTAACGTCATAATAAGCATAATAAGGAAAGCTGTTGGAGAATGGAATATACCTTCAAGCAATGCGCCCGTAGATAATAACAACATGCCCATGCCCATTATAAAACACAGGAGTATAGTGATCTCAAAAATATTATAATTGCGCTTTTTAAAGAATATGCTTATCCATAAGGCAATAAATCCTCCCATCATAATATTGGCATATCCATAATGCGTTTGCACCCAATGAAAAATAGGGCCGATGGAGGACTTTCCGTACATTTTGCCAAGGGCATGGGAATAATCTTCTTCCGTATGAAAATAGTGTGAAATGAGTGTATAGATTAATGAAGAAAAAATTAAAAAAGGGATGGGTTTTATTAACCTGACCCTGTTTTCGGTGATAAATTCCCTTACTGTATGGCCTGGTCGTAGTAGCAGTTCCCTCACCGTAAAGAAAATACCTTTTTCAAAATGCAATAAATGCTGAACCTCATGGCTGATATAGTGGCCGTCTATTCTTTTAATATTTGCGGGTTGCCCGCAATCTGAACAAAATTTTCCGTTAAGAACAGTATTACAATTTTTGCAATGCGTCATATCATGAGTATTGTAGCCTTAAGTTTAAATAACAGCGATTGGAATTTTTAAAAGGAATAAGGCAATCAGAATCCCTCCAACGATTATGCGGTACCATCCAAAACTTTTAAAGCCATGTTTATTTAAAAAACCGATAAAGGATTTTATCGCTAATAATGCCACTACAAAAGCTACTACGTTTCCAAAAACAAGGAGGTTGATCTCTTCCTTATTGAGCGCCATTCCATCTTTATAAAAATCCAGTAGTTTTTTTGCCGTAGCTGCAAACATGGTTGGCACAGCTAAGAAGAAAGAAAATTCGGCTGCTGATTTACGTGTCAGGCCCTGGGTCATCCCACCTATGATGGTAGATGCGCTCCTGCTCATGCCCGGCCATAAGGCAAGGCACTGAAACAAGCCAATTTTTAAGGCTTTGGGATAAGTAATGTCTTTCTCCTCGTCAAGTGCATTGTTTTTAAACCATTTATCTACAAACAATAAAATAATACCGCCTACAAAGAGTGCTATCGCAACACCCATCAGGTTTTCGAGTGCAGCGTCAATATAATCGCCCAGTAAAAGACCAAATATAGCGGCGGGAATAAAGGCTACCAGTAATTTAATATAAAAATCAACTGATTTAAAAAAGCGTTTAAAGTAGAGCACAACAACCGATAAAATAGCCCCTAATTGAATGGCAACAGTAAATAATTTAACGAAAGGTGTTGCTTCCATACCCAAAATAGCTGTACAAATCATCATGTGGCCTGTTGAGGAAATGGGTAGAAACTCTGTTAACCCTTCTATAACAGCAATAATAAATGCTTGAAAATAAGACATAAATAATAATGAAATTTAATGCGATTAGGGCCTCTTAAAAAACCGGATTAGTTTTTTACACTGTCGGTTTCCTGTGTTTTTTGTTTCCACATAATGCCGGCAATTACTGTGAAAAAACCTAATAAGCATACCATTGGGGCAATCGTAATACGTTGTGTATCAAAAATGGCGGGATTAAATACGTTTGGATCTTCACTACCACCACCGATCATTAATACATATCCTAAAATGATCAATACAATGCCTGCTATAAAAATCTGATAGTTTTGTTTTCCAAAGGTTGTTTTCATTGTGCTTATTGATTTTAAAGAAACAAAGCTATTAAAAAACTTCATTTTAAACGACTTATCAAACAAAAAAATCACTTAAAGATTTCGTTAATATTTCGTAATATTGCTATTCTATTAAACGAAATATGGGTAAAGTAGCATTAATTACTGGCGTTACCGGACAGGACGGCGCCTATCTCTCTGAATTACTATTAAGCAAGGGCTATGAAGTGCATGGTGTAAAACGCCGCAGTTCACTGTTCAATACCGATAGGATTGACCATTTATACCAGGATCAGCACGAAAAGCATGTTAATTTTAAATTGCATTATGGTGATTTAACGGATAGTACCAACCTTATCAGAATTGTACAGGAAGTAAAGCCTGATGAAATATATAACCTTGCGGCCATGTCGCATGTGAAAGTAAGTTTTGATACTCCTGAATATACAGCAAACGCCGATGGTATTGGCACGCTGCGTATTTTAGAGGCCATCCGCATTTTAGGCCTTGAGAAAAAAACACGTTTCTATCAGGCTTCCACTTCTGAACTGTATGGTTTGGTGCAGGAAATTCCTCAAAAGGAAACGACTCCGTTTTACCCTCGAAGCCCCTATGGTGTAGCCAAGCTATACGCATTCTGGATCACTAAAAATTACCGTGAAGCCTATGGCATGTATGCCTGCAACGGTATTTTATTTAATCACGAAAGTCCTTTACGTGGGGAAACATTTGTTACCCGCAAAATTACACGCGCCGCCGCCAAAATCAGCTTAGGCTTACAGGATAAGTTATTCATGGGCAATATTGATTCTGAAAGGGATTGGGGACATGCAAAAGATTACGTGGAAGGTATGTGGCGCATGCTGCAACAGGAAGAAGCGGATGATTTTGTTTTGGCTACCGGGATAAAAATTACCGTGCGTGAATTCATTAATATGGCTTTTACCGAAGTGGGCATTGTATTGAAATGGGAAGGCAAAGACGAACATGAAAAAGGAATTAATGCTGCAACGGGTGAAACCATTGTGGAAATAGATCCTAAATACTACCGCCCGGCTGAAGTGGACTTGTTGGTTGGTGATGCGACAAAAGCAAAAACAAAAATGGGCTGGACACCAACATATACTGTTGCTGCACTTTGCAAAGAAATGGTTGCTGCAGATGTGGAGTTATTTAAAAGAGACAAATACCTTCTGGATGGCGGACACAAGATCCTTAACTATAAAGAGTAATTAAAATTTGTCGCAAAGATTACCGCGGATTTTTGTCTGCGCGATCTTTGAAATCAGTGAGAGAGCAATCAACATCATGGAACTAACATCCAAAATATATATAGCAGGGCACCGCGGAATGGTTGGAAGTGCCATCATGCGTAACCTTCAGAAAAAAGGCTTCACTAATATAGTTACGCGTACTTCTGCCGAAGTGGATTTACGCAACTCGCAAAGCGTTAGTGATTTTTTTGCTGAAGAAAAGCCTGAGTATGTGTTTTTAGCCGCTGCCAAAGTTGGCGGTATCCAGGCAAATAATATTTACAGGGCAGATTTTATTTATGAGAACCTGATGATCCAGAATAATGTGATCCATCAATCGTACCTCAATAAGGTTAAGAAACTGATGTTCCTGGGTTCCTCTTGCATTTACCCTAAATTAGCGCCTCAGCCACTTAAAGAAGAATACCTGCTCACCGGCTTACTGGAAGATACCAATGAGCCGTATGCCATTGCAAAAATAGCAGGTATTAAAATGTGCGAAAGCTATAAAAGGCAATACGGCTGTAATTTTATTTCAGTAATGCCTACCAATATGTACGGCCCTAACGATAACTACAACCTAACTAACTCTCATGTGCTTCCGGCCCTGATCAGAAAGTTTCATGATGCAAAAGAAAGCAATGCTGATTTTGTGGAAATGTGGGGCACAGGTACGCCAATGCGTGAGTTCTTACATGCAGATGATCTTGGAGATGCCTGCGTATATCTCATGAATACCTATGATGGAGAACAATTTGTAAATATTGGTTCCGGCACAGACCTAACAATCAAAGACCTTGCGTTGATG
>Ga0247736_10000226_pt1 | contig 20575 bp, 16 predicted proteins | sample UWRJL193509B2_FD_180935 | JGI IMG/M metagenome (GOLD analysis project Ga0247736, IMG submission 180935) | Plant litter microbial communities from Arlington Agricultural Research Station in Wisconsin, United States - UWRJ-L193-509B-2 | ecosystem: Environmental > Terrestrial > Plant litter >...
ATGAATCACCTGGCTTTGGCCATAACTGACTTGTAGATTTTCAATTTCAAACATATTTAATCCTTTTAATCTAAGCAATATGACTGCGTTAATGACCTGGCATTAGTGACCTAGGTTTTTAATGGTCCAATATTTTTTAATGACCTAAGTAAACTTCAATGACTTTTTCATCTGCCTGCACTTTATCCATCGCGCCTTCAGCAAGAATCTTGCCTTGGTGCAATACCGTGACTTTATGCGCAATCTTTTTGACGAATTCCATATCATGCTCAATCACAATCACAGAACGGTTTTTGCAGATCTTATTTAGCAAATCCGCGGTTTGGTCACGCTCTTTCGCACTCATGCCGGCGACTGGTTCATCCAGCATCAGCAATTCTGGATCCTGCATCAGCAACATGCCGATTTCCAACCATTGTTTCTGACCATGACTAAGCAACGCCGCTTCCATATCCAGAAAATCCGTTAACATGATTTCATCGACAATTTTTTTAACCTGCGAAACTACTTCTTCTGAACGTTTGAAAAACAAGCTGCCCCAGACTCCGCGACCTTTTGGATAAGAAACTTCCAGGTTTTGGTACACCGACAGATTCTCGTAGATAGAAGGCGTCTGGAACTTACGGCCTACGCCGGCACGCACGATTTCATGCTCAGACAATTTAGTCAGCTCGGTATTTCTAAATTTAATAGAACCGGAAGTAGATTTGGTTTTGCCGCAAATCAGGTCTAAAACCGTTGTCTTTCCAGCACCGTTTGGACCAATCACCACACGTAACTCGTTTTTGTCGATATACATGGTTAAGTTATCAACCGCTTTAAAGCCATCAAACGATACCGTTAAATCTTCAATCGCTAGGACAAAGTCTGTATTGCTCATGCTTTTGCTCCCATCTCTTTAATATCATTTGCTTCAATTTTTTCTGCAGGTTGTGTATCAGAAAATTTGCGTAGGAATTTGAATCTTTTCGCATATTTTTCGTAGATTCCAGCTAAACCATTTGGGAAAAACATCACCACAACAATAAACAAACCGCCCATCAAGAATAGCCACAACTCAGGATAGTTTTCTGAGAACACGGTTTTGCCGTAGTTAACCAGCAATGTGCCGTAAACCGCGCCAATCAAGGACATACGGCCGCCAACTGCACAGAAGATAACCATTTCGATGGATGGCACGATACCGACGAATGATGGCGACATAAAGCCAACCTGCAGTGTGAACATCGCGCCGCCGATTGCCGAAATCATGGCTGCAACACAGAAGATGAATATCTTGAAATTAGACACATCGTAGCCAGAAAAACGTACGCGCTCTTCTTTATCGCGCATCGCTAGCAGCAACATACCAAATTTACTATTCAAGATATATTTCGACAGCAAGATTGAGCCAATCAACAACGCTCCATTCAAATAATAAAGAATGTACTTAGCACTATCAGTACGCGTATCCCAACCCAACACAGTTTTAAGGTCGGTAATGCCGTTAACTCCGCCTGTAAGGCCTTGTTGACCAACAATTAAGATACTTAAAATCAACGCAATCGCTTGGGTAATGATCGCAAAATACACACCACCCACACGGCGTTTGAACATCGCAAAGCCGATCAAATAAGCAAATAAGGCAGGGATGACCAATATCGCCAAGATGGTTAAAGGCAGGCTTTGGAAAGGATGCCAGAACCAGGGTAACTCGGTGATTTGGTTCCAATCCATAAAGTCCGGAATACCAGGCGTAGTTTGAATCTTGGTCGTAATCGGGTCTGAGGCTTCCAGCTTCATAAACATCGCCATGCCGTAGCCGCCAAGCCCGAAGAAGATACCTTGCCCTAGACTTAAAATACCGCCATTACCCCACAGCAGCACCAAACTCACCGCCACAAAAGCGTAGGTTAAGTATTTACCCACCAGATTTAACCTGAAAATATCGACGCCAAGCGGCAGTACGACGAAGATCAAGGCGGCTAACAATGCAAGTCCGATTGCGCCCTGCTTACCGCCAACTAATTTACTTAAGGATGCATTCACTTTAATTCTCCTGTTTCTATTTGCGCAGCTATTATTTACGAAGTTTGGAAGCAAACAAGCCTTCTGGCTTCATCATCAATATGCCCACAATCACTAGCAAAGTAGTCACTTTACCCATTGAGCTGGTCATAAAGAATTGAAGGATGGATTGTGCTTGTGCGATACCGAAAGCTGATGCAATCGTACCCATCAAGCTGGCTGCGCCGCCGAAAACCACGACCATAAAGCTATCTACAATATAAAGCGTACCTGTGGTTGGCCCTGTTGAGGCGATGGTCGTAAACGCTGCACCTGCGATACCTGCGATGCCGCAACCCAAAGCAAAAGTCACACGATCTACTTTTTTGGTATTGATACCAACCGCACCTGCCATTACACGATTTTGCACTGTGGCGCGCACCCTTAAACCCCAGCGTGAGCGATACATAAAGATATACACACCTACCGTAACCAGTAATGCCAGCACCATCACAAATACGCCGTTGATCGGAATATCAATATCGGGTGTGGGTTTGAATGAGCCTAACATCCATTCTGGAAGTTCAGCACTCACCTCTTTCGCGCCAAAGCTGGAACGAAACGCTTGTTGCATCACCAAGCTTAAACCCCAAGTTGCTAATAAAGTATCTAATGGCCGCTTATACAGATGCCGAATCATGATGAACTCAACAAAATACCCCAGCGCAAAGGCCAGAATAAACGCTAGCACTATAGCGACAAGAAAATAATAATTCACAAATCCATACGTGGCTGCCACTTTTGACAGCATCACTGTTGTGTACGCGCCTATGGTCATAAACTCACCATGCGCCATGTTAATTACGCCCATCTGCCCAAAAATAATGGCAAGCCCTAACGCCATCAGCAGCAATACGGTGAACATACTCAGGCCAGAGAAGCCTTGCATCACCATAATATTGCCCATATCTGCCATTGAATATCCAAACATACGGCCTCCTACTTGATTGCTACTTAATAAAATTGCTGCTAAAAAAAATTCTGACTATTTACTTTGTTAACTACTTACTCGCAGACGGCGGCAGCTTACCCTTAAGCTGCCACGTCTTTAAATGCTAGTCTTTAAACCACTACTAGACTATTGATAACCTTTTGGAAACGGATCTGGTTTGATGTAGCCAGAGGTGTAAACCACCTTAGCTTGACCATCTTTTTGCCATTGACCGATACGTAACTTAGTCGTTAGGTGGTGATTTTTTTCCACTGTCACAGGGCCTTCTGGCGCATCTTTGAACTCGTAACCAGGCAATGCGGCTTGTACTTTATCTACATCAAAACTACCAGCACGCTCAACAGCAGCTTTGTATAACCATGGGCCTAGGTAAGCGGCTTGTGTTACGTCACCGATCACAGATTTAGCACCCCATTTTTTCTTGAACTCAGCTACGAATTTCTTGTTAGCTGGATTATCCTGCGATTGGAAATACTTCATCGCTGAGTAGAAGCCAGCCAAGTTCTCACCGCCGATGCCTAATACTTCATCTTCAGTCACTGAAATGGTTAGCATAGTTTGTTTAGCTGAATTCAAACCTGCAGCATTCAACTGTTTAAACCAAGCCACGTTACTGCCGCCCACTACCGCTGCGTAAATCACGTCTGGTTTTTTCAGTTTGATTTTGTTGATCACAGAACCGAATTGAGTATCGCCCAACGCAATGTATTCTTCACCCACCACTGAGCCTTTCAGGTTTTTCTCAATGTGTTTACGGGCGATTTTCATTGAAGTACGTGGCCAGATATAATCAGAACCGATCAGGTAAAAAGTTTTGGCTTTTTTCTCTTTGGCAATCCAGTCCAAACCGGCAAGAATCTGTTGGGTGGCTTCTTGGCCTGTATAGAACACGTTTTTAGATTGCTCTAAACCTTCATAGAATGTCGGGTAAAACAGCAAACCGTTTTCTTTTTCAAACACTGGCAATGCCGCTTTACGTGAAGCCGATGTCCAGCAACCCATTACCGCAGCCACTTTGTCTGAAGCCAATAGTTTTTTTGCTTTTTCAGCAAACGTTGGCCAATCTGATGCACCATCTTCTTGAATCACTTCAATCTTGCGACCTAAAATACCGCCCATCGCATTGATTTGCTCAATGGCCAATTTTTCGGCTTGGATAGAACCGGTTTCACTGATCGCCATAGTGCCTGTCGCTGAGTGCAAGATGCCGACTTTTACCACCGTATCCGTTACCGCTAAACCTGTTGTATTCACTTTTGCTGTTGGAAAATCTGCAGCAAATGCTGTGCTGGTTAAAATACCTGCTGAAAGAAGTGCCGCAGCTAACACGCCACCCACTTTCATAAAGCCACGTCTATTCAAAGTACTCATTACGATCTCCTAATATTAAAAAAACCACCATTTACATCAAATTAGCTTAACTACTAAATCTGCTAAAACCTTTAAAACTTACTTTCACCCAGTTAATCTTTTACTTTTTATGGCATGAATCAACTGGTTAACTACTTGATATTTAATGCGATAACATCCAAGGCCTTGCGGTCTTTTTGGTTTGCATCTGCAAAGCCGCTCGACCTGTTTCTGGGCTTACCCGATTAGCCAAGTTATCTTTAGTGCTGGTTTTGCAGGTATGCGAACCGGTACAACCGCAGCTGGAACGCTTAGCTACTTTTGGGTCATGCGCAGATTTTTCATTACGCTCATGTGCCACACGCTGCGATTTATCCATCACTGCTAAGCGTGACGCAGACATAATGCGCGGGCTTTCGCAACCACACTCATCACATTGCGCCGGCTCAGCAGATTCACTCATTTTTCTAAGCGCTGTAAACACACCGCAGGTATCACATTCGTATTCATAAACTGGCATGTCAATGTTCCTTAACTGGTTTTAGCCGTATCGATGCCCTGCTTGACCATCACTTTTGGTCCTTCTGCATTTGGCTTCATATCGAAGTCAAATATTTCAGTTGGTAACCACAAAGTAGCGCACGCATTAGGAATATCCACAATGCCGCTGATATGGCCTTCGATTGGCGCGGTGCCTAAAATCGACAGTGCTTGTGCGCCGCTGTAGCCAAATTTCTTCATATATTCAATGGCATTTAAGCAAGCTTGGCGATATGCTTCGTTAACATCCAGGTAAAGCTGCTTGCCTTGCTCAGTCACTGAAATGCCTTCAAAAATGATGTAGTCTTTGTAAGTTGGTGTCAGCACGCTTGGCTCGAAAATCGGGTTTTTAACGCCATATTTCTTCACGCCGTCTTTGATCAAACTGACTTTGATATCTAAATAACCGGCCATCTCAATCGCGCCGCAGAAAGTGATTTCGCCATCGCCTTGTGAAAAGTGCAGGTCGCCCATTGAAAGGCCACCGTCTTTTACATACACAGGGAAATAAACCTTAGAACCTTTGGTCAGATTTTTGATATCACAGTTACCGCCGTGCTCACGTGGCGGCACTGTGCGTGCACCTTCAAGCGCAGCTTTTGCAGCTGCATCGCCAGACATTTTGCCCATCACAGCAGAGTTAGGATTCGGCGGTAACGCTAAAGCAGGTACGCGATCAGGTTCAGTCGCGATCAAATCGCCTTCGCGCTTGTTCCATTTCTCTAATAACTCTTTTGAAGGCAAGCAGCCGATCAAGCCCGGATGCATAATGCCGGCGAAGCGCACATTCGGTACATGGCGTGAAGTGGTATAAATACCGTGGAAATCCCAAATCGATTTACGCGCTTCCGGATACTGGTCGACCAAGAAACCGCCGCCATTTTCCTTAGCGAAAATGCCGTTAAAACCCCATTGGCTGTCTTCAAAAGTGCCAACGTCTAAAATCTCAACCACCATTAAATCGCCAGGCTCAGCGCCTTCAACACCGATTGGACCGCTCAGGTAATGCACTTGCGTCAAATCAACATCGCGTACATCGTTGGCGCTGTCGTTATTGCCAATCTGGCCGCCAGTCCAATCCATACATTCCACGCGAAACTCATCACCTGGTTTTACCATGGCAATCATCGGTAAATCTGGGTGCCAACGGTTATGGATCTGGCCTTCTTGTTCCCAAGGTTTTTTATCTAGATCTAATTTAACTAATGTTTTCATTTGTTTCCTCCAACTAAAATTCAGCTTGGCTTATTTAATAAAGGTTTACTTCAAAAAACTCAGGGTTTAATGCTTATTGGATAAACTTCAATGAGTTTTTCTATATGTGTAGATTAGAGATGCAAAGGCATGATTGAAATACGTCAAAGTGCGTAGTTGATTGTTACGATTTAATGCAATAACTGTGTTAATTTCAGCGTGAACATTGATTAAGAAGGCGAAAAAATGCATCCTCAAAACAAACGTTTAAAATCTAAGCTAAATCTAAATATAAGCGCGCAGAAAGCTTATAGATACTTGCTTGCAGCGACTTTATGCTGTAGCTCGATACAGGCAATTGCTGCAGATTGGACATTGATCAGCAAGACCAAACAGGCCGAAATGCTAGTGGATATGGACTCTTATAATGAGAAAGATGGGCTGCCTTATATCAGTACAAAAACACTATTTGTTAAGCCGCAAAACAATAGCAAAAATGCGCTTAAATTCAGCTATAAGGAAAGCCATACCACTAGCCAATTTAACTGCACCGAACACACCGTTAAAAACAGCGCTACGCAGTTTTTTGATGCGAATAAAAAATTGGTTGGTAACGAAAAAGGTGACGCGTTTTTTAAACCAGTTATTGCCGGCTCAAAAGATGCCGCACTTGAAAGCTTGGTCTGCCAAGTGCATAAAATGGTAGGAGGGAATTGAAGAGATAACGATAAACGACAAATGGATGATTTTTAAAGCCAACTCAAGACTTAAATTTAATCTTCAAAAATACAAATAGTTTTGTCAGCGTTAAACGTTACCCGTAATAAAGCTTTAGAAGCTATTTGCCGAATCTTACTAACTAAAACTTCTTTATCGTCAGTTCCCTCAACTAGATTGATGCAATAGTTAGAATAAAACCCATGCTGTTTTACCTCAAGCAAAATGGTGGCAATGTCAGCCAATTCTGTTGAATTTAAATCTTTTGATGTTTTATGTTTTGTTATTAACATGTTTTTTAATTCAAATAGTTAACGCTTTTTATTGGTTAAGTTTCATTACTTACTCGTCATTCAGAGCATAGCGAAGATTCCAGCTCCCACTCGTCATTCCCGCGCAGGCGGGAATGACGATGCCTAGACTTAACACTATTTTCCAGTAAATTCTTAGCTTACTTTTTATTCGGATCAAAACGCCAATTCAAACTAAACCAAATGCCTCTTGGCGCGCCTGGGGCTATAAAGTTGGTGCTTAACCAATCATCTGAATTATGGTTATATCCATCTGGCCCAATCGCGCCGCTGATGCTTGGTGAAAAAGGATTGACGCCTAATCGGCCAGCAGTGAAATATTCTTTATCTAATACGTTATTTACAAGCATGGTCGCAGTCCACTCTTTATTTAGTTTGTAGCTGGTTTGAAAGTTAAAGGTGGCATAGCCATCAACCTTACCGGGGTTAGTTGTTGGTGGGGTTTGAGTTAAAACGAGATTCCCGGCAGCATCACGAGAGGTAATGGTTTTGCGAATAACGCCTTGTCTGTGCTCGTTATTTTCATTGCCCCTGACAAAACTATCCGCATGAGCCACAGCAGTTAATCCAATAGTCCAGTTATCCGTTACATCGTAACCGATGGAAGCATTTAAGTTGTGAAGCGCAACGCCAGGCATACGGCTCCCTTTTTTAACCTGAATAACACCGTTACGATCACCATCAATAATTCTTGCAGAACTATTGTTGTTACTCAGCATTTCAAAATTATTTTGAAAAGTGGCATCTGTCAGTGAGTAATTAACACCAAATCTCCATTTATCTACTTTGCCAGATAAGCCCGCCTCAAACCCACGGCGACGCGTATTACCAATTGTGTCAAAAAAACCTGAGCCGCCACCTGCAACGTTTACAAAGTAAATATCATCTTTAAGATCCGTTTGATATGCCCCAACATTCCATTGCAAGTTTTCAGTTAAATTTCCTCTCGCGCCTATGTCGTAACTGGTGGACTTAATTTGTGGTAAATAAGGATCGCCCGATAAAGTGGTAGGCAGTGTGCATTGGCGATTTTCAAGCACGCTTTTTGGTACGAAGATCAGTCCGCCTTGCCCATCATCGAAATACTTACCAGAACCTTTATCCAGCGCGCAACCTAACTCAATCACACTTGGTGTTCTTGTGCCTTGTGCCACATTCGCGAACACATTTAGTTTTTCATTTACTTGCCATGTACCGCCCAAAGATGGGTTAAAGGAATAATAAGAAAATTTCTCAGTTTCTGCGGGGTCAAGTGGGCTAGTAATATTCAGTGGTCTATAGCCAGTTGTTGGCGGATTAGGATCATCCGCGCAATCACCATTACATGTATCTCGGCTATAAGGTAAGCCTACTAAACTCCCAATTGAAGCATTTCCGAAAACACCATAACGCGCGGCAATTTTATTTTTGGCTTGTGTGAAGTTATAGCGACCGCTGAAATTTAAATTAACAGAATCAACTGGTTTCCACGTTTCACTAAAATAAATACTTTTAGTCGTATTCGTTCCTTCAAAATCATTGTTGGCACCAGCGAAAAATGCACCACCAAATTGAGGATGTGCTTGAGCTGGGTCTAAATACACGTTCCGATTGACATCCAAAAATCCTAATTGGCTGGTATTTTGGTAGCTGGCTTCTGCTGCATCAATCGATGCACCTACCATGAATTTATGTTTTTCTAGATTCCAATTCAGTTGAAACGATGCCCCATTGACTAATTGTTCAATAGTATTTTTGTTAATAATGCCGGTGGGCGTACCTTTTACGATGCCTGGCTGAGCTCTACCTGCACCATCAACATAGACACCGTTACCATCATCACCAATTTCGGTAAGTTGGCCGCCTCCTGGAACGTTATCTAATCCGGGTTTTGCTTGTGAGGCATAGCATTTATCATTATTGGCTGCGAGCCCTATAAATACATAATTTTTATAAACGATGGTTTGAGTTTGTGTCGGATCATTCGGATCAAGCTCTCTGGAATAAAAGTAATCCTCAATCCCATTATTAACCGTAACTAATCCAAAATCAGGGTTAACAGCACCGCCTCCTTGACCAATTAAAGGGATTAATGAAGCAAAAAAAGAATTTTCCCCATTTGAATCGTCATTGGGGTCTCCTGATAATGGAGGCTCAATCACTTGATCTCGATTAAAAATTTGTGACTCTTCAAAATTTTTGAAAAAATTAAAAGAATATTTGTATCGTGCTAAAAACTCGTCTGAAAGCTTCGTATTTTTCAAGCCTTGTGCTGTATATTTGGCATCAAATTGAGCAGGAGTTAAGCCGCCTTGTGAGTCTGCAAAAATTTCAGTTCCATAAATATCAAATCCTGTACTTGCATCTGTTTTTAATACGTAATAATCGGGCACGCCATTAGCTTTTGCTAGGCCATTGCTGTTATATAAACAGGTGTTCTCCTCTCCAGTTCCGGCTAACAATCTTCTTGCCGGCAAATTTGGATCATAGTCAGTAAACACATCTGCACCAATCCCTGTCCTGTCACTGTTTCTGCGATAAACCTGTCCAGTCACGGTAAAAATATCATTAACAAAGTAACTGCCAGACAGTTGAAATTGTTGCAAACGATTTTTGGTTTCATCAGGTGCACTGTAAACACTGCTACGGTCTTGTGCATAGATTTCACTGGGTACCAAACCATTACCTGTTAAATCGTTGCCCACCAGCAAAGTGCTGAAATTAAGGTCTAATTTATCTCCTCGATAACTTGCTTTTGTAAAAAGTTGATTCACCTTACTTGGCGAGTTATCACGCCAACCATCTTCCAAAAAGAAATTACCAGCCGCAAATAACCCTACGGTGCCGTTATTCCAGCCGCCTTCTACTTGCAATTGCTTACGGTTGAATGAGCCGTAAAGGACTTCTGCATCCACTCCCTCACTATCAAATCCACTTTTAGTTTTCATGGAAAAAGCACCGCCCAATGTGTTTAAACCAAATATTGGATTAGAGCCTGGAAATACATCAACTCCTGCTAGTGCATTCATGGGAATCATGTCCCAGTTAACGACGTCACCAAATGGTTCGTTAACGCGAACACCATCTAAGAAAACACTTAATCCTTGCGGCATACCAATTTGTGGGCCTGCAGTAAAACCGCGGTATTGCACATCCATTTGGAATGGGTTGCCTTGGTAGTCATTTACAGTCACTGACTGCAACTTGCGATTCATTAAATCCGTAATACTTAAGGAGTGAGATTCTTTAATATCTTGTGCGGTTAGGCTTTGTACGTTACCCGGAATTTCTTCTTTGGTTAAACCTAAACCAGGTAAAGGGCCGATTTCGTAGAAGCGCTTGGCGCGCACCTCTACTGTGCTGAGTTCTTTATTTAACGGCAGGTTATCAGCTTCACTGACTTTTACTGCGGGCGCTTTTCTAAGTTCTAGTTCGCCTTTTTTGTTATCAATTATTTCTAATCCTGTGCCTTTTAGCAAATTAGCAAAACCTTCGTTAACGGAGTACTTGCCCTTTATGCCTTGCGTTTTCTTTCCTTCAGTTAATGCAGAATCAAAGGGCAATAGCACGCCAGCATTGGCTGCATACAGTGATAACGCATTGGTTAAATCACCCGCGGGGATATTAAATGACTGTGCAGGGATATTGGTATTGAGTGGTTCTGAGTTTGCTAGCGATGAATAGGCAATGAGCGTTGCACTAGCAAAAGTGAGTAGATTTTTTTGAAAGCTTGAGTGGAACAGAAACATAATGTCGCCTTAAAATTTGGTTTATGCTCCTATGCCACTTGAAAACCAAAAAGGGACAATACTTTTTTAATTATTTTTTAAATAATGTTTTAAAAGTTGTGAATAACTTTTTTAAAATCGCTTTTAGGTTGCTTTATGAGATTGGTTTTACTAGATGATTTATCGATTTGATTGATTGGCTAGTTCGATTGAATAGTCACCCAATATTTGGTGACAGAATCAACGCGCACTGGATATGTTCTTTCCAAACTAGCAAATAACACATCCATATCTTTAATGGGGAATGCGCCAGAAATGAGTATATTTTCTGCATTTGGGTCGCATCTTAAAATGCCTTGATGATAGCGGCGTAGTTCTAACATAAAATCTTTTAGTGGCATATTGGCGACGTTAATCATGCCTTTTGTCCATAAATCTGCGCCTGCAATTAATGGTTCTGTTTTAGAAAAATAATCTTTTCCAAATGTGACGGTATTGCCTTGATTGACCCTGATTTGGGCTTGAGCCGATGCTGATGTAATTTGCACGGCGCTTTCATATACAGACACGGTATGGAAATCACCATGATTGCGCACAGTAAATTTTGTGCCCAAGGCTCTCACATTGCCTTGGCGCGTTTGAATAATAAACGGTAGATGACTTCCCTCGCCATGTCCCGTTTCAATGAAAACCTCGCCTTTAATCAGCACAACTGTGCGGCTGGTATCGCTGTAGGCGATGTTAATTGCGGTATCTGTGTTGAGGATGATTTTTGTATTGTCAGCCAATTGAATTTCGCGCTGGTCGCCTTTTGGTGTGCTGTAATCGGCCGTTAAAGTTAACCAAGGCTGTTGCTGATAAATGATCCAACTGGTAGTGGTTGCGGCGGCAACGATGCCTAAACCTTTTAAAAGTCGCCGACGTTCTAAAGATTTAGGTTGGCTGGTTTGGAATAAGGTCGCTTTGCTAATAGCGGGATTAATGCCATCGAATTGACCCGCAATCGATTGTATTTTTTGCCAAGCTTGATTGTTTTCTTCTGAAGCTTGCTTCCAGCTTAGAAACGCCATGCGATCTGCCGCGCTGACATCTTCTGCATTCAGTTTTGCGTACCAGGTTGTGGCGGCTTTTAAAGAATCTGACATGGCTTATATTTAATAATTTTTGAAATTACTAATCAAAGTAATTAAGCAATCGTTGCACAGTGCAACAAAGCTTTTGCGATGTATTTTTTGATAGAACTCACCGTCACGCCTAGCTCTTGCGCGATTTCAGCGTAAGGCATTCCATCCACACGATGTAACAAAAACGCCGCGCGCGCATTGTGTGAAAGGCCATTTAACATAGTATCCAGCGCAATAATTCTTTCTAATAATATTAGCTGCGTTTCTGCAGAGTTAGCATGATTGGCATCATCACTGCCGCCCAAGTGCGCTAATGCATCCAGATAAGCGCTCTCAATATCACGCCTGCGGAAAAAGTTAGCCATTAAACCGTGCGCAACATTGGTTATATAGGCGCGTGGTTCGATAATGGAAGTCAGCTCATTTTTTGATAATAATTTTGTAAATGTATCTTGCGCCAGATCAGCCGCATCAAATGTAGAGCCAACTTTTTTAGCTAACCAATTACGCAACCAAACATGATGGTTTATATAAAAGCTATGCACGATGACATTATTTAAGCTTGAATCAATTTGCATGGTTAACATCCATTATTAACATCTTAAGCAGATGCATTAATGATGCAAAATTTGTTCCAAATACTTATTGATACTTAAGTGGCTGATTTGTATTCATAATTTATTCCTGATTAAATTATTACCAAAAAAATTGGTTCTTTATAACCACCAATGGCTATAAAGAACCACCTCTTAATTAAAACTTTATGCAAAAGTTAACCAATAAAAAAGGTTAACTTTTGCAACAATACAAATACAAAAGCCCAAACATAAATTTGGGCTTTTGTATTGCTTGCTTTAGTGTGGTTAAAGCTGACTAATATTGATCTTACTAAAAAATCATCTTAGAACTGGAATTGTAATGCAACGTTAATTGCGTTGACAGAATCAGCATCTGACACTTTTGTTTTAGAGATTGCTGCTGTAATCAAAGCGTTGTACGGTTCCATCACGTAATTGGTTCCAATCTCATATTTCTTTGTTTCGCCAAATACAGCGGCGTCTGAATCAAATTTTTGATAACGTGCAAATGGCATAAATGCGCCCCAGCCTGTTTTTGCATTGAACAAATAAGCCGCACCAGCTGAATAAGCTTTACCTTGCTCGCTCAAGAAAATGTCGTCAGTGTCGTAATCGTAATAAGCAGCTTCTGCTGAGAATGTACCTGGTCCTACATTTTTCTTCTCTAGTAAAAAGTCGACACTGTAAGATTTGTAATCACCTGCAGTACCAGCCACTGCTACAACGCCATCCGTTTTTTGTCTGCCCGCAATACCGATGGCTAAAATATCTTTTGCGCCAAAGTAATTACCAGTGCCGTAATAACCTGGTTCAGCATCCCAAAAATCATATTGCAAACGGCCTGCGTACATCAATTTATCTTTACTACCTTGCGTTTCTGATAATGCCCCAACGCCACTTAATCTAAAAATATTGTCGCCTTCAAACGCACCGAATGAATAAGCTAATTTGCTATCGAATGCAGTACCAACCAACGCAACACCTTCATCACGGCCAATGATACCGCCATTAAAACCGTAACGAGAAGCGATGCTAGACCAGTAACCGCCACCCATTGAATAATAAGGACCTGCCATATTGGCGCGATCACTTGGCGATAAGAAACGACCTGCCCAGATCGCCACATTTTCCGTTAATTGAAACTGCACGTTGGCATCAATCACTTCGATTGTTTCATCGCCTGGCACTTTTTCAGTATTAAACATACCCTTGATATATTTGTTCAATGAACCAGAGATATAAATACGGGCACTGTTCAAAGAGAAATCATTTGAGCGATCATCGCCATTTGCAGCGCCATCTTCCACACTGCTATAACCGGCAATTGCACCAAAACCGACACTGATATATTTATCCTCGCCGAATGTGATGGTTCCAGCCGCTTGTGCTTGAATCGCTGCAATACTCAACGCCGCTAATACTGCTGATGTGAGTAGACTTTTTTTCAAAATTAAATTCATTTCTATGCCCCTATAGATTGTGAAAACAGTTGTGGATACTTAAGCTAGCGCATGCGGTGAACCGGATGCATTTGTCATGTGGCTAGATTAGCGATAGGTAGGGGCGAATTAAATACGTCATATTGCGTAGTCAGTTTTTAGGGTAGAAGCCGTATATTGTAGTCACTGTAAATTGAGGTTTTTGCGTGATAATTAGCAAGACTGATGTTAAAAATTGGAATATTGAATATGCATAAAATTTTAGGCTTAATTGCAATCGCAACGGTAATAACTGCCTGTGGTGAGTTTTCTTATAAACGCGGCGCAAACGTTGCCCAGCTTGAAAATACCAGACAATCTTGCCAAGCAAAAGGTAACGCAGAGGCGATTGAAAAATGTATGGAAGACAGCGGTTGGATGATTAAAAAGTTAGACTCCTTTGAAATATTCACTGACGCCGAGCCTGAAAGTGATGAACAAAGCGAAGTTGTTGCCGCGGAAAATGCCGTCGAGTTAACCACTGAAAATATGCAAAAAACTGGCGCGACTGAAACAGTTGTTGCAGATAAACAACAAGCGGACATTGAATCAAGCACTAAACCAAATGCTAAACCCAGTACAAAACCAAAAACAAAAGTCGCACCGTCTAATCCATTAGATACTTTTGTAGTAAGTTCTTGGTGGAAATCGGGCGTAAGACCGGACGCGTTTCAAGTTGACAGTAATATGTGTGTGGAAAAACTAGGCGAAGCGCATAAACCGATAGGCAAAACGCAAACAGTCACGGTTGGCTTTATCAGTTGCATGAATGAAAAAGGCTGGAAAGCGCTTAAGAAATTGCGTTAATTAGAGCTAAGTTAACTAAATTATTATTCTTAATTGATTAGGAATCTGCGAGTTTTACCATCTATGAGCTGGGTCAATTTTTTTAATATACTTTGGATAAGTATTATTCCCATTGAATTTTTTACTGTTCTTTTTTTCCAGTGATAAATATCTAACTTCTTCTGGCGGAATACCTTCGATAAGCATATTTGTGTTGTATATCTCTTCCGGTATGTCTACAAAAGGAATGCGCTGCCAGCTATCACCTTTCCAAATATAACCAATATAAGGCGGCTGCGGCTCTCCGTAAAATTTAAACTCCCGCTCAGTTGGAAATCTAGCAACTATGTAAAGAACTTTATTATGTATATTTAGTACTGTTGGTTTAAGCTTTTCATGCCAAACAATAGGCTTATCACTAAACTCAGGTAAGTTTATAGTCAGCCACGCCTCACGCGCTATGCATTGAACATATTCATTCCCTGTATAAGCCCCTTCACAACGTTTCTTTTGTGTCACCACAATCACGCGTCCATCATTGAGCTGAACTTCTTCTTGCCACTCCCTGAATTTGTCTTGTTTTGCTAATATTGATGTGCAACCTGTTATGAGTAATATTCCAATTAATAAAATGTACTTCATGCAACAACTCTCCATTCGCTTTAATAGATTAGCTCGCCCATATGTCAAAACAATTGCAATAATAAGGTACAACAAGATTAATCACGGAATTTCTATAGGCCAGGATTGATAAAAGTGGCCTTCGCCACTGTTCTCTATTTAAAACCATTAGTTTTTTTCAATATTGAATTTTTCATAACCAAGTCTAAGTAGAATTTCAGTTCTCGCTTACTACTTTCCACACAACATCTTTACACAAAATTTTGTTAAGCTTGTGTGATGTTGAATAAATTAAAAAAAATCTTCATTAACACGCCAGCCAAAATAATTGCTGGTGTGTTTGTTTTTTATATTTTATTCAGTTATTTTGCGGTTAACCCGCTCGCCAAACGTATCGTACCGTGGTTCGCAGAAAATAAATTAGCTAGCCATGCCAGTGTACAAAAGGTGGCTTTTGATCCATTCCGTTTAAAAACCACCATAGAGCAATTTAAATTAACTGAAAAAAATGGCGCAACATTATTCGGTTTTGAAAAGCTGGTGGTCGATTTTGAAGTGGCCGGTTTGTTGGATTGGGCATGGAAATTTAAAGAAATCAGCTTAACGGCACCGCAGTCAAACATTGCGATTTCGCCAAAAGGCAAGCTCAATTGGGCTGATTTGATTGCAAAATTGAATGAAGATAAATCTCCTCCAAGTAAGACTATTCCGCGTGTGGTGATTGATCTTTTAGCTGTTCAACAGGGCAATGTTCAATATATAGATGCGAATCGTGACACGCCTTTTAAAGCGGAATTAACCCCGCTGAGTTTTGAGTTAGCGCATTTTTCTACGCTGCCAGAAGACCGCGGCGATTATCTGATTGCGGCAAAATTACCTGCGCAAGGCGGTTCGCTTAAATGGAAAGGTGATATCGGTGTTAATCCTGTTGCCTCCAAAGGCTTTATCGCTTTTGACCATCTTCAGTTAGTTAACCTGGTCGATATTGTCAAAAATGTCGATTTGCCGTTTAAGCCGTCTGCTGGCGATATGCAAGCCAGTTTTTCTTACGATTTTTCGCTGCCTAATGACAAACCAAAAGTAATGCTGCAAAACATTTTGCTAACTTTGAATAATTTAGCGGGGAAAATGAAACCTGCGGCTGAATTGTCACTAAAACAAGCAAGCGCCAAACTGCCGCATTTAGATTTTTTTATACCTAATAATCCACAAACTAAACAGCAACTTACATTTAAAGATTTGAATGTTAAATTCACCGATGTGAGCCTTAAACAAGCTGAATCGAATAGTAAAGTCGCCTTATTAACGCTGCCGCAAATAGATATTAATCAGGTAGATTTTGATTTGGCTGCAAGCAACATAGACATTGCGCAGATTTTGTTAACAGGCGGCGCGATCAGTGCCAGCAGAAATCAAGCTGGCATCGTTAACTGGCAACAAGCGCTTGTCAATAATGAGGCCAGCGCCGAACAGAGCCAAACTACCCAAAACCCAACTCCAGCAGAGAATAAAGCAGATTCAACTGATAAACCGTTCAGCGTGAATATTGCAGATTTTCAGCTTCAACACTGGCTTGCCAAGTTTGAAGATAATAGTTTTGTGCATCCTCTTAATGTTGAAGTGGCAGACTTTAATCTTGGTTTCGCGTTCGCCATGCCAGAGGGCAATATAGCAATCAATCAGCTGCAAAGCAGTATCAATGGCTTGTCAGCAAAATCTGCTTTGTATAAAACGCCAGTTGTAATGTTGGATAAGTTAAATCTTAACCAAGCGGATATTAGCTTAGCAAATCAAAAAGTCGATGTGGAATCGATTCAATTATCTGGGCTAAAAACACAAGTCATTAAAGAGACGAATAAGCCGCTTAACTGGCAATCGATTTTGGAAACAGTCGCAAATAATGCCGCCAAAACCCAAATCGTTTCGAACAGCAAAGCTGCAAAACAAAATCAAAAACCTGATTGGGATTTATCGCTTAAAAAACTGGCTTTAGATAACGCCAATTTGCGTTATGAAGACCGTAGTTTGAAAACCCCAGTGATATTGGATGTTGAAAAATTGGCTGTTGAATTAAGTGACGCTTCACTAGATCAATCGCGCAGCTTGCCAATTAATGCTGCGTTTCACGTGAAACAAGGTGGCCACTTTATAGCGCAAGGCAAACTTACACCTGCGCCATTAAAAGCAGATTTAAACGTTAAATTAACCCAGTTTGCACTCAAGCCTTTTGCGCCATATATTAGCCAGCTGGCTTTACTCAAGCTTAATGATGGCAATGCAAATGTGTCGGGTAAATTAGCCGTAAAGCAAGCTAAAAACCTTGCCGTTTCTTTTAATGGCGGCTTTAGTGTGAACAAATTTTCACTGCTTGAAGAAGCGACATCTGCGCCTTTCTTGGGTTGGGAGCGTGTCGCTAGTAATAGTCTAAGTGTTTCATTAGCGCCAGACCGCGTGCATTTAAACGAGCTGCAAGTGGTTAACTTGGTGAGCAAATTCATTATTCATGAAGATAAAACCATGAATATCACGCGTATTTTGCGCAATCAACCTTCCGCTAATACGTCTGCTACCAACGATGCTACTAAGCAAACCGCAGCTACGTCAGCCAACGAAACTCAATCTTCCGCAGCCTTTAGTAATACAGATATTGCCAAGCCAGTTATTGTAGGGAAAACGACTAAATCAGCAACCCAAACTTTGCCTCCATCAACTGCGAAAAACTCCAGTTCGGCAGACACTTTCCCGGTTAGCATTGATACGGTGCGTATTGAAAATGCCGAAATGGAATTTGCCGACCTTTCTTTGATTCCGCAATTTGGCGCGCATATCAATACGCTCTCTGGCGTGATTAATGGCGTATCGACCAGCCCAACCGCTATTGCACAAGTGGAGCTAGATGGAAAAGTGGATGATTATGGCTCGGCGCGTGTTCGTGGGTCGGTGCAACCTTTTCAAACGACTAATTTTACCGACCTTAAATTAATCTTTAAGAATCTAGAGATGAATCGACTAACGCCCTACTCTGGCAAATTTGCGGGCAGGCGTATTGATTCTGGCAAGTTGTCTGTCGATTTAGAATACAAAATCAAGCAGCGCCAATTGGCAGGTGAAAATAAATTTATCCTTAATAAACTAAGGTTAGGCGAAAAAGTGGATAGCGCCGATGCTGCCAATTTGCCATTAGATTTAGCCATCGCTATTTTGGAAGATAGCGACGGAATCATTGATTTAGATCTGCCGATTTCTGGCAGTTTGGATGACCCTCAATTTAGCTATGGCAAAATTGTGTGGAAAGCGATTAAAAACGTTTTGACCAAAATAGTCACATCGCCCTTCCGCGCGCTTGGCAATCTGTTTGGATCAGATGCAGCCAAATTAGAGGCCATTTCGTTCGAAGCAGGTAGCGCAGCACTTGCGCCGCCAGAGCAGGAGAAATTAAAAACCATTCAACAGGCTTTAAGTAAACGGCAAGGACTTGCGCTGGGCATTATCCCCAGCTATGACAGCGCGGCAGATTCACGCGCACTGCAAGAAACAACGCTTCGCCGCCAAGTGGCACAGGAAATGGGCTTAAAGTTGGACGATGGTCAAAAGCCTGGGCCAATCGACTTAACCAATCCTAAAACCCAAAAAGCGGTGGACGCTTTGCACGATACGTTGACTAAAAAGAGCTTACTGAAAAAACTGGCGGCTAAATTAGAAAAACCTGAAGCAGGACATTATGAAGCCGCTTTAGAAAAGTTGACTACCAGCATTGTGATTAGCGAGCCGGAACTGAAAGCGCTGGCAAAATTGCGTGGTGAAGTGATACAAAAAAGCTTATCGAATGCAGGTGTTCCCGCAGAACGGTTGCATGTAGATGCGCCAATTAGAGTTACAGCAGATGCAAAAACGATTAATACCAAGTTAACGCTAGATGTAGCCGCCGCTAAAAATACTAAGCCTGAACCCGTTACGCCGCCAGTTACGCCCGCTGAAGCTCCATCTACTGAAAGAGTTAAATAAGACGATTTGTTTACACAGACTTAATACATTTTACTTAACACTTTTTTAGCACTAATTTTATTCAATATCCCAGTACGGTTCTGCACCAAAACGCTCTATCAGAAAATCGATCAACACACGGATTTTCAATGGCAAATTGCGCTTGGGTAAATACAGCGCGTAGACATGTTGATACACAGGAATATATTCTGACAGCACAGATTTCAAGCGTTTAGCCTGAATATCTTTACCAATAATAAATGTCGGCAAAAGCGCTAAACCAAATCCACCCAACACCACTTGCGATAACGCTTCATCATCATTAATCCGCAATCTACCGGAAACAGGTACAGAGACTTCGCCGCCTGGCCCATTGAATCGCCATAGTCCTTTGTCGCCCGAATGAATGTAATCTAAACAGTTGTGGTTGACTAAATCTTGCGGAATCAATGGCGTGCCGAACTCTTCAAAATAGTCGGGTGTTGCACATAATTTGCGGCGAATGGGCGCTAATTTTCTGGCAATTAAGGCTTGGGGTAAATCATGCGTCACCGTGATCACAACGTCATAACCCTCTTCCGTCAGATCAACGATTCGGTCTGTAATCGTCATATCAATATTCAGCTCTGGATAGCGGCGCATAAATTCACCAATGGCTGGCGCGATATGTAGCGTGCCGAACGCAACTGAAACCGCGACTTTTAGCACACCGCGCGGTTGCGCATTCAAACTATCGATCATCTCCTGCGCTTCTTCTGCTTCATAACAGATGCGCATGCAGTAATCAAAAAAAGCCGTGCCGACTTCAGTCAAACTGAGATGCCGTGTACTGCGATTAAGCAAGCTGGCACCCAGTTCACTCTCTAATTTAGCCACTGCTTTACTCACAGATGAGCGGGAAACGCTAAGCTTTCTAGCGGCGGCCGAGAAGCTTTTTTCGTTCACGACTTCTGCAAAAATAACCATTAAATTTAAATCATACATAGACTTAATTGTAGGCTTTATCTAAAAGATATTAAAACCCAATTGTAGCGCTGCAGGAAACAATTATGTTCATTTGAATGGACTAATTTAATCTATCCGTTAGGACTACTATTCAACTTGCCTAATGAATGTGATTTATTTATTAGGACTTATTACTTATGAGCAATGGATACAGTGATGAATATACCAATAGATATAACAAC
>Ga0247736_10000227_pt1 | contig 20510 bp, 24 predicted proteins | sample UWRJL193509B2_FD_180935 | JGI IMG/M metagenome (GOLD analysis project Ga0247736, IMG submission 180935) | Plant litter microbial communities from Arlington Agricultural Research Station in Wisconsin, United States - UWRJ-L193-509B-2 | ecosystem: Environmental > Terrestrial > Plant litter >...
GTCGCCGATCGAGGCGTGAGCCGACGTCAGTCGGCGAACGCCTCACGCACGCCGCCCCGCGGCGTGCCAACAAGCACTGCGGGACGCCGATCGAGGCGCGAGCCAACGTCAGTCGGCGAACGCCTCGATCGGCGGGCAGGCGCAGAACAGGTTGCGGTCGCCCCAGGCCTGATCGATGCGGCGCACCGGCGGCCAGTACTTGTTGCGCACCTGGCCGCTGACCGGGTAGACCGCCTTCTCGCGACTGTAGGAATGCTCCCACTCCCCCACGATGACGGACTGTGCGGTGTGCGGGGCGTTGTGCAGCGGGTTGTCGTCGGCCGGCCAGCGGCCGCTGGCCACCTCGTCCGCCTCGAGCTTGATCGCGATCATCGCGTCGATGAAGCGGTCGATCTCGACGAGGTCCTCGCTCTCGGTCGGCTCAACCATGAGGGTGCCGGGCACCGGGAACGACATGGTCGGCGCGTGGAATCCGTAGTCGACGAGTCGCTTCGCGACGTCGTTGTTGTCGATGCCGGTGGCCGCCTGCAGCGGGCGAAGGTCGAGGATGCACTCGTGCGCCACGAGCCCGTTGTCGCCCGAGTAGAGCACCGGGTAGTGGTCGCGGAGGCGCGCTGCGACGTAGTTTGCCGCGAGCACCGCGGCTCCGGTCGCCTGCGTGAGGCCCTCGGAGCCCATCATGCGCACGTAGGCCCACGAGATCGGCAGAATGCTGGGTGAGCCGTACTTGGCTGCCGAGACGATGAACGGGTCGGCGAAGTGCGTGGTGCCGTCGGCACCGGGCAGGAAGGGCGCGAGGTGTGCCTTCGCGGCGACGGGACCGACACCCGGACCGCCGCCTCCGTGCGGGATGCAGAAGGTCTTGTGCAGGTTGAGGTGCGAGACGTCTCCACCGAAGTCGCCATACCGCGCATAGCCGAGCAGGGCATTGAGGTTGGCGCCGTCGACATAGACCTGTCCGCCCGCCGCGTGCACCGCATCCGTGATGCTTCTGACCTCGTGCTCGTAGACGCCGTGCGTCGACGGGTAGGTGATCATCAGCGCGGCGATGGTGTCCGCGTGGTCGGCGATCTTCGCCCGCAGGTCGTCGAGGTCGACGTTGCCGAGCTCGTCGCAGGCGACCACGACGACCTTCATGCCGGCGAGAACGGCGCTGGCCGCGTTGGTTCCGTGGGCGGACGACGGGATCAGGCACATGACCCGCTGCGTGTCGCCGTTGGCGAGGTGGTAGCCCCGAATCGCGAGCAGACCCGCGAGCTCGCCCTGGCTGCCCGCGTTGGGCTGCAGCGACACGTTGTCGTAGCCGGTGACCTCGGCCAGCCAGCCCTCGAGCTGGCTGATCAGCTCACGGTAGCCAACGGTGTCGTTGTCGGGGGCGAAGGGGTGGATTCCGGCGAACTCCGGCCAGGTCACCGCCTCCATCTCGCTGGCGGCGTTGAGCTTCATGGTGCACGACCCGAGCGGGATCATGCCGCGGTCGAGGGCGTAGTCCTTGTCGGCGAGGTACTTGAGGTAGCGCATCATGCTCGTCTCGGAGCGGTGCGTGTTGAAGACCGGGTGTGTGAGGTACTCCGACGTGCGGTTCAGCGTCTCGGCGATCGGCGACGCGGGGCGCCACGTGCCCTTCTCACGGCCGGCCACCGCCTCTGCCCCGAGGGGCGCAAGGATGCGGTCGAGCAGCTCGGCGTCGAGGGCGCTGACCTCGTCGAAGCTCAGTCGCACCGTGTCGTCGTCAACGAGACCGTAGAGGATGCCGTCGGCGTAGGCGGCCGCGACCACCTCGGAGGCACGCCCCGGCACGCTCACCAGCAGGGTGTCGAAGTAGCTGTCGTGCACGACCGAGACCGAGGATGCCCGCAGCCGCGCCGCCGCGTTGACCGTCGTACGGTGCACATTCTGCGCGATCGTCTTGAGGCCCTGGGGCCCGTGGTAGACCGCGTACATGCCGGCCATGACGGCGAGCAGCACCTGCGCGGTGCAGATGTTCGACGTGGCCTTCTCGCGGCGGATGTGCTGCTCGCGCGTCTGCAGCGAGAGCCGGTAGGCGGGGTGGCCTGCCGCATCCTGCGAGACGCCGACAAGGCGACCGGGCAGCTGGCGCTCCAACCCGGCGCGCACGGCCATGTAGCCGGCGTGGGGGCCACCGAAGCCCATGGGCACGCCGAAGCGCTGCGACGAGCCGACGGCGACATCCGCACCAAGCTCGCCGGGAGACGTGATGAGGGTCATCGCTAGCAGGTCGGCCGCGACGACCGCGACACCTCCCTGCTCTTTGACGGCGGAGATGACAGCTGACGGGTCCCACACACGACCCGAGGCACCCGGATACTGCACGAAGACGCCGAAGGCCGCGGGCAGGTCGCCCGAGAGGTCGGTCTCGACGAGGTCAATGCCCACGGCGCCGGCGCGGTTGCGCAGCAGCGCCTTCGTCTGCGGGAAGGTGTCGGCGTCGACCAGGAAGGTGTTCGACGTCGACCCCGAGGCACGGCGGGCGAGCAGCATGCCCTCGACGACCGCGGTGGCCTCGTCGAGCATCGACGCGTTGGCGGTCGCGAGGCCGGTGAGATCGGCGACCATGGTCTGAAAGTTGATGAGCGCCTCGAGGCGGCCCTGCGAGATCTCCGGCTGGTAGGGGGTGTAGGCCGTGTACCAGCTCGGGTTCTCGAGCACGTTGCGCTTGATCACGGCGGGGGTGATCGTGTCGTAGTAGCCGAGGCCGATCATCGAGCGGTTGACGCGGTTCTTCGATGCGAGGGCGCGCAGCTCGGCGAGAGCCTCGCGCTCCGAGGCGGCGGCGGGAATCACCGAGTCGGCGATCGGACCCACGGCGATCGCATCCGGCACGGCCGCGGTGACGAGCGCGTCGACGGAGTCGTAGCCGAGGGTCGCGAGCATGCGCTGCTGCGCCGCGTCATCCGTTCCGATGTGGCGCGCAGAGAAAGGTACAGACATTACTCGCCGACCAGCGCCGTGTACTCGTCGTAGCTCATCAGTGCAGGAAGCTCCGTGAAGGTCACCTTGATGAGCCAGCCCTCGCCGAAGGGATCGGAGTTGACGAGTGACGGGTCGCTGACGACGGCCTCGTTCGCTTCAGCCACCGTGCCGTTGACCGGCGCGAAGAGCTCGCCAACCGACTTGGTCGACTCGATCTCGCCGACGACGGTGCCGCTCGCGACATCGGATCCGACCTTCGGCAGCTCGACGAAGACGACGTCTCCCAGCTTCTCGGCCGCGTAGGCGGTGATGCCAACGGTGGCGGTGTCGCCATCAACCAGCACCCATTCGTGCTCGGCGGTGTACTGCAGGGTGGTTGCGTCAGCCATTACTTGGACTCTCTCTTGTAGAAGGGCAGTTTCACTACGGATGCGGCGATGCGCGTTCCACGCACATCGATCGCCAGTTCGGAGGAGTCGACCACATCGGGGTCGACATAGGCCATCGCAATCGGATAGCCAAGGGTGGGCGACAGCGCGCCACTCGTGATCACGCCGACCTCACGGTCGCCGTCGAAGACCGGGTAGCCGGCGCGCCCCGCGCGCTTGCCCTCGGTCGTGAGGCCAACCAGAACGCGGGCGGTGGATGCGGGGCCGGCCTCCGAGGCAGCCCTGCCCACGAAGTCCCCCTCCTTCGCGAGCGCGACGACCCGGCCGAGGCCGGCCTGAGCCGGGAACGTGTCGACACCGAGCTCGTGGCCGTACAGCGGCATCCCGGCCTCGAGGCGCAGGGTATCGCGGCTCGCCAGGCCCGCGGGGCTCAGCTGCTCGCCCCCCGCCGCCACGAGCGCCTTCCAGAGGTCGACCGCCGCGCCGACACTGACGTAGAGCTCGAACCCGTCTTCACCGGTGTAGCCGGTGCGGGCAACGAAGCACCGTCCGCCGTTCCACGTGGTCTCGTGACCCCAGTAGTACTTGAGCTCGCTGAGGTCGTCGCCGATGACCTTCTCGACGATGCCCCGCGAGAGCGGGCCCTGGACGGCGATGAGCGACACCTGGTCGCTCTCGTCTGAGATGGCGACCTTGAAGTTGGCTGCCCGCTCCTGCAGCGCCATCATCACCGGCTGGCGATTGCCCGCATTTGCGACGATGAGAAAGGCGAAGGGCCGGTCGCCGCCGCGGTAGACGACGAGGTCGTCGATGATGCCGCCGTTCTCGTCGAGCAGCAGCGAGTACTTGGCCTGCAGCGGGGCGATGGCCGACAGCTTGCCGGCGAGGGCATAGTCGAGAAAATCGGCGGCATCCGGTCCGTCCACACGGATCTCGGCCATGTGCGAGATGTCGAAGATGCCAGCGCTCGTGCGCACGGCGTGGTGCTCGGCGAGGTCGCTGCCATAGCTGACCGGCATCTGCCAGCCAGCGAAGTCGGTGAAGCTCGCGCCGGCTGCAACATGCAGCGAGTGGAGGGGGCTGAAGCGGTCGGACACGGAGCTCTCCTTAGCGTGTGACGCGGGCAGAACTCCCTCTCTGTCATCTGCCTGAGAGCTTCGCCAGTGTGTGCTGACTTTCACCGTGGGCGGGTTCGCGAAGAACCTCTTTTCAGAGCGGCCTAAGCGATGCGGTACATGAACCTGAGAGATTGGCAGGGAGGCTTGCTCCTTCGGTGTCCGAGGCGTGCTTCGTTGAGAAACAAGCACCGAACTCTCCCGCATTGCGTTGAACGGCCCGATATTCGATTGTGGGCCCAGCCTAGCAAGGGCCGTGTTTCGCGCGTGCTACGGATTGCCGGGTAGACACCCTCTTCCACTCAACGGTGGGGACTAGTAGATTGCGCGGCATGCCAGCGCGCATCAGACGGACCATCGGCAGCTCGACCGCGCTCGTCGTGGTTGCCCTCACCGCCCTGCTCGCCATGAACGAGCTGAGCCGCCTCGTGGGCGAGGTGCTCGCTGCCGACGGCCACACGCACAGCATCGCGGCAGTGATCGGACTCAGTGCAGGCTCCGAACTCGACGCCTGGGCCGACTGGCGCAGTGCCGCGTTCTCTCCGATGGCCTTCATCGTCGCCCACAGCCTCATCGACCTGCTCTTCATCACCGCCTACGGGGTGCTCGGCTACCGCCTCTTCCGCGTCGCCGAGACGACGCACGGCCATAGCGCGGAGCGACCGCTCGTGCTGCTCTACTCGGTGATCGCCTTCGACCTGCTCGAGAACGCCCTCGTCGTCACGCTGGCACTCACCCCCAACGACCAGCTGCCCGTCGTGCTCGCCGTCGCCTCGTACGCCAAATGGGCCGCAACCCTGGTGCTGGTGCTGTACGCGCTGCTCAGCACCCTGCTCGGCACGTCGGTGCGGGCCTTCATCGGCACGGCGCTTCTCGCCCTCTATGCACAGCGGCTCAGCGCTCTCGTCGTGCTCGCGGTCGGCGCCGTCTCGCTCATCAGCGCCGACGGCGTGCTCGAGCAGGTTCCCGATGTCTACCGCTCCTGGCTGCAGTATCCGCTCTCCGGCCTCGCGGGCGTGCCCGCGCTCAACCTTCCGGCAATGCTGTTCTCCAGCCTCGCCTTCCTCCTGACCGGACTCAGCATCTTCGCCCTCGGCCGCCAGCGGGCACGGCACTACACGCGCCGATCCACCCAGACCGACGAGCGACCGGATGCCGCCACCTGGCCCTGGTACCTCGTCGCCGGCGGCACAGCGCTCATCGCCCTCGTGCTCTGGGCCGTGACCGGCGGCCGCTCGGTGGACTGGGCGACAACGGCGATCTTTCTCGGGGTGCTCCTGCTGATCGTCGGCGCATCGGCGTTCGTGCGATGGCGCGGCTACCGACTCGTGGCACCGCTGTTCACCAGCAAGCTCGACGGCCGTGCGGCGGCGGTCAGCCTCACCGGTGACCTTCTCGTGCTTGCCTGGATCGCGATTTGGGCACTCGGCCCTTTCAAGGCGCTCATGTCGCCGCTGCTGCTGGCCGCGGCCGGCGCCTTCGACGGCTCGCGCTTCGAGGCGAGCCTCTGGTCGCTGCTCGCGATCGAGCTCGCGCTGCCCGTGCTCGCGGTTGCGGCGGTGGTGGGGGCACGCCGCTGGCTCAGCGCGCGGCCACGACAGCGCAGCTCCGGCTCGCGGGGCGCGATGGTGGCCGCCGCGTTCAGCGAGTCGGTGCCAACCGATGAGCACGTGATTGCATCGCTGCGTGTTGCGGGGCGGTGGGTGGTTGGGGGTGTCTATCGCGGTCATCCTCGCTGTTCTGCTGTTTCCTCGGCCGGTGGCCTACGCCGTTGGGCCGGTCGCGCTGCTGGTGCTGCTCATCGGCTGCTGGACCACCATCATCGGCGCGCTGATTCTCGCGCTCGGGCAGGTGAAGCCGCTCGAGGTGTTCCAGGTGCTGCGCCTGCGAGCGACGCCAATCGTGACCCTGCTCGTGCTCATGCCGATCGTCGTGTCGTTCGTTGATGGCGCCCCGGCGCTGCACGCCATTCGCACGAACGAGGCGGGCAGCGTCGGCGAGCGCGACACGCTGCGCACCGGCTTCACCCGCTGGTACGAGGATCAGGACTGCGCGGTGACCCTGCCCGACAGCGGTCTCAGCGTCGCCCCGCTGCTGCTCGTTGCTGCGGAGGGCGGCGGCATTCGCGCGGCCACGTGGACCGTCGACGTCATTCGCGAGCTGCCGCGCGACAGCGCCTGCGCTGCCGGCGCCACCTTGCTCTCGAGCGGTGCGAGTGGTGGCAGCATCGGCATCGCGAGCTTTCAGTCCGAGGGGAATGCCGCGTCTGCGGCAGACCTCAACACCACTCCCCTCGGCGGATCCGGCGCGCTCGCGGCCGACATCGCGGGCCTGCTCGGCGGCGACGTGATCGGCGGCGTGACCGGCATCCGCGTGCCGAGTCCCGTGGACTACCGCGACCTGCTCGGTGCGTGGACGTGGCAGGACCGCACCGCCCTGCAGGAGGCGACCTGGGGGCAGGACGCCCCGCAGTTCGCACAGGGCTACGACGTCGAGCCGCAGGCGCCGACCGGCTACATGCTCTTCAACTCGACCGACTCGATCTCGAACTGCAAGGTAGTGATCAGCCAGCTCGACCTCAGCACACAGGCCACCGCAACCTCAGACACGGTCGAAGGCCCCCGCGCCCCGACCTGCAACGGCGCGGATGCCGAGCTCGCCAACACGGTCGACCTGCAGGACTACCTCGGCGACTGCATCTTCTCGCTCGACTGGGCGACGGCCGCGGAGCTCTCCGCACGCTTTCCGGTGATCAGCCCCGCCGGTCGCGTGTCAAATGAGACGCTGCCCGCGGACTGCAACCGGGTCAGCGACATGCAGCTCGTCGACGGTGGACTCACCGACAACACGGCGCTCGGCACTATCGCCGACCTCGCCCCGGAGCTCGTGCAGCTGATCACCGCGACGAACGCGCAGGCGAATGGCGCGGACCGCCCCTACGTCGTGCCGATCGTGGTCTTCATCACCAACGAACCGGGGGCGGACATCGCGGCGACCGCCGACGGAACCCGCCCCGAGGCACTGATCCCGCTCAATGCCCTCATCAACGCACCCCTCGGCCTGCTGACCCCTGGCTCGTGGCTCACGCGCCTCAGCACCCTGCTGGGCAACGTGTGCCCCGCCACCGCGGGCGACTGCGCGACGGCACTCGACGAGCTGCGGCACCAGGTGCCGCAGGGCGTCGCGGTCGTGCAGCCCTCCACCACGCCGTCGATCTCGGTGCCGCTCGGCTGGACGATTTCGTCGTTCAGCCGCACCCGTCTGCGGCTCGAGGCCGAGACGCAAGCCGAGTGCGGCAAGCAGGGGTCGAGCGTCGACTGCTACACGGGCGGCGGCTACGGACGGCTCGGCGACGTGCTCGACCTGTTCGCTGACGACTAAGCCTGACGACTAGCGCTGACGACCGGTAGTCATCACCAGCTCGATCGCGCCATCGAGCTCGGTGCGCTCCAGCGTGATCTGCACCGCACCGAGGTCGTCGACCGACGACCGGTGCGTTCCCCCGCACGGGATGCGGTAGTCACCGCACACCCAGAACCGCCGGTCAGCAAGCCCCGGGCCCTCCCGCTCGATCACGACGTCGGCGTGCGTGGCGAGCAGCTCAGCCAGCCGGGTGTTGGCTGCCGCCTCAACATCGCCGTCGAGCGCGGATGGCACGAAGCCCTTCTTGCGCAGTGACTTGCCGATTCGATAGACGTCAACCGAGCCGTCGGGCACGATCGTCGAGGTCTCGATCGCGAGGGCGTCGAAGTTGGGCGAACCCGCGGCATCGAGCGCCACCTCCTTCGACCAGGCGGTCGCGAGCGCATGGTTGAGCGCGAGCGAGGCGAGGTGGCACGCCGTGTGGCCGGTCGAGAGCGCGGTGCGGTACGCCTCATCCACGACGACCTCGACCTCGCCGCTGACCGGCTGCTCGACGACGTGCACCACGACGAAGGCCCAACCGGGCTCGCCCTTGCGCACGGGGATGTCGCGGCCGATGTAGAGCTGCCCGCCGTCTGTCGCGCCGACGATCGCATCCACCACGTCAATGCCGCCGAGGGTTCCGCGGTCCGCGCCCTGGTCGGGCCACGTGTGGTCGACCGGGTGGAAGGCGGTGCGGTCGAGCAGCACGGCGATGCGGCCGTCGGGCAGCGTCTCGGTGTGCAGCACCTGCGAGATGGAACGGGTGTCGCCGTCGGGGTAGGTGACGATCGTGTGGGCGTGTGGCAGCATCCGGCAACGGTACATCGATCCGCCTAGGCTGGAGGGATGCCCGAGAAGATCACGATGTACGGCGCCGACTGGTGCTCCGACTGCCGCCGCTCCAAGGCGCTGCTCGACGCGGAGGGTGTCGACTACGAGTACATCGACGTGGAGCAGAGCGCCGAGGCCGCCGACGCCGCGAAGGCGATCAGCGGGCGCATGAACATTCCGGTGATCGTCTTCACCGACGGCTCGTTCCAGGTGGAGCCGAGCGACGCCGAGCTGCTCGCGAAGCTCTAGCGGGAGCGAAGGCGCACGTAGAGCGCCAGCACCCGCGGCACGATCACGTAGACCGCGAGCGGGACGACGATGAGCGTGAGCACGAGGGCGCGCAGCACTGGGTGCCAGTCGACGCTGATGGGCGTCATGAGCGTCATGCCGAGCGCGACGAGCGGAAAGATCGTGATCCACGTCGCGAGGGCGCGCACGTGAACCGACGGGACGACGGGGGTCGATGTGGTGGTCATGTCAATCTCCAACTGTTTAGTTGGCAATAACCTACTGCGGCATCCGAGAAATTACAACTAGGTAGTTGGAGTTAACCTAGACTGTCCTCATGGCCTGGGATGTGGAGCGAACGAAGCAGCTGCTGCTCGACGCCGCAACGGAGGAATTCAGCGCATACGGCATGGCCGGCGCGCGCATAGATCGCATTGCCGCGAGCGCGGGCGTCAACAAGGAGCGCATCTACCAGTACTTCGGCAAGAAGAGCGAGTTCTTCGGCATCGTGCTCGAGCGGCAGCTCGCTGCCGTCATGGAGGTCGTGCAGATCCGGGGCAGCGGCGTCGACGCCATCACTCGCTACGCCGGTGAGGTCTTCGACTACCAGATCGAGCACCCGCAGCTTGCCCGTCTCACCTTCTGGGAGGGCCTCGAGTGCGACCGCCCGACCGCCGAGGAGAAGCGCCGCGCGGCCAGCGACTCCAAGGTCGTGCTGGTTCGAGCGGCACTTCCGTCAATAAGCGAGGCGGATGCCCGTGACCTTCTGCTGACGATTCTCACGCTCGCCGACGGCTGGCAGGTGCTGCACACCCTCGACCGCCTCTACACGGGAACCGTTGCGCGGGACGCCACGCGCAATGCCAGCCGCAGGAGGGCCGTCGTCGCCGCGATAGACGCCCTCGCGCGCGAGCTAGTTGCCGAGTAGCTCCTCCGCCTCGAGCGTCAGCTCAATGGTTGTGTCGAGCAGCTGCTTCATCGAGCTGCTGCGCAGAAGCTGCACCTCATCGAGCTGCTCGAGCGGCGCGATGGCGGCGAGCTGCCAGGCGGCCGCGAGCGGCTCGCCCGAGAGCTCCACGGTGGCGGCCCAGGGCTGGTCGCCGAACTCGCTCGCGCGAGCGAGCGCGCGGCGCACGACCTGCTCGGCGCGGTCGAAGAGCGGCTGCAGGTCGTCCGTCCACTCCAGCTCGTCGAGGTAGCGCACATCCGCTCTAGGGTGTGGCTCGTCGTCGAGCCACTGCACGATCTCGAAACGGCGGTCGCCCTGCGTCATCATCGCGATGAAGTCGGGCGCCGCTTCGAGCTCGGTGATCTGCGCGACCGTGCCGACGTCGAAGGTGGTGCCTCCCCCGCCGGATTCCTGCCCCCTCTCGATGAGGGCGACGCCGAACTCCGACGGCTCCTGCTGCAGGATGCGCGAGAGCATCACGAGGTAGCGCTCCTCAAACACGCGCAGCGGCAGCGGCATGAACGGAAACAGCACCGTTCCGAGAGGGAACATAGCCAGCTCGGTCATTCGTCACCGGCCATCTGCGCGTCGAGGTAGTCGGCCCGTGCCTGCAGCCGCGCGAGCTGCACCGGGTCGGGGTCGTCGCCGCGGATCCAGCTCGCGAGGTTCTGCCGCATGGCCAGCAGGATCTCGAGCTGCTCGTCGATCATCACCGGATTGCGACCGGGCATCGGGTAGAGCGATTCGTAGTTGTTGAGCGCGTAGATGCCGTTCTGAACCAGCTGGCGGATGGCGGCGTCCGGAATCAGAAGAAAGGTGCGGTACACACGCCGGCTGTACTCCGTCTCGACGCGAAAGCCGTGCGCGGTGCCCTGCAGGCGGCGGGCGTTGTTCATGTCGGCCCAGAGGTCGTCAAGGGTCTCGAGCACGGTGCGCGCGTAGGCCACGCCACCCGAGCGGCGGTCCGCGATTCGCTGCCGTCGGCTGCGGATCGCGTCGACGACAAGGGTGGAGGCGAGGGTGATGAGGGCGCCGACGACCACCAGAAGTATCGAGGTCCAGATGGGCACGGTCATCACTAGTCCACGCGCGAGACGACCCCGCGCAGTCCCTCGATTGTGTCTCGCGCGTCTGACACCGCGCTGCGGATCTTGGTCGACGAGTTGGCGGTGATCCCCGCCTCGATCGCGTCGACGTCTTTCTCAAGCTGCGCCAGCCCATCCGCCCAGTCGCGCTCGATGGATGCGGGAGCCTCATGGTCGAGCAGCTGGCTGACGTTGTAGTTGAGCTCGACCGCGTTGGTCAGCAGGCGCCAGAAGCCGTCCTCGTCGAGGGTGGTGTCGACGTCATCGAGGTCGTCCTCAAAGTCGTCGAGGTCGCGCTCGGCGATCTTCACGAACGCGGAGTCGTCCTGGTCGTCAACCTCCTCGGGTTCACCGGTGGGGGTGGCGCCCGGCTCGACCTCCGACGACGGCGGGGTGGACTCCCCCAGCTGCGCAACGCCCCATCCCGCCCCGAAGGCGAGCACGATTGCGACGATCAGCACCCACATCCGCACGCGAACCGGCGGCCGCGGCGTGAGAATCGACGCCGGCAGCCCATCGCGATGGGGGGTGGCAAGGTTCTCGGTCATGGTGCCAGCATGAATGACCATGAGCATCATTGCCACTCCTGAGCCCACCGAGGTCGCTGGTCTCGCCGCCGAGTTCTATGAGGACGACCTCAAGCACATGGGCTACGTGCCAGAGCACACCCGCGTCATGGCCGTGAACCCCGAGGCCTACGCCGCGTGGGAGGACCTTGCCGGTGCCATCGCCCGCCCGCTCGGAATCCGCCGCTACGAGCTCGTCACCCTCGCCGCCGCCGCGGGAGTGAAGAGCGAGCACTGCCTTCTCGCTCACGGCAACAAGACCCTGCGCTACATCGAGGAAGACGACCTCACCCGCATCGCCCGCGACTACCGCACCGCCGGGCTCAGCGAGGCGGAGGTCGCCATGATGGAATTCGCCGAGAAGGTGAGCACCAGCTCGCACGATATGACGGATGCCGACAGCCTTCGACTGCGCGAGCTCGGCTTCACCGACCGCGAGATCGTCGACATCGCCCTCGCCGCCGCGGCGCGCAACTACTTCAGCCGCGCCATCCAGGCCCTCGGCGTCGCCGTCGACGTTCCTCCCGGACTGCCCGACACGCTGCGCGAGGCGCTGGTCGAGCGGCTCTAGAGGGTCTTCACCCAGCGGGACCACTCGGCTTGCGGCGCGTATCCGCGGGCCCGCCAGAAGCCGCCGCCCAGCTCGTTCTCGTCGAGCACCATCGCCGTTGCCCGGTTCGCGCCGAGCTCGACGAAGCGCTGCTCCGCGTGCTCGAGCAGGGTGCGAGCGATGCCCTCGCCGCGGTGCAGCGGGTCGACAGCCAGGCGGTAGAGCGCACAGCGCCAGCCGTCGAACCCCGAGAGGAGCGTGCCGACGATTGTCTCGCCGTCCAGCGCGAGCTCGAGGGCCCGCGGGTCGCGGGTGATTAGCCGGTGCAGGGCGCCGGCGTCGTCGGATGGGCGACCGGAGTCCTCCGCAGCGCGCGACCAGAACTCGAGAACGGCCTCGGCATCCGCGTCTGTGGCGTGACGGTAGGTGATCACTTGGCGCTCCGCGCGGCGGCGAGCCCGAGCAGCACGAAGACGGGGGCCAGTATCGCCTCGATCAGCACGCTCGACCAGGCCGGGGCGGTGCCGGTGAGACGGCCGCGGTCGATTCCCCGTGTGAGGTCCCAGCTGACGGTCGAGCCGATCGAGAAGATGTCGAGCAGCAGCACGAGCCCGAAACCGGTGAACGCCGCCGCCAGCGTCAGGAGCCCCACGCGTCTCGCAGTGACAGGTCGGCGAAGGAGCAGCACGAGCGCGACGACAACGACGACCGCACAGACCGCAATGCTGATCGTGCTGAACGGCTCTACCGAGTGGCCCACAGGGTCTTCCGGTCACGCCATGCGGCGGTGCCCCAGAGCACGCCGAGAACGAGCAGCGGCTGAAAGAGCAGGCGCACACCGCGAGCGGTATCGCTGTTGAGGCCGAAGGCGTCGGTGTGGGTCACGAACTGGCTGATGTTGCCCGGAAAGATCGCGGTGAAGAACGCTGCGGCAGCGAGGCCAACCGGCACCCGGTGCTTGGGCAGTGCGACCAGCGCAGCCCCGAGACCGATTTCAACGACACCGGATGCGAGCACGACGAAGTCCGCGTCGAGCGGCAGCCACTCGGGCACCTGCGCCTGAAACTCCTCCCGGGCGACGGTGAGGTGCGTGGTGCCTGCGAACAGCAGCCCGGCGCCGAAGGCGAGACGGCCGATGGTGCGAGCCAGAGAGATGTGGGGCAGTGGGGTGCGATCGGCCATGCTCGGAAATTAGCACGCGACCCGTGGGAGTTGCCACAGAGTCCGCTGGCAAAGGTTGCATCTGCACCGCAGGCACGGAAGCGTGGCCACCTTGCCAATCGAAAGGAAGCACATGCTCACCCTCACAGACACAGCAAGCACGGTCGTCAAGGATCTCGCGGAGCGCGCCACCGGCTCCGACGACGCGGGACTGCGCATCAGCACCCTGCCCGATAACCCCAAGGACTACGAGGTGAAGGTCGCGGTCTTCCCCGAGCCTGACGACATCATCGTGGTCAACGACGGCGCGCAGGTGTTCCTTGAGTCGCGTGCCGCTGCCGCGCTCACCAACCGCGTGCTCGACGCCACCGTGGAGCCGGATGGCGCGGTGCGCTTCCAGCTCGGCGAGCAGGCCTAGCCCGCTGCGGGCTCGTGCTCAGCCGAAGAGGCCGAGCACGAGCCCGGCCAGGGTGAGGCTGACGATGTCGCCACCGACCTCGATGAGCCAGACGCGGATGCCCTGGCCGCTGAACAGCCGGTGCGACAGTGAGCTCGCGGCCGCAAACCCGATGCCGACGAGCAGGCCGGCCAGCAGGCCGCCGAGGGGCCCAACCGCGCTGCCGTTCGCGAGCTCCACGAAGTGGATCACGCTCGCCAACGCCGTCACCTGCACCAGCGCACCGAGAGCGGTGAGGCCGAAGACGAACGGCATGCCGTGGTGGCCGAGGCCCTTGCCCGGCTCCTCCGTCACGCCGATGAGTCGCACCCACACGGGATAGAAGGTCTTCGGTCCGAACCAGATGGCGCCGACCACGAAGAAGACGACAAAGCCGATGAGGATAGCGACCCAGTTGAGCTCAGTGAGGAACATGCCCCGATGCTAGACCCGCGGCAGCGAAGCTCGCACTAATTCTCTGCTGCAGAATTTTCCGCTCCAGCTCAGGCAGGAACGACCCTGCTGCCGCGGTGAGCTGGAAGCGCTCGTGATCGGCGAGGGTGAATCCGAAGGCGGCGCTGAGCTTCTCGAGCTCCGCGCTGAGGGTCGTGTCGCTCATCAGGCGGTTGTCGGTGTTGATCGTGACGGCGAAGCCAGCGCTGTCGAGCAGCGCGAAGGGGTGATCGCTGAACCGCTCCCCCACGAAGGCCGCCGTGTGGAAGTTGGATGTCGGGCTCGTCTCGAGAACGATGCCGCGATCCCGCACCCACTGCGCCATCCGCCCGAGCACCGGCTCGCCGTCGACGAGCCTCACGTCGTCGACGATGCGCACGCCGTGACCGAGGCGCAGTGCGTGTCCGTCGGCGAGGGCGGAGGCGATGCTGTCGAGGCCGTCGGCTTCGCCGGCGTGGATGGTGACGGGCATCCACTCGTTTCGCAGTCTGTCGAGGGTGGGGGCGAACAGGCTCGGCGGGTAGCCGGCCTCGGGACCGGCAAGGTCGAAGGCGACGACGTCGGTCTCGCGACGGTCGAGGGCGAGCTGCGCGATCTCGGGCACGCGCTGCCCCTGCCGCATGCCGATGAGGATCTGGCGCACGGTGATGCCGGTCTCCCGCTCACCAGCACGCAGGCCATCAGAGACGGCCTCGACGGCGCCTTGGAGGGGGATGCCGGGCGAGAGCTCCGGCGCCCAGCGCACCTCTGCGTAGACAATGCCGTCGGCTGCGAGGTCGAGCACGTACTCGCGCGCGACCCGCCGGAGGTTGTCCGCCGTCTGCAGCACCGAGCCGGTCAGCGAGAACGACTCGAGGTACTCCACGAGCGAGCCGCTCAGCGACCGCGTGTTGATCCACTCGCGCAGGCCCTCGACGGAGTCAGCGGGCGCGGACTCCGCCAGCTCGAGCACGGTCTCGAGCCGCAGCGACCCATCGAGGTGGTCGTGCAGGGAGACTTTGGCGAGATTCGCGTACATCTATCCAGCCTATTCGCGCTCCCGGCCAACACTCAGGCTTCGCTATGCTCTTGCGTAAATCGACATATCCAGGGAGCACAGTGGCAGAGACCGGCAAGAAGAAGACAGTACGGGTGGAGAAGACCGAGGCGGCCATCGCCGAAGAGAAGTCCTCCAGCTGGAAGCCCACCGCCGAGGCAAAGAGCTCCGCCACAACGAAGCGCGTCATCGCAGTTCTGCTGTGGCTGGTGGCCATCGGCGGCGAGGCCTTCGCGATCTTCTGGGTGCTGCGTCGCCCCAAGGAGAACGGCGAGTTTCCGACCTGGGCCTGGATTCTGCTGCTCGGCATCCTCGTCGCCATCGGACTTCTGACCTTCTTCGGGGGCCAGCTGTGGAAGCAGGCCAACCGCCTTGACCCCGCCTCGAAAGAGAACAAGGCGGCCTTCTTCGTGCAGAACCAGCTCGGCGCGATCATCACGATCATCGCCTTCGTTCCGCTGATCGTGCTGATCTTCCTCAACAAAGACATGGACGGCAAGCAGAAGGGCATCGCCGGTGCCGTCGGCATCGTGCTGCTGCTCGTCGCCGGCTTCTTCAGCACCTCGCTCTCGTCGCCCTCGGTCGAGCAGTACACCGAGGAGGCCGACCAGGTTGTGCAGATCACCGGCTCCAATGAGGTCTTCTGGACCAAGTCGGGCAAGGTCTTCCACCTCTGCAACGAGGCGTCCGCGGTGAACCTCGAGTCGGTCGACAACACGATCTACTCCGGCACCGTCGCCGACGCACACGCGGCTGGCAAGGACCGCCTGACCAAGCAGGTCGACCTCGAGATCGAGCAGTGCGGCTTCGACGCGCCCGCGACGGACGACAGCACGGATGAGACCCCCACCGACGAGGAAACCCCCGCCGAGTAGTCCCCCGCGTTGCACGAACGGCGCTCGCTTCGGCGGGCGCCGTTTGCGTTGCACGGTGCATTTCTCCGGTCAGATCGCCGCCGCGGCCGTCGTTGCGGTCTGGGCACCCGAATCAGCCGGAGATTGTCACGGTCTCCGCTGGACGGTTTAGCGTTGACCACATGTTCGGACGACGTAAAGACAGCCCTCCCGCGCACGCGTCGGCGGTCGACCCGCTCACGAAGGCCCGGCAGATGTCAGACGTCGTCTTCGACACCTTCGTCAAGCCGATGAAGCTGCAGCGCGGCCTGCCAAGCCCGGTCATCGCCGCCATGCTCGGAACCCTCGCCGGCCACGCCGCGCAGAACGCGGCTCTGCACGGGCTCGCCACGAACAGCCCCGACTACAGCGAGTTCACTCTTGTCACCGTCGACGGCGCGAATGGCGACCGCTACTACTTCGGCGACGCGATCAATCGCCCTGTGCTCGAATGGACGTACTCGATCTGGGCGCTCGTTGGCGGCATCGTGCAGAAGATGGCGGTGCCATCACCCGACGTCATGGAGGTCGTCGACCACGTCGCCTCTTCCGTCGGCACCGACGCTTTCGGAGTTCTGCGCGACCTGCCGGAGGGGGCTCCAACGGTGCGAAGCCTGCTGAGTCTGTGGCCTGCCGGAGAGGCGCTCGCAAAGGATGTGCCGCATCCTGACTATGTCTCTGTGACATTCGGCCTCGCCTATCAGCGCCTCGCCCAGACCGACAACCTGGTCGACCCGAGCGTTGATCAGACGGCGATGGCACGCATCATGATCGAGAGCACGCTGGCGGCGTCCAAGCTGATCGCGTCGCCCGCCGACCTTGGGCAGCTCTAGCTAGAACCCGCAGGTCTCGTCATCCTCGAAGCACACCGCGTAGAGGTTGCCGGTCTTCGAGTTAAAGCGAATCGACTCGCCGAGCACGGTACCGTGCAGGGTGAACTCGTAGTGCGTTCCCCCCTCGATAAGCGAGTAGTCGAAGATCTGCCCGGCGTCGATGATGGCGAGCAGCTCACCGTCGAGCCAGATCTCGCCGCTGGCGTCAGCTTCAAGCTGCTCCGGCAGGGTGCCGGTGCGCAGCTCATCGGTGAGCTGGCTCTGGATGTTGTAGGCGGTGTCGTGCATGGCCTGCAGCTCGGGGTTCTCCGGAAAGCTCTGCCGGGTCTGCTCCGACAGAAACTCGGCGCTCGTCGCGGCCACCCCGATTGCCGACACGAGGATGCCGCCGAGGAAGATCAGCACGGTCAGCCCCGCGAACACGATGCCAAGCACCGGCGGAATCAGCACAGTAGACATGCCCCGGCTGCGCAGGGAGAGAGAGAGCGGATGCCGGAGGTGATCGTGAAGATCACCGCGGTGAGGGTGCCGATCAGCACCACTCCCCCGATGGACGCCGCGGCCAACAGGGCAAGGGAGACCACACCACCGCCCAGCGACAGCCAGCCCTTGGTGTTGTCCACGTCGACGCGGCCGGCAAAGCGGTATTCGTCGGGAGCCGCGCTCGGGAACGCTGTCGCCGGGTACGACATCGGCTGATACTCCTGCACGGCGGAGCCCGCAGAAGGCAGCGGCTCAGGAGGGGTGAAGGCCGGCGCGGCGGGCTCGGGAGCCCTGACGTGGTCCGTCCACTGCGTTCCGGCCCACCAGCGGTGCCCACCGGTTCCCGCGGGATCGTCGTACCACCCGGCCGGTAGCGATGCGCCGTCGCTCATGGGTACCCCGATCCGGATAGATGCTCAGGTACAGAGTACCTATGCGCCCGTGCGGAACTCCACGACGTCGCCATCCTGCATGACGTAGTCCTTGCCCTCGACACGGGCCTTGCCCTTGGCGCGGGCCTCGGCGATCGAGCCGGTCTCGACGAGATCGTCGAAGCCGATGATCTCTGCCTTGATGAACTTCTTCTCGAAGTCGGTGTGGATGACGCCGGCGGCCTGGGGGGCCTTCGCGCCCTTGGGGATCGTCCAGGCGCGCGCTTCCTTCGGACCAGCCGTGAGGTATGTCTGCAGGCCGAGGGTGTCGAAGCCGATGCGCGCGAGCTGGTCGAGGCCGCTCTCGGCCTGGCCGGTGGACTCGAGCAGCTCGAGCGCCTCCTCCGGCGAGAGATCGATGAGCTCGGCCTCGAGCTTGGCGTCGAGGAAGATCGCCTTGGCGGGCGCAACGAGAGCGGCAAGCTCAGCGAGCTTGGCGGCATCACCCAGCACTGTCTCGTCGACGTTGAAGACGTAGATGAAGGGCTTGGCGGTCAGCAGGCCGAGCTCGCGCAGGGGCGCGATGTCGAGCGATGACGCAGAGAGCGGCTTGCCCGTGTTCAGCCACGCGACGGCCGCCTTCGCGGTGTCGATGGTCTCCTGCGTGATCTTCTTGGCCCGCAGGTCGCGGTCGTAGCGGCCGAGCGCGTTCTCGAGGGTCTGCAGGTCGGCAAGGATGAGCTCGGTGTTGATCGTCTCCATGTCGCCGGCCGCATCGACCTTGCCGTCGACGTGCACGACATCCGCGTCTTCGAAGCCGCGCACCACCTGGGCGATGGCGTCCGCCTCGCGAATGTTGGCGAGGAACTTGTTGCCGAGGCCCTCACCGACCGAGGCGCCCTTGACGATGCCGGCGATGTCGACGAAGGTGACGGCGGCGGGCAGGATGCGCTCCGAGCCGAAGATGCCGGCGAGAACCTGCAGGCGGTTGTCGGGCAGCGAGACGATGCCGGTGTTCGGCTCGATCGTTGCGAAGGGGTAGTTCGCCGCGAGCACGGAGCTCTTGGTGAGAGCGTTGAAGAGGGTGGACTTGCCTACGTTAGGGAGTCCGACGATTGCGATAGTGAGAGCCACGAGGGTCTATCGTACCGGGGCGCCCGTTACCCCTAGAGTTCTGCCATGAGCAAAGACGCCATTGTCATTGGTGCTGGCCCCGCCGGGCTGGCCGCCGCTACCGAACTGCAGAAGGTCGGCTACTCCGTCACAGTGATCGACAAAGCGGACAGTGTGGGCTCCAGCTGGTCGCACCACTACGACCGCCTGCACCTGCACACCGCGCGCACCATGAGCTCGCTGCCTGGCAAGGTCATGCCGAAGAAGTACGGCCGCTGGGTGGCCCGCGACGACTTTCGCGCCTATCTGGCCGACTACGCCAGAGACCTCGATGTGCGTCTCGGAGTGACCGCCTCAACGATCGCCAAGAAAGACGGCCAGTGGGTTGTCGAGTCGTCAATCGGCACACTGAACGCAGATGCGGTGGTCGTCGCCACCGGCTACAACCACACCGCGAAGATCCCCGACTGGCCGGGGCTGACGTCGTACACGGGCCGCGTCGTGCACTCGAGCGAGTACCGCAACCCGGCCGCCCTCGATGCGCAGCACGTGCTCGTCGTCGGCCCCGGCAACAGCGGCGCAGAGATCGCCGCCGACCTCACGGGTGCCGGCACCAAGGTCACGCTCGCGGTGCGCACTCCCCCGAACATCGTGCGGCGCGAGGTGCTCGGAATCCCGACGCAATCGCTCACCCTGTCGACCTACCCACTGCCGACGAAGATCGCCGACAAGGTGGCCCGCGGCATGCAGATTCTCACCGTCGGCGACCTCAGCAAGTACGGCCTGGCGAAGGCGCCGCGCGGCGTCTTCTCGCAGCAGGCCGAAGACGACGTGACCCCGACCATCGACGTCGGACTGATCGACGCGCTCAAGGCCGGCAAGATCACGGTCGTCGGCGCTGTCGAGTCATTCACGACGGATGCCGTCGTGCTCGCCGACGGAACAACCGTCAGCCCCGACGTCGTGCTTGTCGCGACCGGCTTTCAGCGCGGACTCGAGCCGCTCGTCGGCGACCTCGGCGTGATTGCCCCCGGAGGCCGCCCCCTGATCAACGCCGACGAGCAGCTGCCCGGTCTCGAAGGACTCTTCTTCCTCGGCTACTCGAACCCGATCACCGGCAACATTCGCCAGGTCGCGATCGACGCTAAGAAGATCGCGAAGAAGGCGCGCTAGCTCAGCCCAGTGCCCGACGCCCCGCAGCAGCCTCGCTGACGATGCGGGTGATTCGAGCAGCACGGGTGTCGTCCCGCGCAGCACTCACGATCGACCAGAGCATCTGCTTGCGGGCGCTCGGCGGGAATGCCTCCCAGGCAGCTCGCGCCAGCGGCTCGCGGTCGAGCGCAGCGCTCAGATCGGGCGGATCGATGAGGTCCTCGACGGAGTCGAGGATCGTCCACCACCCAGTGGACTTCGCCGCCGCAATCGCGGTACGGCCAGCGTCAGTCATCAGCCCCTGCGCCTCCATGTCGGCTGCCCGCTGGCGGTTGAGCCGGGTCCACGAGCTCTTGGCCCTGCGCGGCGTGTAGAGCTGCAGGCCGCGTTCCTCGTCGAGAGTGGCGCCGGTGGAGTCGACCCAGCCGAAGCAGATCGCCTCTTCAACCGCCTCCGGGTAGGGGCAGCGCGGCCGGCCGGTGGGTGTGCGCCACGAGCACAGCCAGACGCCCCGGGCCGACGCGGCG
>Ga0247736_10000228_pt1 | contig 20497 bp, 21 predicted proteins | sample UWRJL193509B2_FD_180935 | JGI IMG/M metagenome (GOLD analysis project Ga0247736, IMG submission 180935) | Plant litter microbial communities from Arlington Agricultural Research Station in Wisconsin, United States - UWRJ-L193-509B-2 | ecosystem: Environmental > Terrestrial > Plant litter >...
ACCAGAAGTGCAGGAGTTTGCTGTGCAAGTAGGCGATATATTTTTGCTGTGTTCTGATGGGTTAACTGATTTAGTTGAAGATGAATTGATTCAAAAAATATTGTTATATGCGAATGGTAATATTGAATTTGCCGCAAACAAATTAGTGCATTTAGCTAATGAAATGGGTGGAACAGATAATATTTCGGTTGTGCTGGCGTTGATTGAAAAACCTTTTCCGAAAGAAAGTGGTTGGGTACAAAATCTATTTGGACGCGTGAAAAATAAATAGCTGAATGCATTAGAATGATTGGATAAATTCGATTAGATTTACTGTTAAATCAGCCAGTTGATTTGTTGTAATGCGGTTGACTACATTTAGTTTGGTTGGTAATTGTTAAGCAAGTAACGGCTAGTTAGTTAAAATTAAGGGTCATTATGGCAAAGCTATTTTTTTTGTTAGACGGTAATTCGATGGGCGAATTTGCGCTAGATAAAGAGCGCATCACGATAGGCCGTCGTCCCAGCAATCAAATTCACATTGATAATCTGGCCGTGAGTGGAGAGCACGCGGTTATCGTCACTATCGGCAACGATTCGTTTTTAGAGGATTTGAACAGCACTAACGGCACGATGGTAAATGGTGAAGCAATCAAAAAACATGTGCTGCAACATGATGATGTGATTGAGTTTGGCAAATATCAGCTTAGATATGTGAATGAAAAACAAACTGGCACAAGCCACAATGATGGTTTTGAAAAAACCATGATGTTAATGCCAAGCAAACAGCCAAAACCCGTGAGAGAAAAACCTGTTGCAGAAGTTGTTGCTATTAAGAATAATTCGGTTGCAAACGACATAGTTAATGAAGATACGGCTGGAAATGGTTTAAGCGAGCCAAGCTCAAATGAACAGGATAATTCAGAAAAAAGCGTTTTAAGTAACCACGCTAGTGGTGAAGGCGAATCAGAAGCTGAACAGCAAATCACCGATAATCAAATGGGTGATAAAACCGCATTAGATGAGCCAGCTGTAGAAAAATCAGCAATAGAAACCCCCATTACACAGCCTGGCTCTAACTTTGGCTCTGGCCCTTTACCAAGTATTGAAATTGCGCGTTTACAAGTGTTAAATGGCGCCAGCGCAGGCCGTGAGCTAATGTTGAATAAAACCATGACAACCTTAGGCAAGCCAGGCTCGCAAGTTGCGGTCATCAATAAGCGGCCCAACGGTTATTTTATTACGCATGTGGGCGGCAATAGCTTGCCGATGGTCAATGGACAGATAATCGGTTTGCAAGCGCACGCCTTAAATAATCGCGATGTGATTGAATTGGCCGGTACAAAAATGGAATTTTTCCAAGAATAATTTTGCCGACTGACTAAACGATAACAAAAAATAAGATGCAATCGCCTGATCTGCTTTATCAACAAGAAGCATTAAGTCAGCTTGAACGGCTTAACTCTATTGGCGTTGCGCTTTCAGCTGAACACGATAATAAACGTTTGCTGGAAATTATTTTATTAGGCGCCAAAGAGTTAACTAATGCGGACGGCGGCACTTTATATACGGTTACCGATAACGCCCAGCTAAAGTTTGAAATTCTGCGTAACAAAAGCCTAGACATCGCCATGGGCGGTACTACTGGACAAGATATTCCTTTTCCGCCGTTGCCGATTTATGGCGAAGATGGCAAACCAAATCTGACCATGGTGGCGGTATATAGCGTTGCCAATGCCAAAACGGTAAATATTCCCGATGCTTATTTGACTGAAGGATTTGATTTCTCAGGCACTGCACGCTTTGATGCAAAAATGGGCTATCGCTCACAATCGTTTCTAACTGTGCCAATGAAAAATCATGACAATGAAATCATTGGCGTGTTGCAACTCATCAACGCGATTGATCCGCGCACCAATCAGATTATCGCCTTTTCAGATTCACATCAGCGCTTGGTTGAATCGCTTGCCTCGCAAGCCGCGGTTGCTTTAACTAATCAAAACCTAATCGTCGGGCTTAAAAATTTATTCGAGTCTTTTATTAAGTTAATTGCCGATGCGATTGACGAAAAATCTCCTTACACAGGTGGACATTGTCAGCGCGTGCCAGAGCTGACCATGATGCTGGCGGAAGCTGCGGTTAAAACAGATATCGGCCCGTTACGCGATTTTACGATGAGCGAAAAAGAGATCTATGAACTGAAGATTGCTGCTTGGTTACACGATTGCGGCAAAGTCACTACGCCAGAATCTGTGATGGATAAAGCGACTAAATTAGAAACTACTTTTGACCGCATTCATTTGATTGACCAACGTTTTGAGCTACTCAAAACCCAGCGCGAAAATGCTTATTTACGCAAAGCAATCGATGATGTGCGAAGTGGCCAATCGGTGAATACTAAATACATTGAACATAATATTAATGTGATAAAAAAACAGTTAGATGATGATAAAAACTTTATTCGTAAGATCAATTTTGGCAGCGAATTTATGAAGCCAGAAGATCAGCAGCGCGTGCGTGATATCGCACAATATGAGTATTTAAGTGATTCAGGCCATTCGCTGAAATTTTTAAGCGAAAACGAAGTGTATAACCTGACGATTGTGCGCGGCACATTAACGCCTGAAGAGCGCAAGATCATTAATAATCACATCGTAGTAACCATTAATATGCTGGAAGCTTTGCCTTATCCCAAAGATTTAAAACGCGTGCCTGAGTACGCAGGCGGACATCATGAACGCATGGATGGAAAAGGTTATCCAAAAGGTTTGACGCGTGAACAAATGTCGATACCGGCACGCATGATGGGCATTGCCGATATTTTCGAAGCGCTGACTTCTAAAGACCGGCCTTATAAACGCGCAAAATCACTTTCTGAAACCTTAACGATTTTAGGTAATATGAAGTTGGACAATCATATTGATCCGGATATTTTCGATCTATTTGTGCGCGAAAAGATCTACTTAAAATATGCAGAAAAGTTTTTAGAATCAGCACAGATTGATGAAGTGATTGAAGCGAATATTCCTGGTTATTTTAACTAAATACATTTAATCAAAACTTTTTTAGCGAATAAAGTTAACACTAAAAAAAACATTAAAATTAGACGCTAAATTTTTTTAGCGGCCTCTATTAAATCATCTAGTTTTTTCACTGAAACAGCATGAAAAAATGGTCCATTCGGCACCAAACGTACGTTTGGCCCAACCTGGCAAAACCCTAAACAAGGTGATTCTTCAATATGAATTGCCAGCGAATTTTGCTGTATTTGTAGGGTTAACTCAGTGAGCAATTTTTTGCTGCCACGTGCCGCGCAGGATGGATGATTAGGATTGGCGCGAAAATTGGTACATACTAATATTTTTTTCATTTTAATCTTGCGGCGTCAAGCAATCATTTTTATGCGACAGATTTTGCTATAACTGCTGCGATTGACAGCCATTCGCGTCCAGCTTTAAATAGCTACCTTGTTCATACCAATCACCCAAAACCCAGCGTACACATTCGTGACCATCTACCTGAATAAAATGTTGATACGGCCTGTGCGTATGACCATGAATAAATAACGGCGGATAAGCATTTTCGCGCAATAGCGCGGCCACGGCATCTGCATTGACATCCATAATTGACATGCTTTTTTGCGATTTTTCTTGCGCACTTTTAATGCGCAAATCTTCAATATAAGCAATGCGACTATTTAACGGCTGACTTAAAAACTGGTTTTTCCAAGTAATGGAACGCACTTGTTGCCTAAATTGCTGATAAGCAATATCGTCCGTGCATAACTCATCGCCATGGCTCAATAAAACAGGTTTGCCGTAAAGATGCAGCAAAGTGGGATCGGCTAAAAGGGTGATGTTTGCTGCTTTTGCAAAGCCATCACTTAGAAGGAAATCACGATTTCCATGCATCAAAAAAGTATCTACACCTTGCACACTCAGCTTTTTAAGCGCGTCGATAGTCGTGCGATGCAAGCCAGTTTCAATTGCATCATCACCAGGCCAATACTCAAATAAATCGCCCAATATATATAATGCTTCGGCTTTTATTGCTGTGTTTTGTAAAAATGCTATAAAAGCCTGAGTAATATTGGGCCGCGAATCACATAGATGCAAATCAGAAATAAATAAGCTGTGTGCTGGTTGACTCATTTAATCAGTCGTTTATTAATAAGGCGCTTAATTAAATGAATCAACTTTAAACTATTCTAGTTAAATAGAACTATTTAACAGATTGTCTTAACAGACAGTCGCTTTTTCGATGATGACAGATTCAATCGGCACATCTTGATGGCCGCCTTTGCTGCCTGTTTTCACGGCTCTAATTTTATCAACTACATCCATACCTTCAACCACTTTGCCAAATACACAATAGCCCCAGCCGCTGGAAGTTGGCGCGGTATGGTTTAAAAAGTCGTTATCGCCAACGTTAATAAAAAACTGGCTGCTGGCAGAATGGGGAACAGAAGTACGCGCCATCGCAACCGTGTATTTGTCGTTAGTCAATCCGTTGTCCGCTTCATTTTGAATTTCGGCGACCGTCTTTTTTTGTTTCATGCTGGTATCAAAACCACCACCTTGAATCATAAAGCCGTCGATGACACGATGAAAAATAACATCGGTGTAAAAACCGCTTTCAACATATTGTAAAAAATTAGCGACAGTTATTGGTGCTTTTTCAGCGTTAAGTTCAAGCGTAATATCGCCAAAATTGGTAGTAAGTTTAACCACGGGTAAATCCTTTTAAAAAATAACGAATGATATGGAATTAATAGAAACTGACGGGTTAATTAAACCAGTCAGTTAATTAGGCTTAATATTTTACCTAATATTTGTCTGATATCTTAATTAGCGTTTCGGTTCAGCTTTGACTTCTGGCTCGACTTTAGTTTCAGCTGAAATCAATTTTGCACTTTTGATCGTGATTGGTTTAATCGGCACATCGGAATGTCTGCCCATATTGCCAGTCGCACTTAAGCCAATTTTTTGCACAACTTCTAAACCGCTAGTGACTTTGCCGAATACGCAATAGCCGATCGATTCTGCATCTGGGCCAGTGTAATTTAAAAACTGGTTGTTACCCAAATTCACAAAAAACTGTGCTGTGGCTGAATCTGGATCTGCCGTACGCGCCATCGCGAGCGTGCCGATTTCGTTCAATAAACCATTGTTTGCTTCGTTTACAATCGGTGCGCGCGTACTTTTTTCAGATAAATCACGCTCAAATCCGCCGCCTTGAATCATAAAACGATTAATTACACGGTGAAAAATCGTATTGTCGTAAAAGCCATCTTTTACATATTGCACAAAGTTTGCCACCGTTTTAGGCGCTTTTTCAGGGTAAAGTTCTACCGTAAAATTGCCTTGGCTAGTTTGAAATTCGACTTGGGTTGAAGGTGTGGTCGTAGCCGCTTGTAGATTGCCAGATAGCGCAGCAAACAGACATATTGCGCTAAAAAAACTGAATATTGATTTCATACTGTTAGATTGCACCTTCATAGATAATTTTCCATTGATTGTTTTCATTGATCCAATATTGACGTTTTAGCATTTTATTTTGTAGTGAAGCGCTTCTAAAATCCTGCTCAAAATTAACCACCACAATATTTTCTGTCGAGTTTGGGTAGCTAAACATGCTTACTTTATCAATATTAACCGATACTTTGGGTTTGGCAGATTGTACAACACGTTTGTAATCAGCCCATTTTTGATAATTGCCGCCACTGTAGAAAAATTGCTCAGAATAATGACTTAAGTATTTATCTGCATTTTGAGAAACCCAGTCTTTACGCCAATTCTCAATCGATTCAGTCAAGCTTTTCTGCTCATTCGATTGAAAATCAGACTTGGTTGGACTTAACCATTCAATATGATCAGAAATAATCACAGGCACTTTACCCGTTTGTAAAATAGGCTCTAGCGTCGTTAAATCTGGATTACTCAATACTACGCAACCATCACTTGCGCGTGGCGGGCGGCTGTAAGTGTTGGTCGGTGTGCCATGCAGCCAAATGCCAGAACCACTTTTATTCTGATGCTGGTCTAACTCATTTGGATAATTAAGCGGATACGCGCCCGAGCCATACATATCAGCTAACGGTTGGGTTAGTTTTTTGCCTGCAAAATAAACGCCAAGCGGTGTACGCTTGTCGCCTTGCACCTGTTTGCCTGCGCCATTTCTACCGATTGTGACGTAATAATCGGCGATATATTGCAATTTATTATCTGCATTTTTGTAGACGTATAAACGCGATTTTACCGTGTCCACTACAATCACATGTGTTTGTTCTGGGCTAAGCTTAACCAGTAGATTAGGTATTTGATGATTTTTTTTGTCCGACAAATAATAGTCGATTCGTGTGCGCGCTTCTTGGCGCAATCCCTCGATTTGGTCGCTATTGGTTTTAGAGGCAAGTGCTAGATTCGCGTTGCCCAAACTTTCAAGCCCACGCCCTTGCGCGCTCAGTAAATCGCCACGGATTAAGTAGGCTAGTTTGAAATTTGGCGCAGTGCGAATCAACTCGTTAATGGTTGCAAAAGCTTGCTTTGTATTACCTTGCGTAATTTCCAACAAGCTTTTAACCAACAGGCTTTCCACTAAAGATTTGCCAAATTTCTGATTGAGCAACATATCTGCCATGCTGCCATGATTCACCGCTGTCGCGTTCCACGGCAATATTGCGCAACACACAACAGCGAGAATTTTTAAACACTTCAATTTTAAATTGATAACCATCTCAATTTCAATATTTCCTGTGGCCTAAGCCGATAACTAATTGTTTGTACACGTTTATTTAAATATTCTGCAAAACTAAATTTTATTTAACTTTATTTTTTAACTATAAATTTATTTAGACTTAACCATTAATTTGATGCAATTTCTTGATCAATTAACCAATTGCCATTAACCTTTTTTAGCAATAAAGTTTTATCAGTGCGGATCGGCTTCCCGTTGGCTTTATAAGTTTGCTTAAAAGTGGCTTTTGCATTGCTGCTATCAACAATGGTTACTTTTTCATTCTCTAATTCCACATTAATGCTGCTCGGTTTACTAATGCGTTCACGCCGCGTTTGCTCCCAAGTTTTACGATTCTCACCTTTTGGCGGTTTAAAACTATTTGCATAGCTGGCTAAGTATTTATCCACATCTTGGCTAGACCAAGCTTTCGCCCAGCCATTAACTGCATCTGAAACATTTTTTTCGTCATCAGAAATTGCAGCTACTACTGGTTTTTCTACCTCGGCTGGTTTAACGGGCTCTACTTTTTTGTCAGCTGGACGAATAGGCATCGTGCCAGACTTAGTTGGTTTAGCCGTTTCAGTCGGTTTCAGCGCCACTTTATTACCCGTGCCAAATAGGTCTTTAATTAACGACAATTTGCTTTGTGCGCGTGTATTGCCAGTGTCTAACTGCAAGGCTTTGTCATAAGCTTCAGATGCCATGCGCGCATAAATGTCGCCCAGATTCTCATGCGCAGTTGCGTAGCTTGGATGCGTTTTTATCGCTGTTTCCAATGCTTTTTTTGCTTTGTCATATTGGCCAGCATCCGCATATAAAACCGCTAAGTTATTGTAAGGTTCTGGCAAGTTTGGGTATTTATCGGTTAGGTCAGTAAACGCTTTAATCGCGTCATCACGCTTGCCACTTTCCACCAAGATAATGCCTTTCATAAACATCGCTTGTGGATCTTTCGGGTTGGCAACTAGATAAGCATTCACACGTTCTAGTGCTGCGGCTTGTTGGCCTTGGTCAGAAAGTTGAGAAATATCTTTGAGTTCATCCGCAAACGCAAAAGAAGTTGCAAGGCTAAACGCAACTAAAAATTGAGCGACAAATTTAGATAGCGAACGGCTGCGAATATTCATTGTGATATACTCAAATGGTTAATTAAAACGCCATTCTATCAATAGCCTAGCCAACATCCAATAGCCATTTAGCTTACACAAGCGATTAGTTGGTTTTTAATGCAAATTGTTGAAAATTTAATCTTAAAACGCTCATTTTTACCTTCATTCCATGCTAAAAATCTACAATACCCTAAGCCGCGACAAACAAATCTTTACCCCGATTGAACCGAATAAAGTGCGCATGTACGTTTGTGGCATGACGGTATACGACTTTTGTCATTTAGGTCATGCGCGAGTAATGGTGGTTTTTGATATGGCAACGCGTTGGTTTCGTGCCAGCGATTACGAAGTGACTTATGTGCGCAATATCACCGATATTGATGACAAAATTATCAAACGCGCAAATGAAAATAAAGAAACGATTGGCGAATTAACCCAGCGATTTATTACGGCAATGGACGAAGATTCAGCCAAACTAGGCATTATTCGCCCCACTATTGAGCCGCGCGCAACGACACATATCGATGGCATGATTAACATGATTGCTGCCTTAATTGAAAAAGGGCACGCCTACGTAGCTGCGAATGGCGACGTGTTTTACAGCGTGCGTAGCTTTAACGATTACGGAAAATTATCTGGTAAAAGTTTAGAGGATTTACGCGCAGGCGAACGTGTAGAAATTGATACTTTCAAAAAAGACCCGATGGATTTTGTGCTGTGGAAATCGGTTAAGCCAAATGAGCCGAATTGGGATTCACCTTTTGGCGGGCCAAATGACGGCAAAGGCCGTCCAGGCTGGCACATTGAGTGTTCTGTGATGAGTGCAACGCATTTGGGCGCACACTTTGATATACATGGTGGCGGGCAAGATTTACAGTTTCCTCATCATGAAAATGAGATTGCACAATCCGAAGCCACACATGGCTGCAAAATGGCTAACTACTGGATGCATAACGGTTTTGTGCGGGTGGATGATGAAAAGATGTCTAAATCTTTAGGCAATTTTTTCACGATTCGCGAAGTGCTTAAAAAATACGATGCTGAAGTGATACGCTTTTTCATTCTACGTGCCCATTATCGCAGCCCACTTAATTATTCTGACCAACATTTGGATGATGCTAAATCGTCTTTAAGGCGATTGTATACATCGTTAGCACTATGCGGTTTTCAAGTAGTTGAATCAGTAATCGATTGGACGCATCCGCAAGCAGCAAGATTTAAAGCAGCGATGGATGATGACTTCAACACGCCAGAAGCAATGGCGGTATTGTTTGATTTGACGAATGAATTGAATAGAACAAAATTGCCAGAAACGGCTAGCTTATTAAAAAGCTTAAGTAAAGTGCTTGGCTTGTTAGAGCGTGAACCAAGTGCATTTTTGCAAGGTGAAGCCGTTACACTTGAAGCTGAAGATGCTGCTCAGCAGAATATTTCAAACGTTGGAACCATCACTACCTTTAATATGGATGAACTTATCTCAGCAAGAGCAGACGCAAAAAAAGCCAAAAACTTTGCCGAAGCTGACCGTATCCGTAAAGAACTCTCTGACGCTGGCATTATTCTAGAAGACACGCCACAAGGTACTACTTGGCGGCGTGCCTAATAGGCTGAAACTTAACAGATAAAACATAACAATTTACTATCTAGATGTGTTTTTGATGGATGGTACATTGCCGATTAAAATATAAGTTTTATCACCTAATAAACGTTTAATTGCCAACACAAGTAAAATACTAAGCAACATCGTAATGCAGGTTACTAAAAAATGTAGCAATATATTTCCCGGGTAAAACGTGCTTGCAAAAGTCGATGAATGGCGATTAATGATGCTTGATAAAATTTGAAGAAATTGCAATACAAAAGCATGAACAAAATAAATGCCGAAACTTGTATTAGCAACGATGCTGATCAAAGTGCTTTTTGTCAGATGTTCAAATTTAATTAATAAACCTAAAATAGTGAATATCAAAAATATTGTTTGAACATATTTAAGGCCTTTAAATCCAGGCATTAATACGAAATATTGGACTAAATAAAGAGTAATTAATCCGACAGCAAATAACAAAATTATCCGATATTGCGCTATAACAGGATTAACTAAGGATTTGTATTTACTACAAAACATGCCTAAAGCGTAATATGAAAAAAAATGTAGAAAATTGTTGGTGGGAAATTGTGAACGTTGAACAACTAGCGACATTAAGATAAATACCGGAAGTAGCCAATATAAAACTTTCGTCCGATCACCCCGGATCAATAGTGGCCCCGTGAAATAAAATATCGCCATCATTGGTACAAACCACATGGGGAAAAGGTGCAAGCCATGCCAATAGTAGTAGAATATTTGTAGCCAAGCAGGTTGCGCAAGAAATTCTTTACTGACTCCTCCTGTTGACGAGATAAATACATAATACAAAATCAACGGCATTGAAACGACAAGGTATGGCAAAAGAACATACTTAAATTTAGATATGTAATATCTTCTAGTGTCAAATTTGGGTGATAAGTGCTGAAATAAGTAGCCACCTATAAAGATGAACAATGCAGTGCCATTACTAAGTGTAATGTGCAGTATCTTTTGCTGTTCTAAATTATTTCCCCAAAAGCACACAAGCATCACATGTAATGAAACAATGAAAAAAATAGAAAGTGCTCTAAAAGCATTGATGTAATTTAAAAACATTATTACTGGATAATTTATCTTAATTAAAAAGTTTAAGGTTAATTCGAATCGCTATAACCTCATCTTAAAAGCTGATTATTTAGATGCATTTTTAGTAGCAGGTATGTTTCCAACTAATAAGTATGCTTTATCTCCCAATACTTTTTTGATTGTCAGAACAGCTAGAATGCTGAGTGTTAACGCAATGCCAGTAACAATAAAATGAAGCAGAAAGTTGCCTGGATAATATTGAGTATTTGAGTTGTTTGAAAATAGATGATTTATATAGCTCGACACAAATTTTACAGCAACCAATACAAATGTATGTACAAAATAAACACCAAAACTGGTATTAGCGATAACGGTAACCAAACTATGCTTGGTATATGGTTCAAATTTAATCATTAAGCCTAATAACATCAGTATCAAAAACACTTTTTGTACATAATTAACTTCAGTAAAGCTAGGAAAAAGTGTGAAAAATTCTACTGCACAAAGTGATAAAAACGCTATGGCTGACAGTGCAATCACTCGATAATCGGTTACTAATGGATTGATGTAATTTTTATATTTACAAAAAAACATTCCCATAATATAAATCGAAAAGAAATGTAAAAAATTAAGCGTTGGAAATAATGATCTACCACTGACGAGTGATATTAGAATAAAAAGTGGTAACAGCCAATAGACAAGATTTTTTTCGTCGCCCCATTTTAGTAAAGGTCCAGCTGTATAAAATAAAGCAATCACTGGCATAAACCACATTGGATAGAGATGGATTCCCCACCAATAATAATTTAGAAATTGTAGCCAAGCTGGTTGGGCAAGAAAGTCTGAATTGACTATTGATTTTGGCGCTATTAATACGTAGTAGAGAACTATTGGTAAAGAAATAATGAAATAAGGCAAAATCACATATTTTAATTTAGAAAAATAATATTTTTTCGTATTGAATTTCACCAATAAATGCTGAAATAAATAGCCCGATATAAACATAAATAGGGTCGTACTGTTACCATATATTATGTTTAATATTTTTTGTTCAGATAAATTATTGTCCCAAGAAAATACGAGTACGGTGTGTACAGCAACGATTAAAAAAATGGTTAATGCTCTAAAAGCATTCATGTAATTCAAAAAAACCATAAAAAGTTCCACTAAAATTTCTTATATTTTAATAGATAAGCGCTAGCCAGATTCATAATTTTTAAATTAATCAGGTTCAAGTTAAATTCATTAATTACGATAAAATGTAATTAATGAATATCAATCCATACAAAGTAAACTATGCCAGTTAAATTAATTTCTCCAGAATCTTCATCTTTATTACCTATTAATGGCGTTAACTTGGGTTTTGCCCAAGCGCATATCAGAAAACCCAATCGCAAAGATCTGTTAGTGATGACCTTGGCGGAGGGTAGCTATATCGCTGGCGTGTTCACGCAAAACAGTTTTTGCGCTGCACCTGTGGTGCTATGTAAAGATCATCTTGCTGAGCAAGCTAATATTCGCGCTTTACTAGTCAACACGGGTTGTGCGAACGCAGGCACAGGCGAGGATGGTTTGAACCGCGCAAAACAAACTTGTGAAGCATTGGCTAAGTTATTAAATATTCAGGCAAATCAAGTATTGCCGTTCTCAACGGGTGTGATTTTAGAGCCGTTGCCGGCAGATAAGGTGATTGCTGGCATGCCAGCGGCGATTGAAAATTTGAAGCAAGATAACTGGTTAAATGCCGCAGAGGCGATTATGACAACCGATATTGTGGCCAAAGGCACCTCGCGTCAAATTGAGCTAAGTAACAAACCGGTAACGATTACCGGTATCAGCAAAGGTAGCGGTATGATTCATCCCAATATGGCGACGATGTTAGGCTATATTGCGACTGATGCGGTGATTAGCAAAGCCGCGCTTGATGCGATTATTCATTATGCTGTGAATAAATCATTTAACTGCATTACGGTGGATGGTGATACTTCAACCAATGATAGCTTGATAATGATAGCGACCAATCTGGCTGGGAATGCTGAAATTACTGAAAGTAGTGCCGATTTTATTGTCTTGCGGGATGCGTTAACTGACGTGGCGATAGAACTGGCGCAAGCGATTGTGCGTGATGGCGAAGGCGCGACCAAGTTTATGACCATTACCATTGAAGGTGGTAAAGACGTTGCTGAATGTCGCAAAGTGGCTTATGCCATTGCACATTCACCACTCATTAAAACGGCGTTTTTTGCATCTGATCCTAACTTAGGACGTATTTTGGCTGCAATTGGTTATGCAGGTGTAGAAAATTTGGATGTCAATAATTTAGATCTTTATTTAGGTGACGTGCTAGTGGCTGAAAAAGGTGGCAGAGCTGCTTCATATAAAGAAGAGCAGGGCGCGGTAATTATGCAAGAATCGGACATTTTAGTGCGTGTGATATTGAATCGCGGCAATGAAAACGTGACGATTTGGACCTGCGATTTTAGCTACGATTATGTGAAAATCAATGCTGACTACCGCTCATAAGGCCTGTCTATGAGCGAACTGCGGCGTTGCTTCAACAAAAATAAAACTTGCCGTACTTTACGTACTGCCTGCGTTTTATTTTTATTTCGCGCCTTGCATTTCATCTCATATCCACGCCTTCTGAGTAAATTTGGATAAGTAAAATATGAACAAGCTTGAACATTTAATCACGCGTGCGGAAAGCTTGATCAATAAGCTAGAGTTGTTATTGCCAAGCGCGCAACCAACGGTCGATTGGACTGCCACGGCGTGGCGTTGGGTGATGGTGAATAACAAGGGTTATTTGCAGGCAATTGCACATCCACATCAAATTCAGTTGGTCAATATCCATTTTGTGGACGCGCAGAAAGCGGAAATCGTACGTAATACGCGTCAGTTTCTGGCTGGATTTTCTGCCAATAATGTGTTGTTAACTGGAGCGCGCGGCACAGGTAAATCTTCTTTGATTAAAGCTTTGTTTACAGAATTTTCTTCACAAGGTTTGCGCCTGATTGAAATTGAGAAGCAGGATTTGATTCATTTGGCAGATGTGGTTCAGCAGCTTAGAGAGCGTCCGCAAAAATTCATCATTTTTTGCGATGACCTGACATTTGAAGCGAATGATGATGGCTACAAAGCTTTAAAAGTTGTTTTAGATGGCTCAATTGCAAACACTTCAGACAATGTGTTGGTGTATGCAACGTCTAATCGCAAACATCTGATACCTGAAATGATGGCCGACAACTTGGCCACTCAGCACGGTTTGAATGCAAGTGGTCGTCATGAAATCAGACCAAGTGACACTGTTGAAGAAAAGACATCACTATCGGAACGGTTTGGTTTGTGGCTGTCTTTTTATAGTTTTGACCAAGACGAATATTTGCAGATTGCCGCGAATTGGTTAAAAACCTTTGATCTAGATTTTGATGAATCTGCGCGCAAAGCGGCGCTGGATTTTTCATTAACACGTGGTGCGCGTAGCGGTCGTATTGCTTATCAGTTTGCGCGTGACTATTCAGGAAAAGTAGGCTTAGCGCTTCAATTGGATCAATCTAAATCACAGCAAAATCAACCAAAGTGAGTCTGTCCGAAGTGACACAAGATAAAAAGATTGTGCAAGTTGCTGTCGCCATTTTGCAAAGAAATTCATCCATCTTTTCCGCAGGCGAATTTTTAATGGCAAGTCGCCCTGACGGTAAAGGCTGGGCAGGCTGGTGGGAGTTTCCTGGTGGAAAAGTGGAAATTGGTGAATCGCCAGAACAAGCTTTAAGCCGCGAGTTGCAAGAAGAATTAGGTATCACGCCAATAGAAACGCAAGCTTGGTTAATCCGTCATTTTGATTATCCTGCCACGCACGATTCAGTTGCTAAAACCGTGCAGCTGCATTTTTTTTTCGTTACCCAATGGCAAGGTGACTTAACACCGCGCGAAGGCCAACAATTAAGCTGGCAGTCCGCTTCAAACATGACTGTTTCACCTGTATTGCCAGCTAACACACCTATTATGCAGGCACTGGCTTTGTCGCCCATTTATGCGATTAGTAACGTGGCGGAGATGGGCGAAACCGCTTTTTTGACAGCGCTCGAATTGCAATTAAAACAAGGCTTAGAGCTAGTTCAAATACGCGAAAAGCAGCTAAATCGGGCAGAATTAACCAATCTAATAGTCAAAATTAAGCATCTCGCTAAACCTTACGCTACCAAATTGTTTTTAAATGCGGATATTGCTTTGGCAAAAGAATTGGGTGTGGATGGTGTACATTTAACCAGTGAAATGCTGATAGATTGTCAGGTAAAACCCCGTGGATTAATGGTTGCGGCTTCCTGTCATCATCCTGCTGAGATTGCGCATGCGGAAAAATTAGGTTTAGATTTTGTCGTGTTATCGCCAGTTAATCAGACAAAAAGTCATCAGGATGCAACGCCTTTAGGCTGGTCATTATTTGAACAATGGATTCAAAATCGTAGCGTGCCTGTTTACGCGTTAGGCGGAATGCAGCAATCTGATTTGCCTTTAGCTTTGAAGGCTGGCGCACGTGGTATCGCCATGCAGCGTGCGATATGGCAAACGTGAAGTTAGAATAAACTAATTATATAAGTGTGAAGTTAATTCGCTTCTTTAATCGGTAGCAAAACTTCTTGATGCGTGACTTTTCCTGCTTTATCTTTAAAACTTAATTTAAACGCCACTTTTTCACCCGCTTTTAATGGGGTTTTTAGATCAAACAACATTAAATGAAATCCGCCAGGCGCCAGTTTTTCTGCTTTACCTGCTTCTAATGGCAATGTTTCTAAAGCGCGCATCTTCATCACGCCATTTGCCATCGTCATACTATGAATTTCAACTGAACCGGCAGATGGACTTTCTATATGAAACAAAGTGCTCTCTTGCGGACTTTTCAGTGTCATGTAAGCCCCGCCAACACTTTGTCCTGGCGCATTTGCTCTAACCCAGGCATCACTTATTAAGACATCTGCATGAGCATTGGCGGCAATCAAAAAGAATGTGCAAACAATTGTTTTAAATAGATTTTTCATGATGATTAATGATTATTCTGTAGATTTTAAATGGGTTAACTTGAAAGGTATTGCAAGTTCTATGGCTATTAATTTAATACTTAAGCCTGTGACAAGCTAATGAAGCGATAAATTCAAATGCAGACGTATTAATTGAACTCATCATCAGGTTTAGGTGGTGAGTTGTCGGGAATTTTATAATTTTCATTTGCCCAATCGCCTAAATCAATCATTTGGCAACGCTCAGAACAAAAAGGGCGAAATTTATTGTTTACACTGTATTCGACCAGTTTTTTACAATTAGGACAGGCAACTAAACGGGGTTTTACATCAGACATTTTTCGAACTAACTTTAAAAATGATACTTAAGATTTATGCGGGAATTTATACAAATATAGCAAACACTAAAGATTACATAATGTCATCGTGAAATCAATAGCGTGATCGCACTGTTTGGGTCTTTGTACAAAATCTAAACCATTAAAACGCACGTTGATGGCGTATTTGTTGGCGCTCACTTCAGGAAAACATGGACAATCATCGTCCATTTTTATGATCAGCATTTGCGCGGGTTTGGCGCCGCCAAGCATTTGTTGGAAAAACCCATTTTCAGCACGATGTTTAGAAGCCACACCACTGCCACGTAATATATGCAGAATCGTTTTAATTGCATCGTACATTGGCATTAATTTCGTCAGCCAGCCGTCAAAGTCCTGTTTGCGGCGTGCGCCGTCGAGATTTAACCAATGATGATAAGAAGGTAAATCAAACTGGCATACGCCACCGGGGATATTAACGCGTTGCTTAATGCTCATCAGCCATTCATTTTCACGCAGATGCTGACCTAACTTTAGGCTTTCGCTGCGCAATGTAGTAGAGCATGCGCCGATTTGTTTGAGTATTTTATCTAACGCTGCTTCTGCAATAATAGGGTTGCCACGCAGATTTTGCATTGTTAATCGCTGTCGATCCAATTCTTGCACCAAATCCATTTTAAGATCAGCACGATCGATAATATCTAACATTTGTAACAGTGAAATGAGTGCGCTATGGTGGTTGTGCTGATGACCAGCATCAACGTTAAGCAAGACTTTTGAGAAGAGATCTTCTAATCTCAACAGTGTGCGTATACGTTCGTTAAAGGGAAATTCGTAGCTAGACATCGTAGCGTATAAAAAGTCTGCTTACTTATAATAGTAAATTGAGGTGAATTATGAGATTGTTTTGCTAAGTATGCAAGTATTAATGTATTTTTTATGAATGAGCATTATTTTTTCGCGCAATTTTTCGACATTTTCATTATTTTCAATCACGTCATTTGCTAGTTTTAAGCGCTGTTTTCGAGACGTTTGCGCTTTAATAATTTGCATGATTTGTGTTTCTGGCAAATTACTACGTTTTTTAACGCGCTCAATCTGTATTTTTTCATCGCAATCAATGACTAAAATGCGATTAATATGTTGTGAATAACGTGGGCTTTCAAATAAAAGCGGCACGACTAAAATTTGATATGGTAATGTTTGGTCCGATAATGTTGGATTGAGTGCATTGGCATTCTGCTGTAATTGCTTAATTGCTTGGTCGTAAATAGCAGGATGCAAAATCGCATTCAATTTTTCTAATGCGTTTTGATCTGTAAATACCAAATCACGCATCGCTTTGCGGTTCAGTGCACCATCTGGCGTGATGTATTGATGACCAAAATTGGCTGCCAAAATATCGACTAAAGGCTGGTTTGCAGAAGTTAATTGATGTGAAATGGTATCTACATCGGTTACTGACACGCCAAGTTCAGCAAAAATCTTAGCGGCTTCTGATTTGCCGCTACCAATACCACCAGTTAACGCTACGACATACATCATTTCCCAGTGTTCAATTTTGCACTAATTAATTTTGACATAGGTTACTGTGGCAAATAAAAGCTAGCCAATTGCTGGCCAAAAAATAGTGCAGCAATGCCGCCAAGTGCTAAAAATGGCCCGAATGGAATCGCCGTATTGCGGCCTTTTCCTTTAAATAAAATCAAGCCAATGCCAATAAGTGCGCCTGCTACCGAACTTAATAAGATAACCGCTGGCAATATTTGCCAGCCAAACCAAGCGCCGATTGCAGCTAGTAATTTAAAATCACCGTAGCCCATACCTTCTTTACCCGTGGTTAGTTTGAACAGCCAAAATACAAGCCATAAAATCATGTAGCCCGCCATTGCCCCTATAACTGCAAATTGCAAATCCGTAAATCCTGTATTCAAGTTGAATAAAAGTCCAAGCCAAAGCAGTGGCAAAACGATGTCATCTGGCAATAAAAAAGTATCTAAATCGATAAATGTGAGTGTGATCAACGCAAATATAAAAGTAAAGATAAAAAGTGTTGCGCCGCCGTAACCATAAACGTATGCAGTTATACCAATCAGCGCGCCAGTTAATGCTTCTATTAACGGATAACGACTGCTGATTTTTGTTTTACATCCTTTGCATTTTCCGCCTAATAATAAATAACTAATGATGGGAATATTTTCCAATGCACCTATTTTGTGCCCACATTTGGGGCAGGCAGAGCGTGGCGCCACAATATTATATTTTGGAGTTTGAGGTAGTGCGTTAAATTCAGCTTCGCTTAAATTCGCTGCGGCGGCTTGGCGCTGTTGAAAATAAGCTGCTTCTGCATTCTCCATCATGATTGGCAGGCGGTGAATCACTACATTTAAAAAGCTACCAACCATCAAACCAAATATGACTGAAACTGTCACAAAAACAATCGGTTCGGCACGTAGTAAATCAGATAGAGGTATTAAAAAATCAAACATGGTTTCCCTTATGGTTAGCCAAAACTCATTAAATGGTTGATGTAAACTAGCGCAATCATCGCATCGTTAAACAAAGTGTGCAACTTTGCATAAAGAGTGGCGTTAATATTGCTTGAGTATTACTCTAAGTTTTGATGAGTATTACTTTAAGTGTTTAAACAATATTCAGGTTAATGCAAATCCAGCTTGAATTTAAGCGAATCAGACACCATTTAACATTGAAATGATGATGCAAGCGTTTAAGGAAACAATATGACCAATCAAAAAGAATCACAATTAAATACTAAAGAGCTAGTTGAACTCAATAATATCAATCATCCCGCTTGGGATGAGCCGATTATTTGCCGCGTGGAAGTGGATTTGCCAGGCTGGTTAAAACAGCTAACAGGCGGCAAGCAATGGGAAGTTTATGGTGAAGATGAAGAAGAAACCTGCATTAGTTTTGTACTGCGTGAGTTAAACAGTGATGAATCTGCGCGCGTTAAAAATAAAGCAATTCCAGCGAAACTAGCTGCAGTTAAATTGGCTGAGGGTAAATTAGCCGAAGTCACGCTTTATCACAATGGTTATGCGGTGGTCGATGTTGATGGAAAGGCTTTGTTTGATGGCACGTTAACCAACGGTACCAGTGATTGCGCGCATTTAAGCTATTATCATGCTGATAGTGGCGAGCCTATTATATTGAATTAGGTATTTGATAATAGTAAACATGCTCTAGTTTAAAGCCGAAAATTATGACTAGTAAGATCGGTTAACTGCAAAAGCCGCTAAGTTTATTAAAGCTTGTTTGTAAACAGAATCTGATAGATGCGCAATTGCAGCACAGCCTTCTTCGGATTCTGATTTTGCTAAATTCAATACATATTCACTAGCGTTAGTCGTTTTCACAGCGGCGAGTACAGCATCCAAATTTTCCAGGCCGCCTAATTGAATGGCTTTTCGCACAACGTCAGCGTCTGCTGGCGTGCTTTTATGCATGGCATACAATAATGGTAAGGTTGGCTTGCCTTCACTCAAATCGTCGCCCAAGTTTTTACCGATTTTAGCTACGTCTCCACTTAAATCTAGTACATCATCAACTAGTTGAAATGCAGTGCCAAGTTTCATGCCATAAAGCGCGAGTGCATCTTCATCTTCGCGGCTGGCATTATTAATAACCGCGCCCAAGCGCATGGCAGCTTCAAACAATTTTGCTGTTTTGTAATGAATTACTTTTATATATTGTGCTTCACTAATATCCGCATTATGAATATTCAATAATTGCAGTACTTCGCCTTCCGCAATCACATTGGTCGCCTCAGACAAAATTTCCATCACGCGCATGTTTTTTAATTGCACCATCATTTGAAATGCGCGTGAGTATAAAAAGTCGCCAACCAATACACTTGCTGCGTTACCAAACAGATGGTTTGCGGTACTTTTGCCACGACGCATAGCTGATTCATCTACAACGTCATCATGCAGTAATGTAGCGGTGTGAATAAACTCCACAATAGCGGCAAGTTCATGATGGCGCGATTGAATCGGGCCAAAAATACCTGCTGAAAGCAATACTAAAGATGGGCGTAATCGCTTACCGCCGCCATTAATAATGTGTTCGCCAATGGTGTTAATTAAAGTCACTTCAGAGTGAAGTGAGCGACGAATGACTGAGTCGACGGCTTGCATATCAAGCGCAATCGAAGATTGAATGTTATTTAATGCCACAAAATAAACCAATTAAATTTTGGCTATTTTATCACAAGCAAGATACGTCTATGGCGTTGTATTCAAGAGTGTATTTAGTAAGGATTTTAATTAAAGTGGTTAAGCCTGTAACATAGTGGATTAACGCATATTTATATTTGCTAAATCTTGTAATTTAAGTATAATGCGCGATTCATTTGAACGTGTAGAAGTAAGGTCAAAACCATGTACGCAGTAATTAAAACAGGTGGCAAACAATACAAAGTAGTTGCCGGTGAGAGAATTAAAGTAGAAAAAATCGTTGGTGATGTTGGCGCTACAGTGGTTATTGACAAAGTGTTGATGATTTCTGACGCAGCGAACACAACAATTGGCGCACCTTTAATTGCTGGTGCAACTGTGAGCGCAACTGTGCTTTCACATGGCCGTGCAGATAAAGTGATGATTTTCAAATTTCGTCGCCGTAAACATTATCGTAAAACTCAAGGCCATCGCCAAAGTTTTACAG
>Ga0247736_10000230_pt1 | contig 20469 bp, 16 predicted proteins | sample UWRJL193509B2_FD_180935 | JGI IMG/M metagenome (GOLD analysis project Ga0247736, IMG submission 180935) | Plant litter microbial communities from Arlington Agricultural Research Station in Wisconsin, United States - UWRJ-L193-509B-2 | ecosystem: Environmental > Terrestrial > Plant litter >...
GCAAACAAATCCGCGATTTTTTCTCGCTGGCGAATTAAGTGGATTTTGTCACCATCCACCATTACCTCAGCCGCACGGGCACGCGTGTTGTAATTGCTCGCCATGCTCATGCCATAAGCGCCTGCCGATTTAATGGCTAATAAATCGCCTTCCGCCAAATTAAGCACACGGTCATGACCTAAAAAATCGCCACTTTCACACACAGGCCCGACGATTTCATAAGTGTCAGTTTTTGTATCCGATTCACTTTGGCGCGGATTTACCGCAACAATATCGTGATATGCATCATACAAAGCTGGGCGCATTAAATCGTTCATTGCCGCATCAACGATAGCGAAGTTTTTACTTTCGGTATGTTTCAGATATTCCACTTTTGTAAGCAAAACACCAGCATTTCCCACTAAAGCACGACCAGGCTCAAACAGTACTTTCACGTTTTTATGCGCCAATTTAGCCAAAATGGCTTTGGCATAAACGGTAAATTCTGGCGGTGTTTCATCTGAATAAGTGATGCCAATACCTCCGCCTACATCAATATGCGAGATGGCGATATTCTTAGCAGCAAGCTTATCTACCAAACCTAAAATCAAATCGAGCGCTTCAATAAACGGCGCTAACTCAGTAATTTGCGAACCGATATGACAATCCACACCATGAATCACAATATTCGGCATCGCCGCAGCTTGCTCATAAACCGCAATCGCATCTTCAAACGCCACGCCGAATTTATTGTTTTTTAAACCCGTAGAAATGTAAGGATGCGTTTTTGCATCTACATTCGGGTTAACGCGCAACGAAACAGGCGCAATTTTGCCCATATCACCCGCTACTTGGTTTAGTCGAATTAATTCACTAGCCGATTCCACATTAAAGCAAAAAATACCTGCATTTAACGCCGCGCGCATTTCATCTGCGCTTTTACCCACGCCGGAGAAAACAATCTTTTGCGGATCGCCGCCTGCCGCTAAAACACGTGCCAATTCTCCGCCAGAAACAATATCAAACCCTGCGCCCAACTTGGCGAATAAATTCAAAATGGCGATGTTGGGGTTAGCTTTTACAGCAAAACACACCAAATGGTCCGTGCCAACTAGACCAGCTTTAAAATTGTTAAAAGCTTGCGTTAAGGCAGCTTTTGAATACACATAACAAGGTGTAGCAAACTGTGCAGCAATCTGGTCTAAAGCCACATTTTCGGCATATAAATTGCCATTTTTTATATCGAACACTTTTTTTAAATCAAACATAAGCACAATTCATTAATAATCTTTAACAGTTGGTGGGGTTACGATCGGCGGGATGATAGGCGCTTCTTTATTTGGTTCAGACTTTTCTGGAGCTGGCTGCTCAACGCCTTGCGGGTAACGTTGCTCGGGAATATACAGCGGACCTTTGGTGCCACAAGCTGTGAGCGTGCAAATTGCGCTTAACAGAATATATGGAGCAAAATTTACTTTGAATTTAGTATTAGGCTTAAGCATTTACGCTCCCAATCATCCAGCAATAACAATAAAGACTTATTTTAACATTAATGTACTTATACGATAGATTGCGCTTAATCAATTAGACGCAAATAAGAGTTATCTTGGATTAAAGGCATGTGATCGCCGTTTATGCTGCGAATTTTACCGATTATCGGATACTGCTCGCATAGGGGTTTTGACTTTGGCATGATGCGATTAAGCAAAAAAAGGTATTTATTATGAAGACTTTAAAACAAATGCAAAAAGGCTTTACGCTCGTTGAGATTATGATTGTAGTGGCGATTATTGGAATTTTGGCTTCGATTGCTATCCCTAGTTATACAGATTATGTAAGGCGTGCAAGGGCTTCTGCTGCAACAGGTGCGCTGGCAGATATGCGCATTAAAATGGAACAGTATTTTCAAGATAATCGTACTTATGACGGTGGGCCATGTACGCCCGCCACAGGTACAGACACAACCTTTTTTGCTTTTGCTTGCTCATCTGCGGGCACAGCAACAACATACACCCTAACTGCAACAGGGAGTGGTGTAATGGCTGGATATACTTACAATATTAATCAAAGTAACGCTAAGTCCTCATCATTTAATAGTGCGTGTTGGGCACTTAAGCCAAGCGGTACTTGTTGATGAGACTCTCATTTAAACAATTTGGATTTACGCTGGTGGAGCTTATGGTTGTTGTTGCAGTGATAGGTATTGTTGCAGCCCTAGCTGCACCAAGCTATCGGGCATGGATACAGAACACTAAAGTACGCACCGCTGCGGAATCTATTTTGAATGGTATGCAAAAAGCGCGCTCGGAGGCTTTGATGCGTAATACTTTAGTGAGATTTACACTAGGCGCTAACTCTGCATGGACGGTTGAATGCGTAACGCCTTCTGCCAGAGCTTGTAGTGACCTTACAAGCGGTGTTGTGGAGGCGCGCAATAGTAATGAAGGCGGTACTGCAACGGCAGTTATTACACCAACGCCAGGTACTGCTAACAACGTAACTTTTACAGGTTTAGGTGTTATATCATCTTCTGCTACAAATCAACTTACGCAGGTTGCAGTAAGTTTTGCTGGGGCAGATCGGAGTTTAAATATCACACTTGGTGCTGGCGGCAATGTGCGATTGTGTGACCCTAATGCAAAAAGCACTGATGTGCGCAAATGTTAATAAATCACTTAATAAAATTATTATCGAGTTTAAGATGAAAAACAGATTTGTTATCAAAGCAAGAGTAAAACAATCACAAAAAGGTGCTGTATTGCTTGAGGCATTAATTGCGTTGTTAATTTTTTCATTCGGCATATTAGCTATTTCAGGCTTACAAGGTGCCATGATGAAAAATGCTGCAGATGCAACTTATCGATCCGAGGCCGCCTATGTGGTGCAACAACAACTAGGTTTAATGTTGTCGAACCCAGTAGGTTTAGGGGGTAACAATAAGATGCCAGTTAATAGCTTGCCTGCAGGAGAGCTAACAACAAATCTACTTTCCGACAGCCGTTTTCAGTTTGTCGTTACATGGCAAGCGCCTGGTGAATCACAACACACATACGAAGCTGTAACCTCTATCTTTACAGCGAGATAACAATGACATTGCAAAAAATAAGTGATCAAAAAGGTTTCAGTTTGGTAGAGCTGATGGTTGGCTTAGTAATAGGCTTAATTGCCACTTTGGTCATTATGCAAACTTTTTCTGCATTTGAAGGTAGCAAACGCAGCACAACTGGTATTGCTGATGCTCAAACCAGTGGGAATATTGGCTTATATATGATTCAACGAGAGCTGCAATTCTCTGGTTATGGTGTGCCACTTACCAGCGGCACTTTGCCAGCAATTGATGCATCCGCATCAGTTTATCGCGTTGCCTTTGAAAACTATAAAGACAAAACGCCTGCAGAAGTAATCGCTTTGCAAGCTGCAAAAGTAGCTGCTTACAATGCCAAGATTGCGGCCGACAGCTTAACTGTGTCTGGTGGTGTGAACTACTCTGCACTTAAATGTGACAGCGCAATATCATCAGATGTTATCGACTTAGATACTGATAATACATCTGCAAGGGCGAATGCCACTAGCATTGCTAGAGACATTATTACACCGGTTACAATTACTAACGGCACCAATAGCGACAGTATTGTTGTGCGTTATGGTACGACGAGTCGCGGTGCTATGGCTACAGATATAGTGACTTTATCGGGTACGGATTATGTTGGTGTTGATAACAACATGGGCTGTTTAGTAAACGATGTGGTATTAGTAACTAGAAACGCAAGTGCAGGTTGCTATGCTACAAAAGTAACCAGTCTTTCAGCTACTAATGGCATTAAAGTAGCCTCCAACGCAGGTATGTCACAGAACGATAAAATTGCTTGTTTAGGTCAAATTAAAGCAGTGACATTTGATGTGAGCGCGAATCAGCTACAAAAAACCAACGCTATTTCTGGTTTACAAGAGCCTGTGCTGAATGAGATTGTTAGCTTACAAGCACAATATGGTGTATCCGCAACCCCAAACAGTGAAATCATTAGTAGTTGGGAAGATGCTACAGGCAGCTTTGCACCAGCAACGATTACTATCAATGACCGTAATCGTATCAAGGCTGTACGTATTGCCGTTATTGCTAGAAACAACTTGTTAGAAAAAGAAACCGTTACTCAGCTTTGCTCGGGTAGTGCAACAGGCCCAGCTAGGTTATGTGTATTTGGTGCCAATTTAAATTTATCGGGCGCATTAGGCGCTAATTGGATTAATTATCGATATCGTGTTTATGAGGTGATTGTGCCATTAAGAAATATGTTGGCTGCAAGCCCACAACTATAAGGCCAATAACATGACAATAAATAATGATAAAAATTTACATGATCTGTTGAATCAAGCCAAGTTCAACAAAGTTGAATTTAACTCAGTAATAATGATTAATGATCATTCAACCTTACGGCACCAAAAGGGTTTAGTGCTGTTTATCGCATTAATTGCTCTGGTTGCTATGTCACTTGCCGCAGCTGCCTTAATTCGCTCTGTAGATAGCGGTGTATTAGTAGCAGGTAATTTGGCATTTAAACAATCAGCGATTATGTCAGCAGAAACAGGTATTGCTAGGGCATACAAGTTTATCAATGAAAGTAGTGAATCTGTGCTTTTAGCATCTGCTACCGGATATTATCCAAACCTAGATGGAACACTCTTGGAAAGTAGTGCTTCTCTCAACGCTTCTGCCACATGGGATAACTCAATTGTTGTCACAAAAGATATTGCGGACAAAAGTGGTAACGAAACGCGGATCATTTTACAGCGCATGTGCCGTAATGCTGGTGCTGTTAGTCAAGAAAATTGCTTGGTCGGAACAGGCAATTCTGCTGCAAATTCAAAAGGGGCTAAAAGTGAAGGTGGTGGTGCCGGTGGTGGTGGGTTTGGAGCGCAAAAGGGTGGTGCGGATGCGGTGGTTTATCGTGCCACTGTGCGGGTAACTGGTCCTAAAAATACGGTCAGTTATTTACAAGCATTTATTTACTAATTCATATTTATTTAAATCCTATTTCAGATTTGTTCAGGAGTCACAAATGACATCCCCTAAAAAAACCAATATATGCCAACCTTTTTTACATGCACTTTTTTTGCTTTTATTAGTTTTAACAGCTAATCATACAAGTGCTGCAACTACGGATCTTGGCACGGCTCCACTTGTTAGTGCAACTACAGGAGATGTGCTGCCAAATTTGATGTATATATTGGATAACTCTGGAAGTATGGCTTGGGATTACATGCCAGACTTGGTGAATGATTCTAATAAGTGCAAATCAGCTACATCAACATCAACACAGGCAGGTGTTTTATTTACCGCTGGTTGCGGTTTTGGTGACCCACCTTATATGACAAAAGAATTTAATTCTATTTATTACAATCCAGATATTACTTATTCTCCAGGATTAAATTCTGATGGCAGTGTTAGAGCCGCTATGTCTAGCGCAAACACAACGGGCTGGACCTCAGTGCCAGAAGATGCTTATGGTATCCAAAGTACAAGTAATACTAGTTTGGTGCCCAATAACACTTCCGGTTATCAAGATCGTGTTTGGTGTAATAAAACAAGTGGGGTTACAACTGCAGATTTATACAATCCACTAGTATGTAAAAAAAATAGCCAGTATATTTATCCAAATAATAACGGTACACAATCACAATCTTTTAATCAGCCATATATTGCGCGTGGTTATCCTTATTATTATAAAGTTTCAGCTGGTGAATATTGTACTGATAAAAACTTAACGCAGTGTATTGAAGCAACCGCGCCAACCGCCACAAATACGTTTCCCGCAAAAGTACGGTGGTGTAACTCAGCTAGCGCTGTGACTTCAGGTGTGGGTTGCCAAGGGAAATATTCAGAAATTACAGGTGCAGCTTACACTCGTGCGCGCTGGTCAGGTATAAAGACAGGCGCTTTAGGCAACGCTACCATACAAATTCTGCCAGAAACAACTGGCTGTGGTGGCACTAATCAGCCCTCATGTGCTTCATCTTCAGCATTGAGGGTGGGTAATATCACAGTAGATGGTATGAGAATTATTCCCTTATCGCCATCTACTCCCTTAACGATTACTAATACAACTGTAGCATCCCAAAGAAATAGTCTGGCAGCTAATATTGCAGCAGCAATAAATGCAGAAAATGCCAACAATGGCTCTGGTTTTGTAGCCACATCAAATGCTGATCTAGTGACAATCACTTCTGTTAATGGCCCCACCAATGGTACTTTGGAGATGACTACAGCAACACCAGAACCTACAGCACCTCAGCCGGGTACTAAATCGGTGGGCACTTTAACAATAACCTCAGCAAGAACAACCAGTAGTGTTAATGGAATTACTGTAGGTTCAACACAAATTCTAAATGCTAGCATCAGTGTTGCGGGTGGTACAAACAATAGCAGTAATAGAAATGCTCTGGCTAATGCTTTAGTAACACGCATCAATAATTATGTTTCTAACCCTGATTTCACAGCATCGTCAAATCAAGCAAGTAGTCCTGTTATTACTATAACTGCTGTTAACAATGGTGCGGTCAATAATGCAGCGCTTGCATTTACTGAAACTGATGTTAACGGTAGATTATCTATTTCAGTTAACGGTATGTCCGGCGGATCTAATGATTCTGTTAAAACTTATACAATCCCGAATTTGATTACTCAGTTTGGTATTAATACACCAGTCGTCACAACGTTTCAACGTGTGGACATACTGCCTAGTCTGTCTTTCGATAAATCATCAACTAGAACAGATTGTTTAGGTACTGTTTGTACGTATGATGAAGAAATGACAAACTTTGCAAATTGGTACAGTTACTATCGTACCCGTATGCAAATGATGAAAACTTCTACAAGCTTAGCATTTCAATCAATTGACACGCGATTTCGCGTAGGCTTTATTACTATTAACAGTGCTAGTAGCAATTATTTGCCAATCGCACAATACAACGCTGAGCAAAAAGCCAGTTGGTATACTAAGTTGTTTGCGACAAACCCAAATGGTTCAACACCATTAAGACGATCATTGTCAACAGTAGGCCGTATTTTTGCAGGCAAAGGATCTAGCGCAGTAGGCAATAGTGCTGATCCAGTTCAATATTCTTGCCAACAAAATTTTACAATATTAACGACTGATGGCTATTGGAATTCAGACCCAGGTGGATTGGCAATTGATGGGTCAACAAGTATTGGCAATATGGATGGAGGTACTACACCAAGACCGATGTTTGAAGGCCCTACAGCTAGTTCAAATAGCTTAGCTGACGTCGCCAAGTATTATTATGATACTGATTTACGTACTGGTGCTGCAGGTTCTACAGCTTGTACAGGCAGTGTTAGGTCAAATGGTACTAAAGGGGATGTTTGCGAAAATAATGTATTTGTAACGCCGACAGATAATAACTTAAAACAACATATGACAACCTTTACGCTAGGTTTAGGCGTTGATGCATCTCTCACGTATACAACTGACTATAAAACAGCAACAGAAGGTGATTTCTATGAATTGAAGCAGTCAAATGGAACACTTAATTGGCCTGAAGCAAAAGAAAATACTCAAACTGCTGTAGACGATTTATGGCATGCAGCTGTTAATGGGCAGGGCACTTATTTTAGCGCAAAAAATCCTAATCAATTAGCCTCTTCACTCAGCGAAGCATTAAGTTCTATTCAAGCAAAAGTGGGCGCGGGTGCAGCTGCTGCAACGAGTACACTTAACCCAGTTTCTGGAGATAATTTCACTTACGTAGCGAGTTATACTAGTGTTAAATGGACAGGGAATCTTGAAGCACGAACTATTAATACAGATACTGGTAAAGTAAGTGAGGATGCAACATGGTGTGTTGAAAATGTGGTGGCCGATACTTGTGCTGCGCCAAGCAGTATAGTGGCTGTCTCTTCAGGGGGAAGTACCACATATCAGTGTGTAACACCTGACGCAACTTCCTCTACATGTAGTGCGCCAAGTGTATTAGAAGGTACACAATGCAAGGTTGACATCTCGACTTCGTGCACTGGCACAATGCAAGAGCTTGTGAGCGATACTACTGATACACGTAATATCTTTATGAATGTCTCAGGTGCTTTAGGCAGTTTCAGTAATTCCAATTTAACTACTGTTGGTAAAGATGGTAATTTTGCAACTGCTTTTTTAGCTGCAAATTTAAGTCAATGGAGTGTGTTAAATGTAGCTCAACGAAACTTAGTTAATAGTACAAGTATGGTTAATTTTCTGCGTGGTAATAATGGTTTTGAAGATAGGGCTAGTAACGTAGAAGGCACTGTTGATGACAGGATATATCGATTTCGGGAATCAATTTTAGGTGATTTAGTAGACTCAACTCCGGTATATATTGGTGCGCCCAAAGCAAATTTTGCTGATCCCGGTTATGGACCAGATAGTACAGTTGGTTCATTTAAAACAGCTCAAGCTAATCGCGCTGGCACAATATATGTTGGTGCGAACGATGGCATGTTACACGCTATTAACGCGATTACAGGTGCGGAGCGTTGGGCATATGTTCCAACAATGGTTATCGACAATATGTGGAAACTTGCCGATAAAAATTACGGTAATGGAGTGAATCATTCTTATTATGTGGATGGCGATATTGTCGTTAACGATATTTGTGTTTCTAATTGCACTTCACCTATCACTGCAGTTTGGAAAACAATGCTAGTAGGAGGCCTGAGCGGAGGTGGAAAAGGTTATTTCGCGCTTGATATTACCAATCCTAATTCACCCATATTATTATGGGAATTTGATGAAACCAAAGATAACGATATTGGTTTTAGTTATGGCAATCCAATTATTACAAAAAAATCAGATGGTACCTGGGTTGTAATAGTTGCTTCTGGGTACAACAATATTACTGGAGATAATCCTGGAAAAGGCTACTTGTATGTGTTGAATGCAACGACAGGCGCTAAAATAACCAAATATGCTACAAACACTACTGCAAATGCGAGCACGCCCAGTGGCTTGGCTAAAATTAACGCTTATATAATAGAAGCAGAAACCAATAATGAAACTAAATTTATTTACGGGGGTGATTTACTAGGTAACCTCTGGCGGTTTGATATTAACGCTGCGGAATCTAGTTCAAATCCATTTAAAGTTGCAGCGTTGAAAGACCCCAATGGGAATGCGCAACCAATAACTGTGCGTCCAGAAATAGCAGAAATTAACGGTAAGCGTATATTGTATGTTGGTACTGGTAAATATTTAGGTACAAGTGATTTAACCGACACTCAGCAACAGTCTATTTATGCTATTAGCGATGACGCAACATCGGCTACGCTGGATAACCCACGTACAAGCTCAACAATGGTTAATCAAGTGTTGGTAAACAACGAGGCTACAGCAACCAGATCAGTTCAAGCGCCTGCTAAACAAGTAAATTTTGCAACAGGCAGAGGTTGGTATATTGATTTTCCTGATAGTGGAGAACGTCAAAGCGTACCTGCGCAGTTGGTATTTGGCACTTTGTTGCTGCCTACGACAGTGCCTTCAAACACCGTTTGTTCACCTGGTGGATATGGCTGGCTCAATTTCTTAGATTACAAAACAGGTGCATCAGTGGCTGGAAATATAGTTGCTAGTAGAACCAATGCACCAATCGTAGGGATGAATATATTGTATGTAAAAGGTAGACCCGTAGTTAATGTAGTGACTGCAGATAACCCTACTCCTCAGTTTCCTCCGCAGCAGCCTGAATTTACTGGTGGCAGTGCTTCAGGATTTACAAACCATCGAGTGATTTGGCGTGAATTGATTGATGAGCAATAAATGACTTAACAATATGTAAGCATAACAAAGCCGTTTAAAAAGACTTTGTTGTGCTTGTAGTAATCTACTATTTAGTGAATTTATGCTCAATAACGAGTTGTACAAATAGATTGAATTTGCCTGAATATTACTATTACTGTAGTTACAACGATAATAAGTAACTAATAAGAGTAATCAAGCATCATCACACAATTTAAGTTTTGAGTTTGCTAATTAGTTTGAAGTTTAATTTGATTAGTATGTTTTTCAGTATCGCTATCTGCCCAAGTAATGCGCTTAGCCATATCTGAAGTGATTAAGATTTTATCATTTGATTCAATCACTAAATAATTCTCCACTCCCATATCTTTAGCAGCCTGAGTACGTAGCTCTGGTTTCGCAATAAAAATCGGGATGGTTGCCACATTTGAAAGTGTGCCAGCATTATTTTGAGGCGACACGAGTACCGTAACTGCTTGTGTGCCTTGTGCTGGGTAGCCCGTTGTTGGGTCAATAATATGGCTGTAACGCTTACCTTTTGATTCAAAATAACGTTGGTAATCACCTGTTGTGCTGATTGCCCAGCCACTTTCTAAATCCAATTGTGCAATGGCGCCTGGTTTGCGTGGATGTCTAATATTCACCCGCCACGGTTTATCGCCACTTTTACCCAGCGCAATCATATTGCCGCCGATATTAATTAACGCATTTTTAACGCCATGTTCACGCAAAAAGACTAAGCTGGCATCTAGCGCGTAGCCTTTTATGTAGTCATCTAAATCAAGCCGAACGTTAGGATTGGTGCTGGAAATTTTGCCATTTTTTATAACAATATCCACCATTTGCGGGTTGCTTTTAACCAGTTTTTGAATTTTATTATCATTAATTTTGATCGGTTTAATTTCATCCTTGTGAAAGCCCCAAGCATCAATTAACCCGCCAATTGCTGGGTTAAAAGCGCCTTTTGACTGGATGGAAAATGCAGTGGCATCCGAAATAATTGCAGCAATATCTGGCTTTACAGTGACTGGCAAATTTTCATTTTTAAAGGCGTGGTTTATCGCTCTAATTTCACTTGGACGCCATGCTTGCACACGATTATGTATATCTTGAAAGTGACGAATGATTTCACTGGCTAAATCTGACGCATCTTCTTCAGATTCGCCATATATCGTTATCTTTACTTCAGTGCCGAATACATAACTTTGTGTGGTGTGTATGAGTTGTGGTTCGCTACAGCTTGATAGCAAAAAGCCTAGAACTAGAAGCAAGAATATACGCATAGTCGTTACTATAGCGCGACTTGTTTGTAACTGGCAAATTGTTAATGAATTGTTTCAAGCGCAATCATAAAAATTTGCGCTGGATTACATGGTTTATTTAAGTCTTTAGTTTGAGCAGCGATTTCCACCATTCCTGTTGGGCTGGTCACATTGATTTCGGTTAGATAATCACCAATGACATCAAGGCCCACTAAAAATAAGCCCTCTTGTTTTAGCGTTTTGCCTACAGTTGTAGCAATTTCTAAATCGCGTGCAGTTAACACTTGTGCGACTCCTTTGCCGCCAGCGGCCAAGTTTCCTCGGGTTTCACCCTGTTTTGGAATGCGTGCCAGAGCAAATGGTAATGGCTCGCCATTAATAACAATAATGCGTTTATCACCTTTTAAAATCGCTGGCAGATAACGCTGAACCATCACGGTTTTTGTGCCAAATAAAGTCGATGTTTCCAACACAACACCAATATTTGGGTCCAATTCAGTCAATCTAAATATGCCAGTTCCGCCCATACCATCAAGTGGTTTAACAATAATATCTTTGTGCTGGGCTAAAAATGCACGAATCAAATCATTATTGGCGGTCACCAAAAACTCCGGTGTAAATTGCGGAAATTTTGCGGTAGATAATTTTTCGTTCCAACCACGTACGGCGCTAGGATTGTTAATGACGTGGGCACCTTGATTAGCGGCGAGTTCTAACAAATAAGTGCTGTACAAATATTCATTATCAAATGGCGGATCTTTGCGCATTAAAACGGCATCGAATTCTTTAGGTAAAGCCGTAAACTTAACGCCTAAATCGAACCAATTTTCTGTTTGTTTAAAGTTAAATGGATTGGCTTGAATATGCACTAATTCATTTTGTAAAAATATATCGTGCTGTTCACACACGAATAATTCATGTCCACGCGCAGTAGCTTCTCGCATGATGGCGATGCTGGTGTCTTTATAACTTTTCAGGCTGGTTAAAGGATCAAGAATGAAAAGCAGTTTCATATTTTTGGTATTCTTAACTAATAATACTTAGTCTAAATTTAACGGATCAGTTTCTTGCAGTTCAATCGCCGCTGCCAATAGCGCTAGTCGCGCGACTACGCCATAAGCATAAAAACGGTTTGGAATAGTATCTGGCTGGCCAGCACAGTCTGGCAGGCTACAGGGTTTTTCAAAAGCCAGTGGCTCAAAATGTGAGCCAGGCGCATTCAAGTTTTCATCAACACCACGCCCTGTATGCACGCGGTAAAAACCGCCGATCACAAAATGATCCATCATATAAACTACAGGCTCAGCTACCGCATCGTTAATACTCTCAAAAGTGTAAACGCCTTCTTGAATAATCACCTCAGATACTTGCTGGCCTTCTTTAATCACCGACATTTTATTGCGCGCTTTGCGATTTAAATCGCGCACATCGTCAGGTGATTTAACCGTCATAATGCCCATGCCATACGTGCCTGCGTCGGCTTTTACAATCACAAATGGATCTTGCGTAACGCCGTATTCAGCGTATTTTGCTTTAATTTTGGTCAGTAATTCCTCTACTTTTGCGGCTAAACATTCTTCGCCAGTACGCGCGTGAAAATCAATTTCACCACAGGTTTCAAAATAAGGGTTTAACAACCATTCGTCAATGCCTAACAGATTCGAAAATTCTGCAACAACGCGGTTATATGCTTCAAAATGCGTTGATTTTCGTCTAACGTGCCAACCTGCATGCAATGGTGGAATTAAATCTTGTTCAAGATTTTTAAGAATATCGGGTATGCCGCCCGATAAATCATTATTCAATAAAATCGCACAGCTATCAAAATCGCCCAATTCTTTGTTAATTAACTTAATGCGATTATTAATGCGCACGACAGGTTCAAGCAATAGCTTTTGACCGTCATGCGCTTCTAATAAAGTAGGTTCTGTAATTTCAGGTGAAACGCTACCCACGCGCACATCCAAACCTGCTGCCTTCATGATGTTAACTAGCTCAACAACATTACGCAGATAATAAGTATTACGCGTGTGATTTTCAGGAATGATGAGTAAGCGATGCGCTTCAGGACAGATTTTCTCGACGGCCACTTGCGCAGCCTGCACGCTTAAACTTAAAAATTCAGGATTCAAGTTGTTGAATCCACCTGGAAATAAATTGGTATCTACCGGCGCTAATTTGAAACCAGAATTACGCAAATCGACCGAAGCATAAAATGGCGAAGCGTATTCCAGCCATTGAGAACGAAACCAATGCTCAATCTTTGGCATCTCTTGTAGCATGCGCATTTCTAAGCTGAGTAACGGGCCGCTGAGTGCAGTAGTTAAATGTGGAACCATAAGAAATCCCTAACGATATGTTTGGCCAAATAGGCTAATTATTGCAATAACGCGATTTGCTAACTTTGCCAAAACTACTTTCTGCAGAGGCTACACAACTTCAACGCTTTGTTGCGATTGAAGGCCATGTTGCGCTTGCAAATCAGCGTGATAGCTACTTCTTACCATGGGGCCACTTGCGGCATTATTAAAGCCCATTTCATCGGCTTTTTGTTTTAAATCGGCAAAAATGGCAGGTTCTACGTAACGCATCACAGGTAAATGATGCACACTTGGCTGTAAGTATTGGCCCAGCGTTAGCATGCTAACGTTGTGCGCGCGCAAATCTTGCATCACTTGTAAGATTTCATCATCAGTTTCGCCTAAGCCAAGCATTAAGCCAGATTTAGTCGGAACGTGTGGATACATGTCAGAAAATGTTTTTAATAAACTCAGCGAGTTTTGGTAATCTGAACCAGGGCGCGCTTGTTTATATAAGCGCGGCACCGTTTCAAGATTGTGGTTCATCACATCAGGCGGCGCTTTGCGTAAAATTTCTAATGCCACATCCAGTCGGCCGCGAAAATCTGGCACTAAAATTTCGATTTTAATATCTGGCGAAGCTTCGCGCACGGCATGTATGCAGTCGACAAAATGCTGCGCACCACCATCTTTTAAATCATCGCGATCTACAGAGGTAATCACCACATATTTCAAGCGCATTTGCGCAATCGTGCGCGCTAAATTAGCGGGTTCATTCACATCTGGCGGCAAAGGTTTGCCATGCGCAACATCGCAGAATGGGCAACGGCGTGTGCAAATATCACCCAAAATCATAAACGTAGCCGTACCGCCGCTAAAACATTCCCCGATATTAGGACAACTTGCTTCTTCACAAACGGTATGCAGATTATTTTCGCGCAGAATCTGTTTGATCTCTTGAAAGCGCGCGCTATCTGGCACTTTCATGCGTATCCAATCTGGCTTACGCAACATGGGCATTGGGATGATTTTGATTGGAATGCGCGCAGTTTTTTCTGCATCAATCTGCTTAACGCCTGCGATTTTTTTAGGCGCAGCGTTGTTAACAATAGGGTTAATAGTTGTTTCAGACATGGGTTGATTTTTCTTTAAGCAACTGACTTTTAAGTAATTTTACTAGGGTTTCGCCCAATTGTTGTGGTGTTTTATCGACGCCTAAATCCTTAGTTTGCGTCATTTGCAGGCCAGCATATCCGCAAGGATCGATTGCTGAAAACGGCGATAAATCCATATCCACATTTAAACTTAAGCCATGATAACAGCAATTATTTTTTAATCTTAGCCCAAGCGAGGCGATTTTTTTTTCATGACTATCAACTGTTATATAGACGCCAGGTGCATCATTTTTGATGATACTTTTAATTTGATAGGCAGCAAGCAATTCAATAATACTGCTTTCGATTAATTGCACCAATTGGCGTACGTTTAAATGGTGACGTTTGAGATCCAGCAGGCAATAGATAATCACCTGACCAATGCCATGATAAGTGATTTTACCGCCGCGATCGACCAGTGCGACGGGGATTTGATTATCTGGCAGACGCACGTTTTTGCGATTTAAGCCTAACGTGTAAACGCTATCATGCTCGGTTAACCATAATTCATCAGACGTTTCAGCAGTGCGATTTTCGGTAAAATTTTGCATCGCAGCGAGTGTGGATTGGTAATCCGTGCGACCTAAATCCCGAATGATTATTTCGGGAAGCATCACATTGGGAAATATTAAAGCAGGATTGGATAATTGCATGTCAGAACTATTTTTCAATGCAATTAGGTAGTTACAGAACGACTTTCACCATAGCATGACTGGTTAAGGCGCGGTAAATATCATCCAACTGAGGTTTGGATGTGACATAAACCGTGCAAGTAAGGCTGATATATTTACCACCAGAACTTCCGCGCATTTCAATATTAGCGGCATCAAAATCTGGCAGTAATTGTCTTATTGTCTTAATCACTTCATCGGTAAAATCGGCATGTGTTTCGCCCATTACTTTAATCGGAAAATCACAAGGAAACTCGATTAAAGTTTCAGGGCTATTCACTACAACATTTGGATTAGGTAAATCTTCTGCCATTTTCTTAGCGTCTATTTTCTCAAGTTAACGATTAATTTACTGCAACATTAAACGGATACTATCGGCGATTCTGCCAAAGAATCCAGCTTGCTCAACAGAACGCGCAGCTAATAGTTTTTGCTCGTTGATAATTTTGCCATCTAGCGTAAAAGTGATTTTACCAATCACTTGACCGGCTTTGATTGGCGCGATCAATGGTTGCTGACTTGTCATGCTGGCTTTAACTTTTGCGTAATCGCCTTTTGGTAGAGTCAGGTAAAAATCTTTGGCAACAGTAGCCGCAACAGTTTTTTCTTGGCCTTTAAATACGCGTAAGTTATTAATGGTTTGTGCTTGTTTATAAACCAATGTTGATTCGTAAAATTGAAAGCCATAATTCAGTAATTTTTGGCTTTCGCTGGCACGCATTGATTCGCTGACTGCGCCCAATAACACTGAAACCAAACGCGTATCACCACGTTTTGAGGATGAAATTAAGCAATAACCAGCGCTCTCTGTATGGCCTGTTTTCATGCCATCTACATTAGCATCTAACCAAAGTAAGCGATTGCGGTTCGGTTGCGTGATTTTATTGTAGGTATATTCTTTGGTTGAATAAAGACGACGATATTCAAGCGGAAAATCGCGAATTAATGCAGATGCAAGAAGCGCTAAATCATTCGCTGTGGTGTAATGATTGCTGTCTGGTAAGCCTGTCGCATTCATATAGTGCGTATTTTTCATGCCTAGTTTTGCGGCTTGTTTGTTCATCATATCGGCAAATTGCTCTTCTGCACCTGCTACGCCCTCAGCCAAAGCAATCGATGAATCATTACCAGATTGAATAATCGTGCCATGCAAAAGCTCATCGACAGTGACTGGCTTATTCGGCTCAATAAACATTTTTGAGCCTTCCACTTTCCACGCTTTTTGTGAAACCGGCAATGTTTGATCTAACTTTAAATGCCCTTGCTGAATCGCGTTGAACACCACATATGCAGTCATGATTTTAGTCAGCGATGCTGGCTCAATGCGCTCATCTTTTTTGTAAGCGGCGATTGCTGTACCACTGTTAAAATCTTGCAACAAGTAGGCTTTTACTGCCAATGTAGGTGGCGGCGCAATTTGTGCAGCCAACGTTGCTGTGCTTGAAAAAAGTAAGCTAGCGAAAAGAGATATATAAAGTGAAATGCGCATAGGTTTAATTAAATAATCTTGTATTAAATGGTTTTCTGGGTTTATAACTTGGGTTTTATAAATGAATGATTTTATAAATTAAATTGTGTCAATTTAAAAGGTTAAGTCGTTTATTCGGTCACTTTAAATGCTGCGAGTGAGTGAGTATTTTCACTAAAATCTACTTACTGATTAACAATAATAGCAGACAAATTTAAGTCTCTACGGATTTTAGCGGCAGTCAAATCAGCATCAGATTTGTTGTCATAAGGGCCTAATTTCAGCCGATAAAGACCATTATTATACACATTGTTAATGCCCACATTTGGTGCAATTTGTAAGGATTGAATTTTTTTAGTCAATGCTTCTGCATTGACTTCATTTTTAAAAGCGCCTGCTTGCACAAAATATTGCATCGTTGTGGGCGTAGGATTAGCGTTCTGCGGAGCGGTGGTAATAGTCGTTGTTACCTGCGCGTTTGTTTGATAACTATTTTGCGAACTTGTTTGAGTATTCGTTTGATTTGGTTGTACTGAAACTGCTGTAGATTCTGTTGTAGTGGTTTGGGTTGCAGATTGAGTCGGCAAATCTGGCGATTGCGTAGCTTGGGTGTAACTTGCTGCATTTTTCGGGTCAATCGCCTCTACTTCAACCAAGGTGCTACCTGTAGATGTGAAGCGCAATTTGTAAGCGGCCGCGTAAGATAAATCAATAATACGGCTGCTTTTAAATGGACCTCTGTCATTCACGCGCACAATCACAAAACGTCCGTTGGCAGGGTTGGTGACTTTAGCGTAACTCGGCAAAGGTAAAGTCGTATGTGCGGCTGACATGCTGTACATATCATAGACTTCGCCGCTAGAAGTTTTTCTGCCGTGATAACGTTTGCCATACCACGATGCGACACCACGCTCTTTATACGGCTGCCAGGTTGACATTGGTTTGTAAGTTGCGCCTAGCGCTTTGTAAGGTTTATTAGCGCGGTCTAAATAAGGCTCGTTTTTAGGTGTTGCATTGGGAATACTATCAATATCTTTGGGTGGATTATCGCCTGGGCCATCATCTAGATAATAACCGCCAGATTTAGGCGTTGTAGTGTTGCTGTTTGGTTGGCTAGTTGGTTTGTTAGCAGGCGATGGTTCTGAAGGTTTTGTTGTATTTGATCCGCCGCAAGCGAATAAGAAAACCGTACATAGCATGATTAACAGGCTGTTTTTTTGCATTAATTGCTGTCCTTAAATATTGATTTTATCTATTTAGCTTTTAGTATTAATTGGTCAATTACTAACTAGTGATTAGCCCGAGGCAACCAGTTTTTTATGTGTACGAATACTCATTAAAATACCAAAGCAAACAAATAGCGAAACCATTGATGTGCCACCATAACTAATCAAAGGCAAAGGTACGCCGACTACAGGTAGTATTCCACTCACCATGCCGATGTTAACGAATGCATAAGTGAAAAAAGTGAGTGTAATACTACCGGCAAGCAGTCGGCTAAAGGTAGTTTGCGCTTGTCCAGCAATCACTAAACCGCGCGCGATGATTAAACTGAACAATACTAGTAGTAATAAGTTCCCGATCAAGCCAAACTCTTCGCCGAATACCGCAAAAATAAAATCAGTGGTGCGCTCTGGCAAAAAGTCTAGCTGTGATTGCGTGCCATTAAGCCAGCCTTTACCCGTAACACCGCCTGAGCCCAGCGCAATGGTCGCTTGTATAGTGTGATAACCCGCACCTAATGGATCTTGCGTTGGATCAATTAAAATTTCGATTCTGCGGCGTTGATAATCGTGCAACATGGACCAGAAAATAGGCGCCATTGCACCAATGCTCACCGCGCCGCCGAGTAAGAATTTCCAGCTCAGCCCTGCTAAAAATAATACATAAAAGCCCGACGCCGTGATCATGAGCGAAGTACCTAAATCTGGCTGTTTCATAATCAATGCGACAGGCACGATTAATAACACAGCAGCAATCATAAAGTCTTGAATACGAGGACTTGCTTCACGCTTTGCAAAGAACCATGCCAACATCATCGGTGCGGCAATACGCATGACTTCTGAAGGCTGTATTTTGGTAAAACCTAGATTTAACCAGCGGCGTGCGCCATGGCTGATATCGCCAAATAATGCCACGCAAATAAGCAAAAAAACACCCAAGATATAAGCGGGTACTGCGATTCTCTCTAATAATTGCGGCTGGATATTGGCGACAAGCCACATGGCGGTAAGCGCCACGCCAATATTAATCAATTGCGAACTGATGCGACTAAAACTTTGACCAGAAGCGCTATATAGCACGAACAAACCGACCAGCAAGGTGAACAATAAACAGCTGATTAAGAATGAATCGATATGCTTAAAAAAGCCTTGTATCAGTTTAGCCAGCATGAATAATCTCAGTTCTAATCCAAACATTAAACCTAGTTTTAATGTTAGTCATGCAGATTTTCTTCCTCGGGAATTGGCACTGGAATTGAAGTTATGCTGCCATTTAACGGGTTAACAGTAGTTGTCGGCACCGTAATCGGCGGCTGTCCATCTTTTGGTACATCAACCGCAGGTAATTTCCCTAATAAATAATAATCCATCACTTTTCGTGCGATTGGTCCAGCTGTCGATCCGCCATGTTTGCCGTTTTCCACAATCACCGCCACGGCAATAGTGGGGTTTTCTGCGGGAGCATAAGCGATAAATAAGGCATGGTCGAGATGTCGCTCATTTATCAATTTTTCGTTATATCTTTCATTTTGTTTAATACCAATCACCTGCGCGGTGCCCGTTTTGGCGGCAATGTTATAGCCTGCATTAGTACCCACCGCAACCGCCGTTCCGCCGGGTATTGTTACGCCAATCATTCCTTGCCTGACGATTTCTAAATTCGCTTCATTTAACGCAATTTTATCGTTAATAAAATTGGCAGTCGCGGTGCTGACACCTGTTTTGGTATTGGTAATCGCCGAAACTAAATGCGGGCGCATGGCCACGCCTTTGTTCGCCAGAATTGCGGTCGCTTGCGCCAATTGCATCGGCGTAGTTAACGTGTAACCTTGGCCAATACCAACGATAACAGTTTCACCTTTATACCAAGGCTGTTTAAAACGGCGTTGTTTCCATTCGGGCGTTGGTAATAAACCGCCTACTTCACCCGCAATATCAATACCGCTTTTACTGCCAAAACCAAAATGCCTGACAAAATCAGTGAGTTTTTCAATGCCTAACTCCATCGCCAGCCCATAAAAAAACGTATCGCAAGAAATAGTAATCGCGCGTTGCATATCCACAACGCCGTGGCCGCTGGGTTTCCAATCACGATAACGATGTGTACTATTCGGCAACGTAAAATAACCGTTGTCACTGATGCTGAAAGGCGGTTGACGTTTGCCTGCCTCAAGCCCAGCTAACGCCACAAATGGTTTAAAAGTAGAGCCTGGTGGATAAATGCCGCGCAAAGGGCGATTAATCAGCGGCTTATCCAAAGAGTCATTCAGCAGTTTCCAGTTTTCAACATCGATACCATCTACGAATAGATTTGGGTCAAATGTCGGCATGCTGACAAACGCTAATACTTCGCCTGTATTGGGTTTGATGGCAATCAGCGCACCGCGGCGCTCACCAAAAGCGTTTTCTGCAATCTCTTGCAATTTAATATCAGCCGCCAATACCAAATTATTACCAGAAACTGGAGCGGTGCTAGAAAGCACGCGCACTGCTTTGCCATCGGCATCAATCTCTACTTGCTGGAAGCCAGTCGTGCCGTGTAACTCTGACTCGTAAGATTGTTCAATGCCGCTTTTGCCAATGTGGTCAGAGCCTTTGTAATTAGACAACACTTCATTTTCGGCCAA
>Ga0247736_10000231_pt1 | contig 20450 bp, 19 predicted proteins | sample UWRJL193509B2_FD_180935 | JGI IMG/M metagenome (GOLD analysis project Ga0247736, IMG submission 180935) | Plant litter microbial communities from Arlington Agricultural Research Station in Wisconsin, United States - UWRJ-L193-509B-2 | ecosystem: Environmental > Terrestrial > Plant litter >...
ATAGTTTTTTGCAACTTAAATTAAAACTTAAACAAAACTTAAGTTCGCTTAACTACTTCGAATTTGCTGGACAAAAGACTTTAAGTTCGGCAAACTTGCTAGTATGAAATTTTGCACAAATGCGTCAAAAATACAATTAAAACAGTCGTTGTTAACAACGCTATCATTATCAAGTCTGCAACGATTAAAGGCAGCTCAATAATGGTGGCCCGTTCTGTATTGGTGCTACATGGCCCAAATCTCAACTTATTAGGTTTGCGTGAACCAGAGCATTACGGCAGTTTAACGTTGGATGCGATTAACGAAAGCTTGAAATCATTAGCACAACAAGCTAGCGTTAATTTAGAAACGTATCAAAGCAATTCTGAAGCAGATATTGTCGCTAAAATACAATCATTAGCGGTTAACTCCGTCGATTTTGTCATTATTAATCCAGCCGCTTTTACACATACTTCCATTGCGATTCGCGATGCTTTGTCTGCAATTAAAACACCTTTTATAGAAGTACATTTATCCAATGTGTTTGCGCGGGAAAGTTTTAGACATCACTCTTATTTCAGCGATATTGCCGTCGGTGTGATTAGCGGATTAGGTGCAGAGGGTTATATCGCAGCCTTGAATTACGCAATTAATCAGTTCAACAAAAAATCGGCTTAATTACTCAATTAAGCCATTATTATTTTTAAATAGTATTCTAAAAAAATTCTTATAAATAGATTATCTCGAGGTTATTATGGATTTACGTAAACTAAAAAAATTGATCGATTTGGTAGAAGAATCTGGCATTTCTGAGCTGGAATTAACCGAAGGCGAAGAAAAAGTCCGCATTAGTCGCGCATTAATGCCAAGCCAAGCACCTGTGCAATATATGGCCGCACCTTTAGCACAACAAACTGCGCCAGTTGCTCAAACAACTCCCCTGCCAGTTGCTGCTGCGCCCGTTGTTGCAGAAATAGAGGGTCAAGTTGTTAAATCGCCGATGGTCGGCACGTTTTATCGCTCTTCTTCACCTGATTCGAAACCCTTTGTAGATGTCGGTACTAAAGTCGCTATTGGTGATACTTTATGTATTATCGAAGCGATGAAATTGCTCAACGAGATTGAGTCTGATGTCGCTGGCGTAGTGAAAAAAATATTGTTAGAAAATGGCCAGCCCGTAGAGTACGGTGAACCACTTTTCATTATTGAATAGCTTGAATTCGATAATCAAGGTTCGATAACGATTAAGACTGATTGGTTAATTAAACATGTTTGAAAAAATATTAATTGCAAACCGTGGTGACCAGCTAGCGTTAGCTAGCGCAGCGGCGAAGCCAAATAGCGTAGTGGCTGAAAGCCACAAGGATATTGAGACACGGAGAGAAAATGTTTGAGAAGATATTAATTGCCAACCGTGGCGAAATAGCCTTACGCGTACAACGCGCTTGTCGCGAATTGGGCATTAAAACAGTTGCGGTACATTCTGTTGCCGATAAAGAAGCTAAATACGTCAAATTGGCAGATGAATCTGTTTGTATTGGCCCTGCTTCATCCAGCTTAAGCTATTTAAATATTCCTGCGGTGATTAGCGCGGCAGAAGTAACGGACGCACAAGCGATTCATCCTGGCTATGGATTTTTGTCTGAAAATGCCGATTTTGCTGAACGCGTTGAACAAAGCGGCTTTGTATTTATCGGCCCACGTGCAGAAACGATTCGTTTAATGGGCGACAAAGTGTCTGCCAAAAATGCGATGAAAGCGGCAGGCGTTCCCTGTGTGCCGGGTTCTGAAGGTGCATTGCCAGACGACCCGATAGAAATCATCAAAACCGCTAAAAAAGTGGGTTATCCCGTGATTATCAAAGCGGCTGGCGGCGGAGGTGGACGTGGTATGCGCGTCGTCCATACGGAAGCTGCTCTGATTAATGCGGTGAATATGACCAAAGCAGAAGCACAAGCGGCTTTTGGTAATCCGATGGTTTACATGGAAAAGTTTTTAGAAAATCCACGTCATATTGAAATCCAAATATTAGCTGACCAACACGGTAATGCAGTATTTTTGGGCGATCGCGACTGCTCTATGCAACGCCGTCATCAAAAAATCATCGAAGAGGCACCGTCACCGTTATTAAGTCCTAGAATTCGCGACAAAATTGGCGAGCGCTGTGCTGAAGCGTGTCGCAAAATCAAATATCGCGGCGCAGGTACATTTGAGTTTTTATATGAAAATGGCGAGTTTTATTTCATCGAAATGAATACGCGTTTACAGGTTGAACACACCGTGACCGAGATGATTACAGGTATTGATTTAGTGCAACAGCAGATTTTTGTTGCCGCTGGCGAAAAGTTAAAATTCCGCCAAAAAGATATCGTGTTGCGCGGCCATGCTGTTGAATGTCGTATTAACGCAGAAGATCCGTATAGTTTTGTACCCTCGCCTGGCAAATTAACGACATTCCATATGCCTGGCGGTCCGGGCGTGCGTATTGATACCCACGTTTATTCAGGATATACCGTTCCGCCGCATTATGATTCGATGATTTGCAAGTTAATCACGCATGGCGCAACACGTGAACAAGCCATTGCTCGTATGCGCATTGCTTTATCGGAAATGTTAGTGGATGGCATTAAAACCAATATTCCGCTGCATAAAGATTTAATGGCAGATGCTGCGTTTCAATTAGGTGGTACTAGCATTCATTATCTTGAGCAGAAATTGGGCATCAGCCATAAGTAATTTCAAGTATTGCTCACGTATAAGCTTAATATCAAATCTAATCTGCAAGTCTAATTGTAAAATATCTGTATAAATAAAATGGCGTGGCTACTACTTAAAATTCAAGCGAATGAACATAATGCCGATGCTATTAGTGACGCATTAATGGATTTAGGCGCGCTATCTTGCAGTATTGAAGACGCCAATGCAGAAACTCAGGCAGAGCAAGCATTGTTTGGCGAGCCGGGCGATCCACCGCCAGGCATTTGGCAGCAAAATATCGTGACTGCCATGTTTGATGATTCAGTCAATGTCACGCAAGTGATTCAACAATTATCTGCAGCGACTGCCATCAATAGCTTTCAATATGATACGGAAATAATCGCCGAGCAAGATTGGGTGCGCAGCACGCAAGCGCAATTTGACCCGATTAAAATCACTGAAAAATTATGGATCGTGCCGACTTGGCATCAGTCTACTTGGCATGAATCCATGCAACAAACGGCGAATCAAGACGCGATTAATATCGTATTAGACCCAGGCTTAGCTTTTGGTACTGGTAGCCACCCTACTACGCATTTATGTTTGGAATGGCTGACCAAAACCATGCCTAGCCAAAGCGTTTTAGACTATGGTTGTGGCTCAGGCATTTTAGCTATTGCTGCTAAAAAGTTAGGCGCGCAGCAAGTGGTTGGTGTGGATATCGATTCACAAGCGATTGTCGCTAGCCGCTACAATGCAGAGCAAAATCAAGTAGATGCAGATTTTTTTGATGCGGATACTTTCAGCCATCAAACCTTTGATGTAGTTGTGGCAAATATTTTATCCAGCGCGTTAATGGTATTAGCGCCCGCCCTTGCTAAATACAGCAAAACAGGTGGAAAATTAGCATTATCTGGCATATTAGAAACGCAAACCGATGCATTGATTGAGCGTTACAGTGAATGGTTTAATATGGATGCTCCGCAACAACGCGATGCTTGGGTATTGCTTACGGGCACGAAAAAATGAATTACATCACCGCATGCCCTGCCTGCGAAACACAGTTTCTGATCAACACAGAACACTTAAAAGCCTATCGCGGCAAAGTACAATGCGGCAATTGTAATCACGTTTTTAATGCTAAAAACCGGTTAACCGAAGTTTCTGATGATATTCTAAGTGTTGAGGAATATAGCGTAGCGGAAAACGCGCCAGAAAATATCGCAGCCGAAGCTGATTCGACTGAACACGATTTAAGTCAGCATGATTTAAATATACAAGTTACAGAAGAATACACAAATACAGAATCAGCTGCTGATTCCGAAACTGAATCAAACCCCACTTTCACAAATGATATCGAATTTAAAGCAACAACCAGTGAACCTGTAAAGTCAGTATCCATCAGCAATGTCGATGGAAAACCAATCAGTGAAAAACTAAATGTTGTGTTGGAAGGCGTACCAGATTTATCCGATTTAACCTCATCGGAGCTTGCAGAAGCTAACTTGGGGTCGATTGATACGCAGGACAATCCCTATATTAGCAACCTCACGCCAATTATCATTTCAGAAGATGATGTGGATATTGAATCCATTCGCGCGCCGATTTTAATAGAAGATCTCACTGCGGATCCTAAATTTCAGCTGACTAAACCTAAACGTAATCTCTGGTTAATAGCGATTAATGGCTTGTTATTGCTTGCGGCCATTTTACAAAGCGCTTATTTTTTACGCTCTAAAATTGCGGCCGATTACCCGCAATTTAAACCTTATTTAGTACAAGCCTGCGAACGTCTACATTGTGAAATCCATCTACCGCAACAATTAGATTTACTCAGTATTGATGATTCCGATATGCAAGAAAGTGATGCCTATCGAGATGTGATTGATTTTTCTAGCTCAATCATTAATAACGCCGATCACGTGCAAGCTTATCCAAATATCGAACTGACCCTTACCGATGCTGAAGATAAACCTGTATTAAGGAAACTGGTCAAGCCGCAAGAATATTTGCAAACAGGAACAGACGTTGCAAAAGGCATTGGCGCGCATGACGAAGAACGTATCAAATTAGCAATTGATGTGCGCGCATTATCGGTTGCTGGTTATCGCGTTTTATTAACTTATTAGTTCGAAATATCAAAGTACGCATTAACAACTAAGCAATCATATTCATATAATCAGAGCGAATCGCTTTAATCGCATCAACGATTTTTTCTACTGTTTCCACCCGCACAAAACTTTTCCGCCAAGCAATCGCAATACGTCTGGTCGGTGCTGGACTGGTAAATGGAATCACTTTAATTAATGGATTATTGTAGCGTTCCGCCGTTGCAGAGCATGGCAAAACGGTGATGCCTAGATTAGAAGCGACCATGTTTCGGATAGTTTCTAATGAGTTTCCTTGTAAAACCTCCCCTTTGCGCGACAACTCTGGGCAAGCCTGTGTGACTTGGTTACTGAAGCAATGACCGCTATTCAATAACAAGACTTTTTCTTCGGATAATTCCTCTGGATTGATCTGTTTACGCGTTGCCCAATGATGATGAATCGGCACCACCACATCAAACTCTTCATCATATAAGGCTTTATATTGCAAGCCTGGCACATCAAATGGCAAAGCAACAATCGCCACATCAATCACGCCATTACGCAATTGCGTTTCAAGATTTGCGGTTAGATTCTCTTCTACTTCTAGCGGCATATCTGGCGCGGTTTTGCGCAAAATGGGAATAATCTCAGGTAATAAATAAGGCCCAACCGAATGAATCATGCCGAGTTTTAATGCGCCTTTTAATTGATTTTTACCCAATTCCGCCAATTGCTTAATGCGCGCCGCTTCTTCTAACACACGCGATGCTTGCTCAATGATTTGCGCGCCGATTTCCGTTGGCGTTACATCGCTACGGCTACGCTCAAAAATCATTACGTTTAATTCATCTTCTAGTTTTTTTATACCCAAACTCAATGCTGGCTGCGTCACAAAACATTTTTCAGCAGCACGTCTAAAGTTACGCTCTTGCGCCACTGCCATTACAAATTTAAGCTCAATTAAAGTCATTTTTTGTCGCCGGGTAATTACTGGGATTAGTTCTGGATCATTAAAATAAATAAATAAAACTTATCATCATCAATAATCTTACATTGATTAATTTTATTTATCAATGGTATCAAAATTGACAATTATGCAAAGCAAAATAACTGCTCTAGAATGCCATTCATGTGATCGATCTTGTATTGAAAACAGGCATTAGCGGCAATACTAAACACTTAAATTAACCTAATAATCAATAAAAAGGAACGAACGATGTTAAAACAAGCATTTAATTCAGCAAATCCATTATTGATTGAACTGCTGGCAACTTACGCACTGGTTTATTAATTTAGCCACATCAATTAACAACAATTCATTAAAAACAGTTTTGCAGTTAGTAATTTTTATCAAGGAGAGCAGTATGAGTAAAACAACATTAACCACCTCAGCAGGCGCGCCAGTTGCAGATGACAATAATAGTATTTCGGTTGGCCCACGCGGCCCATTGACGTTTGATAACCATTATTTATTTGAGAAATTAGCCCACTTTAATCGTGAGCGTATTCCAGAGCGCGTGGTACATGCACGCGGTACAGCCGCACACGGCACCTTTACATTGACGAGAAGTTTGAAAGACGTGACGATTGCCAATTTTTTACAAGAAGTCGGTCAGCAAACAAATGTATTTTTACGCTTTTCAACGGTTGGTGGCGGTCAGGATTCCAGCGATTATGAGCGCGATCCACGTGGTTTCTCAATCAAGTTTTATACCCAAGAAGGTAATTGGGATATGGTGGGCAACAACACGCCGGTATTCTTTTTGAACGATCCGATCAAGTTTCCAGACTTTATCCATAGCCAGAAAAAAGATGCGCGTACCAATTTGCCAAGCGCCGCTAACAAGTTTGAGTTTTGGGCGAATCATCCGCAATCATTACATCAAATGACTATTTTGATGTCGGATCGTGGTATTCCATTATCGTATCGCCACGTGCATGGTTTTAGCAGCCATACGTTGAGTTTTTACAATGCCAAAGGCGAACGCGTTTGGTGCAAATGGCACTTTAAAACCAATCAAGGCATTAAAACCTTAACCAATGATGAAGCCGCTAAAATGCCAGTCAACGGCGCGCAAAAAGATTTGGTTGAGGCGATTGATCGCGGCGACTTTCCATCATGGCTCGTAGAAGTGCAGATCATGACAGAAGAAGAAGCGAGAAATTACCACATTAATCCATTTGATTTGACCAAAGTTTGGCCGTATGGCGATTTTCCAGTGATTGAAATTGGCAAATTAGAGTTAAATAAAAACGTGAATAACTATTTTGCAGAAACAGAACAAGTGGCGTTTGCACCCAGCAATTTTGTGCCTGGCATCAATGCATCACCAGACAAAATGTTGCAGGGTCGTTTATTGGCTTATCAAGATGCGCATCGCTACCGCGTTGGTGCGAATGTGAATCAGATTCCAATCAATGCGCCAAAATGCCCTGTTAATCATTATCAACGTGATGGCGCATTTGCGGGAATGGGTTGTCCGGTTGGACACGGCAGCGGAAACGCTGCGGGGACCGGCAACGCAAATGGTGAAGCAAGTTTTGGCAGCCAAGCCAATACCGTTAATGCCTCTAACTTTTTCCCAAATGATAGGGCAGACGATGGCGCGCCAGTGCCAGATCCACAAGTTGTACCGCCACCTATGCCAGTATTGGCTGATGCCTGGATTGGCTATCACAGCCAAGATGCGGAAGATTACTTTACGCAAGCAGGTAATTTATTCCGCATTATGAATGACAGCCAAAAAGCGCAATTATTTGACAATATTGCTGGTGGATTATCAACCGCGAACGCCAGCATTCAAGAGCGCATGTTAGCGCAGTTTGAAAAGGCCGACCCAGCTTATGCAGAAGGCGTTAGAAACGCAATTGCTGCAATGCAATAAGCTTTTTGTTAAAACTTAAGCCCGTTTAATAGCCCGCGCGAGTGGGCTATTTTTATGCAAAAAATAGAGCTTAATACAGTTCAACTTATGCGTTCAACTTGTTAAATTAACCCTTTATAATGCATACGTAATCAACAAAAACTTAAAAATTAACCTGAGAGTTAATCACTTAAATCATTGGAAAATAAATGAAATCTTGGATGTGTGTTGTATGTGGCTTTATTTACGAAGAAGAAAAAGGCTGGCCCGATGACGGCATTGCGCCCGGCACACGCTGGGAAGATGTGCCTGCCGATTGGTCATGCCCAGAATGCGGCGTGACTAAAGCCGAATTTGAGATGGTAGAGTTTTAAAAGATGCTCATTATGTGAAATTTTTCATAGCAAGTATTTGAATTTTTTTTGAGTTACGCTAAAATATTATCCTAAAATTAGTGCCGAAACTTATGTAAATGACTGCGTAAGCTATTCGGCGCAATCCTTTTTAATTAATCGACCATTTATATCGGAGAGTATTTTGGACTTTGTTGGCGCTGTAGGTATTTACTATTTATTAGGTGTGCTGGTTGTGGTGTGCGCGTTTTTATTCACTTGTACCAGATACGTTAAATAACTAAATACTGTAAAAAAGGCCTTTAAGGCCTTTTTTAATTTCAAGCGCTTGTTTCAACAACTAAAAGCAGCTAGTTAAAACCGCGCAGTTTTGAAGCTGCAAGTGATGCAGCAGCTGTTCTGGTTTCAACACCTAACTTCACAAAAACGTGTTCTAAATGTTTATTAATCGTTCGTGGACTAGACGTTAAAATATCGCCGATATCGCGGCTGGTTTTACCTTTAATCGCCCAATAAAGCACTTCCGATTCGCGCTTTGTCAGCTTAAAAGTAAGCATCAACGCTTCTATCTGAGCCGTATCTGATTCCTCCCTCAACACAATGACCCACTGCTCATCACTGCTAATGTCCGCAGGGCTAAAGCTTAATCGTTTCGTACTTTGGATAATCGTCATCGCCTGCAAAGTTTTGCCAGATTTATCTGCCAGATAAGCCGAAGAAATCCAATTTAATAAAGGCGTAGGCGTCACAAACTCCGTGACTTCATTATCTGGGAAAAAATAACTTTGCAGCCATTGGCGCGCCAGTGGCGTTTGCCAAACAATCTTGCCATTTTGTGGTGTAATCGCAATAGCCGCCTGACCAAACGCATCCAACGCGCCACGCGCTTGATGCACTTGACGTGAAGTTTTGAGATGCGCGGCAATCCTTGCGATCACTTCGGTGGTGCGAATCGGCTTTGTCACATAATCCGTTCCACCAGCTTGAAATGCTGCGACTACGTGTTCCGATTCGGTTAAACCTGTCATAAAAATCACAGGAATATGGCTGGTTTTAGTATTTATTTTCAGCCTGCGACAGACTTCAAAACCATCCATTTCAGGCATCATCGCGTCTAGCAAAATAATTTCTGGCTGCGCTGCCACTGCGCGTTCAATCGCAACTTGTCCGTTATTGGCGATTAACACCGTATAGCCAGACTCATCCAGCGCATCGTGCAAGACAGCTAAGTTATCCATCACATCATCCACAATCAGTACCACAGACGATTGATGCCGATTTAAATCTGGCTTAGTCATATTGATAAGCCATGTTGATAGTCATACTTTAATTTCATGCCTTAATTTCTTGTATGAAGTTTTTCATCATATCGATTTGGAACTGACTGGTAAATTTTCGCATTAATTCCACAAAAGCTAAATATTTCGAGTCAGTTAAAATAATTTCGTCTAGCTTAGCATTGATGCCTTTTATATAGCCAAGATTAATCAATGCCAGCAATTCATTCAATATTTTTTCGGGCGGAAAATTCATATCGCGGTTATCAATTAACCCCTGTTGGTTTTTAATTGAATTTTCAGCCATTGTGCTATCGGTGATCCATTCCAGATTCAACCGATTGCCCAACCAAGTTAACAGCTCTTCAACATTAACAGGTTTCACAATAAAGTCTTCGGTGGCGATTCCTGCGGCATTCTCAAGATTTTTATCGTAGGCATTTGCGGAAACAATACCAATTGGCACAGAAGATTGATGCACTTTACGAATCACATAAGCCGCTTCCCAACCGTCCATTACTGGCATCGCCAAATCCATCAAGATCATATCTGGATTAAATGCTTCATATATATCTAAACATTCTTGCCCCGTTGCCGCTTGCGCCATTTCAAAACCGAGCGGCGCCAAAATATTCACCAATAATTCTCTATCCACTTGTTCATTATCGACCACTAATACTTTGCGTCTAGCGCCAAGATAAGTGACGCGATTGGCGAATACGCTGGTTTCTATCTCTTCTAATTGATGTACTTGCGATAAGAATAATCGGATCTGAAAAGTTGTGCCTTTACCTACTTCACTGCTGAAATTGAGTTCGCCACCCATTAATTCGGTGAGTAGTTTACTGATCGTTAAACCTAAACCTGTGCCGCCGATATTGATTTGATTGGCCGCACTGCCGCGTGAAAACGGCTCGAATATCTTGTTATATTCAGCGCACGTAATGCCTGGGCCAGTATCTTTTATCTCAATATAAGCAATCTCGCGCACATAACGCACGCGGAAATTAATGCTGCCCGCTTTGGTAAATTTAACGGCATTGCCCAAAATGTTGATTAAAATTTGCGTTAATCGTTTTTGGTCAGCTTTCACAACGGCGGGCAATTCGCCAATCACTTCATATTTAAAATCCAAGCCTTTATTGCGCGCCTGCAACTCAAACATACTGACGATCTGGCTGATAAATTCGGGGAATTTAATTGGTTTAATATCAAACTGCAGCTTGCCGCTTTCAATCAGCGCGATATCCAGCGTCCCTTCAATGAGCGATAGTAAGTGCTCACCACTACGCCGCACCACGCGAATAGCGTGTTTGCGATGTAAGGGAATCGAACTATCGTTATCCAACAATTGCGCATAACCCAAAATACTATTGAGTGGCGTTCTTAACTCGTGGCTGATACCAGTGATATAGCGACTTTTTGCCTGATTGGCTTGTTCGGCAAGGTGTCTTGCCAGTTGTAATTCGTTATCCGTTTGTTTGTGTAAATCAATCTCGCGCAATAAAAGCCCTGTTTGGCGATTCGATTCTTCTTGCGCTACTCGGCGGCTTTCGGTGGTTAACACTAACCACCAGGCAATAATGCCGCTGGCAAAAACCAGCGCGGCAAACACTTTTAAGTAGCCGGCTTGCAATTGGGGCAATAACACCGAAGCGGTTGTTTCAAGCGTTATTGTTTCGTGAAAATAAATCAAACCCAACATTGCACCAAAGAATGCCAGCGCGATAAACATCAATAAAAGGTAATGCGCTACGCCACCTTTCAGATGCGGCCATATCCATTCTGGCAACATGAATTTACTCGCATTTAACCACTGCTGCGATAAACGCGCCTGTGGCTTACACGCATCGTTACATCGCGCATCTAGGCAACAACATAATGAGCAAATCGCACCTTGGTACGCTGGGCAATGCGCCATATCGTCAGTTTCGTAATCACGTTCGCAGATCACACATTTTTGCGTGCGCGTTTTTGCAGGAAAAGTGTATTGCTTACGCGCTATGTAATATTTACCTTTGGTTAACCACGCGATAAGTGGAGAAGTCACCAACGCGGTGATTAATGCGATAAAGGAAGAAAACGCTTTGGCCTCTTCGCCAAATATGCCTGAAAATGCTGCAATCGAAAGTGCCGACGCCAAAAACATCGTACCAACGCCAACTGGGTTGATGTCGTACAAATAAGCACGTCTAAATTCGATCCCTTTTGGGCTTAAACCTAAGGGTTTATTAATGACTAAATCGGCTACGACTGCAGTTATCCAAGCAATGGCAATATTTGAATAAAGCCCTAATACTTGTTCTAGCGCTTTAAACACATCTAATTCCATCAACATAATGGCAATCAATGCATTAAATACCACCCAAACGACTCGGCCAGGATGACTGTGTGTAAGACGTGCAAAAAAGTTAGACCACGCCAATGAACCCGCATAGGCATTAGTCATATTCACCTTAACCTGTGAAATCACCACAAATAACGTGGTAGCTGCCAAAGCAAGTTCGTGTGAATTGAAAGCATAACCAAAACCAACCAAATACATATGCGTCGGGTTGACGGCTTGTTCTAATGACATATTACTTTGAATGACTAAATACGCTAACAGCACGCCGCCCAACATTTTCAGCATACCCAAGAATATCCAGCCTGGACCAGCCATTAACACGCCGAAATTCCAGCGCCAGCGATTTTTGGCAGTTTTTTCTGGCATAAAGCGTAGAAAATCTACTTGTTCACCAATTTGGGGAATTAATGCCACACCAACGGCAGTTGCTGCACCAAACATGAGCAGATTGAATTCGCCCGAACCACCTGAAATGCCAGTAAAAGCTAACACTTTAGAGAATATAAACGGGTCTTGATGCACTATCGCAATAAATGGCATGCACATCAAAATCAACCAAATTGGTTGCGTGACCATTTGAATTCGGCTGATTAGCGTAACGCCATGCGTGACCAGCGGAATAACGACCAGCGCGCTGACCAAATAACCGATATACAGCGGCAGATGAAAATATAGCTCAAGCGCATAAGCCATAATCGCGGCTTCTAGCGCAAATAAGATGAACGTAAACGACGCGTAGATAAACGATGAAATAGTGGAACCGATATAGCCAAAACCTGCACCGCGCGTCAGCAAATCCATATCCAGGCCGTATTTAGCGGCATAGTAACTAATAGGCAAACCAGTTAAAAAAATAATTGTGCCAACGGCTAAAATCGCCCAAAGTGCATTGATTGCACCGTAATTCACCGCTATTGTGCCACCAATTGCTTCTAAAACTAAAAATGAGATAGCGCCTAGTGCGGTATTTGAAACGCGTAAGATTGACCATTTGCGGAATGAGCGAGGCGTGAATCGAAGCGCGTAATCTTCGATACTTTCATTCGCTACCCATGTATTGTAATCGCGGCGGATCTTAACGATGCGCTGGGTTGGTTCAGCATTTGCCTGTGCGGTAGCAGCTAAATCCACTGTCTTCAATTCAACCACCCCATCACTCATTCACCTTTATAATTTAGCACTCAATGCATAGTCGACAGCAACAACCATGCCACAGGTTAAATTTACCCAATACCATCATAGTTAAAATCGGGCAAAAAAACTGTACGCAGTATGACGTATTTTGGGACATGAGCAATTAAATTGAATAATTCGAGGGTAGCAATTTATTGCTAATTTAGGTTTACATTAAGACAGGATGAGAATTCTGAGAAGGCTGTGTAACTTAATGATTACACAGCCTTCTATTCAAAAAAAGCAGGATTTGGCTTTACTTAACTATTGAAAACCAAGAAAAACATCCAAAAAAATTATTAAAAATAGCGTTAACTAATGAGTAGATATCCGCCCGCTAACATCATTCCCCAAGCCAAACCGTTTTGCAGCCATTTAGTCAGTTGAGCGCGCTGCGAATTCAATAAATAACCTAATAACAAACCGGCGCCATGCAATAGTGTAGTAGCGATCAACATGCCGCCTAATGCTGCATAGCTTTGTTGTGAATGCAGCTCAACGCCATGCGCCATTCCGTGAAATACGGCAAATACCGCAACGATTCCGATTCGGCTAATGGCTGAAATAGGTAGATTGATCGCTAATAGCAATCCCATCGCCATCACACTGGCGGCGATTGCGGTTTCAACACCAGTAAAGGTGATGCCTGCTAAACCTAAAATCGCACCTAATGTCATGATTGATAAAAATGTAAGCGGTAATTGCCAGCGTGCTTTTCCACCCAATTTGCTGGCCCAGATGCCAATCGCCAACATCACCAAAAGGTGGTCCCATCCGGTTAATGGGTGCATAAACCCTGCATATGCGCTTTCTAAATTATTGCCGACTAGCTCGTGACCGGGATGTGCGAAGGCCAAGCTTGAAAACCCTACTAACAAAATACTCAACACTATTTTTTTCATGATTTTTCCTTAAATGGCTGTAGCCAAAGCTAATCCTGCATCAATCCCTGTTTTTTAATAAATTGCACAATCTCTTCCAAACCTTGGCCTGTTTTTAAATTGGTAAAAATAAATGGTCGCTCACCACGCATTTTTTTCGCATCTCTGTCCATCACTTCTAGCGATGCCCCAACCATGGGCGCTAAATCTATTTTGTTGATAATCAGCAAATCCGATTTGGTAATACCAGGCCCACCTTTGCGCGGAATTTTTTCGCCAGCTGCCACATCGATCACATAAATCGTCAAATCGGATAATTCGGGGCTGAAAGTCGCGGCCAAGTTATCACCGCCACTTTCCACAAACACGATATCCAAGCCGGGAAAGCGTTTGCAAAGTTGCGCGACCGCCTCCAGATTCATCGATGCATCTTCGCGAATAGCGGTATGCGGGCATCCGCCTGTTTCTACGCCAATGATACGTTCTGGCGCCAGTGCTTCATTGCGCGTTAAAAATTCGGCGTCTTCTTTGGTATAGATATCGTTGGTCACCACGGCAATATTCAGCTCTTCACGCAAACGTTTGCAGAGTGATAACGTAAGTGCGGTCTTGCCTGAGCCAACCGGACCGCCGATACCGACGCGTAATGGCTCTACTGAGGACTGATTTGGTGATGAATTTAAATCAACTTGTGATATGTCTGCGGGTTTACTCATGCTATTTTTATCCGATGTTAAATACGTTATGACCTAAATAATCGACTGTATTGTGTTTCGTGACGGCAACCAGCAATACTAAGTCCCGGGGTAAAGTTGCTGATTTCTGCATCGTCCAAACGCATCGCGTCTGCAACGATTTCAGGCAATAAAGCACCTAGTTCTAGCAATATTTTCTGCCCAGCCACTTGCCCAAGCGGTACTGTTTTCATAGCTGCACTCACTTGATTCTCTACCCATGACCAAGCGTATGCTTGCAACATATCTTGTACGGAAATTGCCCACAAATGCGTGATACCAGCGTAAACAGTAGGAAAAGCAGGGTTTACCAAATCGTTAATCTTAAGCATAAAATCCGGTGGCAGACTGCCTAAGTCATTCAGCAAACGGCATAGTGAATAACCCATTTGTCGCGTTTCCGCTAGCGCTTCGCTGGTATCTCGACCTGCCTGAAAATATATATCCCAATCTTGAACAGCTTCTAAATCATCAACTTCCCATGCCTGATATTGCCGATAAAGCACAGGCAGCTCATACCTACCTTGGTAAATCAGCAACGCATCGCTAATCCAGGTTTTGGCACTGGCTAAGTCGCTCACCTCGCCACATTCAATCGCCCATTCAAGCCCTTGCGAATAACTATAAGCACCCACAGGCAACATGAGGCTGGCCAACTGCAACAGGCGGCTTAAGGCAATGTTCTGGGTTTGTAAGTGCTGACTAACCATGTCGCCGCAACCGTGCTGAAGGCAATCTGGATAAATTATCATCGTCATCGTGATTGTGTCTATGTCCGCCACCGTAAGCACCCGCTTCAGGCTCAAATGGCGCAAGTTGGTCAGTCGTTGTCATGCCCAAACCGATCAGCATCCCTTTCAGCACATGGTCCTGCTCTAAACGCAGCCAGCCATCGCCTACTTGCAGAGGTACATGCCGATTACCCAAATGATAAGCCGCGCACATCAATGCCTGCTGCGTTTCGGCTTTCACATCTGTCACTGGTTGTTCAGCCGCAACGATTTGGACTATCTTGCCATCTTCCGCTTTAAGCAAATCGCCACCGCGCAAAATCGTTCCGCGATCTAGCATTAACGCCGCTTCAATGCCAGATTTCAAAGTCACCCGTAAACGACTTTTTTGCCGTAAATCGAATGGTAATACTAAGTAATCATCAATTGCATGCGCTGTAATTGCGGGTAAACGTTGGGTAATATTCAGCATAAATAATATTAAAACAAGAAATAACGTTGCGCCATAGGCAAAATACTGGCGGGTTCGCAGGCCAATAAAATACCATCCGCACGCACGATATAAGTTTCTGGGTCTACATCAATTTTCGGCATCCAGCCATTGTGAACCATATCGGCTTTTCTCACCGTGCGTGTACCGCTGACTGGCACTAATGTTTTGTTTAAACCCAGGGCCTGCACTGCAGCATTTTTAAAACCCGCTTGCGATACAAAAGTGACGGAAGTTTTTAAGCCGCCGCCGTAAGCACCAAACATCTGCCGATAATGCACGGGCTGTGGCGTGGGAATAGACGCATTTGGGTCACCCATTGCTGCAGCCGCAATCATGCCGCCTTTTAAAATAATGGATGGCTTAACACCAAAAAATGCAGGTCTCCACAGTACTAAATCGGCTAATTTACCCACTTCGATAGAGCCGACGGTATCAGCGATACCATGTGTTAACGCTGGGTTAATCGTATATTTGGCGATATAGCGTTTGACGCGAAAATTATCATTGCGCGCAGAATCTTCTGCTAACGCGCCGCGTTGTACTTTCATCTTGTGCGCTGTTTGCCAAGTGCGAATCACCACTTCACCCACACGACCCATCGCTTGCGAATCAGACGACATCATCGAAAAAGCGCCTAAATCGTGCAAAATATCTTCTGCTGCAATGGTTTCACGGCGAATGCGACTTTCCGCAAAGGCGATATCTTCTGCAATCGCAGGGTCCAAATGGTGGCAGACCATCAGCATATCCAAATGTTCATCAATGGTATTAACAGTGAATGGCCGAGTTGGATTAGTGGAGGACGGCAGCACATTGGCATAGCCAGCGGCTTTAATGATATCCGGCGCATGCCCGCCGCCAGCGCCTTCCGTATGGAAAGTATGAATGGTGCGATCTTTGAATGCGGCAATCGTGGTTTCCACAAAGCCTGATTCATTCAAAGTGTCTGAATGAATCGCCACCTGCACATCCATTTCTTCTGCCACGTTCAAGCAATTATCAATGGCGGCTGGCGTTGTGCCCCAATCCTCATGCAATTTAAGGCCGATCACGCCCGCTTCTACTTGTTCACGAATCGGTTCCGGCAGACTGACATTTCCTTTGCCTAAAAAACCCAGATTCATCGGGAAAGCATCTGCCGCTTGTAACATACGGTGAATATGCCATGGTCCAGGCGTACAAGTCGTGGCAAAAGTGCCAGTCGCAGGACCAGTGCCGCCGCCCAGCATGGTAGTCACGCCAGACATCAGCGCCTCTTCAATTTGTTGCGGACAGATAAAGTGAATATGCGAATCGATGCCACCCGCCGTCACAATCATGCCTTCACTCGCGATGATTTCGGTACCAGCGCCGATAGGAATAGTCACGGCAGGCTGAATATCGGGATTGCCCGCTTTACCAATCGCAGAAATGCGCCCGTTTTTAAGGCCGATATCCGCTTTCACGATGCCCCAATGATCAATAATCAAGGCATTGGTAATAACCGTATCCGCTACATCTTTTGCGCATAACTGACTTTGGCCCATGCCATCACGAATCACTTTACCGCCGCCGAATTTCACTTCTTCGCCGTAAACGGTAAAATCTTTTTCTACTTCAATCCATAAATCGGTGTCTGCCAGGCGCATTCTGTCGCCCGTTGTTGGCCCGAACATTTCCGCATAGGCGCGTTTATCTATACTGACGCTCATTTCAATGTCCCCATGACTTTACCGGAAAAACCATAGACTTTTCTGTCACCGGCTAATGCCACTAATTGCACTGTCCGCGTTTGACCAGGCTCGAAACGCACAGCGGTTCCTGCGGCGATATCCAGCCTGAAACCATAAGCACGTTTGCGTTCAAAAGTGAGCGCTTCATTGGTTTCATAAAAGTGAAAGTGTGAACCCACCTGTATCGGCCTGTCGCCTGCATTCGCCACATCTATCGTGATGGATTCGCGCCCTACGTTTAAACTAATTTCACCTGCTTCAATAAGCATTTCGCCTGGAATCATATTTTGCCCTTGTTATTTCAACGCTGTGATTTCTAGTCACGTCATTCCCGCGAGGCGGGAATCTAGGCTAGCAACACATTATGCTAAGCCTATTCATTTATAAAAAATTCAAATTGCTTTTCAAACTACTCACTCAAAATGGTCACTTGACTGGTTTCCCGCCTGCGCGGGAATGACGAATTTAAGGTAGTTATATTTAAGGAATTGGGTGGTGGACGGTGACTAGCTTAGTCCCGTCTGGGAACGTCGCTTCAATTTGAATATCCGGAATCATTTCCGCAATACCTTCCATCACATCATCGCGCGTCAATAAAGTCGCGCCGTAGTCCATCAAATAGGCGACGGTTTGGCCATCTCTTGCGCCTTCCATGATGGCAGCAGAAATATAAGCGATTGCTTCCGGATAATTCAATTTCAAGCCCCGTGCTTTGCGTCTTTCTGCCAGCAGGCCGGCGGTAAAAATCAATAATTTATCTTTTTCTCTAGGGGTTAATTCCATCGTATTAACTTTTGCCTTTTAACTTTATCGAGTTTAATTTTGAGTTTAATTTTAAGTACTCCAAATACGCGGTCTGGCGGCTGAACGGTTTGCGTACCATGGCCGTAATATCTGCCACAGCCTTTCAAAGTAATGCCTTGCCGATTGTGCGGACATGCCAATATAGCGTGCAGAGAATACTTCTGGCAACGCGCTTACACCAAATTTAGCTTTGCTATCGGATGCGTTATCTATTTCTAATTGCTGGCATTGCGCAAATAATTCCGCAGGTACTGCACCTGCGGCAATCACAAAACTGGCACTGACAACATTGCCACCTAAACCAATGCTGGATTGAAAAAAACGGTCATTGGCTTGCAAATGTGCGCTTTCTTGCCAAATGGTTTTATGTGCGCGCTTAATCACTAATTTTTGATTTAATTTGCCTGTTAGCCAGCTTTCGCCTTTTGCCAACCTGCCAAAACACAGGATATCCCAGCCTGCATATTTGGCATCCATGCCAAGCTTAATATCCGCTGAAAAGTTGACGATTGAACCATCAAACAAAATATTTTCTTGTGGTAGCCATTCTAAACTGGAGTTTTCGTCCAGCTCAAACTGCAAATGCTGGCTGGCAGCTGTGCCATTCGCTTTGTACCATTTACCAGCGCCTGGTGTGGTTAACAAAGCGTTGGAATTGGCTTTCAAATTCACATTCAGTATTAATTCATCACCGCCCGCAACGCCGCCAGGCGGATGAATGATAATGCCGTGACAGATTGCTTCACCTTCTGGATACAGCGTTTTCTGTATCACTAATGGGCCATTGTGCTGCCTTTTTGCCAGATAACTGCGACCATCTTTTTCACTAAAATCTAGTGTTAAGTTTGCCAGCCAATGCACAGGTTTTGCGCTAACAACATTAGAACCTAAAGTCGTTTGTGTGTTTGTGGCAACACTTAAATAATCATCATCCATGCCTTATGATGCCACAAACATTTGTTTATTTACGTCAATTAAACCGACAAATAGCCTTTAATTTTGGCTGCATCCACTTCACCGCGCTTATCCTCATGAATAAATTTTCCTTTATCGATGACGATAATGCGGTCTGCGATTTCCATAGTAAAACTAAGTACTTGTTCAGATACGATAATGGTGATTTCACGCATTTTGCGAATCTCGTTCAGTACTCTAGCGATATCTTTGATAATAGAGGGTTGAATACCTTCAGTCGGCTCATCCAATAACAACACTTTTGGATTTGTCACCAGTGCACGCGCGATTGCCAGCTGCTGCTGTTGGCCGCCAGAAAGATTGCCGCCCTTGCGATGACGCATATCGTACAGCACAGGAAACAGCGCAAAAATATCTTCTGGAATCTCGCGTGTTTTCGATTTTTCCAGGCCAGTTTCGATATTCTCCTGCACGGTCATACTCGGGAAAATCATGCGACCTTGCGGCACGTAAGCTAAACCTTTGGCGACCCGTTCATAACTATCCGTGCCTTGCAGAATTTGCCCATCTACAATAGCTTTGCTACTTTTGCTGGGCAAAATACCCATTAGCGATTTAAACAAAGTGGTTTTGCCCATACCGTTGCGGCCCATAATCGCCAGCGTTTCATTTTTTTCTGCTTTCAAACTTAAGCCATGAATCACCTGGCTTTGGCCATAACTGACTTGTAGATTTTCAATTTCAAACATATTTAATCCTTTTAATCTAAGCAATATGACTGCGTTAATGACCTGTATTTTATGACCTAAGCCTAATGACCTAGATACACTTCAATAACTTTTTCATCTGCCTGCACTTTGTCCATGGCGCCTTCTGCCAGAATCTTGCCTTGGTGCAACACAGTCACTTTATGCGCAATCTTTTTGACGAATTCCATATCATGCTCAATCACGATGACCGAACGGTTTTTGCAGATCTTATTTAGCAAATCCGCGGTTTGGTCGCGCTCTTTCGCACTCATGCCGGCGACTGGTTCATCCAGCATCAGCAGTTCTGGATCCTGCATCAGCAACATGCCGATTTCTAGCCACTGTTTCTGACCATGACTAAGCAACGCCGCCTCCATATCCAAAAAGTCAGTTAACATGATTTCATCGGCAATTTTTCTAACCTGTGAAATCACTTCTTCGGAACGTTTGAAAAACAAGCTACCCCAAACACCACGGCCTTTTGGATATGAAACTTCCAGGTTTTGGTACACCGACAGATTCTCGTAGATAGAAGGCGTTTGGAACTTACGGCCTACTCCAGCACGCACGATTTCATGCTCGGATAATTTAGTCAGCTCGGTATTTCTAAACTTTATTGAGCCTGAAGTCGATTTTGTTTTGCCGCAAATC